>Ga0302279_10000430_pt1 | contig 60971 bp, 44 predicted proteins | sample III_Bog_N3_3_FD_194541 | JGI IMG/M metagenome (GOLD analysis project Ga0302279, IMG submission 194541) | Peat permafrost microbial communities from Stordalen Mire near Abisko, Sweden - III_Bog_N3_3 | ecosystem: Environmental > Terrestrial > Soil > Wetlands > Peat | place: Sweden: Abisko... | reverse complement strand
GCGCGGGCAACAAACTCTGCGCGAAGGACATCATGACCCCGTTCGTCATGTCCTTCCTGGACACGACGCCGATCGCCGATGCCGTCAAGCTCATGGCAACGCAGTACGTGCACCACGTGCCCGTCGTCGCGGGCGGCAAGGTCCTCGGCGTGGTCTCGGCGGCGGGCCTGCTCAACTGGTTGCGGCGCGAGCTGGACGATACGCTCAAGGGCGAGTGACGGCGTCCCGCCAGGCCTTCGCGAGGGGCTCGCGGTCGTCCGGGTGGGCGATGGCGACGAGCGCCTGGGCGCGCTCGCTCAGCGTCTTTCCGTAGAGGTCCGCCACGCCGTGCTCCGTGATCACGAAGTGCACGTGTGCGCGCGTCGTGACCACGCCGGCGCCTCCCTTCAACATCGGGACGATGCGCGCCGCGCCCTTCGCCGTCCGGCTCGTGAGGGCGATGATCGGCTTTCCTCCCTTCGAGAGCGAGGCGCCCCGCATGAAGTCCATCTGCCCGCCGACCCCGGAGATGATTCTATGCCCGATGGAATCGGCGCAGATCTGGCCGGTCAGGTCGATCTCCACGGCGGAGTTGATGGCGACGACCTTGTCGTTGCGGGCGATGACGTCCGCGTTGTTCACGTACGCGATGTCGAGCTGCGCGACCGACGGGTTGTCGTCGATGTAGTCGTACAAGGCCCGCGTCCCCATGACGAACCCGGAGACCGTCTTGCCCGGGTGCACGTGCTTTCTCGAGTTGTCGACGACGCCGCTCTTGATGAGCGCGAGCGCGCCATCGGTCCACATCTCGGTGTGGATGCCGAGGTGCTTGTGCCCCGACAGCGAGGCGAGGACGGCGTCCGGAACCGCGCCGATGCCCATCTGGAGCGTCGCCCCGTCGTCGATGAGCCCCGCGGCGAACCCGCCGATGGCGCGCTCGTCAGGGCCGAGCCGCGCCGGCGGAGACTCGGGAATCGGCTCGTCGACATCCACCCAGTGGTGGATGTGATCGATGTGAATGAAGCCGTCGCCGTGCACACGCGGCATGCGCGGGTTCACCTGGGCGATGAGGATCGGCGCGATTTCTGCCGCGGCGCGCGCCACGTCCACGCTCGTACCGAGGGTGCAGAACCCGTGCGCATCCGGTGGCGAGACGTGGAGCAGCGCCACGTCGAGCGGTCTTCGCCCGGAGCGAAAGAGCTGGGGAATCTCCGAGAGGAAGCAGGGCAGGTAGTCGACCCGCGTGCCGTCCATCTTCGGGCGCATGTTCGGGCCGACGAAGAGGTTGACGACGCGAAAGCTCGCACCGAGCTCGCGGTCGGCGTAACGCGCGGGCCCCACCGTGTGCAGGTGAATGAGCTCGACGTCGCGGAGCCGATCTCTCTGGCCGACGAGCGCCTCGAGCAGCCGGAGGGGCGTGGCCGAGGCGCCGTGGACGAAGACGCGGCTGCCGGACTTCACGTGCGAGATGGCATCGTCAACGCTTGCGTGTTTCATGCGACAGAGCTCCAAGTCTGGGTCGAGGGCGCGCTCGGCACGAATCTCTTGCGTGAACGCGCACCCCTTGCACGGGCAGAGGACCGGTCGGACGCCTTCGCCTGGGCATTAGGGCGGTGGGAGGGTGGCACGAGTCATGCTCAAAGCCCATGCATGCCGAAACCGATCCCGTTGATCCAGAAGTACATGACGACTTCGCCGCACTCGGTTGGCGTGGACCAGCCGCTCTCGAGGGCGCACGAAATCATGCACGAGCACACGATCCGCCACCTTCCCGTCCTTCGCGGAGGCAAGCTCGTCGGCATCATCACGGACCGCGATCTCCACCTCGTGGAGTCGCTGAAGGACGTCGACCCGAAGGAGGTTCTCGTCGAGGAGGCCATGACGAGCAGCGTCTACGAGGTCCAGCCCGAGACGCCCCTCGACGAGGTCGTCGAGAGCATGGGGGCGCACAAGTACGGATGCGCCGTGGTCATGCAGAGCGGCAAGGTCGTAGGCATCTTCACGACGGTCGACCTGTGTCGCGCCTTCGCGGAGCTCCTCCACACGCGCCTCGCCAAGTAGAACCAACCCAAGAGCCATAGAGGAGCCCTGTCATGAGCCGTCACGTTGCCGTATGGGTCGATCACAAAGAGGCCCGGGTCTTCCACGTCGTTCCCGACGCCGTGGAGGAGAAGACCGTCCACGCGCCCGCGCACCACCTTCACCGCCATCCGCGGGGACCGGAGGGGTACAAGGAGCACCCGGAGGAGGCACAGGCCTTCTTCCACCAGGTCGCGCAGGTTCTCGCCGGCGCGGAGGAGATCCTGATCCTCGGGCCCGGAGTGGCGAAGCTCGAGCTCATCAAGCACTTCCACAAGCATGACCACGCGATCGAGCCGAAGGTCATCGGCGTGGAGACGGTGGACCACCCGACCGACCCGCAGATCGTCGCGTACGCGCGGAAGTACTTCAAGGCCGCCGACGCGCTGCGCTGAGGGGGACTCTCTCGCCTCGGCAGTGGCGGGCCACGGGCGCCATCGCCTTCGCGGCGTCTTCAGCCTTCCAGGCCGCGGGGCCACGATGAGATGCGCGCTCGCAAAAGCTCGAGGTTGTCGGGGAGCGGGCGCGTCGTCTCCAGCACCAGGTGCTCGGACGCCGGGAGCTCCGCGATGGGCTCGAACCTCGCCCAGAAGTCCTCGAAGATGGCGAGCCGCCCGTCCGAGACGCTCGCGGTCTTCGCGCGCTCTTCGAGGCGGCTCCGGCAAACCTCGCGCTCCGCGCGGCACTCGACGAGAACGAACGGAACGTGGAGCTCACGGGCCAGGAGCTGCGCACGGGTCCGCATCACGCGCGAGCGAAACGAGGCATCCAGGACGACCGGCCGGCCGGAGCCGACGACGACGGCGGCGCGGCGCAGCACCTCGTCGTAGACGCGCTCCGTGACGTGGGGGTCGTACGCGCCCTGCCACGAGGCGTCCAGAACGCGCGTCGTGTCCGGTATGCCCAGCATGTGCTTGCGCGTCCGGTCGGCGTCGATGACCGGCGCCGACATCTCGCTGCCGATCGCCTCGGCGACGGTGCTCTTGCCCGACGCGATGACGCCGCCGACCGCGACCACGACGGGCCCGAGCAAGGACCTCCGGTTCGAAGCGAGCGCCAGCAGGAAGTGCCGCCGGGCGTCCGCCTCCGCGCGCAGCCGGAGCTCGTCGCGGGCGGCCGGGTCCTTCGCCAGGAACGTCGCGATCTTGGCGCGCACGTAGGCCCGGTAGGATTCGTAGAAGTCGACGAGCGCGTAGAGGTCGTAGTCGTCCGCGGCGCGCGCGTAGCGCGCGAGCAGGAGCTCGGCCAGGTCCACCCGTCCATGCTCCGCCAGGTCCATCGCGAGGAAGGCGACGTCCGCGCACGTGTCGCCGAAGCGAAAGCGGTCACTGAACTCGATGCAGTCGATGACCGACAGCCCCCGGTCCTCGAAGTAGAGGTGCTCGAGGCGAAGGTCCCCGTGCCCGTCCCGGACGCGACCTGCTGCGACGCGCGCATCGAGGAGCGCCTCGTGGGTCCGGAGGAAGTCGGTCTGGCTCCGTTCGAGCTCTGCGGCCTCGGCGGTGGACACGTAGCGGCCGATCTCCGCCCGCGTCTGCTCGAAGTTCTCGCGCACGTTCTCGAGGATGACCGGAACGCTCCCGAAGCGCTTCGTCTCCGCGTCGCACCGGGACTGCCCGTGGAAGACCGCGAGCGCATCGCCGACCCGTCCGATCGACCGGGCGGTGAGCGCGCCCTTCGCGAGCAGCTCGTCGCCGCGGGTGGCGTCAGCCAGGCGTCGCATGTGCACGGCGTAGTCGACGACAGGGCCCTCGTCCCGGAGCGTATGCGAGCCGTCGGCCGTCCGGCGTACGGGCACGACGCCCAGGTAGACGTCCTTCGCCAGCCGGCGGTTCAGCGTGACCTCGGCGTCGCACGCCCGCTTGCGAGCCGCGAGGGTACGGAAGTCCACGAACCCGAAGTCGACCGGCTTTTTGACCTTGAACGCCTCCGTTTCCGTCAAGAAGACCCACGACAGGTGGGTCTCCATCAGCTTCACCTCGGCCGGCATGGGCTCCGGGTAGGCGACGGCGCGGAGCAGGTCTTCTGCGATGGTGGTCATGGGCTACGAGAGGTCGATCCCCACGCGCCGCGCCAGGTCCATCTCGAGGAGCTCGTGCATGGCGCCCTCCACCTCGCGCCGCACCGATCGGACGCTTGCGAGGTCGGTCGCGGCCTCGGGCGGGTAGCGTGAAGGGATGGGGTCACCGATGACGAAGCGGAGGCGCGCGCGGTGGGGAATGGGCAAGAGCCTCGACGGCAGGGGGATGGGGATGCGGCGGTCCCGGAGCCATCGCCCGCCGCGGTCGTAGGCGTTCCCCATGAAGTCGAAGAGCTCGTCGAAGCCTAAGGAGACGATGGGCACGATGGGCGCCTGGTTGCGGATGGCGGCCCGCACGAACCCGTACCGGTGCCCCCAGAGGAGCCGGTAGCGGAGCTCACGCGGCTTCACCGCCTCGCGGAGGCCGCCGGGGAGCACCATCACCAGATCGCCCGACGCGAGGAGACGGTCCGCGTTCTCCGCGGTCCCGTCGACGGTACCGACCGCGGCCGCGAAGCGTCGCAGGACGGGAAACCTCCACCACGCGTGCTCGCCCAGCGCCCAGACGCGGCGGCCGGTGTCGCGTCGGATGGCGGCCATCGCGAAGGCCACGTCCCACCCGAAGGCGTGGTTCGCGACGAGGAGCCCATGGCCGGCCGGAATCTTCGCGATCCCATCGACCTCGATGTTGAGCCAACCGGCGACGTGATTGAGGTAGACGGCCGCGCGCCGGGCCGTGGCTTCCGAGTAGCCCACGAAGGCATCCTTGTCTCGTGGCTGGAAGCCGTCGAGGCTCACCGTGGCGCCTCGCTGGGCCGTGGAGCCGGCGAGGCCTGGGACACCGTGCGCCGGAGACGCGCGAGGAGGCGCGCTCGAAGGGGAGGCGGGAGGTTCTTGTCCGTCCAGCGGTAGAGGAGGTTCTCCTCGCGCGCGCTGTGCTCGCGGATGATACGCAGGAGCTCCTCGAGCGCATCCGCCTTCGCCTCGTGGAGCTCGACCGAGAGCCCCATCTTGTCGACCAGGTGGCGGATCCGGGCGTGCTCGAGGCGAAGGGCGTCGGTCTCCAGCCGGTGGCCGGCCTCGAAGTGCGGAAGGAGCTCGACCTCCTCCGCTTCGAGGTGCGCCAGGAGGCCCTGCTCGAACTCGTTCCAGGAAGGACAGACGTCCGGCGGATCGCCGGCGCGCGCCGAGATCAGCAACTTCTCGCCAAGGCGGGCCAACCTCGCGTGATCGGAGATGAGAAAAGCTCGGGGGGAGACAGCGGACTCGCTCGTGGTTGGGTGCATGGGGCTCCTCGGCCGTGGGTGCACGTAGCGTGCGCAGCGCCTCGTCCGCGCACGGAGCCTAGCCGAAGGGCGCGCCCGGAACGACCAGCGGCGACGACGCTCTCTATTTGCGAACCGCGTGTGAGAGGGTAGCCGGCCGCCTCACGCAGGCCCGCTCGTCGCGCAAAGAGCGCTCCCGGACGCAGATCTTGCGCCATTGCGCCGAGAATCGGCACGATTCGTCGCACGATCGCCTGGCACGGAGACCGCATGAGGCCGGCCATGCGCGCCCGTTCGGCTTGCCACGTACCGCCAAGACAACCCTGCGCTGCACGAGGGATCTGAGCGGTGGAGCCCACGAGCCCGAAGCGAGCGCCGGCCAGCCTTTACCGTAACTGGGGCACGTACATCGGCGGGCTGCTGACCGTCATCGGCATCGTCCTGATGCTGATGGGGCTGGCCTTTCAGTTCACCGTCAAGACCGGGCCCTACGCAGGGATCGTCACGTTCGTGGCCTTCCCGTCGATCATCGTCTTCGGGCAGGTCTTCGTGTTTGGCGGCATGTGGCGGGAGTCGCGCCGCCGCCGGCGCGCGAAGACGACCGAGGCGCTCCCGTTTCCGCGGCTCGACCTCAACGACCATCGCCAGCGGATCCTCTTTGCGCTCTTCGTCCTAGGGGGCGCGGTGCTCCTCGCCGTGTTCGCGGTGGCTGGCTACAACGGCTTCTTGCTCACCGAGTCGGTCGGCTTCTGCGGCAGCACGTGCCACACGCAGATGGGCCCCGAGATGACGGCGTACCAGAGCTCGCCGCACGCGCGCGTGGCCTGCGTGGCGTGTCACGTGGGCGACGGGGCGGGCCACTACGTGGCCTCCAAGCTCAATGGCATGAAGCAGCTGGCAGGCGTCGTCTTCAACACCTACGACCGGCCGATCCCCACGCCCATCAAGGGTCTGCGCCCCGCGCGCGAGACGTGCGAGGAGTGCCACTGGCCGGCAAAGACGTGGGGCTCGCAGCTCTACCAGCGGCCCCACTTTCGCTACGACGAGAAGAGCACCCCCGAGCAGATCTCGATGCTCATGAAGGTGGGAGGCGGTCAGGGCGCGTTCGGCTCCGGGATTCACTGGCACATGGCAGGCCAGAACGAGGTCACGTTCGTGTCCGACGACGATCACCTGCAGAGCATCCCGTGGGTCCAGCTGAAGCGCCCGGACGGAAGCGTGACTTCGTACACGCGCACCGAGAAGCCCGTCGACGCTGCCAAGATCGCCGCGCTTCCGAAGCACGTCATGGACTGCATCGACTGCCACAACAGGCCGGCGCACGGCTTCGAGGCGCCGGACGTTGCCGTCGATCGCTCCCTCGCGGCGGGTGTCATCTCCCCCACGCTCCCGTTCGCGAAGTCCCTGTCGGTCGACACGCTGTCGAAGGATTATCCGACGCGCGAGGCCGCGCACGAGGGGATGAAGAAGGACGTGGCCGCCTTCTACGCCGCCAAGTACCCCGACGTCAGCGCGTCGCGGGCGGAGGACGTGCAAGCGCTCGCCGCGACGCTCTCGGGGATCTACGACCGGAATGTCTTTCCGGAGATGGATGTCAGCTGGAAGACCTACCCGTCGAACATCGGCCATCGTAACTCGCCCGGCTGCTTCCGCTGCCACGACGGCAAGCACGTCAGCCCCGAGGGCAAGGTGCTCGACTCCGCGTGCACGGTCTGCCACACCGAGCCGCAGAGGGGTCCTCCGTCGGCGCTGGGGCAAGCGACGATGGGGCCGTTCGAGAAGGACTGGCACCCCTGGCAGACGCCCGAGAAGCACCTGGCCGTCGCGCAGCACAAGGAGATCCAGTGCTACGAGTGCCACGTCACGGGGCGCCGCCCCAAGACCGAGTGCAACGAGTGCCATAGCCACTGAGCGGACACCCCGCGCAAGACCTGCGTTCGGGTGCAAGGCGTTCGGCCGTTCGTGACAGCACGGGAGAAGCCCGCCCGCCCCAGGGCCGGACGAGGTCGGCCGCCGGCACGACTCGCAGGCATCGGACTCCCGGACGCAATGCGTGCACCTCGATGCGACGAAGCCCATGTCGAGTGCCCGGAAGTGCTCGGGATTTCGGAGGCCGCGCGTACCGGCGTTCTTCTTGCACCGGGCCACCTCAGTTTCCTACGAACCGAGGTGAATTATGTTTGGAGCTCGTACGCTCGTTGTGAGCGCTCTCTCCGCGCTAGTCATAGGCTGCGGGAGTGGTAGTGCCGGACCAGCGGGGGCGCCAGGACCTGCGGGAGAAGCCGGAGCACCCGGTACACGAGGCCCTGGCGGCGAGGCAGGGGCGCCTGGGACGGAGGGCACGAACGGGGAGGCCGGCGCGCCCGGTGAGCCCGCGTGCGTGGCCACCAGCAAGGAGCCGCCCGGGACCCAGTGCCAGTATGGAGGCGTCGCCCTCCTCTCGGGCCCGTGCACCGCGGACGGCGGCGTCTCGAGCGGCACGACGACGTACGTTTGCGATCCCTCGCCGACGGGCACCTACTACGCGACCCAAGGCCTCGTTGCCGCGGTCGTGAGCGTCAACGTCGGGCCCCCGGTCTCCGTCCGCTTCACCCTGAAGGACAGCAACGGCCTGCCCGTCGACATCAACGGCGTCTACAGCGTCAACCAGCCGCTTGCCAACACGGCGCTGTCCTTCGCGCTCGCGTACTACACGGTCGACGGCGCCGGCAACGTCCAGCCGCTGACGGTCTACACGAGCCTCGCCGAGCCGACGAGTGGAGCGGCAAGCTACGGCCCGGACATGTACGCGCCGCTCGGGACGACCGGGCAGGGCACGATCGCAGAGAACGGCAGCGGCGCCGGTGACTACACCTACTCGTTTCCGACGACCACCACGGCTCCGACTGCAACGACTTCGGGTGCCAAGGGCATCACGACCCTCACGGCGGGGAATACGCACGTCGTGTGGATCCTCGCTGCGCGCCAGACCGATCTGAACAACCTCGCGGCTGCCAGCACGTACTTCTCCTCCAACGAGCCGTACTACTTCTCCCCCGGAGGGGCGGGCGACGCCGGCGCGCCGGCTCCGCGGCAGATCGTCAATACCCAGAACTGCGCGAAGTGCCATGACGGCTTCCGCTACGAGCTGACCGCCACGCAGGACCCGTTCGTCCAGCACGCCGGCCACAACACCCCCGCGTCCAACGGCGAGGGCTGCGCCGTCTGCCACAACCCGGCCCGCTCCTGCTACGAAGGCGGCACGGGCTGCGTGTCCGCCGTCCACATCCACCGCATCCACGCCAGCGTGTACCTGCAGCCGGCCGACATCTTCGACGGCACGACCGCGACGTACCCGCAGGATCTTCGCAACTGCGACACATGCCACGGCAACGCCCAGCAGGGTGCGCAGCACACGACCAACCCGTCGATCGAGGCGTGCCAGTCTTGCCACGATTACGTCGACTTCACCGAGACCATCCCGTTCCGGTGCACGGACCCTGTCACGAAGGGCGCGAACGGTCTTCCCGTGCCCTGCAAGCACGTCGGCGGAAGGCAGCAGCCCGACGCGGGCGCAGCCACCTGCACGAACGGTAGCTGCCACGGCCCCGGCGGCGGCGGCGACCTCCTGGTCGTGCACGCGGCCGTCGAGCCTCCTGATCCGACCGGCGCTGCGTTCGTCGACGGCGGCAGCTCGCACACGAACAACGGCTACCTGCCGGCGGGCAACTTCGTGCCGCCCGGCGCCCACCAGTTCCAGTACGCGATCGAGAGCGTCGGGACGTGGACGGACACCAGCGTGACCCCCGCGGTCACGCGCCCCCAGATCTCCTTCAAGCTGCAGCAGGTCAGCGGGGCGGACGGCGGCGCTCTCACCGATGTCGTCTTCAACAGCCCGGAGGCAGGCAGCACCGTCGAGCTCTTGCCGAGCTTCGTGGGCTCGCCCAACGTCTACTGGTTCTGGTCGGTCCCGCAGGATGGGGTCACGCCGACGGACTTCAACGCCTCCACCTCCGTGTGGGTCCGCAGCGCCCTCAACGGCGTGGCCAAGACGGGCACGATGAGCGGCCCGGACGCCAACGGCTTCTACACGATCAAGGCGATCAACGCGGTCGTCCCCGCCAGCGCGGCCATGCTCACGGGCGGCGTCGGCTTCCAGTACGGCACGAGCCCCACGTCGAACCTGCCGCTCACGGAGACGGACCTGGCGATGTACCCGTACAATCCGGCCAACGGAACGGGCGGCCTCGTGATGACCACCACCGACGTGGTCCAGGTCGCGGCCGGCGCCACGGCTCGCCGCACCATCGTCGACAACACCAAGTGCCAGGGCTGCCACGGCTCGCTCGGCGTCGACCCGCAGGCGCCCCCCGGCGGCGGCCTGGTGCTCGGCCAACCGGGCTTCCACTCCGGTCAGCGCAACAACGGCACCATCTGCGCGGGCTGCCACACGAACGACCTGACGGACGCCACCGGCTGGCCCGTGGGCTCGAAGTACTACATCCATGCGATCCACGGTAACCGCGTGCGTTCGGTGGAGTACGGCTGGCAGTCGACGAGCCCGACGGCGGGGTACTTCAACATCAAGTTCCCGTCGCCGCTCAACGAGTGCCAGGCCTGCCACGTGCCGAACAGCTACGACTTCACGAACGCCACCAACCTGGCCCAGGTACCCAACATGCTCGTCCAGACCGTCGCCAGCGGTGGACCGTTCCCGTTGCCCCCCAGCCAGGGCCTCGCGCCTTACGTGGACCAGACCGGCACCGCCACCTACGGCAGCGCCTTCAGCTTCTCGGCGACGACCGGTGCCACGACGCCGGCGGCCCCGACGACCCTCGTTATCTCGCCCATCACGACCGCCTGCTCTTCGTGCCACGACACGGCGGAGGCGATCGACCACATGAAGGCAAACGGCGGTCACTTCTACGACACCCGTGCCAACACGGTCGGCGCCACTGCGACCTCGGTGGAGCAGTGCCTCATCTGCCACGGTCCGGGCGCCGTGGCAGCCATCGGTGACGTTCACCTCAGGCCGCTTCCGTGAGCACCTGAAGATCTGCTCACCGCAATCGCGGCAGGCGGACACCGTGACACCGTGACGCGACCAGCGGCGCTCCACCCGGGGCGCCGCTGGCCTTCTTTTGTAGACAGATGCACCTTGCCACCGTCGGAGCCCCATCCCATGCGCACACAGATCTCGCTGGCCTTCCTCCTCACCATCCCGGCCTCCATGGCTTGCCACCCGGGAAGCTCGGACGAGGCGCCGGGTGCGCCGACTTCGATCGACAGAGGGGTGGCCAGTCTTGCCCCTTCGGCCAGCGCGCCGCTGCGCTCCCGCGTCGCCGTTGCCGCTGCCGACGGCGGGGCGGACGCCGGTCCAGACCCGCTCTGCACGGCGATCCTCGCGGCCGAGAAGCTCGATCAGGGCGCGATGCAGCTCGAGGACCGCGCTCGCCCGGGCCCGCGGCTGCTCTGCGCGTCCACCGGGCGCTTCGCCTGGGCGGTGCGCGTCGACCCACCGGCGCGCGAGGGCTCTCCCGTGCGGCAGGCCGTCATCTTCTCCAGCGCCGACGGCGCGCACGCCCGGCAGGAGTCCAACCTCGACAAGGTCGACTGGCCTCCCGTGCTCGGTCGCCACACCACGATGTTCGATCTCGACAACGACGGAGTCCCCGAGCTCTTCTCCCCCGTGCCGGCGAACGTGCGCGACTACGAGCCGGCGTCACGCATCTTCGTGACCTTCAAGAAGGGCATCATCTCGCCGTACCCGACGGGTCCGGGCTACCTCGTCGACCGGCTGGCCGACGTCGACGGCGACGGGCGACCCGACCTCCGCGTGCGCTTCGAGCTCGGCAAGCGCACCGTCTGCCAGCCCGGCGAGGATGAGCCCTTGCGGGTCGAGCTCGTCGCCCACGGCCTGAAGGACGGCACCTTCACCCTGGACGACCCCATGACCTGGGCCGAGGCACGGCGCCACTGCCCCGCCCTGCCCGCGCCGGACACGATGTTCGTCGCGTCCGCCCCGCCCACGCCGCCCGACACGCGCGACCTGTCGATGAGCTACGTCTCCTGCTCGCGCCTCCGCGGCAAGTCCGCCGACGCCGTGCGCGCGGAGCTGTCCGCCGCCTGCAAGGACAGCGCAGGAGCAGGCAAGTGCGCGGGCCCGTGCCGCCACCTGGCAGACGCGATTGCCGTCGCCAGCTTCACGCCACCTCTGGAGCTCAAGGACGGGCGCGATGACCGTCCTGCGTCCCCCTGATCGGCGCAGCGAGGTCCGCTTCGTCGGGAGAGGGTGCCCTTACCTTGAAAGCGAGGCTCTCTCGGCGCGCAGCGAGGTCCGCTTCGTCGGGAGAGGGTGCCCTTACCTCGAAAGCGAGGCTCTCTCGGCGCGCAGCGAGGTCCGCTTCGTTGGTAGAGGGTGCCCTTAGCTCGAAAGCGAGGTTCTCTCGGTGCGCAGCGAGGTTCGCTGCGTAGGGAGAGGGGTGCCCTTACCTTGAAAGCGAGGTTCTCTCGGTGCGCAGCGAGGTTCGCTGCGCAGGGAGAGGGGGGTGCTTCTGCCGGAAGCGAGGCACGCTTCGTTCGCAGCGAGGTTCGCTGCGCAGGGAGAGGGGTGTGCTTCTGCGGAAGCGAGGCACGCTTCGTACGCAGCGAGGTTCGCTGCGCAGGGAGAGGGGTGTGCTTCTGCGGAAGCGAGGCATGCTTCGTACGCAGCGAGGTTCGCTGCGCAGGGAGAGGGGTGTGCTTCTGCGGAAGCGAGGCATGCTTCGTACGCAGCGAGGTTCGCTGCGCAGGGAGACGGGTGTGCTCTTGCCGGAAGCGAGGCCCCCTCCGTGCGCAGCGAGCTGCCGGGCAGCTCACTTGAAGAGGTGGCACGTGTAGCAGGAGGGAGCATTGGGCTCGTGATCCTGCTTGTTCGTGTGGCACGTCAGGCATTGCTCTCGCTTCGGGAGCGACTTCACGTGGGGGTCGTGGCACGTCTTGCAGCTCGCCACGTGCTGCGGCACCGCGTGGAGCCCCTTCGCGCTCATGTCCTTGTGGCACGACGCGCACGTCGGCTCCGCGAACTGGTGCGGCTGGTGGCAGTTCTTGCACTCGGCGTGGACGGGGCCCCGCTCCTTCGCGGTCTCGACCTGGCTCGCGTGGCAAGTGCTGCATCGCTGCCACCACGCCGCCCCCTGGCCGGGAGGCGCCGCGTGGGGCGCGTGGCACTGCTGGCACTTGTGCTTGCCTCCCATCGCGCTCGTCGCCTCGCTCGCGTGGCAGTCCGAGCAAGCCCGCTCCTTGCCGACGTCGTGCTCCTGGTGGCAGATGTTGCACTCCTGGGCGTGCGCCGACGCCGGAGGCCACTTCGCGGCAATGGCAGCCTTGTCCGCGTGGCAGGTGCGGCACTGCGCCGGGGCTGCGCTGGCCGGCGTGTGCGGCTGGTGGCACGAGCTGCAGTCCGCGTGCTTCTCGTTGGTCGCGTGAAACTCGGCCGACACCTTCTTGTGGCACTGGAGGCACGCCGCGCGCGGTACGCCCGGCTCGCCGTGGAACGCATGGCAGCTCCGGCACTCCGTGTCGTGCGGGATGCTGGCGACGCCGCGCGCCGTCGCGTTGAAGAGGTTCTCGTGGCACTTCGAGCACGTCGCCACGACGTCCGTGGCGCGGAACTCGTGGGGCTCGTGGCAGGACAGGCACTCCCGGTGCTTCGCGGGCTCCGCCTTCTGGACGGCGATGGCGCGCTGGCCGTGGCACTTGGCGCACACGTCGCTCGCCGGCATGGGGCTCTCGTGCGGCTTGTGGCAACCGAGGCAGCTCCCGCTCACGTGCCCTTGCGGCCCCGCGCTCACGAGCGCGACCTCGCTCGTGTGGCACTTGGCGCACGCCCCCCTCGTGTCCTCGGGCTTCGGGGCGTGCGGGTTGTGGCACGAGGTGCAGTCCTTGTGGCGCTCGGGCGCCAGCGCGACGTGCTTGCCCTTGGTGTCCGAGTGGCACTCGAGGCAAACCGCGCCCGTCGCGGGCGCGCCGTGGACGTCGTGGCAGTCGGTGCACGCCTTGTGCTCGGGCGGGCTCCGCGTGCGAAAGAGTCGCGTCTCGTCGTTGTGGCACTGCATGCAACCACCGCCGTCGGCCTTCCAGGTGTGCGGCACGTGGCAGGTCGCGCAGCTCTTGTGCTTGAGCGCCGCGGTCAGCGCGGTCTCCCCGTCCGGCAGGATGCCCTTCGCGTTCTTCTCGTGGCAGCTGACGCAGTTGCTGATCGCGCTTCCCTTGGGCGCGTGCGGCTTGTGGCAGCCCTCGCACTTGCCGTCGTGCCCCGTGCTGGGGGCCATCCCAGGCTGGGGCGTCGTCGTCGTGGTGAGCTGGTGGCACCTGGCGCACACGGGCTGGCCCGCCGCGGGCGGCTTCGGCTTGATCCCATGGGCGTTGTGGCAAAGCTGGCAAGGTACGCCGCCGTGGAGCACGTGCTCGTTCACGCTGGGCATCGGCGGCACCGGGGCGCCTCCCGCGGACGCGAGGAGCGCCGCGGGGCTCGCGTGGCACTTCTCGCACGCGGCTGGGGACGGCGTGCTGTTCTTCGCAGTGACCCCGTAGCTGTGGCACGAGAGGCAGGTCTCCGCGCCGATGGTGGTCGCCTTGTGCAGGCGCTGGTCCTCGTGACACCCGAGGCACGGCTTCTCGGGCACCTCGCTCCCGTGGACGCCGCCCGCATGGCACGAGAGGCAGTCGACGTTCTTCGCCTCGCGGTGCTCGCGGTGGCCGGTCGTCTGGGAAATGAGTCGCCACTCGGCCGGCTTCTTCTCATGACAGTCGGTGCAGGCTTCGGCCGTCGCCTTCCCGTGAGCGGTGGGCGCGCTCTTCATCGAGGACTCCCACAGCAGCCTGAGCCCCGTCGTGAGGCTCGTCGCGTGGCAACCTTGGCACGAGACGCCAGCGTGCCCCTGGGTATGCCATTCGTTCGGGGCCGCAAGGGAGCCCGGCTTCATCTCGTGATGGCACGACGAGGCGCAGAACCTCGGGTCTTGCTCGACCTTCCTCCCGGCGAGGATGGTCCCGATCACGAACGCGAGACCCAGGAGCGCCGCCACGACCGGGATCGCGACGCGGCCCCATGCTCGCATGTGCGTCGCTCGTGCCTTCGGATCCATGGAGCGTGAATTGGCCTCGCGACTACGGATTGCCGGCCGTCACCGAGGCGAGCTCCGCGAGCGTGCTCGTGATGACGGCCTGGGTGAACGGCAGGTTGTGGACACCCATCGAGAGATCGTTGTTGAGGAGCGCCTCGTTGTAGATGGACTTCCCGGTGATCGAGACGGCACTCACGAGTGGCAAGTTGCTCGTCGCGTGGGTCGCTCCCGCCTGCGCGCTCGACACGGAGATGACGACGGGGCCACCCTGGTAGGTGACCCCGGGAACGACGGACGGAGCGCTCGTGCTCCCGCACTCGGCGAGGTTCGCGATGGCCGCGAACGGGTTGCTCGCGAACGTCACCTCGACGCTCGAGAGGCTACGCCAGGGGACGGTGTGGACGGGCGGCCCGGCGCTCACGGTGAACGGGGCATACGTCGCGGGCACGCTGGTGATGGGAAGGTAGACCGACGGTGTGCCGCCGCCCGCGACGCAGAGATAGTCGAGCGTCCGCGCGTCGCGCACCGTGGTGTTGTAGGTCCCCGCGGCAGACAGGAGAGTCCCGATGGCTTCGAATATGGCCGTGTCGAGCTGGGCCATCTGCGCCTGGGTCTGGGTCTGGACGGAGGCGCCGTCGAAGGCGGCCGCGTGGCAGCTCTTGCAGATCGACAGGTCGGCGATGAAGGAGTGGTTGCTCGTCTGGCCGGCGTCCGTCTCGGCGGCGTTGGGGATGCGCTCGTGGCATCCCGCGCACGTGTCGCCGACGGCGAGGTGCGGTGACGGCGTGGCGCTCGGCATGAAGTAGGCGTTCGCTCCGTAGAGGACGTCGGCCTGCGTGCCGTTGTGCGGCGTGATGAGGGGCGACGCCGAGGAGAGGCCGTTGGCGATCACGGCGCCGTCGCCCACGCTCGGGTACGCGGGCCGCGAGTTGTGGCAGACCATGCACACCGCGCCGGCCCCGACGCCGCTGACCGACAGGCCGTTCATGAGCGTAGCGGTGTCGAAGACCCGGAGCTGGTAGGGGTTGCCCGCGACGCCGTGCGGGTCGTGGCAAGCGGCGCACGTCAGCGGCTGCACCGTCGCGGGCGCCAGCCCGATCCGGGCGAAGCTCGCCCCGTCGGGCGCGTTGGCGCCGCCGTCCGCGGGCGGCGCGCCGTTGGACGTGAGAAGGCAGCTCCCGGAGCCTGCCGCGGTGCACCCTGCGAGGAGCTCCTCCGTGTACACCGCAAATCCCTGGGCGCTGTGGCAGCGGCCGCAGTTGGCGGGCGCGGGACCGGTGGTCGAGCCTTCCTCGATGGCGACCTGGAGGTCGGCGTGGAGGCTGCCCTTCCACTGGTCGCCCTGCGAATGGCACTGCGAGCAAACGCCTTCGCCGAAGGAGACCGCGGCCGTGTCGTCGACGCCCATCACGTCGAGGTTCTTGGGGCCGTGGCAGCTCTCGCACTGCACCCCGCCGCGCTGCGCGAGGTCCGGCTGCGCGGCGACCAGCGCGGCGTAGTTGCCGGCGTCGAGCGTCGCCGGGAACGTCCAGCCGTCCTTGGTCGCCTCGTCGTCGAAGCCTCCGTTGCCACGCGCCACGGGCGAGTACCCGAGCGTGTGGCACTGGAGGCACGACGGCCCGAACGCCGGGCCCAGCACTCCGTCGATCCCGTCGGCGAACGCGCCCGCGTGCGGCGTCGCGGCCCACGGTGGGAACATGTCCGGCGCGGCTCCCCCGTCGAGATCGAGGTTCGGAAACTGCACGGAGCCCATGTGGCACTGCGCGGTGCACCCCTGGACGACGTAGTCGGTACCCGATCCCGGCTGCGAGGCGATCCCGGAGACGCCGTCCCAGCCGCTCGCGTAGATGCTGGTCGAATGGCCCGAGACCGTCTCCGTGACGGAGTAGCTCCCCGGACGGTCGGGCGTGAAGGAGGGAAACGGCGTGCTGGCCTGGGCGAGCTGCGACTGCGAGCCGGACGGCGCCGACAGGACCCAGCTCCACGTCGTCATCGCGCCACCGTCGGCGGCGACGGAGTCGCCCTCCAGCCAGACAGGGACGTTGAACGGTACGCTGCGCAGCCCGCTCGTCGGAGCGGTCGCCCAGACGATCGCAGACGTCGTCGCCGTGTGGCCCGCGGGGTCGGTGACCGTGAGCGCAAACTGGTAGTTGCCCGTCTCGTCGATGCCGATGGCCATCGGGCCGAAGCGGGCCGGCACCAGCGCGCCACCATCGTAGGGCCCGAGGACGGCCGAGGGGTTCGCCTCGAGCTTCGCGCTCGCGAGGCTCAGGGTCCGAAAGGAGAGCGACGCCGTGCTCGCACCCGTGAGCGCGGCCGGCGAGCCGCCCGTCTGCGTCCATGCGTACGTCACGCCGCCGGCGTCGCCGTCCGTCGCCGTCACGTGCGCCGTCAGCGTGACAGCGCTCCCGTAGCCCGCCGAGACGTTGTCCTGCACGACGACGGCGAGCCCGTCGCTGCTCGTCGTGTCGGTCGCGAGGGAGATCGTCACGTGGGTCGTCCCGTTCGCTCCGACGGAGACCCCCGGAACCGTCTGCGTGACGTAGCCGGCGCGCGTCAGCGTGAGCACGTAGACGCCCGCGGGGAGCTTGGGGACGCTGAAGGTGCCGCCGGCGGCCGTCGTCGCGGAGAGCGCTGCCCCGGGGCTGCTGACGGCGACGCCCGCGAGCGGCTCGCCGGTGCTGACGGCGGTGACCTTTCCCTCGATCTCGCCCGAGAGAGCCGGCACGGGCGCTCCCGGAGCCCCGGCTTCGCCAGCGTCCCCTCCCGGCCCAGGTGGGCCCGACGGACCTGCCTGCCCCTCGGGGCCCGCGGTGCAGGCCACAGTGAAGAGAGCGCCGGCGAGGATGAGAGTGCGGGCGGCTCGTCGGAGGATCTTCGTGTTCTGCATCGACGGGGCCCTGGTCCGGCTACGGCTTCCAGTTTCCGATCTGGGCCTGCGTGGCCTGGATGACCGCGTTGGTCCAGGGGAAGTTGTGGATGCCGCCCGACCCTTCGTTGCTGAGGGTTGCGAAGTTCCAGATGGCCTTCGAGACGATCGAAGGATCGGGCGTCAGGCTCCCGGGGTTCGCAGCGGGGAAGAGCTGCGTGCCCGTGCCAGGCACGGTGGGCGACGTGCCCACGCACGTCCCAGCCGTGACGCCCGTGAGGATCGTGTACATGGCAACCGAGAGCTTGGTGCTCGTGGTCGTGCCGACCTTCGCCAGCGAGCGCAGGTCGAAGTAGTCGAACGTGACGCCGGAGCCCAGGGTGAGGGTGACGGTCGTGGAGCCGGCACTGGACATCGCGGCCGAGGTCACGCCGCCCTTCGGAATGAGGACCGTCGACGGCGGGAGCGGGAAGGGAACCGCGGCCGGGATCTGCGACGACTTGCAGGTGCCCCCGGTGCAGGCCGGGTTCGAGATGCTGCTCACCTGCACGCAGAGCGGGCCGGCCGCGCTCGCGGTCTCGATGCCTGCGGTCACCGCGCTGGTGATGGCCGCGCCGAGGCTCGCCATCTCGCTCGAGATCTGGCTCTGGATCGCCACACCGTCGACCGACGCGGAGACGTGGCAGCTCTGGCAGATGGAGAGGTCCGTCACGAAAGAGTGGTTGCTCGAGTAGCCAGCGTCGGCCTCGGCCGCCGTCGGGAGCTTCACGTGGCAGCCGGAGCAGGTGTCCTGGATCGCCAGGTGGGGTGACGGGGAGTAGCGCGGCACGAAGAAGGCGTTGAAGCCGAAGAGGGCCTCCGTGGCCGTCGAGTCGTGCGGGGTCTCGGCGTAGGGCGAGGAGTTCACCGTGTCCGTGTGCTCGCCGTTGCGCCCGTTGTGGCAAGCCATGCAGAGGGCACCTTCGCCGACGCCGCTGATGGCTCCGATGCCGTTCGGCAGGCCGTACGGCAGCCGGTCGTAGATGCGAAGCTGCATGCACGCCGCGTTGCCGTTGTTCGCCTGCTGCGAGCAGTCCACGGGCCCTGCTCCTGCGTCGCTGCCCGCTGCGGCGCTGTAGGCGCCGTTGCCGTGCGGGTCGTGGCACGTCTGGCACGTCTGGCTCTCGACCTGGGCGGCACTGAGGCCGATCGAAGAGAGCCACGTCGTCGTGGGCGCGTTGGTGGAGTCGAGCTTCTGGTCGTCGGTCGTGAGGAAGTCGTAGCGACCGGTCGCCCCGTTGTTCAAGAGGTTGACGTAGTGGGCGAAGCCCTGCGCGGAGTGGCAACGCCCGCAGAACTGCGCGCCGCTCTGCGGGTCAGCGCCGCCCCCGTACGTGGCCGCCTTGCTCTCGACCGACGCGCGCTGGATCGCCAGCTGCGTGTTGCCGTGCCCGGTCACCGCCCACTGGCCCGGGAAGACGTGCTCCTTGGCCTCCTCGTGGCAGCTGGCGCACACTCCCTCGTTCCAGCTCACGCGCGCGCCGAGGAGCGCGAGCTCTTTCGGATCACCCTGCAGGTTGCCCGGGTGGCCGCTGGCCGCGCCCCCGGCCGGGCCGTGGCAGCTCTCGCACTGGATGCCGCCGAGGTACCCTAGCGTCGGGTACTCGCTGACCATGTTCGAGTAGCTCGCCCCCGTCATGGGAGAGGGGTACTGCCAGAGGCCGCCGTCGGGGCCGACCTCGGTGTTCTTCTCGTAGTAGAAGCCGCCGTTCAGCGCCGTCTGGGCAGTCGCGACGGGCGACCAGCCGACCGTGTGGCAGCTCATGCAGCTCTCGTTGAAGTAGCTCGTGGCGAGGCCGTCGAGCTTTCGCTGGAGCGCCGAGAAGTGTGCCGTGTTCTGCCAGGGAGTGAAGTCGTCCGGCGCGGTGCCGCCTGGCTGGTGGCAGCTCGTGCACGTCACCGCCGGGTTGTCGTTCATCTCGCCGAGGTAGGTACCGACGTAGATGCTGAGGGTGCTCGTCTGCGTGCCGTAGGTGCCGCCCGGACCGGGGCCTGCGTCGAGGCCCAGCCCGGTCGTGCCTGCGTCTGCGTGCGAGGAGCTCTCCGTGACCGAGAGCGTATAGGTGCCGCTCGCCGCGGGGACGAAGCTGGGAAACTGGGTCGACGCTGCGCCGAGCGTGGGGCACGTGAACGTCGTTCCCGTGGGAGAAGAGCACGACGTGAAGGACCACTGCCACGACGTGTTCGGCCACTCGAAGAACGAGGTGCCCTGCTGGAGCCAGTTGGGCGCTGCGAACGTGTCTCCCTGGAGGTAGACCGGCACCCCGACGGGCACGTTGGCCACCTTGGCGGTTTGCCAGGTCGACTGGACGGGCTGGGAGAAGGAGTAGTTGTGCCCCTCGGGGTCGGAGACCGTGACCCCGACGGTGTAGAGCCCCGTCTCGTCCGGGTTTATGCCCACGACGCCGAGGCGGGCGTAGTAGCCCAGAGGGCCGCCGTCGATCGGGTTCGTGTAGGGATAGACCTCGACGCCTTTGGTTTGAAGCAGCGTCATCGTCGTGAAGGCCGCGGACGTCGACGACGACGTGGGCGGGGTATTGAAGGAGTACGCCCCGGTGGGGTTCGCCGAGGTGATCCCCGTGCTGAGCTGCCACGCGTAGCTGAGCGCGGACGCCTCGTACGGCTCGCTCGTGTCCCCGATCTTGATGAGCCCGATGGTGACCGTCGCCCCGAAGCCGACGGCGTACGGATCGTTGACCCCGCTGGAGCTCGATACGGTGACCTGGAAGGTCGGCGCGTCCGTCCCGGGGGTCGTTACACTGGCCAGGGTCACCGCCAGGATGGTCGGCCCGGCGACCGAGTTGCCCACGGGCACGGACTTCGTTGCGAAGCCGCTGCGCGCGAACGTCAGCGTGTAGGCACCGATCGGCGCGCTCGGGAACGAGAACTTGCCGGCGGCGTCCGTCGTCGTCGTGCCCGACGTGCCGCCGTCGGTGAATGCAGGCTCCGAGGCATCGCCGCCGTCCCCCGGGCCGGTCCCCGTCAGCGAGAGTGACACCGTCACGCCTTCCAGCGCGCGGCTGTCCGTCGTCGCCACGACGCTCCCCGAGATCGTTCCTTCCAGCACGGCGGAAGCTCCCGCCTCCGAGCTCCCTGGAGAACCTGCCTCCCCCGGGGGTCCCTCCGTTCCCGGCGAGCCGGCCTCGCCGGTCGGCCCCTGTGCGCCGGCCGGCCCCTGGCATCCGAGAAATAGCGCGGATACCGCCGCGCCGATGACGGCCCCTCGGAGACTCACGAAGCATGTCCCGTCGTGGAAAAGCACAACCGACGCCCTAGCAAGGCCAAGGCCGACTTCGGCCGCGGGGGTTCTTCCGCGTTTTCAGCGGACTGTCACATCGAAGGGTCGGCGAATCGTTCGCGACGGCGCACAATCTGCGCGCCGATTCATGGTCTGCCGGGGGAAGCCCGGAGCCGTACGCCGCAAAGGGCCGGGCATTTGTGACAGGCGCGGGACCGGCGCCGGACGGAACGTCCGTTGCTGTGTCCAGACCACGTGCGGATCGCCCCGCTACTGTTTCTGTTCGCCGTCGGCTGCGCCGAGGAGCGGGCGCCGCCCCCCCCGGGCGGCGTTCACCCCGACGGATGGACCGATCCGACCAGCGCGGCCTTCCACGGCGCATGGCTCGCGCAGAACGGCTTCCCGCTGCCGGAGTGCCAGGCGTGCCACGGCCAGGACTACGACGGAGGCTCGGTCGGCGTCGGGTGCGTGCAATCGGGCTGTCATGCGCAGGCGCCCACGGCGTGCACCACGTGCCATGGCAGCAACGGAACGCCGCGACCCCAGACCGGCGCTCACGAAGCGCACGACGCCTACTGCAGCACGTGCCACCGGATTCCGGTCCAGACGACTTCGAGCGTCGAAGCGCACGCGAGCGCCGATGCGTCGACGCTCGTGGCCTTCTCGGGGCTCGCCGTGCCCGATGCAGGGGCCGGCGTGCTCGGGGACGCCGCGCCGGTGCCTGCTCCCGCCTGGGACGCTGCCGCACAGCAATGCACGAGCACGTACTGCCATGGGCCCATCTCGCCGGTCTGGACCAGCGGCGTCCAGATCCAGTGCAACGGGTGCCACGGCGCGCCGCCCGCGAATCACGCACGCTGGTCTCGCGTCGCTTCGTCGATCGCCACATGCACGACGTGCCACCCGTCGTCCTCCGCGCCGACCCACGTGGACGGCAAGGTCGACGTGACGGTGACGTCCTGCACCGCTTGCCACGGCGAAGGCGACCACGCGTACCCGCCGCTGGCGCTCGACGGCGACACGGACGCGTCGACCCCGGGCGTGGGCGCGCACGTGCGGCACCTGGACGGGACGCTGACCGACCGCATCAGCCTTCCGCTCCCGTGCAACGACTGCCACGTGGAACCGACCTCGGTGGTGGAGCCAGGGCACCTCGACCAGCCTGCCACGGTCGTCCGTTTCCCCTTCGGTGGCACTTATGACAGCGCGGGGCAGACGTGCACCGTCTGGTGCCACTGGAACAAGACGCCAGGGCCGACGTGGACCAACGACACGGGGTCGGCCCGGCAGTGCGATAGCTGCCACGCGTTCCCACCGACGATCACGCGCGCCGGCGATCCCCACCCCAGCGTGCCTGGGCAACTGTCTGCCTGTCTGGGCTGCCACCCCTTCGGACAATCGACGCACGTGAACGGCGTCGTCGACTTCCTCCAATGAGGCGGCTCGCCCTCCGCCGCGCGCTCACGCCTGCCCTGGCGTTCCTTTGGCTCGAGGGGGCCGCAGGGGCCGATCCGTACCGTCTGCGCGTGGACACCGTCGGGTACACCGATGCCCCGCAGTCCCCCGTCGGGCTCATCGTCTTGCAGGGTGAGGACAAGGCGAGCCCCTGGGTCGACGCCGAGGCCCTCGTGTGGGCGGGCAACACGAACGGTGGCGCGGATGCCCTGACGGCGCTCGTGCGCCTGCACGACCCCAAGAACTACGCCCAGCTGCGGCTCGGCCGGCAGATGCTGACCGTCGGCTCGATGCGTCCAGTTCACGTGGACGGCGCCGACGCGCGCGTGCGCACGCCCGCGGGAACCAGCGCCGAGGCCTTTGGCGGCGTCCCGGTGCAGCCGCAGCTCGGCTACCGGCCGTGGGACTGGGCGGCCGGAGGGCGAGTGGCGCAGGTGCTCGGGCGAAACACGAGCGTCGGCGTCTCCTATCTGCAGGAGCGGGCGGACGGGAGGCTCGCGTTCGAGGAAGCCGGCGTCGACTTCGCATCGTCGCCCACGACCTGGTTCAACCTCGCCGCGCACGGCTCCTACGATCTCGTCGACCCCGGGCTCGCCGAGGCGGGCATCTCGCTCTCGGGCCGCTTCGGGGATCTGCGCCCGGAGATCTACGCGACCGAGCGCTCACCGTCGCGGCTGATGCCGGCGACGTCGCTGTTCTCGGCGCTGGGCGACACGCCTGCAGAGGTGCTGGGCGCCACGGTCAAGTGGAGAATGTTCCCTCGCCTGGACCTCTTGCCGATCGTCGCCGCACGAGACTCGGCCGGGGACGTCGGCATGGACGAGACGCTGCGCGTGACGCTGCGCCTCGACGACCGAGGCGATGGGGCGCTGTCGCTCGAGGGACGCCGGCAGGGATCGGGGCCGGACCTCTGGACCGGCGTCCGCGTGGCCGCGCGCGTGCCCCTCTCGGCGACGGTCCGCTGCTCGACCGAGCTCGAGCTCGTGGCTCCCGACGACCCTCGCGGTCGCGGCGCGCTCTGGCCGTGGGGCCTCGTCGCCCTCCGCTGGAGTCCGTTCGTGCACTGGGAGGTGTCCGGGGCCGTCGAGGCTGCTTCCACGCCGACGGTGACACGCGAGGTCAACGCGCTCGCGCGCCTCAGCTGGGTATGGGCGAGGCGATGAAGCGAAGGACCTTGCTGCTCATCCTCTCGCTCATGCTCGTGGCGTGCGCTCAGATCCTGGGCATACGTCCGCCAGAGGACAAGCCCTTTCCCCACCACGCTCACGTGGCCAAGGGCGGCGTGACCTGTCTCCAGTGCCACGCCGAGATCCTCGCCGCGAATGGCCAGGGCGCCGAGGAGATGTTGCGCTTGCCGGACACCGCCAAGTGCGTGAGCTGCCACGCGAAGCCCCACGACAGCCGTGACTGCAAGGGTTGCCATGGCCTCGCCTACGTCCGGCAAGGTGTCCAGGAGGACCTGGACCACCTCCGGTTCAGTCATGCGACGCACGACAAGCGGCTCAAGGACAACTGTGCCTACTGCCATCGAGGCGTCCAGGACGACTCGGATCACGTCCGCCCGCCGATGGCGATATGCCTGTCGTGCCACGAGCACCAGCAAGAGTTCACCCAGGCTCGTACGTGCGACCGCTGCCACAAGGATCTACGCGGCGAGGAGGTGCGGCCCGAGAGCCACGTGGCCCACGAGGGTGACTGGCTGCGCGAGCACGGCAACAGCGCCTCCTCGTCGCGCGAGCTGTGCTCGACGTGCCACGCCGACAAGTACTGCGCCAGCTGCCACGGCCGGACCGTACCCATCTTGCCTTCGAAGCTCGCGTTCGACGATCCTCTGCGCGCGAGCGTGCATCGGGCAGGCTTCGTGTCGAGGCACTCGCTCGAGGCCCGTACGCAACCAGGGCTCTGCACGACGTGCCATGCCGAAGGCGTGTTCTGCGAGAGCTGCCACGCGAAGAACCACGTCGACGTGGCCTCGGGCGGCAGCAGTCCCCACCCGCCGGGTTGGCTCGGAACGCGCGGTGAGCCGAATGACCATGGGGCCGCCGCGTGGCGCGATCCGTCCGTGTGCGCGAGCTGCCACTCGGGGGCGGGGGAGCAGCTCTGCGTGTCGTGCCACCGCGTGGGGGGCGCGGGCGGCAACCCGCACCGTCCGGGGTGGACCAGCAAGTTACGGCCGATGATCGATCAGCCCTGTCGGTCCTGTCACGAGGGTGCGCCATGAACACGAAGTGGAAAGCGGTGGGGAACGTCGCGGCCGTCGCGCTGCTGTTGCGGCTCGCCGGCGGGACCCTCGCCTGTGAGGGCCCGGTCGGGCCTCCGGGCGAGAACGGGCTACAGGGACCACCCGGAGACGCGGGAATGGCGCCAGAGGCCGCCGAGGCCACTGCCCCTCCTCCAACCCCCGACGCGGCGTCCCCCAGGCAGTTCGTGACGACGGGGCCAGGGGTCAAGCTCAGCGTGAGCAGCACCGTCATCGACAAGACGGGCACCGTCACGGTGAGCTTCACCGTGACAGACGGCGCCGGAGTACCCCTCGACTACGCGGGCGTTTACACGAACGGCCCGGTCGTCGCGAAGTTCGTCCTGAGCTGGCTCGCCCCTTCGGCGGACGGGGGAGCTCCGGGTGAGTACACGGCTTATACGCAGCAGAAGCACGCGAGCGTCGACGGGACGAAGACGGTGCCGATGCCCGACTCGGACACGGGCGGAGCCGTCGCCGAGGTCGGCGCGGGGCAGGGCACGTACACGTACACCTTCGGCACCACGCTTCCTGCGGGCTTCGACGCGACGGCCACGCACACAGTCGGCGTCTGGGCGACGCGCCAATCCGGTGGCCTGACGTACGTGGTCAACACCCTCTACGACTTCGTACCTGCCGGCGGCACCGTCTCGACCACGCGGGACATCGTCACGACGCAGGCTTGCAACCAGTGCCACAATCCGCTCGCCTACCACGAAGGCAACACCGCGCGTCGCGAGGTCCGGCTGTGCGCTCTCTGCCACGCCTCCCCCACCGTCGACGTGAGCAACGGGAGCTCCCTCGACTTGCCCGCGATGGTGCACAAGATTCATCGCGGGCGCTACCTGCCGAGCGTCGTCGCCGGCGGCGTCTACCAGCTCACCGAGGACGAGAGCCAGGGGCAGGACGCTGCGGCGCCGGATGCCTCGAACCCGGATGCTGCCCCCGCCATCACCGCACCTGCGTTCGTCGACCACTCGACGGCCTGGTACCCGGGCGCCGTTCAGAATTGCCGGATGTGCCACCAGGGATCTCAGGGCGCCGTGTGGAGCACCGCTCCGTCGCGCGCCGCGTGCGGGGCATGCCACGATCTGACGTCCTTCGTGTACCCGCCGCCGGTGGGCATGACATTGCACCCTGGCGGCCAGCAGACGAGCGACACGACGTGCCTCATGAGCGGTTGCCACGGGCCGACCGATCGATTCTCGATCGCCGCCGTGCATCTCGTGCCTTCTACGGACCCGAGCGCCCCCGTGCTCGCCCTCACGATTCGAAGCGTCGCCAACACGCAGCCGGCTCAGACGCCGGTGCTCCACTTCTCCGTTACCCGGAACGGGCAACCGCTCGACATCCTCACCAGCCCTCTACCGTATCTTGCGGTGACGATCGCGGGCCCCACGACGGACTACGCGAGCTCCAGCAGCTACTCGGTCGAGACTGGCGCCGCTCCACCTTCGGGGCTCGTGCTCGACGGTGCCGTAGGGAGCTACGCGTTCACGTTCCCTGCGCCGGTCGCCGCCTCTGCCACGGGAAGCTATGCGGTGGGAATGGAGGGGTATCTGACGCCCGCTGGCGCTGGCGGGCCCATCTACGCCGCCCTCAACCCCGTGTCCTACGTCGCCGTGACCGACCCGACACCCGTTCCTCGTCGCACCGTGGTCGATCGAGACAAGTGCAACAGCTGCCACTCCGACCTGCTCGCGCACGGGGGTACGAGAAAGAGCCCGGAATACTGCGTTCTCTGCCACAACCCGAACGCGGTCGACGACGTTGGGGTCGCCCGATACGAAGTCTCATCGACGCAGGCCCCCGGGGACAACTTCAAGCTCATGGTCCACAAGCTTCACCGCGGGAACCAGCTGGCTCAAGGCTACGTGCTGGGGAGCGACCCACTCCCCACACCCGCCAACCCCGACGGTACGCCCGTGGACTTCGGCGCGGTCGGCTACCCCGGAGATCTGCGGGCGTGCTGGGCGTGCCATGCGGCGACGAGCTACCTGCCGCCCTTGCCGCCCGCGCAGCTCCCCACGGTGACGCAGGAGACCCTCACGTGCATGGACCCCTCGCTGAACCCAGCGACGTACTGCTCGACGCGCGGCGTGGGCAGCCAGGCGTCGCTGGGCCCGATCGGTGCCGCCTGCACCGGCTGCCACGATCAAAGCTGGAACGTCTCCCACGTGGAGGTCAACACGGTGGCGGACGGCACGGAGGCGTGCGTCACCTGCCACGGTCCCGCAGCTCCCTGGGACGTGCAGACGGTTCACGTCCTCCCGCCGTGATGCCCGACGCAGCAGAGGCCCGCGCAAAGCGTGCTCGGTACCGCAGATCCTGCGTGCGGTGAGGAGTGCTACGGACGCGTTCCGTCATGGCGGGCGCGTGGCATGAAGGCCGCATGAGGCCGACGAATGCCGATCCGCCTCTCTCCCACCATCATCATCCCCGTAGTGCTTGGCACCGCCGCGGTCGCCTTCTTCGTGTCCGATCGGACGCCATCCGCGGCCCCGTCGTCACCTGACCCGCAGGTCGCGGACATCCACGCGGCGGCGGGAGCGCCGATGGGCCCACTACCGGCGAATCACCCTCCCGTTGCCGGGATGGCGTCCGCCGTATCGGGGCACGGCCCTCACGGCGCGATTCCCAACGGAGAGAGCCAGCAGCCGCCTTCGCTCCGCTGGACGGTCCCATCGTCGTGGCAGACCTTGCCCAATCCGAATCCGATGCGCCTGGCGACGTACAAGGTCACCGATGGAGCCGAGGCAAGCGTGGCCCGGGCCGGGGGATCCGTCCAAGCCAATGTCGAGCGTTGGACTGCCCAGTTCGAGGGACAGCCGAACGTCGACCGTAGCGACAGGGAGGTCCACGGCCTCAAGGTCACCGTCGTGCACATCGCGGGGACCTTTCTCGGTGGCGGCATGGGCGCCACCGTCGCCGAGACGCACGAAGGCTGGGCGATGCTCGCCGCCGTGGTCGAGGCTTCCGGGCCGCCCTACTTCTTCAAGGTCATCGGCCCCGTCGATCAGGTCGACGGCGCGCGAGCGAAGTTCGACGAGCTGCTGAACACCGTCACGCCTGCTGCGGCTCCCTGAGGGAGCGACGCATGGGATGCGTCGTCATCAGCCAGTGCACTGGTCCACGACGAAGCCGTCCTCGCGGACCGCGTCGAATTCGCGCTCTTCGTGGTCGATGTCGCGGCGAAGGGACTCGATGAGCCAGCGGGCGTCATCCACGATGGCCGACTCTCCCTTCGTCTTGCCATCGCACTCGTCCACCATCGCCAGCAGCGTGGTGCGCTGCTGACGGTGCTCCTCGTGAAGCCGCTGGACCTGGACTTTGCCCCACACGCCAGCCCGCTCGAAGAGGGGGGCGAGATCGCGCTCCTCCATGGCCAGGTGATCGTCGAGCAGGAGAAAGAGCCTCCAGATCGCCTCCGCGAGCTGCTTGGACGAGCCCGTGGCTGCCCCTTCGGGGCCCTGTTGGGTCAGCAGGGAGCCCAGCTCATCGAGGAGAGATCGTATCCGTACGTGGTCGGCCCGGACCCTCGCCTGCGCCTCGCCCAGAGTCGGTTCCGCTCGTTCGGTCGTCATGGCTTTCACCCCGCATCAAATACTTGCAACGCACGCGCCGCTCGAAGGTACACGGCCCGCCGTGCGGGTCGCCAGGTGAGGCGACGCAAATCCTGCGTCGTACCGCAGGGGGTGCGCGCCCCGGGCGAGGCGTGCAGGGGGCGCCGCGGCGCGTGCGCAGCGGAACATCAATTGCGTGCCTACCGCGCGTGCCCACGCTTCCCATCCACACCCTCGAGGTCATCGGCGAGGCAGGGGCCAGCGTACACCTCAGCGTCTTCTGCTCGCGCAAGCGTGCGTCAACGGCGGTCAGCGTCTGCCGTGAATGCCCACACTTCGACGCCGACAGCAGCGCCGGAGTCACGTGCGACGCCCCGCCTCGGTCGGCGGACACTCCGTCCAGCGGCCGCGCCGGCCTGCTCACGGGCGCGGATGCGCTGACGACGAACGTGTGCGCAGGCGACCTCCTGGGACTGCGAACAATCGCCGTCCGCGACGCGGCTTGCACTGCCTCGCTGACCGAAGCGGAGCTCCACGCAGCGCCGGCTGTCGTGGTCATCGACGCCTGCGGCCACCCGGTCCAGATGCGCGTCCGTCGCGACGGCTTCGAAGCCCGTTCACTCCGCGAGTCCGCGACCCTCGACGAGGCGCTGCACCTGATGATCCACCATCATGTGCGATACGTACCCCTCGTCGACTCCGACGGAGCGCTCGTTGGCCTTCTCACCGACCTCGACGTGCTGCGTTGGGTGGCCACCATCAAGCGCGAAAAGCGCATCTGAGCCGCGGGGCTGGGACGCCTCACGGAACCGAGGCTCAAAAGACGTACCCGATGGCGCGGGCAACCCAGCGCAGCGCAAGGTTGGCGGTGAACATGCCGATGACGCGTCCGTCGCGGCCTACCACGGGAACCTGCCGGAGTCCGGCGCCCGCCATCATGCCCACCGCGAACGACAGCGGGGCGTCCTCGGGCAGCGCTTGCACGAGCGGCGTCATCACATCGGCCACGGTGCGGCCCGAGGGCGCCTCGACATGAAAGCCGTTGTCGAGCGGGGCCCGGGTCATGGTGTCCCGAACGTCGTCGGCGGAGGCACCGAGCGAAGCTTCGCGAACGACGTCACCCTCGGAGAGGATCCCCACGAGCTTGGCGTCGGCATCCACGACGGGGACCGACCTCGTTTCAGGCTGGGAGAGGATCTCGATGGCCATCTCGATGCTCGTGCCGGGATGAACGCATACGACTGGCCCCGCGAGCAACTCGCCCACAGTGGTTCGAAGCATGGCCTCGCGCATGTCGAGGGCCGGGTCTCGCGGATCCTCATGACCTACCTGCGCGCTGCACACGACCTCGGCTCCCCGAGCATCGGCCCTGGACGGCATCTCGGAGCACTCCGCGCACTTTGCGCAGTAGCTGAGCGCGACCGACCCTCCACGGCGGGAACAGTGAACGGACGGCGCCGTGCCATGGACGTCGTCCGCGCAGGCGATGCGCCTGGTGCGAACCGGAAGGTGGTCGAGGAGCTTCATCGCGTTCGATTCCAGCGCTCCATTCAGCAACCAGCATGCCCGTGGCCCCGCCGCCCGTCTCAGCTGGAGATGCCCCGGCGACGCGCCGAAAGTTCCGCTAGGGGCAGCTGCAGAAGCTGCGCGACGACGAAAAGCTGACGCCCTTCCGAAGGGGGGACGCCCAGCGATTCGCCGTACTTTCGCTCGCCAAGCGGCGGGGTGCATCAGGCATGGAGGTTGCGATGGTCCCCCTTTGGAGGACCAGATCATGAACTCACGCTTTCTCGCATCCCCAGGTGGCCGTCTCGCCAACGCAGCACTGTCGCTCGCCTTCCTCGTGATGGCGTATGCAGCGTTCTCGAGCGGTGGCACGGATGCGGTCAAGGTGGTCGCGGCCGGGGTGGTGACGATCATCGTCGGCTTCATCATCGCAACGATCCTCAGCGTCGCGGACTTCCGCTCGTATGCGCTGACGATCCTCTTTGGAGCGCCGCCGGCGGGCTTCTACTTCATCTTTGGTCTCCAGGCGCTGAGCCATGCCGGCGCCGCGATCGGCTCGGTCTTCGCGACGATCGGTGTGTTCGTGTTCCTCGCGGGAACGGTGCTCTCGTTCCGGACCGCCCCGAGCCCCCAGCACCGCCCGAGCCTCGAGCGCCCCAGGGCCACATCCGGCGTCCGCGCGTGAGGACTTGTTGATCGCTGAATAGGAGAGGCGCCATGAAGTCGACAAGAGCGACCAAGGCATCGAACGAAGAGGCGAAGGCGGCCCGATCCTCGGTGCCGGGCCTAGCTGGGCTGCCGCGAGGACACGGGCACACCCTGGGCCTGGAGGGAGCCCTTGCGGGAGCGGCCGTAGGCGCGATGGGCGGTCCCGTGGGTATCGTTGCGGGCGGCGCGATTGGCGGCCTCGTAGGGGCCGTCGCGGACGGCATGCTCGCCGAGGATCGAGCGGCCGACACCAAGCGCGACGCAGAGCTGGACCAGATCATCGGCGTCAGCGGTGGCGACATCGGGGCCGCGAAGCGCGGGCAGCCGCCCGCCCGTGTCGGCGCATTCTCCTCGGCGTCGAGCGGCGGAGAGAGCTCGCACGGGGTCGACAGCAGTGGCCCGATCCAGGACGTCGACGAGTGAGCGCCAAATGTCGCTCGCGCCATTCAAGCAACGGGTGATCGCGGTGGACGCGGACGTCGTGGTGCGAGTGGCCGCGCGCGCCATGCGCGATCACCGGGTAGGTGCGCTCGTTGTCACGCGCGAAGGGCGGCCGATAGGGATCGTTACGGATCGAGACCTGATCGTCCGTGCCATTGCCGGCGGTTGCGAGGTGGACGAGGCGCCCTTGAGCGAGTTCGTGACCTACGATCCCATCACCGTCCACGAGGGCGACGGAGTTGCGACGGCGGTCGACCGCATGCAGGCACACGGCGTTCGGCGGCTTCCGATCGTGGACGACGACGGCAAGGTAGTCGGTATCGTGACGGCGGACGATCTGCTCGCGGAGCTAGGAGGCCAGTTGGGCCAGCTCTGCGACGGGATCGGCAACAACTCCGATGCCTCGGATAGCCGGTAGGCTCACTGGCCCGTCTGCCCAGTGCGGGTATCCGCGCCCGCAACATGTGCCGGGCCGTCGAATCCCTCGAATCCGGTGGGCTCGTGCCCGCCGTGACGGAAGGCTCGACTGGCCGCGTAGACGTAGCGGCGCGCGCGGTTGATGTGGCCCATGGGCTTGTGCGCGGGCACGGAGTGCCAGGGACTGAACGATAGCGACTGGCAGAACTCGCGCTCGGCCGGCGTATCGAATTCCTGCGGCGGAAGCACGATGTTTGCGACAGGCACGGGCGGCGAGACCTCCTCGCTCCACTCTCTCGCTGCGTCCTCGATGGGAGTGTCCACGGGGTTGACCTGAAACTGGACGAAGAACGTGTAGCAAACTCCTCCTCTCGCAGCCCAGACGAGGTCCTCTCTCAGGTAGTCCGGATCATCGCGCACCGTGCTACGTGGCGGCGAGCCGGCGCACGGCTTCGCCGTGAACTTCACGGCCTGATGGGCGCCAAGGTGGTAAGCGGCGCCGCCCCAGTACTGCTCGGTCACCGTGCTGGAGATCGCGTTCGTCCGCAGCAAGGCGGGCGCACCCGAGCGCGGATGGGTCACGAGGAAGAGCAGCGACGGAAAGAGCCCGGCCGCGTTGGCGCGCGCGAAGCTCATGAACTGTTCGCCGTTCCGTCCAACCGGGGTCGGCGTGTTCGTCATCAGGAAGTCCTGGGTGTGCTCCTCGTCAGGCGCGTACTTCCTTCCTTCGACGTTCATCACCTTCACGGCCATGCCGCGCGCGTCGAGCTTGCTATCACCCTGCGACCACCCGACGCCGTTCGAGAACCGGACCCACACCGGCCGAGACTGGCCGGGCTCGGCGAAGACGCCGAAACGCGTGCGCGGGTCACGGTTGGGCCATGGCTCGACGTGACCCCACAGGCAGCCGTGCGCCTTCGCGTGAAACCCGCGCTCGACCGGCTGGGAGTGGTCCTTCGCCTGCTTCGTCTGGATATCGGAGATCTCCTTGGCGAAGCTCTCGAATTGCGCGGTCTCCTCCGCCTTGCTCCCCATGAAAAACTCGGTGTTCATCTCTTCCTGGCCCCCCCAATCGCGCGGTTCGGCAGGCTCCGCTTCGGGTGGGAGCGTCGGCGCGGCGGGTACCGGCGGGCGAGAGCATCCTGCAACGGCGAGAATCGCCATGGGGGCGACGAGACAGACGAGATCGGAGCGGACCATCGGACCATACTAGACGAACCTCCCCCTCTGGCCGAGATGCCGAGCGGAGAAGTCCACGGCGAGGCGGGAGGCGGTTACTCCTCCAGATCTTGACGTTTCACGGGAAGGGGACTGAAAAACGTTCCGAAGACCAGGTCCCACAGCGGGGAGCTGATCCCAAAGAACGCGTCGTGATCCTGGAAGTGATGCCGAAGGTGGTAGGCGCGCATCCACCTTCCAAGTCGCCACCGCGGATGGAAGTGATGAGTATAGTAGTGAATCCAATCGTAGGCGATGTACCCCGTCATCGTTCCCGCGAGGAGCGGGAGCGAATTCGCGGCGCCAAATGCGGCCCAGAAGACCACCGCGAAGAGGGCGGCCAGCGGCCAGCTGATCATCGGAGGCATGACCAGCCTCGTCGCGTCGTTGGGATACTCGTGGTGATATCCGTGGGCCATGAACGCCACGAACCGGAATCTCGGGTCGTGATCGGCGAGCCGCATGAGCCCATGGAAGACGACCCGGTGGAGGCCGTACTCGAAGAGGGAGAAGAACAGGACGGCGGAGCAAAACAACGCTCCGGTTCTGCCAAGCCCGATCCTCGCGGGAGACGCGATCCAAGCGATGAGGATGACCGGACCGAACCACAGGCCAGGAGTGATGGGGTGCGCGCGACTGAAGAACTCGAGGAGGGGGTTCTCGAAGATGCGGATCCCTTGCGGCGCGTCCTTGCGCCGAGGCGTCTCCGGCCTTCCCGTCAGCCAGTGCCCCTGTGCCGCGGCCAGGCAATCGCTCGTGTACCGGATCATCTGCACCTCTCCTGAGGTTCCGCCCGCGAGCAATATGCGTACCGGTACCGGCCCATCGGGATGGCGCCGCGTCGGGGAGCTGAGGAAGCCACTCCGGCGTGTGCCTGCCGCGCGCGAGGAGGAACGGAGCTCGACCCGACACGAGTTGCGCGAGGACGCAGCTTTTGCGTGTGCGCCGGGCCGGTCGAGCCCTCGGTACCACACCGGGAGGGGCGACTAACGACGACGGCCGAAGAGGCGGAGGAGGTATAGAAACAGGTTTATGAAGTCCAGATAGAGCACGAGCGCGCCGTGGATGGCCTCCTTGCGGTCCTCGTCCGAGCCTTCGTTGCCGATCACGTTCAGCTGCTTGATCTTCTGCGTGTCGTAGGCGGTCAGGGCCACGAACACGATGACGCCCATGAAGGTCGTCAGCCAGTACACCATCGGACTTCCGAGGAAGAGGTTCACGACCGAGGCGATGATGAGCCCGATGAGCCCCATCATCGCGAAGTTGCCGACCCCGGTGAGGTCACGCTTGGTCACGTAGCCATAGGCGCTCATCGCGCCGAACGTTCCGGCGGAGACGAAGAAAGTGCTGGCGATGGAGCTTCGCGTGTAGAGGAGGAAGATGCACGAGAGCGTGACGCCGTTCGTCACCGCGTACGTGAAGAAGAGGACGGCCGCTCCGATCGACGACATCGTGCGCAGCAGCCGGACGAAAGAGAAAACCATCACGAGCTCGGCCCCGAGGAGCCCGAGGAAGAGAAACGGTGTGCCGAAGATGATGCGCACCGCGGTCTCGGAGGACGCGACGAGCATCGACGTCAAAGCAGTCGTGGCGAGTCCGGCCGCCATGATCGCGTAGACCCTGCGCATGAACGTGGCCTGCTCTCGCGCGACTTGCTGCTCGTAGGCGACGTTGTTCTGGAACTGAGGCGCAGAATAGGGGGTCATAGGGCTTCTCCTCGTGGGCGGAGTGTAGCTCAACTACGGATGCCCTCGGCGAGGCCAATGGTGAAGTCCCGCGAGGGGTAACGGCGCGGCCGCAGGAGCCCCCCGTGCCGGCTTGACAGCACTTGCCTCCCATCGCATCGTTACATCCGCTCATGTTGATGGGCGGATTGTGAGACCGGCCGTGCTGTCCGACTACGTCGACACGTTGAACCTTCTCGGTGACGAGAGCCGCATCCGGCTCTGTGCCCTCCTGCGCGACCGTGAATTGCGGGTCACGGATCTCGTGTGGGTCACCGGCATCGCGCAGTCCCGCGTGTCGACCCACCTGGGGCGGCTACGCGACGCGGGGTTCGTCCGGGACAGGCAGGAAGGCTCGCAGTCCTTTTACGCCCTCGCGGTGGACTCGCTCTCCCCGACCGTCAGGGCGGTGCTTGAAGAGGTCACCCGCGCGACGGACCCGACGCTCGAAGGAGACCAGAAGCGCCTCCTCGTGCTCGACGCCAAGAGGCGCGGGCGTCTCCCCGACTCCTTCGCCGGCGAAATGGACCGGCATTACTCCCCGGGCCGTACCTGGCAGTCGCTCGCGGTGGGCTTCGCGGCGCTGCTTCGTCTCGGAGACGTGCTCGACGTTGGATCAGGGGACGGTGCGGCCGCTGCGTACCTCGCTCCCTCGTGCCGCTCCCTCACGTGCATCGATACGAGCTCGCGCATGATCGACGCCGCAAGAGAGCGCCTGGCGAAGTACCCCGACGTGAAGGTCCAGGTCGCCGACGTGCACGACTTGCCTTTTCGCGCCGCGTCGTTCGATACCGTGGTTGTGTTTCACACGCTGACTTACGCCGAGCGCCCGGCTCGGGCGCTCGAGGAGTGTGCCCGGGTGCTTCGGCCGGGCGGCCGGTGCGTCCTCCTCTCGCTGGACCACCACAAGCAGAGCGAGGTCACCGCCCCGTACGGCGAGCGCCATCCAGGATTCGCGCCGCGCGCCCTGCGCTCCCTGCTCGGCAAAGCCGGGCTCGACGTGCTGACTTCGGAAGTCGCATGCCGCGAGATCAAGAAGCCGCATTTCGAAGTCGTTCTTGCCGTTGCGTCCAAGAAGAAACCCACCAAGGCCAGCTGACGCGGCGCAGACTAGCCGCCCCGAACCGATGCCAAACCTTCATCCGCTCCGCAAGTTGCTCGAGGACCGCATTCTCATCATCGATGGGGCGATGGGTACCACCATCCGCACCTACGGGATGACGGAGAGCGACATCCGCGGCGAACGATTCGCGTCCTCGAGGAAAGACCTGCTGAACAACGGTGATCTCTTCTCGCTCACGCAGCCGAAGGCCATCGGTGACATCCACCGGCGCTTCCTGGAAGCCGGAGCGGACATCATCGAGACCAATACGTTCGGCGCCACGAGCATCACGCAGAGCGAGTTCTTCGTCGACGATCCCCGGGAGACAGGCGGTCGCAAGGACCCTGCCTTTTACGAGAAGATCCTCGAGGACAGGTTCCTTCGAGACCTCGCCTGGGAGGTCAACGAACAGTCCGCGCGTCAATGCCGGTACTGGGCGGACCGCGCAGCGAACGAGGACTCGAGGCGGCGCTTCGTAGCAGGCGCGATCGGCCCGCTCACCGTCTCGCTCTCCAACTCGCCCGACGCCGACGACGCCGGCTTTCGCGTCGTGACGTTCGACCAGGTGAAGGCGGCCTACGCTCACCAGGTCCGAGCGCTTCTCGCGGGTGGGGTCGACGTGTTGCTCGTCGAGACGATCTTCGATTCGCTGAACGCCAAGGCCGCGCTCGTCGCCATCGCCGAAGTCTTCGAGGCCGATGGCAAAGACGTTCCATTGATGATCTCCGCGGCGGTGGGTCGCGGCGGGGAGACCATGATCTCCGCGCAGACCATCGGCGCCCTGACCATCGCGATGGAGCACGCAAAGCCCCTCTCGATAGGGCTCAATTGCTCGCTCGGTCCGGACCTGATGTATCCATTCCTGTCCGACCTGTCATCCCTGTCCGGAGCGGCGATCTCCTGCTACCCGAACGCGGGTCTCCCCAACCCGCTCTCGCAGACGGGCTTCGACCTCGGCCCGGCGGACATGGCGCGGTACATGCGCCAGTTCGCGGATGCGGGCCTGGTGAACATCGCGGGAGGGTGCTGCGGCAACACGCCGGAGCACATCGCCGCAATCGCAAAGGCCCTCGTCGGTTGTCCGCCTCGGCCGATTCCGCCGCCCGTCAAATCCGCGGGCGACGCGCCCGAGCGATCGCTCCGCCTGTCGGGGTCACAGCCCTTCACGCAACAAACGGGCGTTTACATCGTCATCGGAGAGCGCACCAACGTGGCGGGCTCTCCAAAGTTCGCGAAGCTCGTCAAGGAAGGAAAGTACGAAGAGGCGGTGAGCGTCGCTCGGCAGCAGGTCGACAATGGCGCGAACATCATCGACATCTGCATGGACGAGGGGATGATCGACGGCGTCGCGGCCATGACGCGCTTTCTCCTGCTCCTTGCGAGCGAGCCCGAGGTAGCCAGGGTGCCATTCATGGTGGACTCCTCCAAGTGGGAGGTCATTCTGGCAGGCCTGAAGTGTCTCCAAGGCAAGGGGATCGTGAACTCCATCTCCCTCAAGGAGGGAGAAGCGAAGTTCCGTCAGAACGCGAAGACCATCATGCAATATGGCGCCGCGGTCGTCGTGATGGCGTTCGACGAGAACGGTCAGGCCGCAACGTACGCGGAGAAGGTACGTATCTGCGAGCGCGCTTATCGAATCCTCACCGAGGAGGTCGGCTTTCCTCCTGAAGACATCATCTTCGACCCGAACGTCTTGACGGTCGGTACCGGGATCGAGGAGCACAACGGCTACGCGGTCGACTTCATGCGCGCGACGAAGTGGATAAAGGGTAACCTGCCCCACGCCAAGGTGAGCGGCGGCGTCTCGAACGTGTCCTTCAGCTTCCGCGGCAACAATCGCGTTCGCGAGGCCATGCATTCGGCCTTCCTGTTTCATGCGATCCAGGCCGGAATGGACATGGGGATCGTCAATGCGGGAATGCTCGAAGTGTACGAGGAGATCGCGCCCGAGCTTCGCGAGCTCGTCCTCGACGTCCTGCTCAACCGTCGCGTCGACAGCACCGAGAGGCTCGTCGACTTTGGCGAGCGCCTGAAGAACGCGAGCACCGACACTGCGACCTCCGAAAAGAGGGAGCAAGAGTGGCGCAAAGGAACGGTCGAGGAGCGGCTCTCGCACGCGCTCGTGAAGGGCATCGACGCCTTCATCGACGCGGACACCGAAGAAGCGCGCGCCAAGCTCGGGCGGCCGCTCTCCGTCATCGAAGGGCCGTTGATGGACGGAATGAGCGTCGTAGGGGACCTCTTCGGTGCGGGAAAGATGTTCCTGCCGCAGGTCGTGAAGTCGGCGCGCGTGATGAAGAAGGCGGTCGCTTACCTCACTCCCTTCATGGAGGCGGAGAAGGCGGCGATGGTGGCCGCCGGCCGCGAGGTGCGCACGCAAGGCAAGGTCGTCCTGGCCACGGTCAAGGGGGACGTACACGACATCGGCAAGAACATCGTCGGAGTGGTGCTCGCCTGCAACAACTACGAGGTCATCGACATGGGAGTCATGGTCCCGTGCGAGAAGATTCTCGAGCGGGCCAGGGAGGTGAAGGCGGATCTCATCGGCTTGAGCGGTCTCATCACTCCGTCGCTCGACGAGATGGTGCACGTCGCACGGGAGATGGAGCGGCAGGGTTTCAAGGTGCCGCTTCTCATCGGTGGCGCGACGACGAGTCGGGCACACACGGCGGTGAAGATAGCCCCGCACTACCGCGAGCCCGTCATCCACGTGCTCGATGCCAGTCGTGCGGTGCCCGTGACCACGAGTCTCCTCAGCGAGGAAGGCAAACCCGCCTTCGTTGCGCAGGTAGCGTCCGAGTACGAGTCACTGCGTCGTCGCCATGCCGCGCCGAAGGAGAAGCTCATGCCGCTCGAGCTGGCACGCGAGAGCCGAACGCCCATCGCGTGGGACGCCGCAGACATCCCCGTGCCCGATCTCCTCGGGGCCCGGGTCGTCGCTGACGTACCGTTGTCGGTCTTGCGCGACTACATCGATTGGACGCCGCTCTTTCACACGTGGGAGCTGCGTGGCGTTTACCCCGCCATCCTGGACCACCCGAAGTATGGCGAGCAGGCGCGGCGAGTCTTCGAGGAGGCGAACGCGCTGCTGGACGAGATCGTAGCGAAAAACCTGCTCTCGGCGCGGGGCGTCTACGGCCTCTTCCCGGCCAACTCCGTCGGCGACGACGTGGTGCTCTACACCGACGAGACGCGCGAGGTGGTCCTCGAGAGGTTTCACTTCTTGCGCCAGCAGGTGGTAAAGGACGCAGGCGATCCAAACCGGTCGTTGTCCGACTACGTGGCGCCCCACCCGACCGGCCACCGCGATCACCTCGGGGCCTTCGCCGTGACCACGGGGATCGGTCTCGAGGCCCTCCGCGGCAGGTTCGTGGCGGCGCACGACGACTACAACGCCATCATGGCGGAGGCCCTGGCCGATCGACTGGCCGAGGCGTTCGCGGAGTACCTCCACGAGCGAGCGCGCCGTGACTGGGGCTACGGCCGTACCGAGAAGCTCACCAAGGCGGAGCTCATCGCGGAGAAGTATCGTGGGATCCGGCCGGCGGCCGGGTATCCGGCGTGTCCGGACCACACGGAGAAGGGCGCGCTCTGGAGACTGCTCGACGTCGAGAAGAGCACGGGAATGCGCCTCACGGAGTCGTACGCAATGTGGCCGGGCTCCAGCGTGAGCGGCCTCTATTTCGCCCATCCGCACGCGCGGTACTTCAGCCTCGGCAAGATCGATCGGGATCAGGTCCGCGACTACCACGTCCGCAAGGGCATGACCGTGGCCGAGGTCGAGCGCTGGCTCGGGCCCAACCTCGGGTACGACCCGCAAGGATAGCGCCTGCTGGCGCCCCGCTGCCCAGCCGGCAAAATCTGCACGCGGGGGGGCGGCTTCCGTCCATGGTGAAGTGTGGGCGCGAGTAAGGCGCCTTCGTGCGGAGGGGCCAGCCATCCCTTGACCCACCCCGCGCGTAAAGAGACGATTAGAGCTATGGCTTCCACTGGGCGCTCAATCGGGCCGCTTGTCGCTGCTGGTGTGGCAGCAGCGTGGCTCCTGGCTGGCTGTGGCACGAACGCTGCGGCCCCGGAGCCCGACTCGTCGGCTCCTCCGGCCGATGCACCGAGCTCGGACAGCGGGCTCATACTCGACTCCGGCGCGGCCCCCCGGGACGCCTCGGACTCGTCCCCCCCGGTCGATGCCGCGCCCCCACCACCGCCGCCCATCCTGATCAAGCACGTCGTGGTGATCGTGAAGGAGAACCACACCTTCGATAACTTCTTCGGCAGCTACCCCGGAGCGAACGGCAGTCCACAGGACCCGAGCGGCGTCCCGCAGTGCCCCACCGGAAACGTGCTCTCGACCGGGCAGCTGGAGATGGCGCCTTGCCTCGAAGCTCCCGACGTCGTTGGACACGATCTATGTCACGCCCATTCGTGTGCGCTCGCCGACTGGGACAACGGCGCGCTCGACGGTTGGTCGACGGATGCCGGCAGCGACAACGGGGGCATCGGCGAGGGCGACGGCACTGTCTACAAGCAGTACCTCCAGCAAGATATCCCGAACTACTGGGCGCTCGCCCAGAGCTTCGTCCTCGCAGACAACCACTTCGCCAACATGCTGGGGCCGAGCTTCCCCGGACACATGTTCACCGTCGCGGCGCAGGCCGGCTGGGCGATCGCCAATCCTCCGCTCGACCTGACCGCGAATCCGTTCAGGCTGGAGGCGGGCGAGCAGCTCTCGCCGTACTGGGGGTGCGACGAGTTTCAGGGCGGCAGCGTGACGCTTGCGGGGGTCGACCTGTATGACTTCGACGCCGACACGGTCCAGGTCCTCGCCGACGGCGGCGCAGAGACGACGTCCGTGTTTCCGTGCTTCGGCATAAAGGCGATTCCGGACATACTCCCGGCCGGCGTGACCTGGGGCTTCTACGGCACCGACTGGTCCGAGCTCGCCGCTTCCACGGACATCGGCACGGTGACCTACCCCATCGTCCACGAGCCGTGGTCCATGCTCGACGCGGTGAACGACATCCGCAATGGGCCCCCCTGGGGGACGAACATGGTCATCACCGGCGCGCCTTGGGACCCGGGCAACCCGGTCCAGACTGCAATCAACGAAGGCGCGCTCCCCGACCTCACGTGGATCGTCGATCAGGACGAGTACAGCGAGCACCCCGACCTCAACATCAATCAGTTCGCGAGCTGGATCAACTTCCCCTTTGGCGGCGTGTGTGACGGGGAGAACTGGACGGCCGGCTACGTCAGCATGCTGATGAACAGCCCGTACTGGAAGGACACGGCCATTCTCATCACGTGGGACGACTTCGGCGGTTGGTACGATCACGTGGTCCCGCCCCGCCAGTACGGCGGTAGCCCGGGGGCTCCCTACGGTCTCGGCTTCCGGGTACCTCTTCTCATCGTCTCTCCGTACGCGAAACCAGGATTCATCTTCCACGAGCAGGCAGAACAGGCCTCGATCGCCCGCTTCATCGAGAAGGTCTTCAAGTCGACCCATACGCTGTCGGACTTCGATCCTGCCGCGCAAGACGGGCAGGCGAACGATCTCTTGAATGCGTTCGACTTTACCCAGGCCCCTCTCGCTCCCATCGATCTTCCTCAACGCGACTGCCAGGCCGACGGCGGCCAGTGACACGACGACCCTGCCTCGCTTGAGAGGGGGCGCGACGAAATGGTGGTTGGCGGTGGTCTTGTGCGCCGCCGCGGCGCTCTCTGTGACGCTCGCATTGCGCCGTCGGACCACCAATGGCTACGAACGAACGGAGGTCCTCCGGTACCTTCCGGAGGACTGTCCTGCCGCGCGGGTTTACGTCGACGTCGCCGGTCTGTGGAGGGCGCTCGGCTCGACGGAGCTCGTGACGTCCGCGAGGCAGCGGGGCGCCTTCCGTGATCTCGTGGGCGCGCTCGACTCCGCGGGGATCAACCCCGGGCGAGACATCCAAGACTTTGCGATCTGCGCACGCGAGCTGGGCGAAGGAGATGACGCCCGCAGCTCGGTCTACGTGGCGATCGGCGGCTCGCTCGGTGGCGAGAAGGCTCTGTCTCGATACAAGTCGGTCATCATGACGCTCTCGCACGTCGATGAGCGCAGTATCGTCGAGGGGCAGAAGGACGGAGTCCCGTATCTGGTCAGCAAGTACCAGCGACACCGGATGTGGATCGCCATGCCGGCGCCCAACGTCCTCGTGTTCTCGACGGATGACGTCGGCGCGGCGGGCACCTTGCGGACCCCGCACACGGCGGACAGCCACGCGTGGCAGGCCGAGGCCGGCACCACGGCTGGCGCGGTGTACACGTCGCCGCGCGAGGGACTAGCGGCCAGCGGCTTTCGAGGGCGCATCACGGACGACGGCAAGACCCTCGAGCTGGTCGCTACGCTGTGGTTCGGCGGCTTGCGCGATCTGAGCATCTCGAGCATCGAGACGCTCCGATCGGCGACGGCTACCATCCTCGACGGGTCACCCCTGCGTTCTCTTGCCGCGCCCGTTCGTGCCATGGACCTCGTCCTGTCGAACGAGCAACTCCAGGTCGATCTCCGCGTACCAGGTCCCTCCTTGTCGGAGTTGCTGAAGGAAGCGCTGGCAGATCCTTCCAGCCTGCGGAGGATCATGTCGGCGCTCGCTTCGAAGCCCGCGACCCGCGCGGTCGTGGCCCCCGGGGTCCTGCGCGCGCCACCGCCTCGTCTCATCAATCGGATTGCGTACATTCCACCCGCTTGCTTCACGATGACGCGGGGGGACGCGGGAACGAAGGCGCACAACCCCTGTTACGTTTGCCACACGCGCTCCCAGCCGCCGAACTTCATCGACGACGACGAGCTGCAGCGCACGCTCACGCTGCCGGCGCTGGCCGGCGACAACCCCTGGACCAACCTTTTTGACCCGCTCGTCACACACGCTCCGCGGGTGCCGGACCCGGAGCTGCTCGCGTACGTTCGCCAGAGTAATTACGTCGCCGACGGCAAACGCCTCTTGCTCGCGGACGCGCTCGCCGCAGTTCCTCCCGCGTGGGACCTCAACGGGAACGGCACCTGGGACGGATACAAGCCGGACGTCGGCTTCGACTTCGACGATCGCGGCTTCGACCACCTCGGTGGTCGCGCCACGGGCTGGCGCGCCTTTGCGTATTACCCGTTCCCGGGGACCTTCTTCCCGACGAACGGCTCGGCAGACGACGTTCTCATCAGGCTCGACACTGCGCTCCAGCAGGATCGCCAGGGCACCTTCGACCGAACGACCTACGAAGTGAACCTTGCCATCGTCGAGGCGCTCGTCACGCGCGCGGACGTCGCGATCGACCCGGTGGACGAAGCCGCGCTTGGCGTGGACCTCGATCTCGATGGCCAGCTCGGGCGTACGGCGCGCGTCGTCTTCGACGAAGGGGCGAGCGGCGCCTCGCGCATGCACTACGTGGGGCGAGCGCGCGAAGACGAGCGGAAGGGCCTCTTGCCCATCGCCCCGGGCTTATTTCCCGTGGGGACCGAATTCTTCCACACGGTGCGGTACCTGGATGTCGATGCGGCAGGCGCCGTCGTCATGGCACCGCGCATGAAGGAAGTGCGCTACGCGAAGAAGCTGCACTGGGCGAGCTACGAGGCCGCACGCGCAAGCGCGCGCCGGGAAGCCCGTGAGCAATCCGAGGCCTCCTCGGGGACGCACGAGGTCCCATGGCAAGCGGAGCGCGGGGTCTACACGCACGGCTGGGTCTACCAGGGCTTCATCGAAGCTGCAGATGGCTCACTCCGGCCCCAGTCGTACGAGGAGACCGCCTCCTGTGAAGGTTGCCATGGGGGCATCGGGGCGACGAGCGACAGCGTCTTCTCCTTTGCCCGCAAGCTTGGGGCGTCGTCGCCTGCTCGCGGATGGTTTCACTGGTCGCAGCACGACTTGAAAGGGATACCCGAGCCCAAGCAGACGGATGGACGCTACGAGTATTCGACCTACCTGGGCGAAGCCGGAGGAGGGGACGAGCTACGGGAGAATCAGGAGGTGCTCGATCGGTTTTTCGACGACCATCGAGAGCTTCGCCCGGGAGCCCTCTCCAGGCTGCACGACGACATCTCGTATCTGCTCCTGCCAAGCGGCGAGCGCGCCCTCGCGCTGGACAGGGCCTATCTGGCGGTCGTCCGGACGCAGGCCTTCGATAAGGGGCGGGACGCCGTGTTGGCTCCGGCCCGCAACGTCTTTGCGCATGTGCCGCTCGGCCAATCGACTGGAATCCTACAGCCGATAAACCACGAGCGCCTCGTAGGGCCGCCGCGCTAGATCCATCGGCTACTGGGGCGGGCGTGTCGTCACGGGCGTGGAAACGCTCAGGCCGCCGATCCACTGGAAGTGATCGATGAGGACGCTCGAATCGTATTGCCCGTCGCCCGCGTCCCAGATCATGAACTCGAGCGTGAATTGCTCACCACCCGTGATGGGGGCTTGCGTCGTCAGCCAGCCGGTGGCTCCGCCGAGGGTCGCGGTGGTGTTGCTACCGGCGCACACCGTCTGCGCGGTGTCGGCGAAGCCGGTCCCGGCGAGCTCGCCGGGCCCGGCAGAGCAGGTCGACGTCGCGGTCGGCCCTCCGGGGAAATCCATCTGCAGGCATCCCACGGGAGTGCCGGGCGTGCACCTGTTGAAGAAGTTCGTGTTCACGGCGACGGGGTTGTTGTTCGAGTCGAACGAGACGTTGTCAGTCATCGCCGAAGACGTGAGGTAGGCGATGAACGCGTCGTTGAAGTTCGAGCAGACGTAGTTCGGCCACTCGCTCGAGTAGAAGTCGAAGTCGAACTGGAAGCCCGTCGCGTCCATGGGCGCCTTGAGGACGAGCTTCACGTCGATCATGTCGTTGACGAGGTTGTCCTGCATGCAGCCCGACGCAGCCTTCGGAAATCCGGGCGGCGCCGCTCCCGTCGGGTAGTTCGTGCCGTCAAGGGGGCCATCGGGGCTCGAATTGACGAAGTCGGACGCGAGGCCGATGGGGTTCCCGTTGATGTCGGTCGCCGCCCACGGCTGGTTGGACGTCATGTTGAGCAACGTCCCCTGCGAGTCGTCGTAGTTCCGCGCGTAACCGGAGCTGAGGACACCGATCGTGGCCCCCTCGCGCGGCGTGATGGCTGTCCCGAAGCCAGGCAGCAGGCCCCACTGGCCATCGTGCGGGGCCGTCGTGGACCCGAACGCGTTCGAGTACGTCGCGCTGACGAGGCCGTAGCCCGCGCTCGATGCCGTCGTGCAGATGCCGATGGCCTTCGCGAAGGAGGCGCCGTTGCTGTCGTCCACGGCGAGGCCAGTGTCGCAAGGCGGTGTCACGTCGACCGGTCCGATGCCGCCGTCGGACGTCGTCGTCGCGGGGGCATCGGATCCGCCCCCGCCGCTGCCGAACGAGCCTGCGTCACCGGCGGGGGGAAGGTAACCGCCGCCGGTGTCGGTGCCGCCGCCTCCACCTCCCAAGCCCCCGGCGTCGTTACCCGAACCGCCCGTCCCGTCGTTGAACCCGGAGCCTCCCTTTGGGCCGGAAGAGCAAGCCGCGAAGGTGGCACAAAGCAGCAATATGAAAGGGCAAGCGGAGGTGACGCGCATGAGCGGTAGTCTAGGCGCGTGACCATGGACTGCCAGAGCTCGTCAACCCGGGCCGAGGAATGAGCCCACGAAGAGACGTTTCGTAGCTCTGCCCTAGTGGCCCGCGGCGCGACCGGCGAGGATGCCAACGAGCTCGTCGCCCACTGCGAGGCTACCGGACGCGTTCGTGCCGGCCCGGCCCCAGGCGACGGTCAGTGGGCCCGCTCCTGGCCTGCCACCGCCGCAGCAGCCCGGCGGCCGGAACACGGCCGCGAAGCTACCCTCGCGGATACCGTGGACCGCGCGGGATGTGAGGGCGTCGGCCCCGAGCGGATCGACCGGGTGCGTGAACCCGATGAGCGCTTGGGGGGAAAACCCGAGGCCCAGATCGACCTCCTTCGCGCCCACGAGCCATGCGAGCCCGGGCGGCGCCATGGTGCTCACCTCGGGTGCCGCGTCCTCGCTGTGGGAGGGGATCAGCGTGGGATTGAACATCATGACCGACACCTTGCCGACCCGCGGGACCTCGACCGTCTCCAGCGCGCCCGCTCTCGGCGGGAGGAAACGGCGGATCGCGTCCTGAACCGACGGCTGTGCAGCCAGAGACACGAAGCTGCGAAGCGCGTGCGACAAGTCCTCTCCGTTTGCGACCGGCGCTTGCGCGATCAGCCCCGCTGCGGGGTCCTTCGTCACGATGGCCATCGTCTCCCAGTCGCCTCGGCCCCGTGCCCAGGAACCGAGCACGTCGTCGAGCTTCGACTCGCCGTCGTTACCGAGGACGGCGCCGAGCGCGCGGCCGATGCACGGGCCGATGGTCTTCACGTCACTCGCGCGGTCGGCCGCGGTGTCGCTCCAGAAGAAGGAGGCGAGGGCGTCGCGCGGGGAGGTGAGGAGCGGCGTGACATCCCCGGGATGCATCGCCGAGACCCGCCGCTTCGCGCTGTTGTCTCCTGGCTTGGGTACGAGGGTCGCCGTCGCGTGAACCTCCGCGTCTTCGGCGGTCACGTCCACGCGAGCCTCGGCGAGATCGCCGAACGATGCCGCGGCGGTCTCGATGGAGGAGGTGAAACAGGCCGCAACTGCCTGCGCGTCCACCTCCGGCGGCAGCGAGCCACGCATTCCAGCCGCAAGGACGGCCACGAGCTTCGCAGCCAGCGCGGGCGCTCCGGCCCCGGTGCGATCGAGCGCCGCGGGCACCATTCGCAGCTCCAGCGAAGCCGACGGGCTCGCCTTCGTGGGGAGCGTTCTCGCGGCGTAGGCTCCAAGCGTGCCGAGATCGTCGACGCTGGACGCCAGCACGAGGTATCCCGAGCCCGTCACTCCGACCGCGACGGGCTCGCTGCCCGTGAGTGGTACGAGGTGGAGCATTCCGCCAACCTGCTCGCCACGGTAGCCCGCGTCCGCCCCAGCTAGCGCGCTCTGCGCTGCCGCGAAGTCCTGGATCTTCATCGCGATCGCGAAGGCGGTGCCCTTCGGTGCGTCCCCGATGGCCACGTAGAAGGGCTCGGCTCCGGAGATGAGCGATCCCAGCGTCGGATCGCAGCCTGCCACGAGCAACAGCGCACCGGCTGCCGTCGAAGGGGCGTCCGTCAGCGACGGGCCGCCGCCAGCGCGTATGCGGCTCCAGAACGCGTCCGGGTCGCGCAGGGTCCCCTCGGCGGTCAATGTCGCGGGGGCCGCGACGGGCGGCTCGCTCACCAGCTGGATGGCCGGAGGGGGCGTCTCACGCTTGCAGGCGACCGTGAACGTCCCCAGGAGCGCGACGAAGACGAGGCGGTGCTTCACGCGAGGTCTCGTACCACGGGATGCGAATGCCCGGGAGAAGTGTCTTCGCGCGTGCGCGCCGGCTCGCCAAAGGCCGTGGCGGCGCCGGTTCTCCGTGTAATCTGGAAGACGAGGGAGGGATGCGATCGGTCGTGCCAGGTGCGGCTTCAATCTTCGAACGGCACGTTGCGCGCATCCTCCCGTTGATGACGTGGCTGGCGTGCGCGAGCTGCCAGCAACTCGGGCCGTCTGCATCGTGGGGCGCGCGCGCACCGGAGACCGCGGTGGGCGAGTCGCTGGGTCGTCCTGCGACGCCTACCGTTGCGGTCACGGCCGTGGTCCCGGTCGTCGAGCAGCCGGCCGACACGGGACTCCTTCCCCCGCTCGGCGCGGCGCAGCCGGACGAGCCGATCGCGCGCGCCGAAGAGTGGCCCTTTGTCGATCACGCCGTTGCTTCCTGCGTGAGCGACGGCTTGACGAGCACGCGCTACCTCCTCCAGTGGTTTCAGCATGCGGGGTCGCACCGGGCCGGTCCGCCCGGGGGGCCACGCCCGTTGCCCGGGCTTCGCCTTCCGGCGCGTGGCCCGCGAGCGGGCACGGCCAGCTACGCCTCCGCGCGCGCCGCGCTCGTTGCAGGGTGGGACGAGGCGCAGCGGCACAGCCACGTGATGGACTGCGCGGTTCGCGTAGCGCCCAAACGCCAGCCGGACGGGCAGGGCGCGCTTCGCGTGCCTTATGCCATCTACCTACCCGCCGACTACCTCGATCATCCGTTGCGCCCGCGCGCTATTCTGCTGCTCGCCTCGGGCGGAGGCGGCTCCCGTACCCGTTGGTTTCTCTCGCCGCTCCACACGGACGGCATGCAGCCGGGTACGGGCGGACTCGAGATGCGAGGGCGGATGGATGCCTGGGCCGCGTCGCATCCGGGCGAGGCGCCGCCGCTCGTCGTGGCGGTGGACGGCGCGAGCCCGGCGTTCACCAACGGGATCGAGGCATTCATCGAGCAAGAGCTGCCCGACCATCTCATCGCGACGTACCTTCCGCACCAGACGCGTGAGCAGACGCCCTACGGCGTCGAGGCCGTGTCCTCCGGCGCCATGGTGGCGCTCCGAGCTCTGCGGGCCAATCCGCGGCTGTTCACCTCGGTTGGGCTGACGAGCTTGTTCTGCGCCGGGGCGGGCTTCGACCCGCGGCGAGACCTGGGCGGCCCAGAAGAGCGCCGCGCCCTCTTCGCCGAGCTCGCGGAGCGGCGGGCGCACGGGCAGTTCGACTTGCGCTTCAGCATCGGCGCGCTCGATCAATACTGGGATTGCAACTACCGGCTCTTTCACGACCTGAGCACCGCGGGAGTTCTCCCCGCGGAGGCCGGTCCCTCCCAGGAGAAGTGCGCCGCGAAGCCCTGGCGCCCGACGACGGCCGACCCGCCGTCGTCGCCCGTGGTTTCGCACTGCGCCGGGCGCTGGGCATCCTTCGAAAGCTGGTTCAACACAGCGCACCATTACCGTGCAGTGGTGGCGGCGCTTCCTTCCGCGCTCGACTGGAACCTCAACGTCCTCTCGCGGGCGCTCGCGCAGGGGGCGGCGCCGGTCGAGACGGGCCCGACTCCGTGACGTTTGCCGAGGTCACGTCGCGACGAAGGAGGCGATGCGATCCACGACGCCCGGATCGCGCAGGATGCGCGAATGGCCCAGCCCGTGGGTCACCTCGAGCTTCGCGCCAGGCCAGGCGGAAGCGAGGAGGCGCCCGCAGCGAAGTGGGACCTCGCGATCTCCCTCGTCGTGGACGACGAGCAGGGGCGCATTCATCTGGCGTGCGAGCGTCGGGGCGTAGAGCTCGTCGAGGCTCATTTCAAGGCGCGACTCGATGCGCCGGCGTAGCGCCGTAGCCGTCCCCTCCGTGAGGCCGACGCGGCGGGTGAAGCCGCCGACGAAATCGCCCAGATCGACCGGAGGTGCGACGAAGGCGAAGCGCCGCACCGGCAAGTCCTCCTGGACCAAGCGCTCGCGCTCGGTCGGCGGCGCACGCCGGTACCGGCTCATCGCGTACGTGACGGCGGCGCCCCCCATCGAGTGGGCGACGACAGCTTGGATCGGAACGAACGGCGACCCGACCGCCACCAACATCGCGTCCAGCGCATCCGCGAAGTCGGGCATCGACGAGCGTTGGCCCGGGCTCTCTCCGTGGCCGGGGGCGTCGAACGTGACGACCCGAAACCCGCGCGCCATGAGCGGAGCGATGAAGGCATGGAGCTGGCCTCCTCGCCCGTTCCAGCCATGGACGAGCAGCACCGTCGGGCCGGTGCCAAAGCTCCACGCGGCGAGGCGGCCAGCCCGTGAGTAGACCGAGAACCGCTCGCCCCGCGCGAGCGCCGCGCGCTCCTCCTCGGCTGCGGTCTGGCGCGTGGTGCGAAACATGAGCTCCACCCCGAAGCGAGCAGCAAGCGCGGGCGAGCCTGCCTCGAGGGCGCGGAGGCCCGCGCCCATCGCCCGGACGGCGAATGGATCGCCCGGTCTGATACGAACGTTCGTGCTTTTTTGGGCGCTGCGGAGCGCGTCGGGTGCCGACATGGTCGATCCTTTCTCAGTGCGGGCGTCTGGCGTCGCGGACGAGGCGATCGAGAGCGGCACGCGCTCGCGCGTTTGCCTTGGGATCGCGCAGGAGGCGCGCAACCTGCAACCCGCCGTAGCCGATGCAGTAGACCTCGTGGGCGAGCTGCTCCACGTCGAGGTTCTTCCGGAAGTGGCCTTCTTCGATGGCGATGCGAGCGGCCCCGGCGAGCGTGTCTATCCAGTCCTTCTGGGATTCCACGAGGACGTCGCGCGCAGCGCAGGGCTTGTCGTCCAGCTCGACCGAGGCCACGGCGAATATGCAGCCGCCAGGCAGCACGTCCTTCCAGGCTAGCCAGCGCTCGAAGAGCGCCAGGAGCCGCGGCTCGCCGCGCTTGGCCTTCAGCGCTGGCGTGACCACCTGCGCTACGAAACGGTCGATGGCAGCCTTCAGGATCTCGACCTGGAGGTTCTCCTTCGACGAGAAGTGGGCGAAGAGGCCACTTTTGGACATGCCGACCTTGTCGGCAAGGCCGCCAATGGTGATGCCGAGCAGCCCCTCCTCGCTCGCGAGCGAGAGCGCGGCCGACAGCACAGAAGCACGAGTGTCCTCACCCTTGGTCACGAACACAACAATAGAACGGTCGTTCTATTCGTCAAGGGCGCGCGCGCGTTCTCGACCGAACGGGGTCCGTGAGCGGGCTCGTGCTAAGCGAGCTGCGTTCGCGCGCGCCTCACCCAGGTGTTGGCCGCGACGAGGGTCAAGAGGATCCCCGTTCCCGCATAGAAGCGCGCGTGGAGCCGCTCGGCGTCGGGGAAGATGAAGTACGCGAGCAGCATCGAGTACACGGGCTCCAGCGAGACCGCCAGCGCCACGGTGTAGGGGCTGAGCGTTCGGAGAACGCGAAGGCTCCAGAGCCACGGGAGGACCGTGCATCCTACGGCGAGTGCCAGGAGCAGTCCGAGGTCAGTCAGAGAGAGGGTCCACGGGGTCACCCCCTGCCCGGGCCAGACGACCACGAACACGGTCGTCACGACGGTGGCGCTCGAGAGCTCGTAGAACGTCATGACCTCCCCGCGCACCAAGGGCGAAAGGCGCCCGTTCAGCGTGCCGAAGGCCGCGGAGAAGAACGCCGAACCGAGGCCCATGGCGAGCCCGAGCATGTCCGCGTGAGCCTCGAGCCGGACGAGCAAGCTCACGCCCACCATCACCAAGAAGCCCACCGTGAGCTCTCCGATGCGGAGCGAGCGGCGAAAGACGACTGGCTCGAGGAGCGCCGTGAAGAAGGTCAGTGATGACAGACACAGGACGGCGACGGCGACCCCCGCGTACTTGATGCACCCATAGAACAGGAGCCAATGCAGCGCGACGAACACGCCAGCCAGGTAGAGCGTGCGAAGCAGGCGTCCCCGTACGCGGAAGCCGAGCCGACGCACGGCGATGAGCCCGCCCATGACGAGCACCACGAAAACCAGGCGATACCAGACGAGGGCGATCGCGCCGACCGATATGAGCCGTCCCAGGATGGCGGTGAAGCCCCACACGAACACCGTCAGGTGCATGAGGGCGTGCGCGGACGAGTGTTTCACGCGGAACGGGCGCCTAGCCTTGCGTCTCGCGAACGCCGGTGCGCACGAAGTTCATGGCCCCGATGACCTCGTCCTTGGTGAAGGGTTTGTCGAGACAAGGGTTCTTCGCCTCGTTCAGGAAGCGCTGTGCGCCGGCGCTGAATGCGCCTCCGGTCATGAAGATGAGGCGCTTCGCGAGTCCTGGCCGTCCGTCCTTGAGCCTTGCGTACACCTCCATTCCGCTGACAGCGCCCATCATCAGATCGCAGAGTATTGCGTCGTAGTCCCGATCGCCCTCGAGTCGGACGAGAGCGTCCTCGCCACTCGTGACCACCTCGACGTCGTGCTCGTCCCGCAGCATCTGCGCCAGCGCGTTCCCGAGAAGCGGCTCGTCGTCGATGACGAGCACGCGGAATCGCTGGAGGCTGCGCTCCGGCGGCGCCTGGCGCGAACGCACCCCCCGGTACGGGGGAAGGACCACGCGAAAAAGCGAACCGGCGCCGACTGCCGACTCGACCTCGATCCGGCCGCCGACCTCGCGCACGATGTGACGGCAGATGGCGAGCCCCAGGCCGCTCCCGGAACGTGAGCCCTTGGTCGTGAAGAATGGTTCGAAGATGCGTGACTGGACCTCGACGGGAATGCCGTGGCCGTTGTCTTCGATCTCGATCGAGGCGGAGCCGTCGGCGCTCGTCCGCGTGCGAACGGCGATGCGGCTCGTCTCCGGATCACGATCGGTGAGGGCGTCGACGGCGTTCACCAGCAGGTTCATCAGCACCTGACCGAGGCGCCCGGCGTCCGCGAAGACCATCGGCGCAGGTCCAAGGTCGACCACGAGGTGTGCGCGCGCGCGGATGGTGACCCTGGCCAGATCGACGGAGGCGCGTACCACCTCGAGCGGGTCGGTGGCTTCCGACCTCTGCTCCACACCCCGGGTGAACATGCGCAGATCATTCGTGATGCCGCGGACCCGCTCCGCGCCTTCCAGCGCGATGGCCAGGGACTCCTGGGCGGCTCCGAGGTTGCCGGCGCCGATGTCGCGCCGCGCGCATCCGAGGGCGGCGAGGGCGTAGGCGAGAGGATTGTTGATCTCGTGTGCGACGCCCGCTGCGAGAAAGCCGAGCTGCGACATCCGGTCGGCGAGCAGGAGCTGCTCGCGGAGCGCGTCACGCTCGGTGACGTCGCGAGCGAGCGCGACGCGGGCGGGGACCTCGTCGAAGGTGACGTCCTGAGGCTCGCTGAGCTCGAAGGTCCGAAAGGTTCCATCGGTGGCGCGGATCCGGAAGGTCTGAGCTCTTGCCTCGCCGATGGAGACCGCGAGGCCAGCAGCCGCGGCGTCGCGGTCGTCCGGGTGAGCGAGGTCGACGAGCTGCTTGCCACGGAGCTCGTCCAGGCTCGCGAGCTTGAGCGCCGCGAGGAATGCCTGGTTCGTCCACAGGATGATGCCGCGGCGGTGGACGACCAGCGGATCGGGGACCCTCTCCATGAGCTGCCGTAGCTCGCTCTGCGTGCGCAAGAGGACGCCGAAGACGGACTGCATCGCCTCGTGCTGCCGGGCGATCTCGTCAAAGAGAACGCTCTCGCCGCGGAGCGCGCGCAGCGCGCTGCGGACGCGACCCAGGACCGTCCTGTTCGGGGGCGGCGTGATCTCGAAGACGGCGCCCCGCGCTCCGAGCGAGCTCGCGTGGACGAGCGCGGGCCCGTATCCCAGGAGCGTCGGGATGACGCGGATACCCCCGACACAGGACCGAAAGAAGGTCTCGGAACCTCGGTACGGCTCCGGGATGGACAGCGTGAGCCGCAGCTTCCCGTCGGCTCGCTTCTCGAGCGCGTGGTGGATGTGGGGGAAGACCGCGGGCCCCGTGAACCGGAGGCCGATCCGCAGAACGCGGCCTGGGTCGACGAGGTGTGGGACGAGGCGGAAGAACTCCGATGGCGCGCTGAGCGTCACCGCGGCGCTTCCGAACTCCTCTACGCGGGCGTTCGTCTCCAGCGCGGCCCCTATGCGGTCGGTGAGCTCTGCGAAGTCGTTCCACGCGATCCGGCCACCCGCGCGCTGGGACGTCATGGCGAGCCCCACGGCCAGGTCTTCCGGGGACAGCCCGCACTGGCGAGCCGCGTCGAAGTAGTCCCGTACGAATCGGGCGGAGAGCTCCATGGCGCGGGGGAGTGTAGCGAGGTGGCTCGCGGCGCGGAATCCTCTCTGACCCCTATTCGAACGTGATTCCGAGCGTGAACGACACGGGGACGACGTAACTGGACGCGTTCGACGTACCGAACGAGTCGTGCTGCGCGAGGGAGAACAACGGAAGGTCCGCGCGAAGCGCCGCGAGCCCCCCCGACCCGTTCGCATGAACGCGCCGCCGAGCTCGGCGCAGCCCGCGAACCCCGAGCCGTGGTAGTCGCTGGTGTTCGCCATGTTTGCCTGGAAGTAGGCGAGCTCGAGCCCTCCTCCGACGAACGGGGCGATGTCGGAGTCCGAGAGGAAGTACTGCATGCCGGCGCCGAACGAGGCGTAGCCGAGCTCGTTACCGGCGCTCCTGATGCCCCCTGCAGGCCCTTGTGGCAGGAGCTCGACGCTGTGCAGGCGGAGCTGCATGTCGATCTCGACGCCCGCCGAAGGGCTGCCGGGGAGTCCGATGGCGGAAGCGCCCGTGATCCCGTTGCGAGGTCTCAGCATGAGATGGCGGTCGGATTGCACGACCGCATCATTTCTCGTGATGCTCGTTCGATTCGGGCGAGGCCCGCGCGGCCGACACAGCGCCGGGCGTGTCTCCAGAGCCAGCTTAGCTACTTGGCGCCGTTCTTCTTTGCGAGCGCCGTGACGTTCGGGTCGGACCCGTCCTTGTTCAGCGTCGTGTCCTCGCTGATGTCCATCGTGATCTTCATCGTGCGTGGGTCGACCAGGAGCTCGTAGGGGAGCGACGTCGTCGGGAAGGTGTCGGCCGGGTCGGCGACGACGTAGATGTCGGTCAGCTTGAAGAGGCTGCGCCACTGCTGCGCGGTCGTGATGGTCGCCGGCTCGTAGTTGTTGTTCTGGATGACCAGCGTGAGGATCTGGATCCCGAGCTTCGTCCAGTCGTCTCCAGTGGGCGAGAACCAGGTCGGAATGTCCTGGGCGACATACTGGCAGGCGACGCACCACTGGCCGGCCGAGTCGATGACGAAAGCGTTGATGCCCTTCGACCCGTCGCAGTCGTAGAGGTCGGTGATCTTGACGGTCGACGCCGTCGTCGCGCCGGGCGCAAAGCCCTGCCACTGCAGATTCGGATTGAGGACCTTGCCGGGCGTGATGCCGTAGGGGCCGGCCGGGTAGACGCAACCCTTCGGCGCGCTGTCGAAGTCCGCGTCCGGGGAGACTCCACCGGCGTCGTCGGGTACGGCGGCCCCCGAGTCCGTCGGCGCGTCGGCCGGGGAGCTCGACGACGAGCAGCCGCCGTTCAATGTCGCCGCTACCATCGCGATCAGCATCGTCGCGGAAAGGGACCCGATCTTCGCCGTGATTGTCATCGTTGTACCATTCAGGTTTTGCGGTCGTCGAAACTCAGTGCTCCGAGCAAAAGCTCAGGGAACCGTTGTCGTCCAGATACCTGCCGTCGCATTCTCGTCGCAGTACCAAGAGTAGACGAGCTCGCTGCTGGTCGCGAGGAAGAGCCCCGGGTCCGCCTGGGTCACCAGGGTGACGGGGGTGTTCGTCGCCAGGTCCACGCTCACGATGTCTGCCGCGCCGGTCGTCTTCGACTGGTTGGTGTTGGAGATGAGCTTGGCCCCCGAGGTGTAAAGGGGCGCGTTTGCGGCCGACAGGACCTTGAACGCCGCTCCGCCCGTCGTTTTCGCCGCCTGGAAGTCGAACGTCGCCGACCCGAACGTCGCGGGGAAGCCCGTGCCGAACGTTCCATACGTGGAGTCGGCCGTGAACCCGAGGGCCGAGCTGGTCGCCGTCGAGACGATCTGCTTCGCGGTGCCCGGCGTCGTCGTCGACGCGACGTAGAGGTCGGTGAGCTCGGTCGTGGAGTCCTGGAACTGCGCGATCTGAAGCCAGTTACCGTCCGGCGAGACGGCAAGCGGGTAGTTCAACCCGGTCGGGACGAGCATCGTCGCGGTCGCCGTCGCCACGTCGTACCGCATGAGCGCCGTGTTGATGGTCGTGTACACGATGTCGCCGGACGGGGTGAACGCCGCGTAGTTTCCCTGCGGGTCGACCACGACGGGAGCTCCGCCGCCGATGGGGTAGAGGTAGAGGCCGGAGTCGGTCGGGCCGGGTAGGAGGAGGTTCTTGCCTGCCGGGTCCACCGGGACGGGGCCCGGCGTGGGCGTGAAGGAGGTGCCGATCGTGGCCTGCGTGAAGCTCGGGGCGGCGAAGGTCGCGATGGTGGACACCTCCGTCGCGGGCGCCGGGGCCAGGCAGTACTGGGCGACCAGCGTGTTCTTCACGAACTGAACCGCCGGTGGAAAGCAGGCCATGTTCGTGAGATCGATGTTCGGGACGAGCGGCGTCTGCGTCTTGCCGTCCGCCGAGGAGATCGTCAGCGTGGCCGTCGACGAGGTGGGGGTTGCGGCGAAGTACGCGACGGACGAGCCGTCCTCCGAGACGTCGTACGTGTAGTAGTACGAGTCGACCGCGAGGATGGACGGCGAGATGACGTGCGTGCCGCCCGCGGCCGACCAGGAAGAGAGGGGCGCGATGCTCGTCGTCGGATCGGCCGCCGAGGGGAGGTAGAGGACGGCGGGACCACGCGTCCAGATCGTCCGGCCCTGGCTCGTCATCATGCCGATCTTCGACGGTGCTCCTCCTGCCACGGGGACCGCGTAGAGCAGCTGGCTCGTCAGGTCCTCGTAGATGGCGTGGCTGTCCTCCGTGAGCGCGAGAATGACCAGCGGATCAGTGGACTTGACGATCTGCTTGCCCGTCGGCGGCAAGGCGCCGCAGTCGGGTGCTGCGTCCGCGCCCCCGTCGACCGACGCTTCTTCGGGGCCGTCCATCCGGGCATCCTTCGGTGCGTCCGTCCCGCTGTCTGGGGTCGTCGACGCGTCCGGGGCGCCCGAGCTCGAGGACGATCCGCAGCCCTGCAGACCAGCAAGCGCCAGGGCGAGCCCAGCCGCATCCATCGCCCAGCGTTGCATTCCGTTCTCCAGGTGGCGCCGGACGCGCCGGCAAGGTGAGGGACCCAAGAACCGGCACCCTGCTTCCTCGGTGGAGCCATTGCAAGGCCAATGGTATGGACTTGTCCGATGAAGCCCGCCTTCCGTGCCTTTTTTCACGCTTTGAAACGGCAGGGCGGCCCGGCTCCGGGGTTCCCTTCGCTCCTGCTACCCCTTCTTTGCTGCGTGATTTCCAGCGTGGGGGTCTCCTGCTCCAGCAGCTCCGCCGTCTCGGGAGCGCCCGATGCCGCGGTTTCCGCCCACGACGCGGCCGGGGAGGGGGGGCAGGACGCAGGCTCCGGGGACCAGGATGCGGACGCGGCCCCGTCCTGTGCGCAGGGGTGCCCCGCCAGTGGGCTCGCCAACACGGTCTGCGTGGTGACGGTCGAGGCTAAGCTCGTCGATGACTCCGGGGGCCCCATCGCAGGCGAGGACCTGCTCGTGTGCGGGTACAACCTCTGCTCGCTCCCCGGAAAGACCGACTCCCAGGGCACCGCGCACTTCTTCCTGTGCGAGCCCATGGTCGCCCCTGCGCTCAAGCTGATCGGCGGCGCGAGCTACGTGAGCTTCGCCACGGCCGTGACGAAGACGGACTCCGTGTTTGCTCCCATCACGCTCGTTCCCTTGCCCACGAGCGGCGTCCCGTTTCCGGCGGCAGGCGGGAAGGTGACCTCTGGCCCCGTCACGCTGGACGTTCCGGCAAACTCGATCGCGTTCGACCCCACCCAGGCTACGACCCCGGATCTACAGGTGTTCCTCGCGGCCCAGGTCGACGTCGCGAAGGTCGCGGCGCCCTTTCCGGCGTCGCTTGGCCTGGAGGCGGTGTGGGGGCTGGCGCCGGTCAACGCGACCGTGACACCGCCCGGCACGCTCACCATCCCGAACACGCCCGCGTGGCCTGCGGGAGCGAAGGTCGACTTTTTCATGAACGGCGTCGAGGCCGCCGCCATGACGGCCGTGCCGTACGGGGCGTGGGGGCCCGTCGGAACAGGCACCGTGAGCCAGGACGGCAAGACCATCACCACCGATCCGGGCGCGGGCAACGGCATCCCGGTGCTCAGCATGGTCGGCGTGCGGCTTCACATGTAGGGACGATCGTGGCGCCGGAGGTGCGGATTTCGCTCGAGGGTGACGGGAGGGTGGCCGAGGTCGCCCGCGAGCTCGCACGTCGCCGCGCCGATCTCGTCGGGCACGCGCGCGGCTCGCTCGAGCAGCACTTGTCCGGCGTGCACGCGATGCTTGCGCGCTGGGGGCAACCGGAGCGCGTCCGGCTCGCCGGCCTCCTGCACAGCGCGTACTCCACGGAGGCATACAACTTTGCCCTCTTTGGCTACGACGAGCGAGCGCGCGTTCGTGAGCTCGTGGGAGCCGACGCGGAGCGACTGATCTTCGCCTTCTGCCGCTGCCGGCGGGACACGCTGCGCGCGGCGCGCCCGCTCGCCGATGGATCGCAAACCGTGGAGCTGGCCACGCGTCGGCCGGGCGTCACGGTGCACCTGACTCGCAGCGAGCTCGCAGAGCTGATGGTGATCCACGCGGCGAACCTCGTCGAGCAGGCTTGCCTCCCGCGCGGAGCGCCGGGCGCCTGTCTCGCCGTCGCGAGCGGGCTCCTCGCTGCCGCGCGGGGGAGCCTCGACGTCGCGCCTCCAGTTTTCGAGGGTGGTACCCGAGCGATGACGCAGGCGGAGGAGAGCTTGCTCCGCGAGGGGTACTGGTCGCTCCTGCGCGGTGGCCGACGCGGCGATGCGATCCTGGGATCTCCGGTCGGCGAGCCGTTCGTGGCCCTGGGCATGATGGAGCTCGCGGCGGGCCGCGGAGGCGAGGCCGCCGCGCTCGGGCAGCGCGCCCTCGCGGCGTTCGACGCGTGGGCTACCGCGTGGGACAAACGGCTCCGGCTCGAGCGCTGGCGAGAGCTCGCGGAGCTGCTCGTGCGCGACGGCAGGACGTGTGACCGCGAGCTCGGCGTGGCGGCGGGGCGCGCGCGGAGGGCGATTGAGGCCGCGAGAGGCTCGCCGGAGCGCCTCTGGGCAGCGCTCGACGCTGCCCGTGCCCTCGCAGAGCCGTCGCGCCCCGAGACCTCGAAGCTCCCGTCGTCGGATCGCGCGCCGCGGCCGCAGGAAGGCGGCTTGCCTCCGCGGTTCGCCGCGTACATCGCCGGGCTCGGCACCAACACGGACCGCCCGATGCTCCAGTTCTATCCGGGGCTCCGCGTCGAGCCGTGGCACGATCCGCAGGCGTTTCCCATCGTCCGGGATCTCGAGCGGCTCGCGCCCGAGATCGCGGCGGAGGCCAGGGCGTTCGACGCCGGTCGCTTCCAGGACGAGGCGGAGGACATCGGCCGGACGGGTCGCTGGGGCGTGCTGTTCTTGCTCGAGATGGGCCGACGAAACGAGGCCAACCTGGCCCGTTGCCCGGCGCTTCGCTGGATCCTGGAGCACCATCGCACCCTCACGACGCACGCGGGGCTCATGTACTTCTCCTGCCTCGATGCGGGGTCACGCGTCGCCCCCCACCGTGGCCCGACCAACGTGAGGCTACGGTGCCACCTCGGGCTCGACGTCCCGGCGGAGTGCGGGATCCGCGTCGGGGGCGTCACCCGCGGGTGGAACGAGGGGCGCTGCATCGTGTTCGACGACAGCTTCGAGCACGAGGTCTGGAACGACAGCGACCGCCGGCGCGTCGTGCTCGTGCTCGATCTGTGGCACCCCGATCTCGAGGACGACGAGATCGCGCTGGTCGCCGGCCTGCACCGGTACGGCGCGGCCAACGCGGCCTCGGCGAAGAAAGCCTGGGCTCGCAACGAGGCCGCCCTGGCTCGCGCGCAGGCGCCGGGTCCACGGCCGGCGGCTGCGAAGCCCGACACGCCGCCCGCCCTGAGCGATCGGATCAGCACCGCCCTCCGTGCGGGAGACCTGCCGCTCGCCGGCGTGGAGGCCGCTCGCTACGCCGAGCTTTGCCGGGCCACGCGCTGGTACCCCGTTCGTCAGGGTCATGATCCCGAGCTCCCGGCGTCCGTCCCCTGGGCACCCGTCCTCACGCCCGGCAAGTTGCTCCACGACATCGAGCAGCTCGAGTACCTCCAGGGCCGCGGCATCGTCGGCGACGACCTCCGGCCCGTCATCGACCGGTACGACGCCCTGCTCGACACCCTGCGGCCCCTCGGCGCCGAGGCGCGCGTGCCGCTCGTGGGCGTCGCCCGCGACGAGATCGGTCACGTCTACAACCGCCTCGTGCACGTGCGCGCGACGCCGCGGGTGGAGCGAGCCCTCTCCGGGCAATGGGACGGCGCCTCCGTCGAGGCCGAGTACCGGAGGCGCAAGCCCAGCGTCGTCGTCGTGGACGACTTTCTCTCTCCGGACGCCATCGAGAGCCTGCGCCTCTTCTGCCTCGAGTCCACCATCTGGTCCACCAACCGCTACGATCACGGCCGTCTGGGCTCGTTCTTCCGCGACGGTTTCAACTGTCCGCTGCTCCTCCAGATCGCCGAGGAGCTCCGCAAGGCGCTGCCCCGCGTCATCGGTGCGCGTTACCCGGTCACGCAGCTGTGGGGGTACAAGTACGCGAGCACCCAGCCATGCCTGCCGCCGCACGCCGACTTTGCAGCGGTCAACGTCAACTTCTGGGTCACTCCCGACAGCGCGAACCTCGAGCCCGGCTCGGGCGGGCTCGTCGTCTACGACGTGGAGGCGCCGAAGGACTGGGACTTTCCCTCCTACAACCGCAATCCCGAGAAGATCCGCGCTCTCCTGGAGGCGCGGGGAGCGCGCGCGACTTCCATCCCGTACCGGTACAACCGCGCGGTGATCTTCGATTCGGATCTGTTCCACACGACGCCCGCGCTGCGCTTTCGCGCGGGCTACGAGAACCGCAGGATCAACACGACGGTGCTCTTCGGTGACAGGCAGGACGCCTAGCGGTCGTTCCCTGGTTGCAGAAAGAGATGTGCGGGAGCGTGCGTTCCCGGACGCCACAGCAGAGGCTTCGATACATCAACCTCGTAGCTTCTCACCGGCGTCCGGCAAACCCGGACGATCTGTGAGCGTCCGCGTGCTGGCCCATCGTGGAGACGTGACGCTCCGTCGGGTACGACGTCCTCCAGTTGTCGGACCCGAGCCGCAGCTCGGCGATGCGGGTCGGGGCGACCTTCCGCTCGTCGGCGGGGTTCGATGCCGAAGGGCCGCCATGGTCGGTGACGGCTTGCCCGGCGTGCATCGGCGGCGCGACGCTGGGACCCTCGACGGCGCACCCGGCAAGTGCGGCAACGGAGAGAGCGACGGCGATCAGGGAGAACGGGGCGAGAGTGTTCATGGTCTTCCTCTTTCTGTCGTGGGTTTCTGCACCGCGCGATTCGCGTCGCGCACACTCTCGAATAGAGCAACGTCGGTGCCAGCCCGCGGGGCCCGCGGGCGGTGCCGCAATTTGTGCCACCAGCGCTCCAGGGAAGGGGCTCGACACCAAACGTGGCGCGTTCCTCGGTGCCGTGGCGCGTCGGGACAGACGAGCATCCTCAGGCTGCCTACCGCCGGATCCACCACCGGCGTCGGAAGCCCGTCACGCCAGGCGGCGCGCGGCGCTGGTGCAAAAGCGGAGGAGGGTCGCTGGCGGTATGGCTTCGACATTGAAGACGAGCTCGCCCACGGGGAGTGTCGGGTCACCGAAGCGTCGCGGGGTGGCACCGAGCGGCGGGAGACCCAGATCGGCATACGCGGCGGGACCCGCGGCGCCTTCTCGTAGGGCCGTCGCGAGTGGCTCGAGCGTGAACGGGTAGAGGACGGTCGCGGCGTCGTGAAGGTAGAGGACCGGTGCGCGTCGTCCCCCGCGGAAGCCGCGCTTCAGCCACTCGACGACGGGCGCCGGAGTCCCGTCGACGCACACGACCGCGATGGGCGTGGGGGCGAGCGCGTCGAGGCCGGCCAGGAGGTCCACGAGGGGACGGCGATCGACGAGGATCACTGCGAGGGGAAAGCCGCCCGAGGCTTCGAGCCGCCGCGCCGACGAGGGAGCCCGCCGTCCCTGCCCGAGCAGCCCCGGCAGGGGACCGCACGCGAGCCGCCTCCGCAGCGCGGCCGTGAACTTCGCCTCGGTCAGAGCAGTGTCGCCGCCCGCGCGAAGGCAGGCGTGGAAGAGGTTCCCACGAGTGAAGAGCGGCGCGCCCGCGCGGAGGGCCTCTGCGCCGCGGTCGATGAGGCCCGCCATTCAGCGAGGCTTCTTCCTTCTCCGGCGCCGGAATTCACTGTCCCCGGTGCCGTCGCCCGTACCTGTTCCATCTCCGGTACCGGTTCCGTCTCCCGTACCTGTCCCCGTGCCGTCGCCGGTACCGGTTCCGTCTCCCGTGCCTGTTCCAGTGCCGTCGCCTGTTCCGGTTCCGTCTCCCGTTCCGGTGCCGTCGCCCGTACCAGTCCCGTCTCCTGTGCCTGTTCCGGTGCCGTCCCCGGTTCCGGTTCCGGTCGCGGT
>Ga0302279_10000429_pt1 | contig 61053 bp, 56 predicted proteins | sample III_Bog_N3_3_FD_194541 | JGI IMG/M metagenome (GOLD analysis project Ga0302279, IMG submission 194541) | Peat permafrost microbial communities from Stordalen Mire near Abisko, Sweden - III_Bog_N3_3 | ecosystem: Environmental > Terrestrial > Soil > Wetlands > Peat | place: Sweden: Abisko... | reverse complement strand
AGAGCAGGATGGCCCTCGCTCCGGCCTCGAGAGCAGCCTCGATGCCGTCCAGGTCGAGACTGTAGGTCACGCCATCGTCCAGGAGCGGAACTTCGACCACGATGCCGCCGGCCTCGGGCACGAGGTGAAAGAACGGCGGGTACACCGGGGGATTGATGATGACGCCGTCACCCGGTTTGATGGCTCTTCGCAGCGATTCGACGATGCACACGCTGACATCCGTCGTGGTGCGCACCGACCGTGGATCGATGGCCCAGTCCCATCGGCGCTTCGCAAATCCGGCGAACGCTTCACCGACGGGGAGCGGCGAGGCCACGTAACCGGTGTCGGACAGCCGGATGCGCTCCGCAAGCGTCTCGGCGATGACCGGGGCGAGGGGGTAATCCATCTCGGCGACGAATAATGGGAGTACATCCGCGGGGTACTCGACCCATTTCTCGCTGGTGCGCTGGCGCAGCAGGTCGAGGGGCGCAGCGTGAACCTCCGTCATGCTCCAAGCATCCCACCGCGACCCGCCCCCGGCGGAGGAACTGGGCTGCGAAGTGCCGAGCCCCCGACCCATTGCGGGCGGAGAAACTGGGCTGCGATGTGCCGGAAACCTGGCCCATTGCGGGCGGAGAAACGAGGCTGCGAAGTGCCGAGACCCCGACCCATTGCGGGCGGAGAAACCAGCCCGCGGAGGGAGATACGTCTCCGCCCGCAACACACTTTCTCCCGCCGGCACCGGGAGTAACTCCCGCCGGCGCAGAAAGTTTCTGCCGCCAACAGGGATCGGGAGCCGGGGCGGGGAGGCCCAGTAGTCTTTACTCGTGAGTGACATCGAGATCGGCCGCGCGAAGCGGGCCCGACGCGCCTACGCGTTCGACGACATCGCGGTCGTGCCCAGTCGCCGCACGAGAGACCCGCAGGATGTCTCGGTCAGCTGGACCATCGATGCGTTCACCTTCGACATCCCGGTGCTCGCAGCCCCCATGGATTCCGTCGTCAGCCCCGCGACGGCGATCGCGATCGGCAAGCTTGGCGGACTCGGCGTGCTCGACCTCGAGGGGGTGTGGACCCGGTACGAAGACCCGGAGCCACTGCTCAAGGAAATCCAGGGGCTCGCGCCGAGCAAGGCGACAGCGCGCATGCAGCAGATTTACGCGGAGCCGATCAAGCCCGCCCTGGTGACCGCGCGCCTGGCCGAAATCCGTGCGGCGGGGGTTCCTGTGGCCGGCGCACTGAGCCCGCAGCGCACCCAGGAGCTCTACAAGACGGTGGTCGACGCCGGCGTCGACATGTTTGTCATCCGGGGCACGACGGTCAGCGCGGAGCATGTCTCCAAGACAGTCGAGCCCCTCAACCTGAAGAAGTTCATTTACGAGCTGGATGTGCCCGTCATCGTCGGCGGCGCAGCCACGTACACCGCCGCCCTGCACCTGATGCGCACCGGGGCCGCCGGTGTTCTTGTCGGGTTCGGAGGCGGTGCAGCATCCACCACTCGTGCCAGCCTCGGAATCCACGCTCCCATGGCGACTGCGGTCGCGGATGTCGCGGGGGCCCGCCGCGATTACCTCGACGAATCCGGCGGCCGCTACGTGCACGTCATCGCTGACGGCGGTCTTGGCACAAGCGGCGACATCGTCAAAGCGATCTCGGTCGGCGCAGACGCGGTCATGCTCGGAAGCACCCTGGCGCGGGCAACCGACGCGCCCGGCGGCGGCTGGCATTGGGGTCCTGAGTCGCACCACGGCGAGCTTCCCCGGGGAAACCGGGTGGAGGTGGGCAGCATCGCGACGCTCGAGCAGATCCTGTTCGGCCCATCCACAGTCGCCGACGGAAGAGTGAACCTCATTGGCGCACTGCGCCGGTCGATGGCGACCACGGGGTATTCCGACCTGAAGGAATTCCAGCGGGTAGAGGTCGTCGTCGCCCCCTATCACCAGGCATAAAACGCACCAGCAGGACGTTGTATCAGACGGGAATACCGGATGCCGAAGACAGTGACGCGATCATCGAAGCTTGGACCGGATGAACGCACGCTCGCTCTCGAGGCTCTCAGGTCGAAAGAGCTCGACATCCTTGTCATCGGCGGTGGGGTTGTCGGTACCGGTTGTGCCCTCGACGCGGTGACGCGTGGTCTCAGTGTGGGGCTCGTCGAGGCGCGCGACTGGGCGAGTGGCACCTCGAGTCGTTCGTCGAAGCTGGTGCACGGCGGTATCCGCTATCTCGAGCAGCTCGACTTCCGGCTCGTGCGCGAGGCGCTGATCGAGCGGGGGCTCCTGCTGCAGCGCATCGCACCGCACCTCGTGAAGCCCGTGCGGTTCCTGTACCCGCTGACGGTGCCGCTCGTCGAGCGCGCCTACATCGGGGCAGGAATGACTCTCTATGACGCGTTCAGCTGGAGTGGCGGGCGCCCGCCCGGTGTCCCGCATCACCGTCACCTCACGCGAAGCCAGGTGCTGCGCGCGATGCCGAGCCTGAAGCGTGACGCGTTCGTCGGCGGCCTGACCTACTGGGATGCCCAGGTGGATGACGCCAGGTATGTCGCGAGCCTGGCTCGCACAGCGTCGTTCTATGGCGCGAATGCGGCCAGCCGGGTGCGTGTCGAGGGGTTCCTCAAGGTCGGCGAGCGGGTGGTCGGAGTGAAGGCGCACGACCTCGAAACCGACGAGCACTTCGACATCCGTGCACGACAGGTCGTCAATGCGACCGGGGTGTGGACCGACGACACCCAGGCGATGGTGGGCGAGCGCGGCCAGTTCAAGGTGCGGGCGTCGAAGGGCGTGCACTTGGTGGTGCCGCGCGACCGGTTCCAGTCGAAGCTGGGGCTGCTGCTGCGCACGGAGAAAAGCGTTCTGTTCGTGATCCCGTGGGGTCGGCACTGGCTGATCGGCACCACCGACACCGACTGGAACCTCGACAAGGCGCACCCTGCGGCAACAGCGGCCGACATCGACTACCTGCTCGAAAGGGTGAACCAGGTGCTGGCGGTGCCGCTGACCCGCGCGGATGTCGAGGGCGTCTACGCCGGGCTTCGACCGCTGCTGGCGGGAGAGTCTGAGGAGACGTCGAAGCTCAGTCGCGAGCACATCGTGGCGCACAGCGTTCCCGGCCTGGTTGTCGTTGCGGGCGGCAAGTGGACCACCTACCGGATTATGGCCAAGGATGCGATCGACGAGGCTGTCGCAGCGCTCGACGGCAACAGTGCGGCATCCATCACCGATGATCTTTCGCTGCTGGGGGCGGAGGGATACCACGCGGCGTGGAACCGGCGCAACAAGATCGCGCGCACCTTCGGTGTGCATCGCGTGCGCATTGAGCACCTGCTCAATCGGTACGGCGTCCTGACGGATGAACTGCTCGACCTCATCCGTTCACGTCCCGAGCTGCAGGAGCCCTTGCCGGGCGCAGACGACTACATCCGGGCCGAGGTCGTCTACGCGGCAAGCCATGAAGGTGCGCTGCACCTCGACGATGTGCTGGCGCGGCGAACCCGCATCAGCATCGAGTCCTGGGACCGCGGCGTTTCCGCTGCGCCGGTCGCGGCGCAGCTCATGGGCGAGACGCTCGGCTGGGACGCCGCGCGCGTCGAGCTCGAAACCAACACATATTTGAAGAGGGTTGCGGCAGAGCGTGCCAGCCAGGAACAACCGGACGACGCATCCGCCGACCGGATCCGGCTCGAGGCGCCTGATATCGTGACCGCAAGGTAAGGAAAAGAGAAGACCATGGTTGACGTCAAGCGGGTGAAGCTGCCCGGTGTGGGCGTGCTGCACACGTTCGTCACCGACGGCGGCGGCAAGGTCGGCGTCATCACGCATCGCTCGGGTTCGAGCGACCTCATCACGTTCTCGGATGCGGAGGACGGCTCGAAGGCGACCAAGGTCGCGCTCCGGCTCGACGATGACGAGGCACACACTCTCGCGGAGCTCCTCGGGGGCACCCGCATCACCGAGTCTTTGACCAATCTCGACTCGATTCCGGGCCTCACCATCGACTGGTTCCATGTCGACTATGACGACCACATCGCGGGCCAGGCGCTGGGTGATCTCGGCGCGGTGGGTGTCGTCGGTGTGACGGTTGTCGCGGTCGTGCGCGGGGAGTCCGCCAACCCGGCCCCCGACGAACACTTCAAGGTGTTCCCCGGCGACACCCTGGTCGCCGCTGGCTCACCCGAGAAGGTTGCGAAGGCATTCACCTTTTTTCGCACGGGTGAGGTCAAGTCGAAAGGCACCGTCGACGCGCAATCCGGGGACTGACCGGTGGGCAGCGAGCTCCTTGTTCTCGGTGTTCTGTTCGTCATCGCCTACATCCTGGGGCGCCTCGGCAAACTGATCGGCTTGCCGTCGATTCCGATCTACATGCTGGTCGGACTGCTGGCGAGCCCGCACCTGCACCTTGTGCCTGGCGGGTTCAAGGCCGCGAATGTCGAGCTTGTTGCCGTCTTCGGACTGATTTTCCTGCTGTTCAACCTGGGCCTCGAGTTCGACCAGGACGAGTTCTTCGGCAACGCCCGCGGATTGCTGCTCTCGGGCGGTACACGCCTGGTCATCAATTTCGGGATCGGGATCGGGTTCGGGTTCCTGGTCGGCTGGGGCCCGCGCGAGGCGCTCATCATCGCCGGGATGACCGCGACCTCGTCGAGCGCGATTGTCACGAAACTGCTCATCGAGTTGCGGAGGCTCGCGAATCCGGAGACCCCGGTCATCCTCGGTATCGCCGTGGTCGAGGATGTCTTCATCGCCTTTTACCTGGCGATCGTCGCGGTGGTGATCGGTGGCCAGACCAATATCTGGGCGATTGTGTTGCAGCTGGCGATCTCGTTCGCCTTTCTGGTGGGGATGTTCGCGCTCGCCCGCTGGGGTGGCAGGCTGGTTTCCCGCGTGCTGGGTGCGCGCGACGACGAGCTGTTCACGATCCTCTTTTTTGGACTGGCCGTCGCGTTCGGGGGCATCGGCGACCTGCTGGGAGTCTCGGATGCCATCGGCGCATTCCTGATCGGGCTTGTGCTCGGTGCGACACGATTCCGTACCCGCATCGAGGGCTTCGCGCTGCCACTCCGGGACCTGTTCGGCGCGTTCTTCTTCCTCAATTTCGGGCTTGCCCTCGACCCGTCCAGTTTCGGTGCCGTGCTCGGGCCGGTCGGCGGAGCAGTGCTCATGACCCTCATCGTCAACGCCGGCGGCGGCTGGCTGATCGCCTGGCTCAACGGTCTTTCCCCGCGGTACGGGCTCGGGATCGGGCTGATTCTGCAGAACCGCGGCGAGTTCGCGCTCATCCTGGCCACGCTCGCGACCGCCGCCGGCTTGGATCCCCGACTGACACCGTTCGCCGGCCTCTACGTCCTGGTGATGTCGATTATCGGTCCGATCCTCACCGTGAATTCGGAGCGCATCACCAGTGTGCTGTACCGCGGCAGGACGCGCAGGGCTGCGGTTCCCGCGGTCGACGACGCCGCATCCGAAGCGATCGCCCTCATGGAGGGAGCGATCGCCGGCGCGCAGCCACCCGGCGCTGAAGACGTCGAGGAGGAGGACGACGGTCCGCTGCTGGATCGCGAGGTGCCTGTTTCTGTCGGCGCCGCTAATGGCGACGCCGAGAACGGCGACGCCGACGACCACGCCGACGACCACGACGACGACGAGTTCCACCTCGACCCAACCATTCAGCAAGCCATGGAACAATCTGACCAGCAGAGTTCCCGCAAGCGAGATCCGGAGTATTGACCGTGTGGAGTGTGGCAAGACGTCCCCGCTGGATCGCCGCGCTCATCCTGGCCCTCGGTGTCGCAGCGGGGTTTGCCGCCCTGGGCCAGTGGCAGGTCGGCCGCGCCGTGCAGACCGGCACGGTCGTGGTTATCCCGGACGAGAAGGTCACCCCGCTCTCTGAGGTGGCGACCCCGCAGAAGGAGGTCACCGACCGGGCGGCGGGCCAGATCGTGAGCGTCGTCGGCCGCCGTGTGCCGGGTGATACCTACGTCGTCAGCGATCGCGTCAACTTCGGTGTTACCGGCTACTGGGTCATCGGGCATGTTGTGGCCACCAATGGCGCCAGCGTTGCGGTCGCGCTCGGCTGGACCGCATCGAAGGCGAAGGCGGATGCGGCGGCCGTGTCACTCTCCGCCGGCGCGCCAGTCGCCACTATCGTCGGCCGGTACCAGCCCACGGAACCGCCCGACCAGGAGGACTTCGAGCACAACGCGCGCAGTGTGGTGTCCATCCCGTGGCTGATCAATGAGTGGAAGACGGTGACTCCCACCGCATACGGCGGTTACATTGTCGACAACGTCGCGCCTGCCGGGCTGGAGAAGATCCAGTCCGTGCCGCCCGTGAACGACGTCAGCCTCAACTGGCTCAACGTGTTCTATGCGGTGGAGTGGACCCTGTTCGCCGGCTTCGCGGTCTACCTGTGGTATCGGCTGGTGCGGGATGCCTGGGAGCGCGAAGAAGAGGACCGGCAGGACGCAGCAGCGGTCACACCCGAACAGGAGACAGCGGGAGTCTGAGAGGACCGGCGTGATGCAGCCGCAGCGACCGCCATCGCTCCTGCCAGAGTCCCAGCCGACTAGGAAATAGCAGAAGTACACTGGCGCCATGCCCTCGCTGTCCTCGCTCATCGCAACCACGTATAAGCCAAAAGCCGAGACGATTCCGCTCATCCGGAACGCGCTCAAGATCTACAAGGTCTGCTCGTACATCACGGGAACGTTCCTGCTGTTGCTCGTGGTCGAGATGGTGCTCAAATACATCTTCCTGTACGAGGTGGAGCTGGGCGGCCCCGGCGGAATCGTCACCCTGGTCAACTTCTATCCGAGCCTCGGCAAGTCCCCGGGGCTGACCGGCGTCAACCTCAGCATCGGCATCCTCATCGTGCATGGCTGGTTCTACGTCGTCTACCTGCTGGCCGATTTCACCCTGTGGAGCCGCATGCGCTGGCCGTTCGCCATGTTCATCCTGATCGCGCTCGGCGGTGTTGTTCCGTTCCTGTCCTTCATCGCGGAGCACTTCGTCGCGAAGCGCGCCCGTCGCGAGCTCGCCGAACTGCAGGGCACCGCCCCCTCTGTACCGCCGACTGCTGCCACAATGGATGGCAGGAACATCGGCGGTGTGGAGGCAGCGAATTAGCGCGGAGACTGTGAGCAGTTCGGAGACAGGTGTCGGTGTCGCAACGCCGCACGGCGCGGAGACCAGCCAGCGGCCCGTGCTCGTGGTCGACTTCGGCGCACAATACGCCCAGCTGATCGCCCGCCGCGTGCGTGAGGCGAACGTGTACAGCGAGATCGTCCCGCACACGATCACCGCCGCCGAGGTCACCGCCCGGAATCCGAGCGGCATCGTGCTCAGCGGTGGCCCGTCGAGCGTTTACGAGTCGGGGTCGCCCACTCTGGATCCGGGCATCCTGAACCTCGGCATTCCGGTGCTGGGCATCTGCTACGGGTTCCAGGTCATGGCCCAGCAGCTCGGCGGTGAGGTGGCAAAGACGGGCGCCCGCGAGTATGGGGCGACAGACGTGCACCTGGCCTCCCGCACCAGCACCCTGCTCGGCGACCAGCCTGCCGACCAGACCACGTGGATGAGCCACGGGGACTCGGTGGCGAAGGCACCCGAGGGCTTCGAGGTGCTCGCATCGTCGGCATCGACACCGGTTGCGGCTTTCGCGTCCGACGAGCGAAAGCTGTACGGGGTGCAGTGGCATCCCGAGGTCAGGCACACCCAGTTCGGGCAGGCGGTGCTCGAGAACTTCCTGCACCGGGCCGCGGGCATCCCGGCGGACTGGAACAGCGCCAACGTGATCGACGAGCAGGTGGCCCGCATTCGTGAGCAGGTCGGCTCGGCCCGGGTGATCTGCGGGCTGTCGGGCGGCGTCGATTCCGCGGTCGCGGCCGCGATCGTGCACCGCGCGATCGGGGACCAACTCACCTGTATCTTCGTCGACCACGGCCTGCTGCGACAGGATGAGCGACGCCAGGTCGAAGAGGACTATGTCAACTCGACCGGCGTGCGGCTCGTGACCGTGGACGCTGTCGACCAGTTCCTCGACGCGCTCGCGGGGGTCACCGACCCGGAGCAGAAGCGCAAGATCATCGGCCGGGAGTTCATCCGCTCGTTTGAGGGAGCGGCTGAGGCCCTGGTGCTGGAGGCGTCGGCCGGTGGGGCATCCATCGACTTTCTCGTGCAGGGCACGCTGTACCCCGATGTCGTGGAGTCGGGCGGCGGCACGGGCACCGCGAACATCAAGAGCCACCACAACGTCGGCGGGCTGCCCGAAGACCTGCAGTTCACCCTTGTGGAGCCGTTGCGTGCTCTCTTCAAAGACGAGGTGCGCGCAATCGGCCGCGAGCTCGGGCTTCCCGAGGTCATCGTTTCGCGGCAGCCGTTCCCGGGCCCGGGGCTCGGCATCCGCATCGTGGGAGAGGTGACGCGCGAGCGACTCGAGCTGCTGCGCGCGGCGGATGCCATCGTGCGCGCCGAACTGACCGCGGCCGGCCTCGACCTCGAGATCTGGCAGTGCCCGGTGGTGCTGCTCGCGGATGTCCGGTCGGTGGGTGTGCAGGGTGACGGTCGCACCTACGGGCATCCGATCGTGTTGCGTCCGGTGTCATCGGAAGACGCAATGACCGCCGACTGGACCCGCCTGCCCTACGACGTGCTGGCCCGCATCTCCAACCGCATCACCAATGAGGTACCCGGCGTCAACCGCGTGGTCCTCGACGTCACGTCGAAGCCACCCGGAACCATCGAGTGGGAGTAGCCTACCGGGTCTCTAGGCAGGGCGTCGAGTACGGCCGGAGGCGGCCAGTACCCGCGCGAGCCACGCGGAGGCGACCGTGACCGTGGACTCGATCGCGAGCCCCAGGGGCATGTCGTGGTTGCTGTGGAAGGAGTACGCCATGATGACGCCGCTCGCGACCGGGAACACGAGCACGATGAAGCTGCGCAGCGGTCGTTCGCGCACCAGCAGCCATCCGAGAAGCGGCGCCGCCATGACGAACAGGATCTGCGGCCCGGTCAGCATGAGGAAACCTGCGAGCAGGCTCGGCCAGAACGCCCACAGCCGCCTCGACCCGGTGGCGGGCAGGATCGCCCAGCCGAAGCAGTGGGCGATGGTGCCCACCAGCAGGAAGCCGATCGTATAGGTGTTCGTGCTGAGCAGGATCGACAGTCCCGCGACCAGGTAGAGGATGCCCCCGAGGTACCGGCTGTCGTAGGTGCCCCAGCGCAGGGCAAGGCGGCGGGTCGGTTCCGGAAAGCCTGTGCCCGCCACGGTTTTACCGCAGCCCGCCCGCGAAGAACGCGATGGAGATGACGAGCAGGGCTATTCCCACCAGGAAGATCCCGACGCCTCCCACGACCAGGAGCCGATTCGCTGCGGCCGGACGCGCTGCTGTCCCCGCTGAGTCCGGTCGAATCGCCCCCGGAACCTCGGGATGCCCCGAAACGCCGGGAGCCCCCGGAACCTCGGGATGTTCAATCGCCAGACCGCAGTGGATGCAAAATTTCCAGTTGGGCGCAAGCGCGGTGCCACACCCAACACAAGTCCCCATAACGTTCGATTGTATGGGCGTAGCCTTTTGCTTGTGACTGTCCGACCCCTCGTGATCGCCCACCGGGGGGCGAGTGGTTATCGTCCCGAGCACACGGCGGCGGCCTACCGGCTGGCGATCCGGCAGGGGGCCGAGGCGGTCGAGCCCGACCTGGTCGCGACCAGTGACGGCGTGCTCGTGGTGCGCCACGAGAATGAGATCTCGGGAACCACGGATGTCGCCGGTCATCCCGAATTCGCTGGCCGGCACACGACGAAGACGGTCGACGGCATATCGCTGTCGGGATGGTTCACCGAGGACTTCACGTGGGCTGAACTTTCGACGCTGCGCTCGCGGGAGCGACTGCCCGACGTGCGGCCCGGCAACGCCGGATTCGACGGCCGGGAGGGCATCCTTCGGCTCGAGGACCTGGTCGACCTGCTCGAGGCGGCCGACCGGGACGTCATCATGGTGGCGGAGCTCAAGCACGCCACCTACTTCGACGCGCTCGGGCTGCCGCTCGAGCAGCTGTTCGCGCCGGGGATCGCGCGGTGGGCGAGGCCAGGCAACCTCGTGGTCGAGTCGTTCGAGCAGACCGTGCTCGGCGCGGTACAGCAGCTCGATGTGCCCGGCCGGGTGGTCTTTCTCGCGGATGCCGCCGGCTCGCCCGCTGACCAGGTCGCGCAGCATGGGGCTGGCGCGAAGTCCTTCGCTGACTACCTGACCGACGACGGGCTCGCGACGCTTGCCGCGGAGGTCGACGGGGTGAGCGTCGACAAGGCGCTGCTGCTGGCGAAGGATTACCGCGGGAATGTCACCGGCACGACCGACCTCGCCGAACGCGCCCGTTCGGCAGGTCTCGAAACCTACACGTGGACCCTGCGCGCCGAGAACCGGTTTCTCGAGAAGAACTTCCGTCATGGCAGGCATCCCGAAGACTTCGGGCACTGGCAGCGCGAGTTCGAGCTCATCATGCGCTCGGGTGTCGACGGTGTCTTCGCCGACCAGCCGGACCTGGCCCTGCGGGCTCGCGCGGCGCTGTAGACGCGCCGAAGCCGGCGTCGGCGGCGCCGCCTAGACTGGGGCGGTTATGACGTTTGTTCTCGATGGTTTCGACGCTCCCCGGTCGGATCAGCGCGGCCAGGAGCAACCCGGCAGCCAGTCGCGTCCCGGCGGGTCGCGCGAGGGCGCTGCGCCCGTTCCTGACGACCGTCTGCTCGAGGGTCTGAACCCCCGGCAGCGCGAGGCGGTGCTCTACCGCGGTCCCTCCCTGCTCATCGTCGCGGGGGCAGGCTCGGGCAAAACGAGCGTCCTGACTCGTCGCATCGCCGGCCTGCTGCAGACGCAGGAGGCGTGGCCCAGCCAGATCCTGGCCATCACCTTCACCAACAAGGCGGCTGCCGAGATGCGTGACCGGGTCGGTGCACTCATCGGCCGGGAAGCGGCCGACGGCATGTGGATCTCGACCTTCCACTCGGCCTGCGTGCGCATCCTCCGCCGGGAGGCTGAGCACTTCGGCTTCTCCCGCAGTTTCACCATCTACGACTCGGCAGACTCGCGTGCACTGGTCAAGCGCATCATCAAAGAGCTGGATGCCGACACCCTCGGCTTCACGGTCGGCACGGTGCTGGGCAAGATCTCGAAGGCCAAGAACGAGCTCTCCGATGTCGAGTCGTACGCGCGCTCCGCGAACTTCAACGACCCCAACGAGGCGGGGTTCGTCGAGATCTTCCGTCGCTATTCCCAGGCGCTGGCGAAGGCCAACGCGTTCGACTTCGACGACCTGATCGCCCAGACGGTCTACCTGTTCCGGGCGTTCCCCTCGGTCGCGGCACTGTACCGCCGTCGCTTCCGTCACATCCTGGTCGACGAATACCAGGACACCAACCATGCGCAGTATTCGCTGATCCGCGAACTGACCCGCGAGGTGGATGCGGCGACCGCCAACGACCTCGAGGCCGAGAACGGGTTCACGCGGTCGCACCGAGGTCGTCGCGACGAGATCCCCGGTGCCTCCCTCACCGTCGTCGGTGACTCCGACCAGTCGATCTACGCGTTCCGCGGGGCGGACATCCGAAACATCGTCGAGTTCGAGCACGACTTCCCCAACTCGAAGGTCATCCTGCTCGAGCAGAACTATCGCTCCACCCAGAACATCCTCGATGCGGCCAACTCGGTCATCTCCAACAACTTCGACCGCAAAGACAAGAAGCTGTTCACAACCATCGGCGCGGGGGAGAAGATCGTCGGGTTCACCGGCTACTCCGGGCACGACGAGGCCCAGTTCGTGGCCGACGAGATCGGCAGGCTCCACGACGAGGGCGTCGCCTACAAAGACATCGCAGTGTTCTACCGCACCAATGCCCAGACGCGCGCGCTCGAAGAAATCTTCATCCGATCAGCACTCCCCTACCGGGTGCTGGGCGGCACCAAGTTCTATGAGCGTGCCGAGATCAAAGACGCGATGGCCTACCTGATCACTGTCGCCAACCCCGCCGACCCGCTCGCGCTGCGCCGTGTCATGAATGTGCCCAAGCGCGGCATCGGGCCGGCGACCGAGGCGGCGCTGCAGTCCTTCGCCGACTCGAACGGACTGACCCTGCGGGAAGCCCTGTCGAGCGCCGGTGAGCTGGGGCTCGGACCCAAGGTGACGGGGTCGATCCTGGAGCTCGCGGACATCCTGAACGAGGTCGGGGCGACTGCCTCGCTCGAGCAGGCCAGGCCCGCGGGTCCGGCGGATGTCCTGGTCACGCTGCTGCAGCGCACACGCTTTATCGAAGCCCTGCGGAACACCGGCGACCCGCAGGACGAAGCCCGCGCAGAGAACGTTGAGGAACTGATCTCCGTCACCAAGGAGTTCCAGAAGAACAACCCGACCGGCACGCTGCTCGATTTTCTCACCGAGGTCTCGCTGGTCGCCGCGGCCGATGAGTTGGACGACTCGTCGGGCACGGTGTCGCTCATGACGCTGCACACCGCCAAGGGGCTCGAATTCGAGGCTGTCTTCCTTACCGGTGTTGAGGAGGGGCTGCTGCCGCACCAGATGTCAGCCGGCGAAATCGGTGGCCCCGCTGAGGAGCGCCGGCTGTTTTATGTGGGCATCACCCGTGCGCGACGTCGCCTGTACCTGTCGCTCGCGATGACGCGCGCCCAGTACGGCGAGGTGGGGGTCGCGATGCCGAGTCGCTACCTGCAGGAGATCCCGGCGGAACTCATCGACTGGAAGCAGTCGCCGGGGGATGCGACCAGTCGAGGGGGTACCCAGCCCCGCGCGCTCAATGCGCGTCGCGAGGGCGGGTTCAGTTTCCGCGACAGCGTCGGGCAGCTGCCCCCCGCGCCGCGCCAGAAGACCGAGTGGACCAGTGCCGTCACCGGCAAGGTGCGCGACAACGGCGACCTCGCGCTGGCGGTGGGCGACCGCATCCGTCACGCCGACTTCGGGGATGGCCGTGTAACCGCCGTGACCGGTGTCGCGCCGAAGGCCGTGGCCGAGGTGCAGTTCGATAGCGCAGGCCGCAAGCGCCTGCTCATCAAGATCGCCCCCATCGAAAAGCTCTGACCTGCCCATACCTTTTTCAGGAGGTTCTGTGACAGCTGGGGCTATTGCTGTCTCCGTAATGGTCAATACCCACACCTGCCACACAACCTCCTGAATTACGTAGCGCGCAGGCGGGCCAGGTAGCGGCGGCTCGGCCAAGAGCGCAACCGGTGAGGCGTGACCCGGGCCAGAAACCGAAGCAGCGCCCAGGCCCCGCGCGCGCGGCGCTCGTCACTCGCGGTCCACTCATAGCCGTACTCGGCCCGGATGGATGCGGGGAGCAGGTCGAGCGTCAGCACCCGGGCGAGAGGCAACCCGGCCCTCAACCAGGCCGGGGCCGTCACCGGGCCGAACAGGTCGCGGGCGATTCGTCGGGCATCGTCGCTGACTTCGAGTGCATCGATCCGGGCATCCCAGTACTCGGCGAACGCCGCGCGGTTCGCCGGCCACAGCGAGCCGGGCATCTGCAGCGACGTTCCCAGCGCGGCGTAGGCCGCATAGAGCTCGTCCGCGAGCGCCTCGGGCGCGGGGCCGAAAACCCGGTCGTGCACCGTGACCGCCGTCTCATACAGGGTCGCAGCGACCCACAGCTGCAGGTCCGCATCCTCCGCCCGGTCGACCGGCACGTGGGCGCGGCCTACGAACGTCGCGACGTGAGCTACGTCATCCGGGGTCCCAAGCACGACCGCATAGGCGAACATGAGCGTGTGGCGCAACCGCTCAACGGGGCGATGCGCGAAATCGCTGTGCTGAGCGACCCCCGCGCCAACCGCCGGGTCGGCGACCTGCAGGAGGATGGCGCGCGCCCCACCGGCGATGAGAACCCCGTCGGAGGCATACCGTGCGGCGGCGGGCGAGAGCATGCTCAATAGTCGCAGCTTCGGTCAAGAACTCCCGAAGTTAAGACCTCGCGCGAGCCAGTTCCGGCGAAGCACACAATTTCAAGCGAGTAGAGTTCTCTACGGTCAAAACTATCTTGATGTCAAGCTATCTTGACGTCGAGATAAGTCGCTCACACGACTGGTTCATGAGCCCGACACTGGCCATCAAGACAAAACCGACACGCGATTGGACAAAGCAGCGTGGATCTTTTCGAGTACCAGGCCCGTGATCTTTTCGAATCCTACGGAGTGCCGGTACTGCCGGGCATTGTCGCGGATACCCCGGAGGAGGCTCGCGCCGCAGCCGAGAAGCTGGGCGGCACCGTTGTCGTCAAGGCACAGGTGAAGGCCGGCGGCCGGGGCAAGGCGGGCGGTGTGAAGGTGGTGCACAACCCCGACGACGCGTTCACGGCGGCGGAGGCCATCCTGAAGCTCAGCATCAAGGGCCTGCCCGTGCACCGGGTCATGGTGACTGCCGGCGCTCGCATCGATCGTGAGTTCTACTTCTCGGTGCTGCTCGACCGGGCCAACCGCTCATACCTGTCGCTGTGCGCCGTCGAGGGTGGCATGGAGATCGAGGAACTCGCCGTCGAGCGGCCCGATGCCCTTGCCCGCGTCGAAGTCATCCCCGGGATCGGCATCGACCTTGAGAAGGCCAAGGAGATCGCGACGGCAGGGCACTTCCCGCCCGAACTGGTCGAGAAGGTCGCCCCCGTCATCGTCACGCTCTACGAGGTCTACAAGGGCGAGGACGCGACGCTCGTCGAGGTCAACCCGCTGGTGCTGACCGAAGACGGGTCAATCCTGGCTCTCGATGGAAAGGTGAGCCTCGATGAGAACGCCGATTTCCGTCACCCGAACCACGCGGCACTCGAGGATGCGGCCGCCGCCGACCCGCTCGAGGCGAAGGCGAAGGCGCTGCACCTGAACTACGTGAAGCTCGACGGCGAGGTGGGCATCATCGGTAACGGTGCGGGGCTCGTGATGTCGACGCTCGATGTCGTCGCCTACGCGGGCGAGCACCACGGCGGTGTGAAGCCGGCCAACTTTCTCGACATCGGCGGTGGAGCATCCGCAGAGGTCATGGCCAACGGGCTGAGCGTCATCCTCGGCGACCCGCAGGTCAAGTCGGTGTTCGTGAACGTGTTCGGTGGCATCACAGCCTGCGACGCGGTCGCCAACGGCATCGTGGGTGCGCTGAACACGCTCGGCTCTGAGGCATCCAAGCCGCTGGTCGTTCGGCTCGACGGAAACAACGTGGATGAGGGCCGTCGCATCCTCAATGAGGCCAACCATCCGCTGGTCACTCTCGCACTCACCATGGACGAAGGCGCCGACAAGGCCGCCGAACTGGCCAACGCCTAGACACGCAAGGATTCAAGAAATGTCGATCTTTCTCAACAAGAACTCCAAGGTCATCGTGCAGGGCATCACCGGCGGCGAGGGCAGCAAGCACACGGCCCTCATGCTGAAGGCCGGCACGCAGGTCGTCGGCGGCGTCAACGCGCGCAAGGCGGGCGAGACCGTCACCCACGCCGGTAACGATGGGCAGAGTGTGACGCTTCCCGTGTTCGGAACCGTGGATGAGGCCATCCGCGAGACCGGTGCCGATGTTTCCATCGTGTTCGTACCGCCGGCTTTCGCGAAGGATGCCGTGGTCGAGGCGATCGAGGCGGAGATTCCCCTGGTGGTCGTCATCACCGAGGGTATTCCCGTGCAGGACTCGGCCGAATTCTGGGCGCTTGCCCAGGCGAAAGGCAACCTGACGCGAATCATCGGGCCGAACTGCCCCGGGATCATCACCCCGGGTGAGTCCCTGGTCGGTATCACCCCGGCGAATATCACCGGTCACGGCCCCATCGGGCTCGTATCCAAGTCGGGAACGCTGACCTACCAGATGATGTTCGAGCTGCGCGACCTCGGATTCTCGACCGCGATCGGGATCGGCGGCGACCCCATCATCGGCACGACGCACATCGACGCGCTCGCCGCATTCCAGGACGACCCCGACACCAAAGCGATCGTCATGATCGGCGAAATCGGTGGGGATGCCGAAGAGCGGGCGGCCGACTTCATCCGGGCCAACGTGACCAAGCCGGTCGTTGCGTACGTCGCGGGCTTCACCGCACCCGAGGGTAAGACGATGGGTCACGCGGGCGCGATCGTCTCGTCGGGTGCCGGCACAGCGCAGGGCAAGAAGGAAGCGCTCGAGGCTGCCGGGGTCAAGGTCGGCAAGACGCCGAGCGAGACCGCGTCGCTCATGCGCGAGGTGCTCGCGAGCCTGTAGGGGGTAGTCCGCAGTCCGGCCGGCCTGATTGCGGGCATCCGTAAGCCTGGCTGGGCAGGGCGGGCATCCGTAAGCCTGGCTGGGCAGGGCGGGCATCCGTAAGCCTGGCTGGGCAGGGCGGGCATCCGTAAGCCTGGCTGGGCAGGGCGGGCATCCGTAAGCCTGGCTGGCAGAGCGGGCATCCGTAAGCCTGGCTGGGCAGGGCGGGCATCCGTAAGCCTGGCTGGGCAGGGCGGGCATCCGTGCTTCTCGTGGCGGGAGATAGTGGCACGCGGCGGGAGTTACGACTCCGCCCGTGACGCAGTTTCTCCCGCCACGGCGTGCAGTTTCTCCCGCCAGTAGGGGATCGAGGCGGGGAGGATGGCCCCGGAAGTGCCGGAGTTACCCCCTTCGCGGTCCAGACAGGTCGTTGCGGCATGTGCGACCCTTGACGGGTGAAGAAGCTACTGGGAGCACCGGCAGACCTGCTGCCCGATTCGCTCGCGGGTCTAGCGGCCGCTCACCCGTCGCTGCGGGTTGATTTCACCAACCGCGTGGTCTACCGGGCCGACCCGAAACCGCGCGGCACCGTCGGCATCCTGAGCGGTGGCGGCAGCGGGCACGAGCCGCTTCACGCCGGCTACGTCGGATTCGGGATGCTGGATGCCGCCGTCTGCGGTGAGATCTTCACCTCGCCGACGCCCGACCAGGTACTCGCGGCGATCCAGGCCCTCGATACGGGTGCGGGAGTCCTGCAGCTCGTCAAGAATTACACCGGCGACGTGCTCAACTTCGAGATGGCGACCGAACTCGCCGCGGCCGGAGCGGGCGCCGGAGCTGGAGCTCGAGCCGCGGCGGTGGCTGTCGAGACCGTCGTGATCGCCGACGATGTGGCGGTCGAGGATTCTACTTTCACCGCCGGTCGACGCGGCACCGGCACGACCGTGCTGGTTGAGAAGATCGTGGGTGCGGCGGCCGAGCAGGGTCGCGACCTTGCCGAGCTCGCAGCCCTGGCGCGGCGGGTGGCCGGTGCGGGCCGGTCGATGGGGATGGCGCTCACGAGCGCAACACTTCCGCAGTCCGGCAAACCGAATTTCCTGCTGGCTGACGACGAGATGGAGGTCGGCGTGGGCATCCATGGCGAACCCGGTCGGCGACGAGTCCCGCTCGCGACGGCGCGGGAAATTGCGGAACTGCTGCTCGAGCCCATTCTCGCCGATGCGGACTTCGGCTCTGCTCCCGCCATAGTTATGCTGAACGGCATGGGCGCGACACCGCTGATCGAACTTTATGTCATGTTCGGTGAGGTTTCGGCGCTGCTGCAGAAGGCCGGTATTCGCATCGCACGAAGCCTCGTCGGCAACTACATCACGTCGCTCGACATGGCCGGATGCTCCGTCACCGTATTGCGCGCAGACGACGAGGTCCTGGGCCTCTGGGATGCGCCCGTGCAGACCCCCGCACTGCGATGGGGGATCTGATGGCCACCATCGGGTACGTGCAGCTCCTCGACTGGCTTCGACTCCTCGATGAGGGCCTGATCGAACAGCGCGCCTACCTGACCGAACTCGATTCGGCCATCGGCGACGGCGACCACGGCATCAACCTCTCTCGCGGCGGTGCGGCCGCATCCGCCAAAGTGGATGCCGAAAAACCCGAGTACCTCGACGACCTGTTCCGGCTGGTCGGCATGACCATCATCAGTACGGTCGGGGGTGCGAGCGGGCCCCTCTACGGCACGTTCTTCCTGCGCCTGTCGCAGAGCGTCGGCCATCGCCAGGAACTGACCCTCGAGCAACTCGCCGACGGATTCGATGCCGGTCTCGCCGGAGTGGTCGAGCGCGGCAAGCCCGAGTTCGGGGACAAGACCATGTTCGACGCGATGGAGCCCGCCGTCACGGCACTGCGCGCGAACCTCAGGCAGGGTCCTGCCGCGGCGACGCGCGCCGCGTTCGAGGCGGCGGCGGCAGGCAGGGATGCGACCGCGGAAATGATCGCACGCAAGGGCCGGGCCAGCTATCTCGGGGAGCGCAGCGCCGGCCATATCGACCCGGGTGCCGCATCCACAGCCCTCCTGTTCGAGGTGCTTGCGCAGGCCCTTGCGTAGGGGCAGCGCGTGATCGGCATCGTCGTGGTCTCGCACAGCCCGCAGCTTGCGCGGGCGGCGGTGGAGCTCGCCCGGCAGATGGTGCACGGCCCCGGTCCCAAGCTGGCAATCGCGGCGGGTGTGTACGACGGATCCCTCGGAACGGACGCGACCGCGATCGCGTCGGCGATCGAGGAGGTCGCGACCCCCGACGGCGTGCTCGTACTGGTCGACCTCGGCTCCGCAGTTCTCAGCGCCGAGCTGGCGCTCGAGCTGATCGACCTCCCCGGTGTCGAGGTGCGCGTCACCAGCGCACCGTTCGTCGAGGGGCTCATGGCGGGTCTCGTTCGCGCGGCAGCCGGCGACTCGCTCGACGAGGTCGAGCGTGAGGCACGCGAGTCACTGGAGGGCAAACGCGGGCAACTCGGCGATCCTGCAGACCCGCCGGTCGTCGTTCCCGAGTCCGGCGAACTGACGATGGACCTTCGCCTGCGCAACCCGAGCGGGCTGCACATCCGGCCGGCATCGATGATCGTTCTCGCACTGACTCCGCTGGACGCATCCGTGACGGTCGCGAACCTGCGCACGGGCTCCGGTCCGCGACAGGCCAACAGCCCGACCAAGCTGCTCACCCTCGCCGCCAGGAAGGGCGATGTCGTGCGCGTCACCGCGTCCGGCAGCGAGGCGCAAGCGGCACTCGACCTGGTGCGCGCCCTGGTCGCGGACGGTTTCGGGGAACTGGACGAACCCGCCTCGGCGATTCCTGCCGGTGGTCCAACCCGCGGGGGGCCGCTTGGGGTGAGCCCGGGGCGCGCCGTCGGTCCCGTGGTTCGTATGCCCGACCGTCTCGACGCCCCCGTCGCCTCCCCGCCGCTTCCCGAGGCCGACCGGCATCCGGCCGCCGCCCGCATCGACGCCGCGGCAAAGGCGGTCGCCGGATCGCTGAACTCTCGTGCCGAACGCGTCTCCGGGGAGTCGCGGGACATCCTCGTGGCCGCCGCCCTGCTCGCCACCGATACGGCCACGCTCGACGAAGCGAAGGCTGCGGTGATCGATCGCGGAGAATCGCCGGAGTTCGCCGTGTGGACCGCGCTCGGTGACCTCGCCGCGAACTTCACCGCGCAGGGCGGCCGGATGGCGGAACGCGTCGCCGATGTCGCCGACGTTCGCAATCGTCTCGTCGCCGAGATCCTCGGTCGCGAGTCGCCCGGTGTTCCGGTGCGCACCGAGCCGTTCGTCCTGGTGGCGAGGGATCTCGCCCCCGCCGACACGGCCCTGCTCGACCCCGCCGTGTGCGTCGCGATCGTGACACTCGAGGGCGGCCCGACGTCGCACACGGCCATCCTGTCCCGTGCCCTCGGCCTCCCCGCCATCGTGTCGGTGGAGAATGCGCTCGACCTCGAAGACGGGACCATCGTGCTCGTCGACGGGACAGCGGGCATCCTGACCATCGGGCCAACCCCGCAGCAGGTTGCGGATGTGCGCGCACAGTCCAGGGTGTCGCCGGACTTCGGGGGCCGCGGCTCCACCGCAGACGGCCATCGCGTTCACCTCCTGGCCAATGTCGGGTCACCGGAAAGTGTGGATGAGGCACTCGCGGCATCAGCGGAGGGGATCGGCCTCTTCCGCACCGAGTTCCTGTACCTGGATCGCGCGGAAGCACCCGGCATCGAGGAGCAGGTCGCCGCCTACCGGACGGTATTCGAGCGGTTTGCGGGCAGGCGGGTGCTCGTCCGAACCCTTGACGCCGGCGCGGACAAGCCGCTGGCGTTCGTGACGACGCCGAATGAGGTGAACCCGGCCCTCGGCATTCGCGGCTATCGCACCACCTGGCGGCGGCCCGAGCTGCTGGATGACCAACTGGCAGCGATTGCCCGCGCCGCCGAAGGCCAGTCGGCGCAGGTGCAGGTCATGGCGCCGATGATCGATACCCCCGATGAGGCCGCCGACTTCGCCCACCGCTGCGCACAGCATGGCATCGCATCGGTCGGGGTGATGATCGAAACACCCGCAGCGGCGATGACGGCGCCGGAGATCTTCTCGTTCGTGGACTTCGTGAGCCTGGGAACCAATGACCTGTCGCAGTACACCATGGCGGCGGACCGCCAGGTCGGAGACCTCGCGTTGCTCAACGACCCCTGGCAGCCGGCGGTCCTGCGGATGATGCGCGTCGCGTTCGAGGCCGGTGCAGCCGCCGGAAAGCCCGTGAGCGTCTGCGGCGAGGCCGCAGCAGATCCCCTGCTCGCGGCGGTCCTGGTCGGATTCGGGGCGAGCAGCCTGTCGATGTCGCCGCGCGCGCTCGGACACGTGAGCGACCTTCTCGCCGGCGTGACCTTGGAGGAATGCCGTTTCGCCGCCGCGAGCGCTGCGGGATCGAGGAATGCCCAGGAGGCGCGCACTGTGGCCGCGGCGGCGCTTCGGATCGGCACCTGACCCTCCCTGAGTTGCGGAGCGGCGATTGCCGGATCACACCGGGCCCCGCACGGTCGGCGGCCGAGTCGCTGATCCCCAGCGGGGCCCGGAGTTGCTAGGGTCGTGCCGGTATGAACCGCATACTGTCCGCGCTGTTTTCTGCGCTCGAGGCCGTCATCGTCGTGGCGGTGGGGCTGGCGATTCCTCTTGTGCCCCTCACCATCCTGTGGGGCGTACAGTACGGCTTCGCCCCCAACTGGACCGGGTTCTGGCGCCTCGCCGCCGACGCCTGGCTGCTGGGCCATGGCACCGACATCCACATCACCCTTGATGCCGCAACCGTGAAGGCCTCGGGGCTTGCGGGCGCGGGCGAACCGTTCGCCCTGACGATCGCGGCGCTGGGTTTCTCGGTGTTGACCGTCGTGCTGGCTCGCAGGGCGGGCAAGCGCATCGCAGAGACGAACCATCGGCTGCTGGGTGAAATCGTGGCCATTGTCGTCTTCGCCCTGTCGTCGTTCGGCATTGCGGTGAGCGCGATCAACCCGGGAGTGCGGCCCTCGATCGTGCAGGGCACCATCCTGCCGACCCTGGTATTCGTTCTCGGCCTTGCGCTTGCGAGAACGGATGCGCTGCCGTCGTGGCCCTGGTGGCAGCCCGATACGCGAGCCATCGTCGGCACGGCGTTACGCGGTGGTGCGGCAGCGGCAGCGGCGGTTGTGACTGTCGCAGCGCTCGCGGTCGCCGGGCTGCTGATAGCCAATTACGCGCAGATCATCACGCTGTACGAGAACCTGCATTCCGGGGCGCTCGGCGGAGTCGCGCTCACGATAGCGCAGGCACTGTTCCTGCCCAACCTGGTGATCTGGGCGGCGTCCTGGCTCATCGGGCCGGGGTTCGCGATCGGCAGCGGGTCGACGGTGAGCCCGCTGTCGACAACGCTCGGGCCCATCCCGTCTGTACCGGTGCTCGGCGCGCTACCGCAGGGAGACCTCCCCTATGCCTTCGTCGGCCTGGTCGTGCCCCTGCTTGCGGGTTTCCTGGCGGGCGCCCTGATGAGCGGGCCCCTCGCCGCGCGCATCCGGTCGACCGGCCGTGTCGTCTGGCTGCTGGGCGCGGGACTCGGCGCGGGGGTCGTCGGCGGTGCCATCCTGGGGCTGCTCGCCTGGGCATCGGGCGGGTCGATCGGCCCGGGGCGCCTGCAACAGGCAGGCCCGGACCCGCTCGCGGTCGGCCTCCTGGCTGCACTGGAGCTTGGCATCTCCGCGGTTCTCGGGATGGTCGCCTCGCGACGGTAGGCTCGCTGTGTGCTGTCGCTGGTCGTGCTCATCTCCGGCGGAGGATCGAACCTCCGCGCTCTGCTCGAGGCATCGGAGGACGCCCAGTTTCCGGCCCGCGTCGTTGCCATCGGGGCGGATCGCGACGCCGACGGGTTCGCGCACGGCGAAGAGTTCGGCATCCCGACTTTCTCGGTGTCGCTCTCCAATTTTGCCGACCGGGATGCCTGGGGAGACGCGCTGCTTGACCAGATCGGGGTCTGGGGACCCGACCTGGTGATCCTCAGCGGCTTCATGAAGCTGCTGCCGCCACGTGTGGTGGCAACACTCAGCCCGCGGTTGATCAATACTCATCCGGCCTACCTGCCCGAATTCCCCGGCGCCCACGCGGTGCGGGATGCGATCGAGGCGGGGGTGACCGAGACCGGCGCGAGCGTCATCCTCGTCGACAACGGCGTCGACAGTGGTCCGATCATCTCCCAGCGCCGCATCGCCGTTCATCCTGGCGACACCGAGGCAACACTGCACGACCGGATCAAGCCGGTCGAACGACAGCTGCTCATCCAGGCCGTGCTCGACATCGCCAACGGGGTGGTGGACCTTGCGGCACTCGCACAGAAGCACGGCCCCCGATCGACCGCACGCTCGCGGGACCGGTAAACTGGTCCCGTCGCAACTGGCGTTTGGATGGTGGACCATCGGGGAGCGACTGACACGGTTGGTGGCCGTACGCCTGGGCTGCCGCACGACATTCCGCGCACAACCCTGTCACCCTAAGGAGCTCTCATGAGCGGCCCAGCCATCGACCCCACGCTCTATCGTCCGCGCGACATCATCAGGATCCGGCGTGCCCTGGTCTCCGTCAGCGACAAGAGCCAGCTGCTCGAGCTTGCGACCGCGCTGTCGGCCGCGGGCGTGGAGATCGTCTCCACCGGTTCGACCGCATCCACCATTGCGGCGGCGGGGATCCCTGTCACTCAGGTCGCCGACGTGACCGGTTATCCCGAATCGCTCGACGGGCGGGTGCGCACGCTCCACCCGGCCATCCACTCGGGGCTGCTCGCCGACCTGCGCCTGGAGTCCCACGAGAACCAGCTCGCAGAGCAGGGGATCGAGCCGTTCGAACTCGTCGTTTCGAACCTCTACCCGTTCGTCGAGACGGTCGCCTCGGGTGCAGCGGATGACGCGATCATCGAGCAGATCGACATCGGCGGGCCTGCCATGGTGCGCGCGTCCGCCAAGAACCACGCGAATGTCGCGGTTGTGACGTCGGCCGCGAGTTACCCGATCATCTACAAGGCGCTGCAGCTCGGAGGCACGACGCTCGAGCAGCGCCGTCGCCTTGCGCGGGAGGCCTTCCAGCACACGGCTGCCTACGATCGTGCCGTCGCGGACTGGTTCACCGGCGGGGACACCTTCGAGGTCAGCGGTACCCGCGCGGCGACACTGCGGTATGGAGAGAATTCGCACCAGTCCGCCGCGCTCTACCAGCGCTCCGGCGGTCACGGTATTGCCCAGGCCATCCAGCTCGGTGGCAAAGAGATGTCGTACAACAACTATGTCGACGCGGATGCCGCCCTCCGTGCCGCGTTCGACTTCGATGCGCCGGCCGTCGCGATCATCAAGCATGCCAACCCCTGCGGTATCGCCATCGCGCCCTCGAGCGGCCCCGAGGCGGGCAGCGGCCCCGAGGCGGGCAGCGGCCCGGACGCGGGCAGCATCCCGGAGGCGGGCAGCATCGCCGAGGCGGGCAGCATCGCCGAGGCTCACCGGCGCGCGCACGAGTGCGACCCGGTGTCAGCCTATGGCGGGGTCATCGCCGCCAACCGCATCGTGACCCTTGCCGCAGCCCAGTCGATCAAGCCCATCTTCACCGAGGTCGTGATCGCGCCCGGCTACGAACCGGATGCTCTCGCCCTGCTGCAGACCAAGAAGGACCTGCGCATCCTGCAGTTGCCTGAGGGCTTCGCGCGCGAGACGACCGAGTTCAAGCAGCTGTCGGGGGGAATCCTGGTGCAGGATGCGGACGCGCACTTTGCCCCGTTCGACTCGTGGACCCTCGTCGCCGGTGATGCGGCGGACGCAGCCACCGCTCGGGACCTCGAGTTCGCGTGGCGGGCGTGCCGTGCTGTGAAGTCGAATGCGATCCTGCTCGCGCACGACGGGGCATCCGTCGGCGTGGGGATGGGCCAGGTGAACCGGGTCGACTCGTGCAATCTCGCCGTTTCTCGTGCCGGCGACCGCGCCCGGGGCAGTGTGGCGGCCTCGGATGCCTTCTTCCCGTTTGCGGATGGCGCGCAGATCCTGGTCGATGCTGGCGTGCGGGCGATCGTGCAGCCCGGGGGGTCGATCCGCGATGCCGAGGTGATCGCTGCGGCCGCAGCCGCGGGCGTCACGATGTACTTCACCGGCGAGCGGCACTTCTTCCACTAGCCTCCCGCGGCCCCCTGCGGTTGGAGCGACCCCGGGTGGCGGGAGAAACTGCACCTAGTGGGCGGAGATCCCACCACGTGGGCGGAGTTGTAACTCCCGCCGCGGCACAGTTTCTCCCGCCAACCCGTGGGCACCCATCGCGCGGGCACGGATTGCGCAGCCGCTTCATAGGATGCTGCCGATAGGTTGAGAGCCATGACCCAGCCTTCGTTCGCGCGGCGACTGTTCGCTTCGCTCGCGGCGTCGATCCTGACCGCGGCGGTCGCCTGCGCGGCCGTAGTGCTGGGGGCCTACTTCATCGTCATCGTTACCGGCGAGACGGTGACCTTCCTCTCGATCGCCCACGTCTACTTCTTCTCCGGGGTCGTACTGGTCGTGGTGCTGGCAGCGGGCGGCCTCCTCGGTGGCCTCACGAATCGACGGCGTGCCCTCGGCACGGGCATCGCGGCCGCCATCATCGCCCCCTACTTCGGTGTGGTCATCCTGGACAGCCTTCGCGGCACCGAATTCACGACCGCGTCGGACAACGCCTTCCTCAGCCTCGTTCTCGGCAACCTCGGCCTCGTCGTGGCGATCATCCTCGCGGCGATCCTGGTCGGCGTTCGCGCCTACCGCTGGGCGTTCGGGCTGCGGATCGTCGCGCCACCCGAGGTCCATCGCCTCGCCCTGGTTCGAGCGCCAGCCAAGACCCTGTCGAAGGGTCAGCTGACGCACCTGAAGCGGCGGCCGATCCGGTACGCGAAAGCGCTGGCGCAATGGACCGCGTACGTGGCAGCGCTCGAGGCAGAGGGTTTCGGCACCCGTGAGATCGACGCCGACGACACTCACCCCGATTGCGCGTTCATCGAAGACACGGTCGTCATGCTGGGCCAGGTTGCCGTGATTGCGAGCCTCGGCGCGAAGGCGAGGCAGGGCGAAGAGGATGCCGTCGTCGAGCTGGTCACGCAGCTCGGCCTGGACACCCGTCACATCCGCCAGCCCGGCACCCTCGACGGCGGCGACGTGCTGAAGGTGGGTGACACCATCTATGTGGGTCGCGGCGGCAGGACGAACGCGGAGGGCATCCGCCAGTTGCGAGCGATCGCGATCGAGCTCGGCTACACCGTCGTCGCGGTGCCGGTGACCCGGGCCCTGCACCTCAAGAGCACCGTGACGGCACTGCCCGATGGCACGGTGATCGGGCATCCGACGCTCGTCGACAACCCGTCGATCTTCCCCCGGTATCTCGAAGTGCCGGAGGTCGAAGGTGTCGCGGTCGTCGTGTTGACCAACGGCTCGGTGCTGATGTCTGCGTCCGCGCCGAAGTCGAAGGCGCTCATTGAGGACCTGGGCTATCGCGTTACGACCGTCGACATCAGCGAGTTCGAGAAGCTCGAGGGCTGCGTGACCTGTCTCTCGGTTCGCATTCGCTGACCGCAGCTTCCCGTGAGGGGCGTCAATCTGGTCCCTGAGGGTCGTCCAGAGACCAGATTGACGCCCCTCACGAGGTTCTTGTAGTCTGGAAGGCTGCTTGGGGAGCGTCCGCACACGACGCGGGCTCGAATAAGTCGCATACCAGGAGGACGCCATGATTACGACAGCACTTGCCACGGCTCGCACTTTCGCGGGAGTTGCCACTGTCGGTGTCGCCGTGTCGCTCCGACCGCGCCAGTAGCCGCCTTTCTCCCAGCCCCTCGCAGCGGCGCCCCACGGGCAGCCGCATCTCCGCCCAAGTTCACACCTTTTCGCGATCAATCGTTGTCGCGCGCTCCCTGTCAGGAATTGCCTTGTCATCCTCGAACGGCTCCGTTCGCCAGCCCATCCGCCCGGGCACCTTCCGCGCGATCGCACGGGTCTATCCCTTCGCCAGGAAGGCCTCGCGATGCATCCTGCTGGGAATGATCGCCGCCCTGCTCGCGGGCATCGTCGCGCTGCTCATTCCCCAGGTGCTCCGGTCGCTCGTGGACGGCCCGCTGAAGTCGGGCGACTCCTCGCAGATCTGGCCCGCCGTCGGCGTCGTGCTGGCGCTCGGCGTACTCGAGGCCGTGCTGATCGCGCTCCGCCGCTGGTTCGTTCTTCAGCCCGGCACACACGTCGAGGCGGCCATGCGCAACGCGCTGTACACACGACTGCAGGACCTGCCCGTGAGCTTCCACGATCGCTGGCCCTCCGGCCAGCTCCTGTCACGCGCAATCAGCGACCTGAACCTCATCCGCCGCTGGATCTCGTTCGGCATCGTGCTGCTGATCGTCAACATCCTCACGATCGTGGTCGGTTTCGTCTTCCTGGTCGAGATCTCCTGGATTCTCGGGGCGATCTTCGTCGTCTGCTCGATCCCGCTGTGGATCTACGGCTACGTGTTCGAGAGCAAATACTCGACGGTGGCGCGCCGAAGCCAGGACCAGGCCGGCGATCTCGCGACAGCCGTTGAGGAATCCGTGCACGGCATCCGCGTGCTGAAGGCATTCGGTCGGGGCCCGCACTCGCTCGACCGGTTCTCGCGCCAGGCCGAAGAGCTTCGCGGTACCGAGATCGAGAAAGCCAAGGCGGTCGCTGGCATCTGGTTCTGGTTGCTGCTGGTTCCGGATGTGACGTTTGCCATCTGCCTGCTGGCCGGGGTCTGGCTCGCGGCGTCCGGGCAGATCACCCAGGGCGAGCTCGTTGCGTTCTTCGCCACGGCGACCGTGCTGCGCTTTCCCGTCGAGTCGATCGGCTTCCTGCTGTCGATGACCTACGACACGAGGACTGCCGCCGACCGTTTCTTCGAGGTCATGGATGCGGCCAACCCGATCCAGGACCCCGAGCACCCGAAAACCATCCGCAGCCCGGAGGGCCGCCTCAGGTTCAACGATGTGCACTTCCGGTACGAGGACTCGGCCGCGCAGTACCCCGACCTCGTGGACGGGCTCGAGCTCGAGCTGGAGCCCGGCGAGACTATGGCGCTGGTGGGGCTCACCGGGTCGGGAAAGTCCACAGTGACGGCGCTCACGACGCGCCTCTACGACGTGACGGGGGGCTCGATCACCCTGGACGGCGTCGATATCCGCGACCTCACGCGGTATGACCTGCGCAGGCACATCGCGATGGCATTTGAGGATGCGACGCTGTTTTCGGCTTCGGTGCGGGACAACGTGCTGCTCGGCCGGCCCGAGGCCAGCGATGATGAACTGGCCGAGGCGCTCGAGATCGCGCAGGCAGCATTCGTCTACGAGTTGCCGGATGGACTCGACACCAAAGTGGGTGAGGAGGGACTCAGCCTCTCGGGTGGCCAGCGTCAACGCCTCGCTCTTGCGCGCGCGGTTGCGGCGAAGCCCGAAGTCCTGGTGCTGGATGACCCGCTGTCAGCGCTCGACGTGGATACCGAGGCGCTCGTCGAAGCGGCCCTGCGGCGGATACTCGCCTCCACCACGGCGCTCATCGTGGCGCACCGGCCCTCGACGGTCATGCTCGCCGACCGGGTGGCGTTGCTGCAGGGCGGCCGCATCACCGCGGTGGGCACACATTCGCAGCTGCTCGCCTCCAACGACCACTACCGGTTCGTGATCTCGAGCCTTGAGGATGAGGTCGCACGCGAGGCGGCCGAGAAAGTGCGCCAGGACAATGACCGTACCGACCGTGGGGAGGCCCGACGATGAGCGTGCTCGGTGTCGAGGGTGAAGAGCGCGAAGACCTGACCGGTACCGAAAGCCGGCAGTTGCGCGACCGTTCGGTGCGGCTGCTCGGGTCGCTGCTGCGACCCCTGCGCGGCAAGGTGGCGTGGACGATCGTGGTCGTCGTGATCTCGACCACGGCCCAGGTCGCGGGGCCCGCGCTGATCGCATACGGTGTCGACACCGGCCTGCCTGCGCTGTTCAAGAACAAGGACTGGTGGCCGATCACGGGGACGGTCATCGCCTACCTGGTGGCGGCGATCGTCGGTGCGTGGCTGATCTCCTCGTACACGGTGCTCAGCGCCCGCATCAGCCAGGCCATCCTCATCGACCTGCGAAAGCGGGTGTTCCGGCACACGCAGTTGTTGAGCCTGGAGTTCCACGAGACCTACACGTCGGGCCGGATCATCGCGCGCCAGACGAGCGACCTCGACACGATCAGGGAGTTGCTCGATTCCGGGATCAACCAGCTGATCCAGGGAATCCTCTACATGGCGTTCATCGCGATCGCGATGTTCTGGCTGGACTGGCTGAGCGGCGTCGTGCTGTTCATCTCGCTTGTGCCGTTGTACTTCCTGGCGCGCTGGTTCCAGCGCCGGTCGCAGAGCCTGTTCCGGCTGACCCGGGTGGCGTCGGCGCGGCTCATCGTGCAGTTCGTGGAGACGATGACCGGCATCCGCGCCGTGAAGGCGTTCCGCAAGGAGACGCGCAACGAGCAGGAGTTCGCCGCGCTGGTCGAGGACTACCGGGATGCCAACGGCCGCACCATCCAGCTCTTCGGCATTTTTGATCCCGGGCTGGTGCTCATCGGGAACATCACGCTCGCCGTCGTCCTGCTCGTGGGAGGGCTGCGCGTCGCGACCGGCGGCGTCGAGATTGGAACGCTGCTCGCTGTGCTGCTCTACACACGCCAGTTCTTTGCGCCCGCAGAAGAGATGGCGATGTTCTACAACTCGTACCAGTCCGCCGCCGCAGCCCTCGAGAAGATCTCTGGTGTGCTTGAGGAGGAGCCGAGCGTTCCCGACCCGGTGAAGCCCGTGGACCTGTGGAAGGCGCGAGGGCAGGTCACCTTCGACAAGGTCGAGTTCGCGTACAGCGGTGACCGGGTTGTGCTTCCCACCTTCGACCTGGACATTCCGGCAGGGCAGACCGTCGCCCTGGTGGGATCGACGGGCGCGGGCAAGTCGACGCTGGCGAAGTTGATTTCCCGGTTCTACGATCCGAGTTCGGGCGAGGTCGACCTGGATGGCATCTCGCTGCGCGACCTGCATCCGAAGGACCTCCGTCGGGCGATCGTCATGGTCACCCAGGAGGCGTACGTCTTCTCCGGCACCGTGGCGGACAACATCGCGCTCGGAAAGCCGGATGCGCCGCGCTCGGAGATTGTCGCCGCCGCGAAGGCGGTCGGGGCGCACGAGTTCATCCAGTCCCTGCCCGACGGTTACGACACGGACGTCAACAAGCGGGGCGGCCGGGTTTCGGCGGGGCAGCGCCAGCTGCTTTCCTTTGCGCGCGCGTTCATCGCCGACCCCGTCGTGCTCATCCTGGATGAAGCTACCGCGTCGCTCGATATTCCGAGCGAACGGCTGGTGCAGGAGGGCCTCCAGACGCTTCTCGCCGATCGCACCGCGATTATCATCGCGCACCGCTTGTCCACGGTGGCGATCGCTGACCGGGTGCTCGTGATGGAACATGGCGTGATTGTGGAGGATGGCCCGCCGAACGAGCTCATCGCCGGCACCGGCCGCTTCGCGCAGCTGCACGCCGCCTGGCGCGACTCGCTGGTCTGAGCCACGAGGCCGTCCGTTCAGGAGGAGAGTGCTTACAGCGGGTCAGCCTGGCCGAGGCTCCAGACCGCGACGCCGCCCAGGTCCAGCGAACGAGCGAGCGCCTCACGGGCGGCGAAGGAGCGGGCATCCGACCACCAGAGGATGGTGCCGTCGGGGAGGGTCGCGTGCCATTCCAGCTGGGTCGCATCCCACAGGGCGGTGGCGTGGTCGCGCGTTACCAGCGCTCGCGCCGCGGCATCAGAGTATGGACCGCCACCGCGCGGGGTGCCGTCCACGGAACCGGCCGGCCACGAGTAGCCGTACTCCCCGATACCGAGCTGGATCGACGCTGCGGGAAGCTCCCGCGTGAGCCCCCGAAGCGTCGCCTTCGCCCACGGGTAGCCCCCGATCGGCCCGGCCGACGACCACGAAGGGCCATGCTGGTCGTAGGCCATCAGCACCACATGGTCGACGCTGGCGCCGAGTGCGGGAAGGTCGTAGCCGAGATCGGCGTAACTCCCGGTTGTGGCGCTCAGGCAGATCGAGATGCTGGCTTTACCGAGCGCGGCCCGCAACTCCTTCGTGAAGGCCGCCAGCCCGGCGTTGTCGTCGCGGGTGTGGCCCGCAGCACCGAAATTGTTGAGCGACTCCAGGTCGATGGTGATCCCGTTCCAGCCCTGCGATCGCACGTCGTTCGCCAGCGCAGCGATCACCGAGCGCCTGCTCGCGGGCGAGTTCAGCATCGTCGCCGCGAGGTTAGGGTCGAAGTCCCCCAGCGTGTTCGAATAGTTCGAGACCAGAAGCTCGGCCGTCTTGTGCAGTCGATGTGCCTCATGCAGCAGGCCAAGGCTGGCCTCGTCGACCGCAGTGATGCCCCGGCCATCCGGCGTGAGGGTCACGCCATCCACACCGACCATCGTCATGGTTTTCCGGCTGGCCAGCAGTTGCGCGGTCGTCGTGTTTCCCGCTGAGGCGTACCCGGTCACGCGGAAGGGTGCTGGGGGTGCCGCGGAGCATCCGGCGATGCCCGCCGCGACGGCCGACAGCACCAGCGCTGCGGCGAGTGCTCGCCGTACTCTCACTGGTGCGGTGCCCAGCGTGCGACGGGCAGGTTGACGCGAAACACCCCGCTCGCCGACCACCGGAGCGGCGTCGATTCCGCCCGGTAGTACTCGAGCGCCCGAGACTCGTGGCCGGCGGCGGGATGCCCGCTCGCGCGCACTACCCGCCACCACGGTACGTCGCCGCCGTAGTACGCCATGACCTGTCCGACCCCGCGCGCGGCCCTCGATCCGATTGCGGCGGCGACGTCGCCATAGCTCATGACTTTGCCTGCAGGGATCTCCTCGACGACGCCGAGTACGCGAGAAACGAAGTCCTCGCCGGTTTCGGTCACGCCGGGTGGACGCCGTGCCGCTGCCCGAGCACGACGTAGTTCTCGAAGTCGCCAAACGCTGAGAAGCCGAGCGACTCGTAGAGCGGAAGCGCCGGCGAGTCCCGCTCAAGTGTCATGAGGGCAACACCGTCGTCGCCGCGTGAGTCGAGGAGGGTGGTCAGCAGTGCGCGCCCGAGCCCTTTGCCTCGCTCCTCGGCTTCGACCGCCAGCTCGGCCACCTCGAAGTGACCCCCCAGCCAGGCCTTGGTCAGCGACGGGTGGATGCGCGCCGCCACATAGTCCGTCCAGTACTGTCCGTGCTCGCCGATGTAGCCGTAGCAGAAGCCGACAAGCTTGCCGGCACTGTTGCGCGCCGCTGTCATTGCGAAGCCTTCGCGCTTCAGGTGCCTCGGGAAGATGTCTTTCTCGAAGGCGATGATGCCGAGTTCGGACTTGTCCCAGTGCGACGCGGAGAAGGCGGTGCGATAGGCCGCAAGGATGTCGTTCGCCAGCAGTGCGGCCTCGTCGGGGCCGAGCAGTTCGATCGTGCATGCCGTGGACGGGGTGGCGGCCGGGTTGTTCACAGTTCGAGTTCTCCGATGTTCTCGCCGTATTGGGTCTGCCCGATCACCCTGAATCCGATGTGCAGGAAGAACTGGCCCGGACCGTCTTCGCCCGGTTCCCAGATGACGTAGAGCTTGTCGAAGCCGCGACTTCGCGCCTCGTCGGCGAGGGCGTGGGCTGCGAACCGCCCGATGCCGAGCCCCTGTGCGGATGCGGCGACATTGATGCGCCAGATGCAGCTCCGAAACTCGACCTGCTGCGCATCGGGATCGAAGTTGCCGCGGATGAAGCCGACGACCTCATCTTTGCCGTCGGTGGTGTCGACGACGACGCGCGGCCATGAGGTTGCGGGATTGATATAGGCGTCAGCTATCGCGTACGACGTCGGGGTTACGAACTGTTCCTGGCCCCGCCGAAGCGTCAGCCCGTTCGCGGCCACGATCGTCTTGGCCGAAAGTTCTTCAAGCCGGAGGTCTCCCATGCATTCAGGGTAACGGGCAATTGTTTCTTCCCGTATTTCGTGAATCGAATTCACTGCATCGGCAGCAGGCGAGAGGGATTCGGCGCCGGAAATAGCTGGGAATGCCAGGTCTGCGGCGACCCGTGACGGGAGTAGACAGGGTGGGGGCACTTGACCCGCACCCCGCGAACAGCGAGAAGATAGCTGAGTGAACATCACTGGTGCGGTTCTCGAGGAAGTCGGGCGTGACCGCCCCTTCGGGGGTTCTCGACCGCTGACGATTTCCGAACTCCAGCTGGATGACCCGGGCCCCGCCGAATTGCTGGTGCGGATCGAAGCAGCGGGGGTCTGCCACTCCGACCTTTCCGTGGTTGACGGCAACCGCATTCGACCCGTGCCGATGCTGCTGGGGCACGAGGCGTCCGGCACGATCGTGGCGCTCGGCCCGGGGGCTGCGGGAAGTGGTCGAGCTCGTCTCGCAGTGGGCGACCGTGTGGTGATGACCTTCGTGCCGCGGTGCGGGCAGTGCGCGGGATGCGCGACCGGCGGTCGACTGCCGTGTGAGGTCGGCACCGCGGCCAACAATGCGGGAACCCTGGTCGGCGGGGGCCGTCGCCTCTGGCGCAACGGCAGCCCGATCAGCCATCACCTCGGGGTGTCGGCGTTCGCCACCCACGCGGTGGTGAATCGATCGTCGGTCGTGCGCGTGGACCGGGATGTCCCGCCCGATGTCGCCGCTGTCCTGGGCTGCGCGGTTCTCACGGGAGGCGGAGCGGTGCTTAACGCAGGCAGGCCGGAGCGCGGCGAGACGGTCATGGTCGTCGGACTTGGAGGTGTGGGGATGGCCGCGCTGCTGACTGCGGTCGCGGAGGGGCATCCGGTGGTTGCGGTCGATTCCTTGCCAGAGAAGCTCGAACGCGCCCTCACCCTCGGGGCCAGCGAGGTTTTCACACCGGATGAGCTCGCCGAGTCGGGTGTCAGCGCGTCGGTGGTCGTGGAGGCGGCGGGTAACCCGCGCGCATTCGAGTCGGCCGTTCGTGCGACCTCGCCGGGGGGAACGACGGTGAGCGTCGGGCTTCCGTCGCCGGCCGCGATGGCAAGTATTTCGCCGTTGGCGCTCGTGGCCCAGGCGCGCACGATTGTGGGCAGCTACCTGGGTTCTGCGGTGCCGCAGCGTGACATCCCGCGGTATGTCGACCTGTGGCGTGCGGGCCGGCTCCCGGTCGAGAAACTGATTTCGTCACGGATCACACTGGATGACATCAACACAGCGATGGACGAGCTCGCGGATGGTAACGCGATCCGCCAGATCATCGAGTTCTGACGCGCTCAGCCAGACATACCGGCTGGTCGGTATTATCGAATGAGACCTGCCCCACCAACCACCGGCAATGGAGCCAGCACATGACGCCGACCTCGAATACAGCCGCTGGCGGCGCGCCGGACCATCCCGCTCCACGGCCGCTTCCGGGTCTCGACGTTCGCGCGCTGCAGGACTGGTTGTTGCTGAACCAGCCCGAGCTGATCGGCGCCGTTCCCCTCACCGCAAGCCTCATCGCGGGAGGGCGCAGCAACCTGACCTATGCGATCCGCGGCGCAGCCGAACCGCTCGTACTTCGTCGGCCGCCACTCGGCCACGTGCAGACGACCGCGCACGACATGGCCCGCGAGTTTCGTGTGATTTCCGCCCTGCGCGGCAGCCGCGTGCCGGTGCCCCGCGCTGTGCGCTACGTCGAAGACCCGACCGCCGGCGTCGACGCGCCCTTCTACCTGATGGAGCGCGTCAAGGGGCGGCCGATGGTGACGCGTGACGCAAACGCGCCCTACACACCCGCGCAGTTGCGTGAACTCAGCCTCGACCTCGCACGCACGCTCGCGCATCTCCATTCGATCCAGCCGGAATCCGTCGGACTCGGCGACTTCGGCCGCCCGGACGGGTTCCTGGTCCGGCAGGTCGAACGCTGGGGAAAGCAGTATGCCGGGTCGCGAAGCCGGGCCCTCCCGGAGCTGGATGCTCTCCAATCCGAGCTGCACGCGGGCATCCCCGAGACGCGCCGGTCGTCGATCCTGCACGGCGACTACCGGCTCGATAACGCTCTCGTGCGCGACATCGCCGGATCGCCGCAGCTCAGCGCCATCCTCGACTGGGAGATGGCGACCCTTGGCGACTCGCTGACCGACCTCGGTCTGCTCGGGCTGTATTGGAACATCAACTCCCTGGGCAGTGAACTGCAGGGCGCCGTGCCGAGCGCGGTCGACAACGCGGCGGGCTACCCCGCCTTCGAGGAACTCGTCGACGAGTACTCCGAGACCGCGGGGGTCATCGTGCCCGAGTTGCCCTGGTACCTCGGCCTGGCCGCGTTCAAGCTCGCCGTCATCCTGGAGGGCATCCATTTTCGCTACCAGGCCGGCCAGACCGTCGGGGCCGGTTTCGACCAGATCGGTGCCCTCGTCACTCCGCTTGCGCGCGCCGGCCGCGACTACCTCAGGAAGGCCTGACTCGTGGATTTTGCACTCGATTCGACGACGACCGAACTACTGGCTCGTCTCCGGGAGTTCATGGACGAGCGTGTTTATCCGGCCGAGCCTGTGCTTGCCGAGCAGCTCGCTGCCGCGCCCGGCGACTGGTCGCAGCAGCCCGTCATTGGCGAGCTCACGGCGGAGGCCAGGTCCCGTGGGCTCTGGAACCTGTTCCTGCCCGGCGCGGATGGCGCGGGGCTGACCAATCTCCAATACGCGCCGTTGTGCGAGGTGCTCGGTCGCAGCCCCAAGCTCGCCCCCGTTGCGACCAACTGTTCGGCCCCGGACACGGGAAACATGGAGTTGCTCTCGGCGTACGGAACGGCGGCGCAGAAGGCCGAATGGCTTGCGCCTCTGCTCGACGGCAGCATCCGGTCGTCCTTCTGCATGACCGAGCCCGACGTCGCGTCCTCCGACGCCACCAACATCCAGACCCGCATCGAGCGCGACGGCGACGACTATGTCATCACGGGTCGCAAATGGTGGTCGACCGGCGCGATGAACCCCGGGGCGACGCTGCTGATCGTGATGGGCAAGACCGACGAAACCGCGGACCGCCATCGCCAGCAAAGCATGGTGCTCGTTCCCCGGGATACGCCCGGTGTGACGATCGTGAGGCCGCTGACGTTCCTCGGCTTCGACGATCGCGACCATGGCGGACATGCCGAGGTGGACTTCGACCACGTGCGCGTGCCCGCATCGAACGTCCTGGGTGCCGAGGGCGAAGGCTTCGCGATGGCGCAGGCCCGCCTTGGCCCTGGGCGCATCCACCACTGCATGCGAGCGATCGGCATGGCGGAGCGGGCACTCGAACTCGGTCGCTCCCGAGCAAACTCCCGGGTGGCCTTCGGCCGCCCGCTTGCCGAGCAGGGTGTGATCCGCGAGTGGTTCGCGGAGGCTCGCGTCGACATCGAGGCGAATCGACTGCTGGTGCTCAAGACGGCCTGGCTGATGGATACGGTGGGCAATCGCGCCGCGCACTCGGAGATCCAGGCCATCAAGATCGCGGTGCCCCGGATGCTCGAGCGCATCATCGACCGCATGATGCAGCTCTTCGGCGCTGCCGGAGTCTCGTCCGATTTCCCGCTCGCAGAGTTCGCGGCGGGCGCGCGGGCGCTGCGACTGGCGGATGGGCCCGACGAGGTTCACCTCAACTCGCTCGGCCGTGCCGAGCTGCGACGCTAGCCCACAGCCCCGCACGATAACCGGGCCGGTCCGGCTGGCACCGAATCCAGCACACACCCTCGCAAACACACCTCACACCGAACCCGCAGAACGAAATCTCGCAACAAACAGGAGCACACATGGCTGAACAACGAACCGCAATCGTCACCGGAGCCGGGCGCGGCATCGGGGCGGCAATCGCCCGCCGGCTCGCTCGGGACGGCAACCGCGTAGCGGTGATCGACCTGCGTGCCACAGACACCCAGGAGACGGTGGATGCGATCGTCGCCGCCGGCGGGGAAGCCATCGGGGTCGGGGCGGATGTCTCGAACTCCGAACAGGTCGCGGCCGCGGTCACGCAGGTGGCGCAGCAGCTCGGCGCACCGACCATCCTGGTTAACAACGCCGGGATCCTGCGCGACAACCTCATCTTCAAGATGACTGACGACGACTGGGATGCCGTGATCGGTGTGCACCTGCGGGGCGCGTTCCTGATGAGCAAAGCCGTCCAGGCCTACCAGGTCGAGGCGAAGTGGGGTCGCATCGTGAGCCTGTCGAGCACCTCGGCGCTCGGCAACCGGGGGCAGGCGAACTACTCGGCGGCCAAGGCGGGCATCCAGGGGTTCACCAAAACCCTGGCGATCGAACTCGGTCGCTACAACGTGACCGCGAATGCGATCGCCCCCGGGTTCATCGCGACCGACATGCTGCGCCAGACAGCTGAGCGGATGAAGATGCCGTACGAGGACTTCCTGGCGGCGGCGTCCAAGGAGATACCGGTCGGTCGCTGGGGTGTGCCGGAGGATGTGGCGGCCGCGGCGTCGTTCTTCGTGAGCGAGGAGGCTTCGTTCGTGTCAGGCCAGGTGCTTTACGTTGCGGGAGGGCCGAAGGCATGACCAACTACTCCTCGGTCGCCGAGCTGGAGGCGGCCATCGGCGGTGCCCCCGAGACCAGTGAATGGGTCACCATCGACCAGGAACGCATCGACCAGTTCGCGGCGGCGACCGGTGACCACCAGTGGATCCATGTCGACCCGGTGCGAGCGGCGAACGGCCCCTACGGTACGACCATTGCCCACGGCTTCCTGACGCTGTCGCTCATCTCCCACCTGCTGTTCGGGATCACGACCGTCGAGGGCAGCCCGATGGTGATCAACTATGGCCTCGACAGGGTGCGGTTTCTCGGTGTCGTACCGGTGGGCAGTCGCATTCGGGCCCATTCGCAGCTCACGACCGTCACTCCCGTCGCGCAGGGTCTTCGCGTCGGCTCGACGGTTACGATCGAGATCGAGGGGGCCGACAAGCCGGCCCTGGTCGCCGAGTCGATAGCGCTCTTCGTGCTCGAGCAGTAGTCATCGCGGTAGCCCAGCGGGAGGAACAGCCAGTGTCGCAGAACCCCGTGCGCGAGCTGCTGGACCGCACCATCGCGCAACTTGAGTCTGCGGGCATCCACGACGAGGCGCTCGCCGCCTGGAAGCATTCGAAGGGCATCTTCGGGGTTGGTGCATCCGATTCGCTTGTTCCCGCCGGTCGCGCCTGGCGGCTGGGCGTGCTCCTGCTCGATCGCGCCGGCTTTCTCTACGCGACCGGTGAAGTGACGCGCGCGGTGCAACCGGGTCGCGCTGCCGTCAACCGCTCCGCGGCGGGGGAGGAGCGCCGCGCGATCCGCGCAATTGCTGCGCGAGGCGACTTCGCTCGCGGCGAGGTGATCAACCACGGCTGGCAGCCGATTCCGCTGGACCGGGCCAGCCTCGAGGCCGGTTCCGGGCCGCTCACGGTCACGGATGACGGCGTCGTGATGGTGCGCTTCGACCCGGGAGACCTCGGTGTCGCGCCCCTCGATCGCTATCTCGTTGACCGGGTCGGCATCCTGATCGCGGACTGACGGGTCGCTCCAGCGATTTGCGCCGGCTACTCGCCGTCTTTGCGACGGGTCCAGTGCTCGCGCAGGAAATGGCGACCGAACCACTCGTTGAGTTCGCTTCCCGTGTTCTGCTCGGGGTCCGCCTCAAAAACGGCGTCGCCGGTGTGCGGCTGCTGCAGGTTGGCGACATCGGCGTCCGCGACCCTGCTGTGCACCGCCGCCGTCGTGATCAGCCCGACCTGGTCCGCTGTGACGAACCGCAGGCCTTCGGCGGTCCGCACGACGATCCCGTCGAAGAGATCGAGCGAGGAATCCGCGAGCACGTGCTCGACGGTGCCGATCCGGGTTCCTGTCGAGGTGAGCACGGGGGTGCCTTTGCTGAGTGCTTCGTATGCGATGGGAACTTCCTCGGCCATGGCTCGATTGTAGGCTGACCTGCCCTTCGGTGGTTTGTTGCCCCTGTGGCTCTCATCGAGGACGCGCCGGTAACAACCAGGCGCATTGGCCCGCGAGAGCTGGCTAGATGCGCGGCGCGCTGTCCTGCAGGTCGTCGGTCGTGACGCCGTTGACCTGCTTCCAGCGCAGGAAGAGCGGTTCGGCAAACCGGGGCACAACGCTGACGGTCTTCCCGTGCACGGCCAGGTTCCGAAGCATCGTCCTGGCGAGCCGACCTCGCTGGTATTCGATCACGACCATCACAACCGCCCAGGGCACGATCAGGACGATGGTCGCCCCCAGGAGGGTGCCCGCCTTGGCGATCAGCAGGTAATACGCGACCATGACCGCGGCGGCCAGGTACAGGATGCCCGTCGCGACGTTCGACCACGCCCGCAGCCGGGTCAGCGAGGTCGCATAGGCGGCACCGACGATCGGCTGCCAGGTACGCCAATACCCGCGCGGCCAGATTGCGCCGTCGGTCGCCTCCGCCATCAGGCTCCCGTGCGGTGAGGGATGCCTGCGGTCATCCCGCCATCGACGACGAATTCCGCGCCGGTCGAATACGACGAGTCGTCGCTGGCGAGGAACACGATCATTTTCGAGACCTCCTCCGGTTTGCCTGGCCGGTGCTGCGGGATCTGGAGCTGCCGCGAGTCGATGTCAGCGGTCATCGGTGTCTCGATGTATCCCGGGTGCACCGAGTTCACGCGGATGCCGAACCCGCCCAGTTCCTGCGATGCCGACTTGGTCAGGCCGCGCACCGCAAACTTCGACGCGACATAGCCGTGCAGGTAGGCGCCACCGCGCAGGCCTTCGACCGAGGAGATGTTGATGATGGACCCGTGCCTGGCTCGCTTCATTCCCGGGACGACGGCACGGATGCCGAGGAAAACACCGGTCTGGTTGACCGCGATGATGGCGTTCCACATGTCGAGCGTGTACTGCTCGAAGGGCGCGCCGTGGGCGATGCCGGCGTTGTTGACGAGCACGGTCACCGGTCCGAACGCGTTTTCGGCTGCGGCGATGGCGTCTGTCCAGCTCGTTTCGTTCGTCACGTCGAGGTGCACATAGACGGCGTTCTCGCCGAGTTCCGCGGCGAGCGCCTCGCCTTGTTCGTCGAGGATGTCTCCGATAACCACGCGGGCTCCTTCGGCGAGCAGCGCGCGAGTGTGCGTCTCACCCATTCCGCGGGCTCCGCCAGAGACGAGGGCGACTTCTCCGTCGAGTTTCATTGTGAACTCCCTTGTTCAGTGTTCGGTCCGCGGTGCGGCTGGTGCCCCGTGTGCTGGGTGATGCTGGCCAGGTACAGGTCGGTGAGCTCGGTCGCGACCTGCTGTTTCGACAGGGGCCCGCCCGGCGAATACCACTGTGCCAGGTAGTGCACGTCGGAGAAGAAGTGTGCGATCAGGATGGCCGGGGGAATGTCCGAGCGGAAGGTGCCCGCGTCTCGGCCGCGATCCAGGATCGTCTCGAAGGCGTCGTTGTAGTCGCGCCGACGCTGCTTGACCTCCCGCTGGCGTTTCTCGCTGAGCATGTGCTGCGAACGAAAGAACACGGTGCCGTCGGCGAGCCCGTCGATCGACGTTTCGATGACGTCCTCGCAGACGAGGCGCAGAGTCTGCTCGGGGTCGAGGCCGCGCGCCACGATCTCGTCGAGGTGCGCCCGCTGCAGCGCCAGCAGCCGGTCGTAGATGGTGAAGAGCAGGTCATCCTTCGATTTGAAGTAGTGGTAGAGGGCGCCCTTGGTGACTCCGGCTGCGTCGACGATCTGCTGCACGCTGGTCTGGGCGTAGCCATACTCAGCGAACAGCTGCACGGAGACCTGCCCGAGGCGTTCGACTACCGGCACCGGATCTGCGGGCGGCACCGGTTCTGCTGGCAGCACCGGTTCTGCGGGCAGCACCGGTTCTGCGGGCAGCACCGGTTCCCCCGCCACCGCGGGCTCTGGGGCCAGCACCGGTTCCCCCGCCACCGCGGGCTCTGGGGCCAGCACCGGTTCCCCCGCCACCGCAACCTCTGTCATCTGCCCCGCCTCGAATCGCGTCTCAGATCGCCGGGGCCAGGGATCCGCCGCCGTCGATCAGCAGCGTTTGTCCCGTCACCCAAGCGGCGTCCTCGGAGAGCAGGAACGCGACGGGCCCGGAAACGTCCGTCGCAACCCCGAGGCGCTTCAGTGGGTACGTCGCCGCCACCTGCTCCTCCCGGCCTTCGTAGAGTGCTTTCGCGAAGTCTGTTTTGATGACCGCGGGGGCAACCGCGTTGACCCGGATGCCTGGGGCGAGCTCCCAGGCGAGCTGGGTCGTGAGGTTGATGAGTGCCGCTTTGGATACGCCGTACAGCGCGATTCCGGGAGCGGCGGTGACGCCGGCGATTGACGCGATGTTGACGATGGCGGTCGTCAGGCCGGCGGTGACAGCATCCCTGCTCCAGGCCAGGCTGCCGAGAACGTTCACCTCGAAGATCTTGCGCACCGCGTCATCCGAAACGTCGAGCGCCTTGCCGTAGGCGGGGTTGATGCCCGCGTTGTTGACCAGGAAGTCGAGCCTGCCGAGGTCCGAGTGAATGCGCGCGAAGACCTCGGCGCGGTGCTCGCCGCTGTCGGCCTTGCCGGCGATACCGATCGCGTGCGCTGAGCCGCCCAGCTGCGTGACTGCGTGGTCCAGGGACTCCTGGCCGCGGGCCGTGATCACGACACGGGCACCATCATCCACCAGGCGCTGGGCGATGGCGAGGCCGATGCCGCGGCTGGCCCCGGTCACGAGCGCCGTCTTGCCGTCGAATCGACCCACGGGGACTCCTCACTGAGCGGACTGGGTTCTAAGCAAAGCAGGTTCAGGCGGTCGCCCTATGGTGTGGGTTCCGACCGGTTGGTATGTTCAATTGTAGGACGGTAACCGAGGGCCTGCGCCCAGGTCTCGACCGCAGGCCCAACAACCCGGACTCGTGATCCGGGGACAGGCGAAGGAGCTTTCTCATGTCGAACGTCGTTTCAACGCCACCCGATGTCTCGATCGAGGGCTTCGCCGATCCGCGGTTCGAGGCGTTGCGCGCGGCATTCCGCGAGCAACTCGCGTCCGGCGAGGAGCTCGGTGCCTCGCTCGCGGTCGTCGAGCACGGCAAACCGGTCGTCGACCTCTGGGGCGGATACGCCGATGAGACGCGCACCGAACCCTGGCACAAAAACACCATCACCAATGTGTGGTCGATCACCAAGACCATGACCTCGCTCGCGGCGCTGATGCTCGCCGACCGCGGACTGCTCGACCTGGATACCCCGGTCGCGGACTACTGGCCCGAGTTCGCCCAAAACGGCAAGGCCGCGATCACAGTGAAGCAGGTCATGTCGCACACCGGCGGTGTCAGCGGCTGGGAGATGCCCTTCACCCTCGAACAGCTCTACGACTACGACGTCGCGACCTCGCACCTCGCAGCGCAGGCACCCTGGTGGGAGCCGGGCACGGCATCCGGCTACTCCCTGCTGAACTTCGGCCACGTTGTGGGCGAGATCGTGCGCCGCGTGTCGGGCAAGACGCTCAGGGCGTTCGTCGCCGAGGAGATCGCGGGGCCGCTGCACGCCGACTTCACCATCGGGGTGCCACGCAGCGAGTACGCACGAGTGAGCGACGTGATTCCTCCGCCTCCCGCGCGGATTGACCTGTCGCAGCTTCCGCCCGGGCATCCGGCGCTCAAGACCTTCGGGCCGATACCGATGGATGCGACGGTCACCCGCACCGACGCCTGGCGGCAGGCGGAGATCGGCGCAGCCAACGGGTTCGGGAATGCGAGGTCGGTTGCGCGCATCCAGTCGGTCATCACCAACGGTGGCGCAGTCGACGGCGTGAGACTGCTGGGACCAGCCACCATCGACCGGATCTTCGAGGTGCAGTCAGACGGCATGGACCTGGTGCTGTTCCAGCCGCTCCGCTTCGGAATTGGGTACGGCCTGCCCTCCGCGCAGGAGTCCCAGTTGCCCGACCGGCGCATCGCATACTGGGGTGGCTGGGGCGGTTCGATCATCGTGAACGATGTCGACCGCGGCGTCACCTTCGCCTACGTCATGAACCGGATGGATGGCGCGGTGCTGGGCTCAAGCCGCAGCGCCGCCTACCAGGCAGCATTCTTCGCTGCAATCGCCTAGCCTGATCGGCATGGCAACCGATCTGGGGCCGGAGTCCCTCACCGAAGCAGTTCTGGAAAGCTTCGCGCACACCCCGGATCCGCGGCTGGCCAGGATTCTGGCGAGCCTGGTGACCCACCTTCACGGGTTCGTGCGCGACGTGCATCCGACCATCGAGGAGTGGGAGTACTCGATCAACTTCCTCACGGCCACGGGACAAAAGAGCAACGAGTCCCGCCAGGAGTTCATCCTGCTCTCCGACGTGCTGGGGATCTCGATGCTGGTCGAGACCCTCAACCACGAGGAAACCCCGGACGCGACCGACCCGACCGTGCTCGGGCCATTCCATGTGGTGGAGTCGCCCTGGCGCGAATTCGGGGCAGAAATCTCGGCGGCGAGCACGGGCGAGCGGTGCCTCGTGCGCGGCACCGTCACCACGCCGACAGGTGACCCGATTCCCGGCGCCACCGTCGACGTCTGGCAGGCCAACGCGGACGGATTCTACGACGTGCAGCAACCCGACGTCCAGGGCGTCGGCAACGGGCGTGGCCTTTTCACCACTGACTCGGATGGACGTTTCGCCTTCACCAGCGTCGTGCCTAGCTATTACCCCATCCCCACTGACGGCCCGGTGGGCCTGCTGCTGGATGCAACGGGCCGGCATCCGAATCGACCGGCGCACATTCATTTCCAGGTGCGGGCAGACGGGTTCACCGAACTGACAACCCACATCTTCGTCGCGGGAAGCCCATACATCGACTCGGACGCCGTGTTCGCGGTGAAGAGCAGCCTCGTCGTCGATTTCGTTCCCAGCGAGGACCAGGACCTTGCCGACCGGTTTGCGCTCCCGACGCCGTTCGCGGTGGCGACTGTCGGTATCGTTCTCGAGCCGCTCGGTCAGCCCACCTCGCAGTATGTCCCGCCAGTGCTCCCCCGCTCATGAGGCAGTTCAGCTACCGCGCCCTGCCAATGCACGTCGTCTTCGGGGCGGGCGCACTGGGAGACCTTGCGCCGGAAGTACGCGCGCTGGGCCTCGAGCGGGTGCTGGTCATCTCCGGGGCGAGCCAGGCGCGCGTTGCCGAGCAGGTGTCGAACGATCTGGGCTCGCTGAGTGCGGGAGTGCACGCCGAAGCCGTGATGCACGTACCCGTCGAGGCAGCGCAAGCCGCGATCGGGGTAGCTCGCTCGAGCGCGGCGGATGGTCTCGTCGCCATCGGGGGAGGCTCGACCGTGGGGCTCGCGAAGGCGGTCGCGCGCCAGCTCGGCATCCCTGTCATCGCCGTTCCCACGTCGTTTGCCGGGTCGGAGATGACCAGCATCTGGGGAGAAACCGAGAACGGCGAGAAGACGACAGGACGCGACCCCCGAGTGCTCCCAGCGAGCGTCATCTATGACCCGGCGCTCGTCATGAGCCTTCCGGTTCACCTCGCGGTGACGAGCGGATTCAACGCCATCGCTCACGCGGTTGAGGGGCTCTACGCGCCGGACGCGTCCCCCGTCACCTCGCTGATGGCGGTGGAGGGCATCCGCACCTTTGTTGGCGCCCTGCCGCGGATCGCAGCTGACCCCGACAGTCCGGAGCCCCGGTCGGAGGCCCTGTACGCGGCATGGCTGTGCGGCTCCGTGCTCGGCGCAACCACCATGGGACTCCACCACAAGCTCTGCCATGTGCTCGGAGGAACTTTCGGGCTGCGCCACTCGGAGACCCACACGGTTCTGTTGCCCTATGTGCTGGCCTTCAATGAGCCAGCGCTGGAGGGAGAACTCGACACCCTGCGGTCGGCGACCGGGTTCGCCGAGCCCGCCGCCGGGCTCCGCGGTCTTGCCCTGGACCTGGGAGCCCCACCGAACCTGTGGGGACTCGGCCTCCGCGAGGGCGACATTCCCCATGCCGTGGAACTCGTGACCGCGTCCGCCTACTCGAATCCGCGTCGGGCATCCGCCGCAGACCTGGGCGACATCCTGCTGGCGGCGATCACCGGCCGCCGAATCTGAGCCGGGTGACGCCCCAGCCACCCCACAGCTCAGCCGCGGAACGGCACAGCCTCGCCCAGCCACTGGGCGAGGGTGTCGCGCAGCCGCTGCGGGAGTTCGACCGGTCGCCCCGACTCGGTATTGACGAGAACCAGCGTTGTGCTCGCGATCGCGTAGACACTCGACCGGTCGGCCGAGCCGAGCTCGTACCCGAGCTCGAAGCTCGTGGTCCCGATCCTGGTGATCCAGAGCCGGGATGTGATCGGGCCGTCCTCATAGGAGAGGGGCGCCCGGTACTCGATGCGGTGACCCGCCATCAGCCCATTCGACCCCTCAGGAAACAGGTCGAACACCGAGAGCTCACCCGGGACATCCGCCGGTGCGCGCTCTCCCAGCGGCGGAGTGAACAGGGCGAACCGGGTGTCTTCGAGGTACCGGATGAAGAGCACGTTGTTGACGTGGCCGTAGGAGTCCATGTCGCCCCACCGCACGGCGATCGGGGTCTGCAGCATGGTGCCCACGTTACCCGTCACCGTCCTCCCGTGAGGGGCGTCAATCTGGTCTCTGGAGCGTGTCCAGAGACCAGATCGACGCCCCTCACGCAACGCATTAAGGCGCGCGAGAGGTCTCGTTACGGCCGCGGGCGGCCTGCTCGACCTGTGACGCTTCGCGTCAAAGTATCTTGATGTCGAGATAGTTTGGGAAACGGGTAAGCTGGTGACGGCCCGATTGGGAGGCCGCAGCGAGGCCAGACGAAAGGAATTGTCCACCGTGGCAAAGATCAAGGTCGAGGGAACGGTCGTCGAGCTCGACGGCGACGAGATGACCCGCATCATCTGGCAGAAGATCAAGGAAACCCTGATCCATCCCTACCTCGACATCAACCTCGACTACTACGACCTCGGGATCGAAAACCGGGATGCCACCGACGACCAGGTCACTATCGACGCGGCCCACGCCATCCAGAAGTACGGCGTCGGCGTGAAGTGCGCGACCATCACGCCGGATGAGGCGCGAGTAGAGGAGTTCGGCCTCAAAAAGATGTGGAAGTCGCCCAACGGCACGATCCGCAACATCCTCGGCGGTGTCATCTTCCGCGAGCCGATCATCATCTCCAACATCCCGCGCCTGGTGCCCGGCTGGAACAAACCCATCATCATCGGCCGCCACGCGTTCGGCGACCAGTACCGCGCCACGGACTTCGTGTTCAAGGGTGCCGGCAAGCTCACCGTGCAGTTCACCCCGGATGACGGCTCCGAGCCGCTCAAGTTCGACGTGTACGACGCCCCCGGCGACGGTATCGCCCAAGTGCAGTACAACCAGGATGATTCGATCCGCGACTTCGCACGCGCGAGCCTCAACTACGGCCTCACCCGCAACTACCCGGTGTACCTGAGTACAAAGAACACCATCCTGAAGGCCTACGACGGCCGGTTCAAGGACATCTTCCAGGAGATCTTCGACGCCGAGTTCAAGGAGCAGTTTGAGGCTGCCGGTCTCACCTACGAGCACCGCCTCATCGACGACATGGTGGCCTCCGCCATGAAGTGGGAGGGCGGCTACGTCTGGGCCTGCAAGAACTACGACGGCGACGTGCAGTCAGACACCGTGGCGCAGGGCTTCGGTTCACTCGGCCTCATGACCAGCGTCCTGTCCGTGCCCGACGGCAGTGTGGTCGAGGCCGAGGCGGCCCACGGCACGGTGACGCGCCACTACCGCCAGCACCAGGCGGGTAAGCCCACGTCGACGAACCCGATCGCGTCGATCTACGCCTGGACCCGTGGGCTCGCTCACCGTGCCAAGCTCGACAACAACCCGGCGCTGGCCGAGTTCGCGGAGACCCTCGAGGATGTCGTCGTGAAGTCGGTCGAGGCCGGCCACATGACCAAAGACCTCGCTGCCCTCGTCGGACCGGACCAGAAGTGGGAGACCACCGAGGAGTTCCTCGACACCCTCGACAAGAACCTCGCGGCGCGGCTCGGTTAGTTCAGTTCTTCCAACATCCCTATCCATCCGCCTGAGGGGCTCCATCCGCCTGAGGGTATCCATCCGCCTGAGGGGCGTCATTCTGGTCTCTGGACAGTGCTCCAGAGACCCGAATGACGCCCCTCACGGGTTGTCTCGTGACGTATCCGGAGAAAAAGTCGGCCCGTACGCTGCGCGCACGCGCTCTGCGGAGCACGCCTCGGGTGTCGTGTACGAAGGCTGGTGAACCGGACACGTAGGCCGCGCGCGTCCTCACATCGGGGACGACGGACGCTATCGACTGCGGAGTGAGCGGGCCGGCCCCGATCCAGGTGACGTTCTCCGGCATTCCCTTCGGCACGGTCGGCGCCAGAAGCAGTACCGGGAATCCCAGGTGCGCGAGGCGATCGGCGTAGGGGACATCCCGGGACACCGAATACAGCACGACGACATCGCGCTTCTCGCCCTGGCGCGCGATCTGCTCCAGTTGGCTGATAAAAGGCGTGATACCGATTCCGCTCGCGACGAACAGCAGCGGGCGCGCCGCCTGCTTCGGCAGCACGAAGTCGCCAGCCACCGAGGTCGCGGCCACGATTTCGCCCGGCTCGAGCGCCAGCAGGGCACTCTTCAGACTGCTGGAGCGCTCCGCCGTGTTCAGGCCGAACCGGATGACCTCGGTCTCGGCGGGTGCAGACGCGATGCTGAAGATTCGACGCACCCCACGAACGTCCGCCTTCGCGTGCGGAATCGTGAGCTCCATGTACTGGCCCGCACGGAATCGCACAGGCCGTTGCGGGCGGAACGACAGCTCCCAGCTGGTGGATGCGAGTTGCCGTTTGCCCAGGAAGTCGAGGCGGATGCCGCGGCGCTGTCCGAAGGCGAATGCGAAGGCGTTCCCCATGAGCAGGGCGAATTGGGGTGTGGTCGTGCTGAACTCCCCGATCGAGAACGGGACCGTGAAAATGACGGCGACGAGTAGCGCTTCGACCAGCTGCTGCCAGCGGTGTGGCGGCATTGTGAGCGGTTCGCTCAGCATGAACGCGGCAAAGAAGATGGTGCTGAACGTCGTGAAGGGCTCCAGCAGTGTCTGTTCTACGGGGTTTCCGTTCCCCCCATACACCGCGAGCGTGAGCACGAACACGGCGGCGACGAAGACGATCGCCATCAGCAACCGGCGCGTGCGATAAAGCACAGCGAATCCGAGTACCGCTGTGACGGGCAGCAGCCAGGCTGTCGCAAGCCACCAGGCCGCGAAGTCCCCGAACGGCGTGATCAGTGTGATGACGAACGCGCCGACCGCAGCCGGGTTGAAGATATGGCGACCCCGATAGGCGAGCAGGTATTTCGACGCTGTCGCGATGATGCCAGCAAGCGCAATTCCGACGAACTTCAGGAGACTTCCGGACAGTGACGGGTCCACCGGTTCGAAGATGAACAGCAGCAACAGGCCGGTGATGAAGGTGGACTCGGTGTGCGGCGCGACTCGGAAGAGCTTGCTGAAGAGCCAGTTGCTCCCCCAGGTGAAGGCGACAGCGACGAGGCCGGTGCTCAGAATGGCGAGCGGTGCCTCCGGCAGGACCCCGGTGAGCGAGAGCAGCACCGTCTCGACGAGGAGTGCCAGCAGGCTGATGAGCACCAGCCGATACATCGTGATGGTGCCTGTGATCCGGTCCAGCCACTGCATTAGCCGCGTGCTCCCTGTTCAGAGTTGAGGGTGTCGTGCTCGTCGGTCGTGAAGAGCTCGCCCGGGAACGATCGTGAATATTCGATGCGGCCCTCGGGGAACATTCGTACAAATTCGAACGTAAAGCTCGCGCTCAATGCCGGGGCCGCCGCGAAGAACAGGGCGGTGGCGAGCGCGTCGGCGTGCAGTCCGGACTGCGCGAGCGCCCAGGTCGCATCCACGGTCGTCGTGGGGAGTCCGGTGGTGGCATCAAGGATGTGGTGAAGGCCGTCGCCCCAGCTTCGTCGCCCGGGGGCGGATGCGCAGAGTGAGGCGTTGGACAACTCGCAGATTCCGATCGCCTGGGTCGGGTCATGAGGATGTTCGAGACCGACACGTACGGGCGTCGTGCCCCGGTGCAGCAGGTCGCCGCTTGCGTCGACCAGGTACTCGTCGATTCCGGCATCCTCGAGCACTGCCGCCACGAGGTCGACCAGGTATCCTTTGCCGGCTGCCCCGACATCGACGAGTACCCGGTCGGTGGTCGTCAGGCGTGTGCCGTCCCAGTGCATGATGTCGTCCCAGACCGGCACTTCGACGGCTTCGTCCCGGGGGCGCAGGGTGTAGTCCCGGTCGTAGCCGAGGTTTTCGAGGCGTGCGCCGACGAGCGGTGACATCGCCCCCTCGGTGGCGTTGTATAGCTCGCGGTAGACGGCGAACAGGGGCGCAGCATCGGGCGGGAACTCCCAGGTGCCGGGCTTCTTCGCGATCCTGCTGACGAGGGAATCTGCTCGAAAACGCGAATACACCGAGTCGAACGCCTCAATGCGAGCGGCGATCGCCTGGACCACGGGGGCGTCGAGCTCGCTCGGCGTAGTGATACGCCACGGTGCTCCGATCGCCTCAAAGGCGAGTTCAGCTTTTGGCATCGGCCTTGATCGTGGCGAGCGCGTTATTGAAGCCCTGGCTGGTCAGCGAGGAACCGGCCACAACGCCGATGTTCAATGTGTTGATGTTTTTGCCCACGGCCACGCCCGCGATCCCGCCCTCGAACAGCTGCTCGTAGCTCGCCGCCGTCGGGTCGGCATTCACGGTCACGACCTTGATGGCAGTAATGATGTTCTTCGCGAGTGTCAGGGTAACGCTGATGCGCTCCTGGCCCCCGGGGGAGATGTAGGTTCCCGGAGCGGTATAGGTACCATCTTTGTAGGTGGCGTTGCTCGTTGTTGTGCCGTCAGCTCCGGATGAGACTGCGGCTTCGGTGGAGCTGCATCCGGCGAGTGCGCCGATCACGGAGAGGCCAGCAAAGGCGGCGAGTGCGCTCCGGCTGCGCAGGTGGGGCAGGTGATTCATGGGTCCTCGTCGGTCGTGTTTGTGGGTTTCACGGGGTGGGCGCCGGCAACGCTGCCAATGCCAAGCATCACGGGGTTGCTTTTGAGATTCCTGTGCGCTGGCTGGGGCTGAACTCATTCGACGCTATCGCCCCTTCCCGGTTCAACGAATGGACTGCGCAAACCGTTCAATCGATGAGACCCATGCGGCTCCGTCTACGCGCCGCCGTTTTCGGGGTCGGTGCTGTAATGGTGGCCGGTGGAGGTAGTCCAGACGAGCTTTCCTGCGCCGGTTTGTCGCACCGTCCACTGCCCGGCGGTTTTGAGGGTGTGGTGGCGCCGGCAGAGGTGGGCGAGGTTGTCGTGGTTGGTAGGACCGCCGAGTGCCCAGTCGTGGGTGTGGTCGATGTCACAGGGACCGGCTCGGCGGTTGCACCCGGGGAAACGGCACGTTCCATCCCGAACTCTGAGCCAGACTCTGAGATCTTTGGGGACCCGGTAGCGTTTGCGGTCAAAGACCAGCACGACCCCGCTGATTGGGTCGGTGATGAGCCGGCGGAGTGTTTTCGCGTAGGAGGCGATCTCCCGCGCGGTCTGAGCATCGATCGGGCCATACCCTTCCAGGACACCGGGCTGGTGGCCGATGCCGAGGAGGGTGAGGGCGGGGACGGTGACCAGCACGGTGGGTCGGATGTTGCGGAACCGGTGGATGGCTCCCTCGCCCTTCCCGGCACTGGTCCAGGGGAGCCCGTCGGTACCGATGAGGCTGTCGTCGAGGAGCAGGTCGGCGAAGATGTCGGCTTTGAGTTGGCCGAGGGTGCGGGGTTCGTGGTCGCCTTGCAACGTTCTCGCGATGGTGGTGAGACGGTCGTCGATCGCGACCCCGACGACCGCGTTCACGTGTGCGCCGACGAAGACCATGCCATCCGCCTCAGGCATCAGTTCGATGCCGCGATTGACCACGGCGACCTCGTGGCGAGTGGTCATGGTCTCCGGGTTCAACCGCTCGCGGGTGCGTCGAACGGAGCGCTCGAACCGGCTGGGCGTGTTCTTTTCCGCGACAGGCAGCATCCGTGTTTCCAGTTCCCGTACCGTAGCGGCATCGAGGCCGTAGCTCTGGTCGACCAGGATTTGCGCATGCCGCCAGCCGAGCCGCCCTTCCCCCAAAGCCAACAGGGTGGCGGGCAGGGTGTTCACGAGGGCCTCGCTGGTGCGGATGAGGTGCTCCGCGGTGCGATCCGGAAGTCGCAAGGCGGCGGCGATCTCCGACACGAACCCGCGCCGCGCAAGATCCTGTGAACTCGCGGTCGCGACCCCGGTGGCCGGGTTCGCCGCGATCGACTCGCTGAAGGCCCGGGCCCGTTCGATCGCTTCCGCACGGCGCGCCATCGCGATACCGATCCGGTGTTCGGCCTCGACCACCTCATCCACCAGCGACGCGAGCACATCACGGCGATGGGCCTGAAAATCGGTGGGATGCGAAGCGTCGGCTGGCTCAAACACCACACCCATGCCGTTACGTCCCATGCAACTATGCTGCACCAGACCACCGACATTCGAACGCCAAACCGCATACACCTGTGCACAACAGCCACCAACCCACCACCGTGGAGGGGCGATGAAAGCGAGCGAACGTGAACTGGTAAAGTTAGGCCGACGACCTGTTCGTGGACGGCCTGTATGAGATGCCGAGCGGGCTTTCACAGTGACGGTTGACCCTCAGATCGTTCGAGGATCGCTGTCCGTTTCGGACCTGGTGGTCAGGATCGTTACCGCGTTCACAATTCTCGAATGCGCATGCGAGTATCTGCTCCTTGCGGCACCGGGTTCGAACCCCGCCTATTTTCCCGTCATCATGAATGTGCGGGGCCTAGTGGTGCAGATCGCCGCCGTGCTGCTGGCAGTCGTAGTTGCTGCGCTTCGCAAAGTGTCCAACAACCGCATCCCTAAATCCATCGGGATTTTCTCGGTTGGCGTGGTCGCTGCCGCTCTGTATTTCGCCTACTCCACCGGAGTTCTCTACGACGTGCCGACGCCACTTGTCGTCGTCGGCACAGTCGTCACCTTCCTGGTCACGTGCGCGCTGCTGCTGTTTCGGCTGCCCGTGAGCCCGCGCATGCGATCGGTCACAATCGCCGCGAACCTTTTCGCAACACTCGTTGTGCCGTGGATCGTCGCCACCCTTTTGGCCGCCCGTTGACCGTCAGCGCCGGCACGCAAGCGGCCGCTTCCTTCGGCCACAGCGACTCGCGCGTTCTCGGTTCAGGATGATCAGGGCCGCCTGGACCTACCCCAGCGCCTCGCCGTTCGCCCACACGCGCCGGACCTGCCACTGCGAGTCGAGTTGCACCGCGTCGGCGACGTATCCGGGAGCGAGCAGTCCGTGCCGTGACTCGAGGCCGAGCACCCGGGCGGGCGTCAGGGTGACCGCGCCGACGGCTTCCGCCAGCGGCACTCCGACGCGCTCGATCGCGAGGCGCAGGGCGCGATCCTGGGTCAGCGTGGAGCCGGCGAGCGACTCAGACCCGGCGAGCGACTCAGACCCGGCGAGCGACTGAGAGCCGGCGAGCGACTGAGAGCCGGCGAGCGCGTCTGTGCCGGCAAGCGAGCCAGTCCCGGCGAGACGGGCGACACCGTTCTTAACCTCGACATCCAGCGAACCGAGTTCGTAGTGCCCATCGCCCGCACCCGCCGCAGCCATCGCGTCGGTGATGAGCGCGACACGACCGGGCGCCGACCTGAAGGTAAGCGCCGCGACATCCGGATGCACGTGCTCCCCATCGAGGATGAGCTCGACCGTGACCCGGGGATCCTCGAACGCGGCAACGACAGGACCTGGCGCGCGATGCCCGATGCCCGGCATCGCATTGAAGGCGTGAGTGAGCAGACGGGCGCCGACATCGAAGGCGGTGCGGGCCAGCTCAAAGTCGGCTTCCGTGTGACCGATCGCCACCACGACCTCGTTCTCCACGAGGATCTGGATGAGCTCCAGCGCGTTGGGCAGTTCGGGCGCGATCGTCAGCTGCCGCAGCGTGCCGTGCGCAGCGTCGAGCAGGCGGTCGAGTTCTGCGGGTTGCGGGTCCCGCAGGAAGCGAGGATCGTGCGCACCCCGTCGTGCTGTCGCGAGGTAAGGACCCTCGAGGTGGGAACCCAGCACGAGTGGATCCGCCGCGGCAATGCCCGCGATGGTCGACAGGCTCTTCTCGAGGGATGCGATGGGGGCCGCGACCAGGCTCAGCACCGACCGCGTCGTTCCATGCGCCCGATGGATCGCGAGCGCCCCGCGAATCGCGTCCACGTCATCGTCGTAAGAGAAACCGCCTCCGCCGTGTGAGTGCAGGTCGATAAATCCCGGCGTCAGCCAGGCTCCCGCCAGATCAACTTCGACGGCGGACGCCGGCGGCGGGGTGCCCGTGCCCACAGCGGCGATGGTGTCGCCTTCGACAAGCATCCAGAAGTCGTCGACCTGCCCCGCGGCATCCAGTTTTCGCGCTCGAGAAAACAGGATGCTCACGCGGCAAGCCTACGACCGCGGCCTCAGCCGCGGGGGAGTTCCAGAGCTTCGACGGCTCCAGCGAGTGCGTTCTTGAAGTGGCGGCTGACGTCATCCACCAGAACCTCGGTCACGCCGGCCTCGACCGCGTCGAGGGCCGCGATCGCCACAACGCTCGGAGCGATCTTCGGCGCTGTCACGTGCTTCGTGAGGTCGGTGTCGGTGAAGCCTAGGTGCACCCCGACGACCAGGGTGTCCTGCGCCCGGAGCTCGATCCGCAGCGAGTTCGTTACCGACCAATAGGCGGCCTTGGTTGCGCCGTATGCGCCCGCGCCGGAGGCCCAGGACAGTGCCGAGTGGATGTCGACCAGCGCGCCGCCGCCGTTCGCTTTCAGCTGCGGGGCGAACGCCTGCGCGATGCGAATCGGTCCGACCACGTTGGTGTCGAAGAGGTGACGGATGCCGTCGATGTCGCTCGAGAGCAGCGGCCCGCTGCCGCCCGCACCAGCGTTGTTGATCACGATGGAGACATCCGAGATGGATGCGGCCAGCGCCGTGACCGAGTCACCGTCTGTTACCTCGAGCGGCAGGGCGACGAGGCGCGGGTCATCGGTGGGCTTCGGCTCGCGGGCGGTCACGTAGACCTTGGCGGCGCCGCGCCGCAGAAGCTCGTCGGCGAAGGCTTTGCCTATTCCGCGCTGCCCTCCGGTGACGAGTGCAACCGAATCCTGGATTTTTACGGCGGTCATGTGTGTGTCCTGTCTGCGTTGTGGGGTGCTTGATTGTGGGGTGCTTGATTGTGGGGCGTGCTGCTGCACGTCAGTGACATAATCTAATACACTTTACCTATGTCAGACATTCCGGAGACATTTTCGCTCGCACGCTACGTCGCCGTCTCGGCCCCGGGTGGCCTCGCACTCGTCCAGGGACTTCTCAACACCCGTGCAACCGGAAGCGGCGCACCCGACCTGCTCGACGATTGCGTCACGGCCCAGCTCTGGGTCACGGCCGGGCTCCGCGAGTGGGCTGAACGCACCGGGTCGACGCCTCAAGAGATTTCACTTGCCTGCGAGGAACTGGAAGCGTTGCGGGCCCTCCGGGAACGGGTTCGCCGATTCATCGCCGGGGAGAGCACCGGAGTCGGGCTCGCTGTGCCGATCATGATCATCGCCGAGCCGGACGGCACGCTTCGCACCGCCCCCTCCGGCGCGGGTATCGAGTGGGTCGAGTCCGCCGTGTGGGGCGCCGTGCTCATGGCCCAGACGCTCGACACGCTGCCGCGCTTGAAGCTGTGTCGCAACGCGGCCTGCGGCTCGGCGTTCTACGACCGGTCGAAGAACAACAGCGGCGTATGGCACGACGTGCACACCTGCGGCAACAGCGCGAACCTGCGGGCATCCCGCGCCCGACGCAAGGAGCTTGCGGGGTAACTCGCAGGGCCGCGAATGCAGCCCAGGCACCGCTACTTGAAGATGATCGTGCGCTGCTGGTCGAGCAGCACCCGGTGCTCAGCGAACCACTTGACAGCCTGGGTGAGGGTGCGTGACTCTTCGTCCTGGCCAATGGCGACGAGTTCCGATGGCGTTCGCGAATGGTCGACTCGCACGACGTTCTGTTCGATGATGGGCCCCTCGTCGAGGTCGCTCGTCACGAAGTGGGCGGTCGCGCCGATGAGTTTCACCCCGCGGGCGTGAGCCTGCTTGTAGGGGTTGGCGCCCTTGAAGCCGGGCAGGAACGAATGATGGATGTTGATGATGCGCCCCTCGAGCGTTGCGCACAGTTCGGGCGAAAGGATCTGCATGTAGCGGGCGAGGACGACGAGCTCGATGTCGTGTTCTTCGACCACGTCGAGCACCCGGTCTTCGAAGGCCAGCTTCTGCCCCGCGCTGACTACCGGATGCGACTCAAACGGCACACCGTAAAACTCGGCGAGCCCGGATAGGTCGGGGTGATTGCCGAGAACCAGGGGAACCTCGATCGATAGCTGGCCCGCGCGCTCGCGGTACAGCAGGTCGTTGAGGCAGTGCCCGGCCTTCGACACGAGCACGAGGGTGCGTAGGCGTCGACCGACGACATCAAGCTGCCAGGTCATGCCGTAGGTCGCGATGACGGCAGTGAGGGCTGCCTCGAAGCCCGCGGCGTCGATGGCGGACTGCACCTGGAGTCGCATGAAGAAGGTGCCGGTGTCTGCGCTGGAGAACTGCTGGGACTCGGTGATGTTGCCGCCCGCGGAAACGATCGCTCCGCTGACGGCGTGCACGATTCCTGGCTGGTCGCGGCAGACCAGGGTCAGGATCCAGTGGGTGGATTCGGTGCTCACTCGTCAAGGGTATCGGCGGTCAGACCGTTGACACGGCTGCGCGCCGGGGACTAGCTTTGCGATACCCATTGAACAGGTCTGAACAGGTTCAGTACTCCTCGCTGGTGAGGATGCCTGGCCCGGCCCGCCCTGTGCCAAACGAGAGGACACCCGTGGCTACCCCAACGATCGAAGCGCCCAGTGCAGTGCCGACCACCAGCCGTGTCGAGCTGAACGGCATCAACACGATTCACGAGGACGAACGCAAGGGAAAAGCGCGCAGCCTGTTCTGGCCGTGGTTCGGCGCGAACGTCTCCGTACTCGGCCTCAGCTACGGCTCCTTCGTGCTCGGATTCGGCATCTCGTTCTGGCAGGCGACGCTTGTCGGTGTGATCGGGATCGTCGTCTCGTTCTTCCTCTGCGGCGTCATCGCGCTCGCCGGGAAGCGCGGGTCAGCGCCAACCATGATCCTCAGTCGCTCGATGTTCGGCGTCAACGGAAACAAGGTTCCCGCCGTGCTCTCCTGGGTGCTCACCGTCGGCTGGGAGACCGCGCTCACCGCGCTCGCTGTGCTCGCGACCTCCACCGTCTTCGACCGCCTCGGCTGGGGCGGGGGCGTCGCCACCAAGATCGTCGCGCTCATCGTCGTCGCGGTGCTGATTGTCGGGGCAGGTGTCATCGGCTTCACGCTGATCATGAGGTTGCAGGTGTGGATCACCTGGATCACCGGAATCCTTACCGTGGTCTACATCGTTCTCGCACTGCCTCATATCGACTTCGCCAAGGTCGCGGCTATTCCCGGCGGTTCGGGCGAGGCACTCATCGGCGCACTCGTCTTCGTGATGACCGGCTTCGGCCTGGGCTGGGTCAACGCGGCGGCTGACTACTCCAGGTACCTGCCGCGCACGACCCCGTCGCGCTCGGTTATCGGATGGACGACCTTCGGGGCCGCGCTCGCGCCGGTCATCCTGGTGATCGTTGGCCTGCTGCTCGCCGGCTCCTCGACGAAGCTCAGCTCGGCGATCGGTGCCGACCCGATCGGTGCGCTGACGACGATCCTGCCGCTCTGGTTCCTCGTTCCGTTCGCGATTGTGGCGATTCTCGGGCTCGTGGGTGGCGCTGTGCTCGACATCTACTCCTCGGGCCTTGCCTTGCTGAGCGCCGGCATCCGCATCCCGAGGCCAGCCGCCGCAGGCATCGACGGCGTTGTGATGATCATCGGCGCGATCTATGTCGCGTTCTTCTCCCAGAGCTTCATTGCCCCGTTCGAGGCGTTCCTGGTGACCCTGGGTGTGCCGATCGCGGCGTGGGCCGGAATCTTCATCGCGGACATCCTGCTGCGCAAAACCAACTACGCGGAGGCCGACCTCTACAACCCGAAGGGCAGGTACGGCAACGTGCGGGTGCTCGCCATCGCGTTGATCGTGATCGGAACCGCTGTCGGCTGGGGACTCGTGACCAACACCTACGGCGTACCGAGCTGGCTCAACTGGCAGGGTTACCTGCTCGGGCCGGTGGGCCTCGGCGGCGTGAAGGGCGCGTGGGCTTACGCCAACCTCGGCGTGCTGGTCTCACTGCTCATCGGGTTCCTGGGCACGCTCATCCTGGGCCGGGGTGCGATCCGCCGGCAGGAGGCGCTTCCCGTCGAGGCGCCCCTGGAGTCCTCCACCGCGGCCTCGAAGTAAGGGTTGTCGCGGATGTCCGGGGCGAGCCGGTGCTTGTGGTGATTGACATGCAGGTGGTCTCCTAGTGGGACGGCGCGGGGGTGAGCCGGTGCTTGTGGTGATTGACATGCAGGTGGTCTCCTAGTGGGACGGCGCGGGGGTGAGCCGGTGCTTGTGGTGATTGACATGCAGGTGATTTTCGGGCGCGCATCCAGCCAGTGGTTTACCCCCGGGTATCCGGCCATCGAGCCGACGGTCGAACGGCTGGTCGATGCCTTCGGCGACCGGGTGGTCTTCACCCGGTTCGTCGCGCCTCGGGAGCCCGCGGGGGCCTGGATCCCGTATTACGAGCTGTGGCCCTTCGCGCTGGTGCCCGACGACGACGAGCTGTATGACCTGATGCCGCTCATGCGCGCGGCCGGCCGGGCGGTGGTGACCTCGACCACGTTCGGCAAGTGGGGACCCGAGCTGGCCTCAGCGATGAGCGACAGTAGAGAGATGGTGCTTGTCGGTGTCTCCACCGACTGCTGCGTACTCTCCACCGCCCTCGCTGCGGCCGACGCCGGCATCCATGTGCGTGTGGTGCAGGATGCCTGTGCGGGTCTCAGCGAAGCCGATCACCAGCGGGCACTCGATGCGATGGCGCTATACGGGCCGCTGGTCGAGATTGTCGACTCGGCATCCGTCCTCGAACAGGTGGCGTAGGCATGGCTGCTGCACCGGTTCCCCCGCTCAAGCACGAGGCGATCGCCCGTGTGCTTGAGGGCGAGATCCGGCGAGGAAGCATGCCGCACGGGCGACGCCTACCGGGCGAGACGGCTCTGGCGGAGCGATTCTCGGTGAGCCGCAACACGGTGCGCGCGGCGCTCGTCGAGCTTGGCCAGGCCGGCCTCATTGCGACGCGGTCGGGGAAGGGCTCATTCGTCACCTACGACGGGAATCCGCTCAACGTCGAACTCGGCTGGGCGCGGGCGCTGCAGGAGCAGGGCGTGGAGACCCGCGTCGATGTGCTGCGGCTCGACGAGGTCAGTGACCCGGAACTCGCTGCGGTACTCGGCGAGGCAACCGACAGGTTCGTCGTCATCGACCGGCTGCGGTCGGCTGGCGGCGAGGGCATCTCCTACGAGCGGTCTCGCATTCCCGCGCATCCCGCGGTTCGCGTCGCGGTGGCCGACGGACGCGCGGGAGGGTCGCTCACCGAGTTGCTGCGGGAGGCCGGGCTCATCGCGGCACAGGGCGAGCAGTGGGTGCAGATCCGCCAGCTGTCGGACTCGGATGCCGAGGTGCTCGGGCGGCACGCCGGCGACTCGTTCCTGTGGTCGCGCTGCGTCACGCGGGATGCCGCCGGCAACCTCGTCGAGAATGTCGAGAGCCTGCTCGACCCGACCCACTTCAGCCTGCATTTCCAGTTCGCACAGTCCGGGCTCTCGTGAGCGGGCGCGATTCCGCTCTGGGCGCGCTCTACGGACTGGCTCTCGGCGATGCGCTCGGGATGCCCACCCAGCTCATGTCGCGACAGGCCATCGCCGACCGTTACGGCTCGTTGCGCGGGTTCGAGCCCGCCGACGCGGATCATCCGATCGCGGCAGGGATGGCTGCCGCTTCGGTGACCGACGATACCGAGCAGGCCTTCCTCGTTGCGCGGCTGCTCGTCGAGGGTGATGGTCACATCGACGGGCGCATCTTCGCTCGCGAACTTGTGCGTTGGGAAGACCGGATGCGTGCGAAGGGTTCGCTCGACCTGCTCGGGCCGTCGACGAAACGCGCCGTCGAGGCCGTCATCGAGGGGGAGTCCGTCGATGAGTCCGGACGATACGGAACCACGAATGGCGCTGCGATGCGGGTGACACCGGTGGGGATCGCTGTGGACTCGAGCGACCTCTCAGACCTTGTCGACCGCGTCGAGGAGGTCAGCCGCGTCAGTCACACCACCGGCGTCGCGATTGCGGCGGCCTCGGCTGTCGCTACCGTGGTGAGCGCCGCAATCGACGGCGCGGGCGCGACCAACGCGATCGGCCTTGCCGTCGATGCTGCGAGGCTCGGCGCCGAGCGCGGATTCTGGGTTGCCTCTGCCGATGTCGGCGCCCGGATCGAGCTTGCGCGTGGGCTCGTCGACCCGGCGGACCCCGACCGCAGCCTCACGCGTATCTACGAAGCCATCGGCACCAGCCTCGCAAGCCAGGAGTCCGTGCCCGCCGCGTTCGGCATCCTCGCCCTGTACCCGGATGACCCGTGGGAGGCCTGCCTTGCCGCAGCGTCTCTCGGCGGCGACAGCGATACGGTCGCGGCGATGGTCGGGGCGATGAGCGGCGCCATCTACGGCGTGAATGCCTTCCCGGCGGCGGCGCGCCGGATCGTGTCGCAGGTGAACTCGCTCGATGTGGAACACGTGGTCGACGAGCTGCTGGCCCTGCGATGACCCTGGCCCTGCGATGACCCTGTTCTCCGTCGGCAATGTGGTGGTCGATATTGTTGCCCGGGTTCCGGCGCTCCCCGAGCGGGGTAGCGACGTGCTGGCGACTGCCTCCGGGATGTCGCCCGGCGGCAGTTTCAACGCCATGGTCGCGGCAGTGCGCCAGGGCCTGCCGACCGCCTACGCGGGGGGCCACGGTACGGGCGTGTTCGGTGACCTGGTGCGGTCGCGGATGCGCGAGAGCGGCATCCGCATCCTGCTTCCGCCCACCGCTGAGCTGGACACCGGATACGACGTGGCCATCATCGACGACGGGGGCGAGCGAACCTTCATCACCTCCTTCGGCGCGGAGGCACGGCTCGCGCGGGAGGACCTGGCGTCGGTCGAGCCGGCGCCAGGCGATTTCGTGCTCGTTTCCGGCTACGGACTGCTCGAGCGCACCAACGGTGCCGTGCTCGCACCGTGGCTCACGGCCCTCGACCCAGGCGTTTGGGTGCTGCTCGATCCGGGCCCGCTCGTGGTGGACATTCGCCCCGCCGTCTGGGCAGCGGCACTCGAGCGCGCGAACTGGCTGAGCTGCAACGAGCGCGAGGCGATGCTGCTCACCGGTGCCACGGACGCGGCATCCGCCATCGCTGAGCTGGCAAAGCGCTCGGCAGGGGTGCTCGTGAGACTTGGAGCCCGGGGGTGTGTGCTCGCGGTGGCGGGCCAGGTTCGTCCCATCGCGGGCTTCGCTGTAGAGGCTGTCGACACCAACGGCGCGGGTGACGCACACTCCGGCGCCTTTCTCGCGGGGCTCGCTGCGGGGCTCCCACCCGGTGCGGCTGCGGTCCGCGCCAATGCCAGCGCAGCCATTGCCGTCAGCCGCTTCGGACCGGCGACCGCGCCGACGCTCGATGAGGTCGTCGCCCTCGTCCGTTCGGCCAGGCGGGAGAATGAGTCCTGACGTCGACCCCTGCGAGTTGCTACGCTTGGCCTGTCGCAACTGGCGTTGAGATGGGCAACCATCGGGGAGCGACTGACACGGCTGGTGGCCGTACGCCTGGGCCGCCGCGAACACACAGTGATTGATCAGCAGAGCCGCCAGGCCATCATGATCAAGCCGTCATAAGGAGCGCCAGTGACCTCGATTTACTCCCCGCAGTTCACCGCCAACACCTCGTCGGGCAGTTTCAATGCCCCACTCGCCGAGGTCGACCCGGAGATCGCGGCGGTACTCGCCAACGAGCTGGGCCGCCAGCGCGGCACCCTCGAGATGATCGCCAGCGAGAACTTCGTGCCGCGGGCCGTGCTCGAGTCACAGGGCTCGGTCCTCACCAACAAGTACGCCGAGGGCTACCCCGGTCGCCGCTACTACGGCGGCTGCGAGTTCGTGGATGTGGCAGAGCAGCTGGCCATCGACCGCGCGAAGAGCCTGTTCGGCGCGGCCTACGCCAACGTTCAGCCGCACTCCGGCGCATCCGCGAATGCCGCGGTGCTCGCGGCCATCGCCCAGCCCGGCGACAAGATTCTGGGTCTCGAGCTTGCTCACGGTGGCCACCTCACGCACGGTATGCGCCTCAACTTCTCGGGCAAGCTGTACGAGGCCCACGCCTACGGTGTCGACCCGAAGACGTTCCTCGTCGACATGGATTCGGTGCGCGAGAAGGCCCTCGAGGTGCGCCCCCAGGTGCTCATTGCGGGCTGGTCGGCCTACCCGCGCCAGCTCGACTTCGCCGCCTTCCGTGAGATCGCCGACGAGGTGGGCGCGACGCTCTGGGTCGATATGGCCCACTTCGCGGGGCTCGTCGCGGCCGGGCTGCACCCGTCTCCGGTTCCCTACGCGCACGTCACGTCCTCCACGGTGCATAAGACCATCGGCGGCCCGCGCTCCGGCTTCATCCTGACCAACGACCTCGAGCTGCAGAAGAAGATCAACTCCAATGTCTTCCCGGGGCAGCAGGGTGGCCCGCTCATG
>Ga0302279_10000428_pt1 | contig 61208 bp, 71 predicted proteins | sample III_Bog_N3_3_FD_194541 | JGI IMG/M metagenome (GOLD analysis project Ga0302279, IMG submission 194541) | Peat permafrost microbial communities from Stordalen Mire near Abisko, Sweden - III_Bog_N3_3 | ecosystem: Environmental > Terrestrial > Soil > Wetlands > Peat | place: Sweden: Abisko... | reverse complement strand
CGCGGCCGGCTTGCGAGTCGTCGAACGGCGGCGCTTGGCCACCGACGCCAGAACCGCGGCATCGACGGGCTTGCGGCCACGGTGCAGGGCAACAACACCAGACGTCAGGTTGCGGTAGGCCACGCGAATGAATCCTGCCCCACGAATCCACTGGCTCAGTTGTCCCTGGTCCGGCCAGGCCGCAATGGAATCGGCCAGGTAGTTGTAGGCCTCCGGGTTCGACGAAACGGCAACCGAAACCGCAGGCAGGACATACCTCAGGTACGTCTGGTAACCCATTCGGAACAGCGCCCGCGGAGGTTTGGAGAACTCGCAGATCACAACCCGGCCGCCCGGCTTCAGCACCCGGTACATCTCGGCGAGCGCCTGCTTCGGATCGTTGACGTTACGGAGCCCGAAGCTGATCGTCACGGCATCGAACTCGTCATCGCCGAACGGCAGCTTCTCGATGTCGGCCTGCACGAATTCGATGTTCTTGTGCTTACGTCGCCCCTCCTCGATCATGCCCGAGGAAAAGTCGACCGCGATGACCTTCGCGCCCGAATGCGACAGGGCGACGGAACTGGTTCCCGTGCCGGCTGCGAGGTCGAGGATGCGTTCGCCCGGCTGGGGCGCAACCGCCCGCACGGTGGCGATTCGCCACAGGTAGGCGTTGCCGGCAGACAGCACCGCATTCGTTCGGTCGTAGTGCTTGGCGACATCGTCGAACATGCCGGCAACCTCGTCTGGTTGCTTGCCCAAGTCCGCCTTGCTCACCTGTCTAGTGTACGCAGCCGCTGTACCCGGAACCGCCCGGGGTAACGAAGGCGACTACTGTACTTGATGTGAGCAACAACGCGGGCGTCGTGCCCGCGCTGGCCGTGACAACCCAGCAAATCGACGACATCCGGCCCCTGGTCCCGCTGGTGGATGCACGGCATCCGATCGTCTTCGTGCGCCGCGGCCAGGGCATCGCGGGAATCGGCGAAGCGCTCCGTCTCGAGTTCCGGGGACCGTCGCGGTTTCGGGATGCGGCGGCCGCCTGGAAACGCATCGCCGCTGAGGCATCCGTTGCTGACCCGCTCGGTCTGCCCGGCACCGGCCTGGTCGCACTCGGTGCCTTCAGTTTCGCCGACGATTCTGCACAAACCAGCGTGCTGATCGTTCCGTCGGTGATCCTCGGTCGGCGGGGCGGCACAAGCTGGATCACCCGCACGAGAGACCTGGCGTCAGCGGCATCCTTCGAGGAGCCAACAGAGAACGCACTCGGCGACGACTTCACTGTGAAGTTCGACTTCGGCGCGCTCGACCGCCCGGGGTATGTCGGCGCGGTCGAGGCCGCACTCGTGCACCTGAGAGCCGGCGAGCTGAGCAAAGTGGTGCTCGCACGATCGATGATCGGCCGGCTGCCCGACAACGCTGACCTGCGCGTGCTGCTTGCCGAGCTCGCGGCAGGCTACCCCGACACCTGGACGTTCGCGGTCGACGGCCTCATCGGCTCGAGCCCGGAGACGCTCGTGACGGCCAGCCGGGGCACGGTCACCGCCAGGGTCCTGGCCGGCAGTGCACCGCGTGGGGCAGACCCGGCATCCGACCAGGATGCGGCGGCCGCTCTGGCCACGTCGACGAAAGACCTGGACGAGCACCAGTTCGCGCTGCGCAGCCTGCTCGCATCCCTGGCCCCCCACGCGCGGAACGTCACATCGAGCGAGCAACCGTTCACCCTGAAGCTTCCCAACCTGTGGCACCTCGCGAGCGACGTGGAGGGCGACCTCACCGACGGCTCGTCCTCATTGGACCTGCTCTCTGCGCTGCATCCGACGGCCGCCGTGGCCGGCACCCCCACCGACAAAGCACTGGCGTTGATCGCCCAGCTCGAACCGTTCGATCGCGGTCGCTACGCCGGGCCGGTTGGCTGGGTGGGCGCGGATGGCGACGGAGAGTGGGCGATCGCGCTTCGGTCAGCACAGGTGGATGAGGACGGCACGATCACCGCCTACGCCGGCGCAGGAATTGTCGCGGACTCCGACCCCGACAAGGAACTGGCCGAAACCCGGATGAAATTCCGTCCGATCATCGACGCGTTCGCCTGACCCGTCCGGACGTCGTCAGCACCCGCCAGCACTCCGTTAGGACGCCGGTTCGATCGTGCTCGCTTCGAGGCGAGCGCGCTGCGCGGCCACGTCGTAGTCTGGCGCGGGCCACTCGGCGTTCAGACTGCGAAGCTGGGTGAGCAGGATGTCCTGGACCGCGAGCCTCGAATACCACTTGTGGTCGGCGGGAACGACATACCAGGGTGCGGCATCCGTGGTCGTGCGGCGGATGGCGATCTCGTAAGCCCGCTGGTAGTCGTTCCAGGAGCCGCGCTCGTCCACGTCGGCCGGGTTGAACTTCCACTGCTTCGTCGGATCGTCGAGCCGGGCCAGCAGGCGAGCTTTCTGCTCCTGCGGGCTGATGTGAAGCATGATTTTGATGATCGTGGTGTCTGATTCGACCAGTTCGGACTCGAATTCCGTGATCATCCCGTAACGGTGCTCGATGTCCTTGGCGGGCGCCAGTGCATGCACCCTCGCAATGAGCACGTCTTCGTAGTGAGACCGGTCGAACACACCGAGAAACCCTCGCGGTGGCAGCTTGGGCCGAACACGCCACAGGAAGTCGTGCGACTTCTCCTCCGGCGTCGGCGCCTTGAAGGAATGCACCTGCAGGCCGTGCGGGTCGACACCCTCCAGTACGTGGTCGACAGTTCCGCCCTTGCCGGCGGTATCCATGCCCTGCAGCACCAGCAGCACGCTGCGTTTTCCGCCGGTCAGGCTCTGTGCGTACAGGCGCTCCTGGTGCTCGCCGATCTCGCGAACACCCTCAGCGAGCACCTTGGCCGCCTTGTCCTTACCGCCCGCGAACCCCGGGGTGGATGCGGGGTCGACCGCCGAAAGGTCGATGCCGGAGGTCGCGCGAAGCTCGCTTTCGATGCCCATGCGCACACGCTACCGCGGGAGCGGCACCTCGATCAGGGTCGGAACGTCGGATGCCGTCAACGCCTGGTCGAGCTGGCCACGGTTGGCCGCACGCAGGTAGGTCCAGCCGTAGGCGGCGGCGAGCGACTCGAACGAGACCGGCTGCGGCGTCAGGAGCACCCGGTCCAGGGCGTCCTGCGGTGCCGTCGACGCGACCTCGAGGGTGTCGAAAATGGTCCCGCCGCCGTCATTGCCCACGACGACCTGGATGCGAGGCCGGGTCTCCCCCGCCCCGAACAGCAGTCCGCCGACATCGTGCAGCGCGGCCAGGTCGCCGAGCAGCACCCGGGTGGTGCCGTCGGTCTCGCTGCCGAGGGCGATACCGACAGCAGTCGAGATCGTCCCGTCGATACCGGCAAGACCGCGGTTGGCATGCACCCGGATCTTCTTACCCGGAACCGAGTCGTCGGCCACGCGAATAAGCCGGGATGCTCCAAGCACCAGCCGGTCGTGCGGCCAGGTCGCGCGCCAGAGCGCCTCCACGAGCATCCGGCGGTTCACCGGCTCCCGTATGGCCGCAAGCTCGCGGCGGGCGAATTCGGCGTTGCCCAGCTCGGAAGCGGAAGGCTCGGGGGGAGGCTCGAGCAGGGACCGCGACGCCGTCACCCAGCGCCCCAGCCACGACCTCGCGGCCGGGGAGTCGTCGAGCGCACCAGTGACAACCACCGCATCCACGAATCGGGACACCCGGCGACCCGGGTTGTAGTCGTCTGACCCACGGCCGCGCACAACGATCGACTCAACGCCGTCCCGCTGCAGCAGCGCCGGAATCTCCCGGGTGAGCGTCGGATGCCCGAACACGATCGCCCGCGCCACCCGGTCGCCGAAGTTGCCGGTGTTCAACAACTCCCGGTAGGCCGGGACCAGGTTGGGGCCGAAGCGTGCACCGCTTGTCACCTCGGCGAGCAGCGGCGCTCCCAGCTGGCGCGCCACCTCTTCGGCGCGCGGTCCCGAATCCGCTCCGGCGATGACGACGGTTCCCGGAGCTGCCGTGAGAGCAAACGGCTCCGGCTCGATCGGTTCGTCTGGCTCGGCGCTCCACGCCCCGGTCGACTGCGGGAGGGCCGTCGCCGACGAGAGCGGCTCGGTGAACGCCAGGTTGAGCTGCACCGGCTGCGGGCGGCCGCCCAACGCGACCCCCCAGGCCTCGCGTGCGATGGCCGCCGCGATGGCGGTTTCCCCGTCGGCACCGCTCGGCGCAGGAACGTCACGCACGAACGAAATCGCCGCCCCGAACAGCCCAGCCTGGACGGTGGTCTGGTTGGACCCGATTCCCCGCAGCGAATCGGGACGGTCGGCGCTCAGCACCAGCAGCGGAACGCCGGCATGGTGGGCCTCGAGAACCGCGGGATGCAGGTTCGCGACCGCTGTTCCCGAAGTCGTCACAATAACCACCGGAAGCCCGGTCTCGACCGCGAGCCCCAGGGCCACAAATCCGCCGACGCGCTCGTCGATGCGCACATGCAGCCGTAGCAAACCCGCGCGCTCATACTCGGCCGCCGCGAGAGCGAGGGCCTGCGAGCGGGAACCGGGACTCAGCACCACATCCCTCAGGCCCAACCGGGCAAACTCGTCGAAGAGGGCTACGGCGAAGGCGGTAGCCGGGGACTCACTCCTCGGGCTTGTCATCATCGAGGGCTTTGAGCTCCGCTTCGAGCTGGCGGATGCGCGCCTCCTGCGACCCCGACTGGTCGGCCCGCCTCAGGAACTCGGGATCGTCGTCGGGGGCCATCGGCCTCGAATCCCGGGAACGCACAGTCGGGTTGTTGCCCGAGCGGTCCTTTCCGACGGCAAGCCAGAGGATCGGCCCGAGCAGCGGCAGCAGGATGATGATGAAAACCCAGGAGATCTTGTTGAGTACCTTGATGCGGGACTCGTAGATCGAAATGCAGTCCACCAGGCTAAAAATGAGCAGGGCGAGCGCAACGACGAAGAAGATAATGTCGAACCGCACCATGCGAGCATTCTAAGCTCGCGGCTTGGCTCTGTGCAGACGACCTAAACTGTGGTGGTGCGCCCGTGGATCAAGTACTCGCTGATTCGTCTATCGATCTTCATCGTGGTGCTCGCCATCCTGCTTGTTGTGCAGGTGAACCCGTTTCTTGCGACGGTCGTTGCGGCAGTCGCCGGCTTCGTCATTTCGTACGTGTTCTTCCGGAAGCTTCGCGACCAGGTCGCTGCCGAATTCGCCGCCCGCAACGAGAAGCCGGAGCCGATCAGGAACGTCGATACCGAAGCCGAGGATGAAGCGCTCGACCGCCTCGAGTAGCGTCCGCCTGCCTCTTCGCCTACCACTCCCGTTGTGCAGGCGTTTCGCGGCCCGAGGGCTATCTGGCCAAGAGTTTTGTGGCGGATGGGCTCAAACGCCTGCACAACGGGAGCGACAAGGCCAAGGCAGCTAGAACGCGAGCGCCCAGCCGAGACCGACCGCGAAAGCCAACGCAGTGAAACTGGTCAGCTGCAACGCAAGCACCAGCTCGCCCGGAGTCTTGCCGGTCAGGCCGATAAGCACCGCCGGGATCGCAAGAATGAGCACGAAGTAGGTGTACGGCGCGTTGCTGTAGAGCAGCACGAAGTAAATCACGATGACGAACGGCGCCAGCAGCATGATCGCGAAGACGATCCGGGCGGCCGTATTTCCCATCAGGACCGCGAGGGTGCGTTTGCCCGCGAGCTTGTCCTGCGGCAGGTCGCGCACGTTGTTGATCATGAGCACCGCGCACGCGATAAGCCCGATCGCGACACCGCTGAGCCAACTCTCCAGATTGACCGTCCCGAGCTGCACGTAGGTCGTGCCCGCAGTGGCGACCAGGCCGAAGAAGACGAAAACGAACAGCTCCCCGAGACCGAAGTAGCCATACGGTCGCTTGCCCCCGGTGTAGAAGTACGCCGCGATAATGCAGACGGCTCCGACGGCCAGCAGCCAGTACTGCCCGATGTGCACGACCAGGATGACCCCCGCGACGGCGGCCAGGCCGAAGAACACCAGCGCGACTGTCAGCACCGTGCGCGGCTTTGCGGCGCCCGAACCGGTGAGACGGGACGGCCCCAGGCGGAACTTGTCTGTGCCGCGCACGCCATCCGAATAATCGTTGGCGTAGTTCACGCCGATTTGCAGGCAGACGGCTACCGCTAGCGCCAGTGCGATTCGCCACCATGCCCATGGGGCGAGCGCGGTGTGGGCGGCAGCGGTCCCCAGGATGACCGGAGCAATCGACAGCGGGAGGGTGCGCAGCCGCGCGCCCGCGATCCAGTCGCGCGGCCCGGCTTTGCGAATCTTGCGGGCGGTCGGCGGACGCCCGCCGGGCCTGCCGCTCCTGGACTTCGTGGCGGCGCCGGTCGCGCGCGCCTCGCGCGGGATGCGAACGTCATCCTCGAGCCGGGCCGGCACCTGCAGCCTCTGGGCGCGGTTGGGGTCGATTCGCTGCTGCTTTCGTGAGGCCACAGGGGGATTCTACTGAGCGAGCCTTTGAAGCTCGACGCGATCGGGCTTGCCTGAGCTGAGCTGGGGGATCGAATCGACGACCACCACTCGGCCCGGAGCGGCTGCCGGGCCGAGCTCCGAACGCACGACGGCGCGCAGGTCATCCAGGTCCACGGCGGCCGTCGTGACGACGACCGGCATCTCGCCCCACCGTTCGCTCGCCGCACGCACCACAACGGCGTCGTGCTGGTCGTGGAGACCCCGAACCACGCGTTCGACGTCCGCAAGCGAGACCTTCATTCCCCCGGAGATGATGACGTCATCGAGCCGTCCGGTCACCTCGAGGATGCCGTCGTTCAGCGCGCCGGTGTCGCCTGTGCGGTACCAGCGCGTCCCGGCATCGTCGACGAAAGCGGCCGCCGTCCGGTCCGGATCGTCAAGGTACCCCTCGGCCAACACCGCACCCGAAAGTTCGACCTCTCCGCCGGAAATTCGCGCGGCCGTGTTGCCGATCGGGACACCGTCATAAACGCAGCCGCCGCCCGTTTCGCTCGAACCATACGTGCGGGTAAGCCGAATCCCCAACTCCTCGGCCCGCTCAACCAGCACGTGCGGCGTCGACTGGCCCCCGACGAGAATCCGGTCGAACCGGCGCAACACCCCGTGCGCTTCCGGCGCCGCCAGCAGGCGTGCAAGCTGGGCCGGAACCACCGAGGTGAACCGAAGGTCGGCATCCAGCTGTTCGCCCAACCGTGCAAAAGCGGCCGGGTCGAAGGGACCCTCGGGCAGGATGACCGGATGCGTGCTCGCCGCGATCGAACGCACGAGCACGTTGAGGCCAGCGATATACGTGGTCGGGAGCGCGAGCAGCCATTGCCCGGAGCCGCCCAGCGCCGACGCGGAAGCTGCGGCGCTCGCGAGCAGGGCATCCGCACTGAGAGCGACGCGCTTCGGCTTCGCGGTCGATCCGCTGGTCTGCACCACGAGCGCCACCCGTCTCGGCACATCCGCAGGCGGGACGCCCGCGGCACGGAGCTCCGGGAGATCGCCCACCAGTACCGCTGGCCCGCTCCCGTCCAGCGCATCGTGCAGGGCCGCGAACACGCCGAGGGACTCCGCGGGCACAACCCGCAACGGCCGGGTCATGCGATCAGTAATGCCACGGGTAAGGCGCCCAGTCGGGTTCGCGTTTCTCGAGGAACGCGTCGCGCCCCTCGACAGCCTCGTCAGTACCGTACGCGAGACGGGTGGCTTCACCCGCGAACAGCTGCTGTCCGACCAGTCCGTCGTCGATCGCGTTGAAGGAGTACTTGAGCATCCGGATGGACGTCGGCGACTTGCCAAGGATCGTGTTGGCCCACTCGATGGCGGTCTTCTCGAGCTCGGCATGCGGCACGGCCGCGTTGATCGCACCCATCGCATAGGCCCGCTCCGCCGAATACTCGCCACCGAGGAAGAAAATCTCACGAGCGAACTTCTGCCCGACCTGGCGTGCCAGGTATGCACTGCCGTAGCCTCCGTCGAACGAACCGACGTCGGCATCCGTCTGCTTGAACCTGCCGTGCTCGATACTCGCGATCGACAGGTCGCAGGTGACGTGCAGGGAGTGGCCGCCTCCCGCAGCCCAGCCGGGGATGACCGCAATAACGACCTTGGGCATGAAGCGGATCAACCGCTGAACCTCCAGGATGTGCAGGCGCCCGGTTGCGGCACCAGCGAAAACGCCTCCCGCGTCCGGGGTTGTGCCGTCCTGGTAGGTGTAGCCATCACGGCCACGGATGCGCTGGTCGCCGCCGGAGCAGAACGCCCACCCGCCATCCTTCGGGCTGGGACCATTTCCGGTCAGCAGCACGACACCGATGCGAGGGTTCTGCCTGGCGTCATCGAGCGCGCGGTACAACTCGTTAACGCCGTGCGGGCGGAACGCGTTGCGAACCTCCGGGCGGTTGAAGGCGATGCGGGCGATGCGTCCCGTCGTATCGCGGTGGTAGGTGATGTCGGTGAGCTCGCCGAACCCGGGAACGTCGACCCAGACATCCGCATCGAACAGCTCCGACACCACAGTGCTCATTCGTCTAGCCTAGGCCGCTCGCCCAGCCCAGCAGCTTCGTCAGCACGGGCGGTGAGCTCAGCACGCCCAGCACAAGCGCGACCGCGCCCCACGCTCGCCCCCGCGCGGTGAGCACGGATGCGACGCCGCACAGGAACGCGACCACCGACGCACCCGTCGCCAGGTAGGCGAGCAAAATCGACGCCTCGTATTTGCCCACCAGCGCCAATGAGATCCCGGTCACTGTCGAGGTCGCTGTCACGAGGGCGGCACCCAGCCCCAGCAGTCCGAGGCGCGGACTCAGGCGCGCCTTCTGCACGGTTCGACGGGTGGGCGGCGTGGAACGACGACGGGGCGGAACCGCACGACGGCTCGACTGACCGCTCGACTGGCGGCCGAAAACCTCCACGCCGCGATACTCAGCCATGTTGCCCAACTCCCACCCGATTGCTCCCTGGTATCCAGCTTGCCCCAGATGCGAGCAAACTGGCTCCATGACGGTTCCGTTGTCCGAACTGCTCGCGACGGCGCGAGTGGTGTCCCTTCCCCTGGCGACCCGGTTTCGCGGAATCACAACGCGCGAAGCACTGCTCCTGGAGGGACCCGCGGGCTGGACGGAGTTCTCGCCCTTCGTGGAGTACGACGACGCAGAGTCCGCAGCGTGGCTTCGCGCAGCCCTCGACTTCGGATGGCGCCAGCCCGCGCTTCCCTCGGGTGCACCAGCGCGTATCCGCGTCAACGCGACCCTGCCTGCCGTGGATGCGTCCGCCGCGGCCGCAGTGCTCGCGCGCTTCCCCGGCTGCCGCACCGTCAAGGTCAAGGTCGCCGAGGCCGGACAGGCCCTGTCCGAGGATGTGGCCCGCGTGTCCGCGGCACGTGACTACCTCGGGCCCGACGGCCGAATCAGGGTGGATGCTAATGGCGGCTGGAACGTGGATGAGGCCGAACACGGCATCCACGCCCTCGCCGAATTCGACCTCGAATACGTCGAACAGCCCTGCGCCACGGTCGACGAACTGGCCCAGATCCGCAAGCGGGTCAAATACATGGGGATTCCCGTCGCAGCCGACGAGAGCGTGCGCAAGGCCGAAGACCCGGTTGCGGTCGCGCGCGCCAAAGCCGCAGACATCCTGGTCATCAAGGCGCAGCCCCTCGGTGGAATCGAGCATGCGCTCGCTATCGTCGCCGAGGCGGGACTCCCCGTCGTGATCTCCAGCGCCCTCGACACGTCGATCGGACTGTCGATGGGCGCCTACCTCGCCGCATCCATTCCTGGCGGTCTCGCCTACGACTGCGGCCTCGGCACCGCTGCACTGCTCGCCGCCGACGTCACCGAGTCGCCCCTGCTCCCCACCGACGGGGCCATCGACGTGCGCCGCATCATCCCCAGCGAGGACCTCCTCACCAAACATGCTGCCTCACCCGACCGAACCACGTGGTGGATCGACCGCCTGACCCGAGTCCACGCCCTGCTCTAGCGCCGTGCGGATGTCGCCCTGCCTGATCAGCGTCGCTTCGCGATCGGGGCATTCATTTTTCAGCTCAGACAGTGAAGCCCCCGATGCTGCTCCTTCGTCGCCGCGTCGGGAACTTCACAACTCGCAAGAAAAATAAACACCCCGACCGCGCTGCGCACCTCGACCGCGGCGCCGGAAACGACTTCTGGGCTTACAGGCCGGAGTACGAGTGAAGGCCGTGGAAGTACAGGTTCACGATCGTGAAGTTGAACAGCACGGCCGAGAACCCGATGATCGAGAGGATCGCCGAGCGTGACCCCCTCCACCCGCGGGTCGCGCGAGCGTGGATGTATCCGGCGAAGATGACCCAGACGATGAACGTCCAGACCTCTTTGGTGTCCCAGCCCCAGTAGCGGCCCCAGGCGTGCTCTGCCCAGATCGATCCGGCGATGAGGGTGAATGTCCAGAACACGAAGCCGACGACGATGAGCCGGTAGGCGAGGGACTCAAGGCGCTCGGCGGTGGGGACGGCGCGGATCGCGACCAGTCCACGGGCCTCACGGCGTGCCTGCACGAGTTGAACCACCGACAGAGCTGCGCCGAGCCCGTAGAACCCGGTTCCGAGGGAGGCGACGAACACGTGGATGACGAGCCAGTACGACTGCAGTGCCGGGGGCAGCGGGACGACGTCGACGTAGAAGTTGGTGGTGGCCACGCCGAGGAACACGAGCACGAAGCCCGTGACGTAGGCACCGAGGAACTGGAGGTCCTGCCAGAATTGCATGACCAGGAAGACACCGATGATGATGGCGGTCGCGGTCAGCGTGAACTCGAACATGTTCGCCCACGGCACGCGACCGGCCGCGACGCCGCGCAGCACCGTGCCGCCGACATGAAGCAGCCAGGCCATCACGGTGAAGATCATTCCGAGCCGCGCGGCGACGGAGCGACGGGTCTTGCCGGGCTCGTCGAAGCCCACAGGCGGCGGGGACGGGCGATCGAGCACGGCGGTCTTACCCGCTCCGCGTGCCGACTTCCCGGAGACGACCAGTGCGTCCGCGGGCGCAGCACTGAGCTGCTTGGCCTGGGACATCCGTTTCGCGAGGTCGTAGGTGAAGAAGATGAACGCGAGCGCGTAGACGAACATCGCGGAATATATCGACACGAGGCTGTCGGTCACGAGCGTCGCCTGGGTCACGGCTTCATGCACTTCGATCACGGCTTCATGCTAAGCCCGAGAAGCTGGGAATGTTTCCGGGCAATCTCAGCGACCGCCTCGTCGAGCCGGGGGTCTTCGCCGCGGGCGAGTCCCGCGTATTCGAAATGCACCTTCCCGGCGCGCCGCACGGCCTTGATCCAGACCCGTCGGCGCGGGATGAAGAGACCGGTGATGAGGCCCAGAAAAACGAGGATGGCGAATGACAGCACCCACAACTGGGTCGGGTCGTGGTGGATGTCGAGTCCCACGTAGCGCACGACTTTGTTGAGTTCGATGGTGCCGAGTCCGTCGGGAAGCTTGACCGTCTGGCCGGGACGCAGCGTGAGACCAGGCTTGCCTGATCCCCGCCCGGCGATGATCTTCAGCTTGTCGGTGTTGAGCGCGTACGCGTTCACGGGTTGGCCCGTGTTGAGGCCGAGGTCGCCGGTGTACACCTGCAGGGTGAGCACGGGGTTGAAGAGCGCGGGGTCGACGGAGACCGGCGCGATACCGCAGTTGCCGGTCTTGCTGGTGTCGCATTCGGTGGGATAGAAGAAGCCGACCATTCCGATCTGCTTCGCGAGGCCGTCGGGCACCTTGATGACGCCCTCGCTGGTGAGGTTGGCATCCTGGGGCAGGAACGGCACGGGCTGGGTGTAGACCACCTTGCCCGCGGGGTTGCGCACGGTGATGACGGGGGCAAGCCCGTTGCTGAGCAGGTAAACATCGGTGCCCCCGATGCGCAGCGGCGAGTTGACCTTGATGGTCTCATTGACCGTCTTCTGGCCTGGCTGGCTTGCACGCACGTAGGCCGTGTAGTCGATCACGTCGCCGTAGGCGTTGAGGTTTTTGCGTTCGTACACCGGAACGAAATTGGTGAGAGTGAGTTTGTATGGCTGCAGCGAGTCGGGGCTGAACCAGCGCCCCGGGCTCACCGAGTCGTAGTCGCTGAGCGTGTTGGCGAATGACTGGCCGACCGGCACGACCTTCTGGCCGGTCCAGATGAAGCCTCCGCCGAGTCCGACAGTGAGGAGGATGCCGACCAGCGCGATGTGGAAGACGAGGTTGCCGGTCTCGCGCAGGTAGCCCCGCTCGGCGCTGGCGGACTGCCCGTCGAAGACTCGAACCCGGTAGCCGCTTGACCGCAGCAGGTCCCTGGCCGCCGAAACGCCCCCGGCGACGTCATCGTCGCCCCACTCGACGGCGGTGGTGCGCAGGAAGCCGGGCAGCCTGTCGAGTCTGGCCGGGGTTTTCGGGGGCTGGGTTCGAAGCGCCCTGACGTGGTGCATCGTGCGCGGGATGATGCAGCCGATGAGCGAGATGAAAAGGAGGATGTAGATGGCTGAGAACCACACCGACGAATAGGTGTTGAAGACCCCGAGGAAGTCGAGAACTTTCGACCATCCGGGGTTGTCGGCCTTGTACTGGATGACGCCGTTCGGGTCTGAGGTCTGCTGGGGAACGAGCGAGCCGGGCACGGCCGCGAACGCGACGAGCAGCAGCAGGAACAGGGCGGTGCGCATGCTGGTGAGCTGTCGCCAGAAGAAGCGGAGGTAGCCGACGAAGTTCAGGCGAGGCTGGGTGATGTCCGCGTCGGGCGCCTCGGGTGCGTCGAAATGGTCGGACGGACGACGCGGGTCTGTTTGCAGGGATTCGCCCGGCTGCGTCGCATCCGTGTTCCCTGAACTAGAGGACGGTTTGTCCGAAGCCATTGTTCACCGCCGCTCCGAGCTCAGACATCACGAGTTGCCAGACGCCGCTGACCATGAGGATCCCGACCGCGACAAGGAGGGCGCCGCCGATGATGTTGACGACCCGGATGTGACGCTTGACGAACGCCATCGATCCGGTGACCCAGTTGAGTCCAAGGGCAACGAGCAGGAACGGGATGCCCAACCCGATCGAAAACGCGAGGCCGAGGATCGCCCCGCGCCACGGGCTCGCGCTGTTGGCGGACAGGGACAGCACGGCGGTGAGGGTGGGGCCGATGCAGGGCGTCCAGCCGAGGCCGAAAATGATACCGAGCAGGGGAGCTCCCGCGAGACCCGTGGCCGCCGTCCAACTGGGCTTGATGGTGCGCTGCAGGAACGAGAACTGGCCGATGAACACGAGCCCCATCACGATCACCAGCACGCCCGCGATGCGGGTGATCAGGTCGAGGTGCGACTTCAACAGAAAGCCCGCACCGCCCAAAACCCAGTTGTAGGCGATGAACACGATGGTGAACCCGAGCACGAAGAGCGCGACGCCGGCGACCATCCTGCTGCGGCGCGGGCGGTCGGCCTCCGACGTGAATCCCCCGATGTAGCCGAGGTATCCGGGCACGAGCGGCAACACACACGGCGACGCGAAGGCGACGACACCCGCAGCGACCGCGATGGCAAGCGCGAGCAGCAGGTTGCCGCTGAGCACGATCGAGACGACCGGGCCCACCCCTACTGCCCCTCGGCTGTGACGCGGTCGATGAGCGCGGTGAGGATCGAGGCATCCTCCACCTCACCGGTGACCCGGGCTGCAACGCGGCCGTGCCTGTCGATGACCAGGGTGGTTGGCACGGCATCCGGCGACACGTACGCCGAATACGCGTACTGCACGTTGGTGGTGTTGGTGTCGATCATCGAAGGGTAAGTGACCTTGTGCGTGGCCTCGAAGGTCTGCGCGGTCGCCGCCTGGTCGTACACGTCGACCCCGTAGAACGGCACGGCGCCCTTGTAGTGGAGGTACGCCTTCTCGAGGCGGGGTGCCTCGACGCGGCACGGACCGCACGCTGCGTACCAGAAGTTGAGCACGTGCACCTTACCGAGCAGGTCTGTGCTGGAGATCTTCGTGCCCGAGTCGAGCACCGACGTGAAGCTCGCCGCCGGTTTGCGATCGGCGACCGCGATCTCGGTGTAAACACCCGAACCGGATACGTAACCGGTGTTGGTGCCGTCGCTCGAATACGAAGGGGTCTCCGTGCATCCGGCGAGCGCGACCATAGCGAGCGTGGCGGCCACGGCCGCAACAATTACTGGTCGAGTCTTCACACGGCTCCCAGGTCGATGGCGGATGCCTGCAATGCTGCCGCAGGATCCTGATAATCGACCTCAGCAAAGGTCCCACCCGAGCGGTGAACCGTCGTGATCGACGACAGCGCGCAGCGCCGATGCCGCGGGTCGTGGAACAGCCGCTCTCCCGCCAGCCGGCGGTGCACCATCCAGATCGGCAACTGGTGGCTGACCAGTACGACCTCGCCGGACTCCGTCGCATTCCAGGCATCCTCGACCACCGCGAGCATGCGAGCCGCGATCGACACATAAGGTTCGCCCCAACTCGGAGTGAACGGGTTGCGCAGCTTCGGCCAGAGCCGCGGGTTGCGCAGGGCGCGCGCCCCAAATCCGGCCGTGCCCTCGAAGTCATTCCAGGGCTCGATGAGCCGGTCATCCGTGTGGATCTGAAGCCCGAAGTTCGTGGCCCACGGTGCAGCAGACTCCTGGGTGCGCTGCAACGGACTCGCGTAGAGCCGCGTGATCGGTCGCCCGATCTTCGAATCTGCGGACTCCTTGGCCATGAGCTTGCCCAGCTCGCTCAACCCGAATCCGGGGATGCGACCGTACAACACGTGATCGGGGTTGAAAACCTCACCGTGGCGAACGAGATGAACGAGGTCGGCTGGCACAGGGGAAGTTTACTTGCCGGTAGCTGGGTAAACTCGTGGCCTGTGACTACACGCACCCCGATCAAGCACCTGGCCGCGCTCGCCGATGGCCCCGTCCGGGTTTCGGGCTGGGTCGAGACGGTGCGCGACCAGAAGAAGGTGCAGTTCGTGGTGCTGCGCGACGAGTCGGGCGCGCTGCAACTTGTGCACCCCCGGGTCACGCCGCCGACTGAGCCCGCGGCCTCCGGTTCGGAGGGGTCCGCGGCAGGTGAAACAGCGGACGAGATCGCCGACACCATCTCTTCGCTGACCCTCGGCAGCTTCGTCACGGTCACGGGTGAGCTCAAGCACGACGAGCGCGTGAAGCTGGGCGGTATCGAGGTGCGAATCGAGGCACTCGAGGTGGTCGCCGCGTCGAACCCGGAGACCCCGATCGCGGAAGACTCCGGAATCGATAAGCGAATGGACTGGCGGTTTCTCGATCTTCGCCGGCCAGAGGCGAACCTCATTTTTCGAATCCAGACGACCTTCGAACACGCGCTGCGCACCTACTGGGTCGAGCACGATTTCATCGAGCTGCACACGCCCAAGCTGATGGCGTCGCCGTCCGAGTCGCGCGCCGAGCTTTTCCAGGTGCCGTACTTCGACACCGTCGCCTACCTTTCCCAGAGTCCGCAGTTCTTCAAGCAGATGGCGCAGCCGGCCGGATTCGGGAAGATCTTCGAGGTCGGACCCGCGTTCAGGGCAGACCCGAGCTTCACCAGCCGGCACGCCACCGAGTTCACGAGCGTCGACACTGAGTTCAGCTGGATCGACAGCCATGAGGATGTCATGCAGCTTCACGAGCAACTGCTGGTTGCCGGATTCCAGGCGGTCAAAGACAAGCACGGCGCCGAGATCGAGGCCGCGTTCGGAGTCGAGGTCACGGTTCCGACGACGCCGTTCCCGCGCATTCCCCTGGCCGAGGCAAAAGAGATCATCGCAAAGCGTGGCTACGAGGTTCCGCGCGCCGACGACGACATGGACCCTGAGGGTGAGCGGCAGATCGCCGCGTACGTCAAGGAAACCTACGACCACGAATTCGTGTTCCTGACCGACTATGCGGCAAGCATCCGGCCGTTTTACCACATGCGTCACGCCGAAGACCAGACGATCACGAAGAGCTACGACCTCATCTTCAACGGGGTCGAGATCTCGACGGGCGCCCAGCGGGAGCACCGTATCGAGGTTCTCATCGCGCAGGCGAAAGAGAAGGGGCTCGATCCCGAGGAGCTCGATTTCTACCTCGACTTCTTCCGCTACGGTGTTCCGCCCCACGGTGGATTTGGGATGGGGCTCGCGCGCGTGCTCATGCTGCTGCTGCACCTGACGAACATCCGCGAGACGACCTACCTGTTCCGCGGACCCACGCGGCTCCTGCCGTAGGGGGCAATTCTGTCACCGTGACCCCCAAACGGGTCACGTGACAGGTTTGGATCCGGGGCGTACGTTCGGAATTCAGTCGCGGCTCCCTAGTGCCGCGAAGGAGGCCCGATGAACGACGATGCCGTGCGCCACCCCGCCGGGTTCGACGACGAATGGGCCGACTCCGTCTTCACCGATTCGATCCCGGTTGTGAGGGGCGGCGAGACGGTGCTCGATGACGACTGGGAGGCGCGCTTCAACGAAGACACCACCGGTTACGTTTCAGACCCGCTGACGACCTCATTCACCGACATGGACCTGGGTCCCGCCATCCTGAAGCTGGGCGAGACATCGGGGCTGGCTGGGTTCGAGGCCTGGCTCGACGACTGAGCCACTCCGCGACAGCGGCCGCTCAACGCCCGAACTCCGGCTTCGAACCCGAAGGCGGGTCCAAAACCCGAAGGCGGGTCCAAAACCCGAAGGCGGGTCCAAAACCCGAAGGCGGGTCTAGAACCCGAAGGCGGGTCTAGAACCCGAAGGCGGGTCTAGAACTCGAAGTCGATGGAAGCGCGCTCGCCGGTCAGGCTGCGCACCAGTTCCTTGACCTTCACATGTTCGGGATGCGTTTGGTAGACGTCGAGGTGGGCCGTGCTCGCAAAATCGATGACCAGGGCGAGGTCCCAGTTGCCGTCAGTCTCATCGAGGTCCCGGCCCAGGTGCAGCGCCCGGATCTCAGGAATTACCGCAGGCAGCGCGCCGAACCCCTGCGCCAGGGCATCGAAGGCCGCCGACCTCTCCGCCGGGTCCTGCGAAACGAACTTCCAGGTGACGATGTGTCGAATCATGCTGTTGCCTCCTGAATGGCTCCGCGCAGCCGATCGGCATCCACGCGCCAGATGTTGTGAACCCGGCCGTTAATCAACACGACCGGCACCTCCTCGACAAACCGGTCGTACAGCTCCGGATCGTCGTCGATCGATCGCTCAACCAGCTCAGCACCCGCGGACTCCCCAACAACCCCGGTCACGATGTCCCGGGCGGCATCGCACAGGTGGCACCCGGGCTTCGTCACCAGGGTCACCGTCGCAGTCACGCTCACGCACCCAGCCTAAGCGGCGGGGCCAGCATTGGTCGTCGCCGTGGCTGCCTAGACTGACTGGATGCCCATTCCCGCGTCAGAGACAGCGAGCGATGCTCCCATCGTCGCGTTCTTCGACGTCGACAACACCCTCCTGCGTGGGGCGAGCATGTTCCACATGGCCAAAGCCGCCCGTCGCGTGCACATCATCAAGGCTCGCGAGATCATCAAATTCGGCTGGCACCAGGCGACGTTCCTGTTCGTCGGCGAGAACATGCGCCAGCTTGGCTCCATCAAAGACCGGGCGGTGCAGATCATCGGCGGCCACACCGAGGCCGAACTGCGGGAGCTCGCCAACGAGGTGTTCGAACGCGACATCAAGGGCCGCCTCTGGCCAGAAACCGTCGGCCTCACAAAGGAACACCTTGCCAAAGGGCACCAGGTGTGGCTCATCAGCGCAACACCGCGCATCGTCGGCAGCGTGATCGCCGAACGTCTCGGGCTGACCGGCGCGCTCGGCACCGAATTCGTCACCGAAGACGGCGTCTTCGAGGGCGGCTTCGATGGCGAAGTATTGCACGGCGAGGCAAAAGCAATTGCGGCGAAGGCGCTGACCACGCGGCTTGGAGCACAGCTCGCCGACTGCTGGGCCTACTCCGACTCTCGCAACGACATCCCGCTCCTCAGCATGGTCGGGCATCGGGTTGTCGTGAACCCCGACTCGCGGCTCGCGAAGCATGCCCGCGCGCTGAGCTGGCCCATCTTGGAACTCAAACGGGCGAGTATCAAAGAGGCCCGCAAGCGAGTGCAGCGTGAGGCGCGGCAATCGATCGCGGACGCCAACGCCGCCGCGCAGGAATCGCCTGCCGAGCCAAAGAAAAAACGCCGGGCACAATAGCCCGGCGCCCTCATCTCCGTGCGCTACTTCTTATTGCGACGCTGGTGACGCGTCTTGCGGAGCAGCTTGCGGTGCTTCTTCTTGGCCATGCGCTTGCGGCGCTTCTTAATTACGGAACCCATAAATCACCTCGCTGAATGCTGATACGAACCCATCGGCTCGATCAGAACCGCGGAAGACACAAATTGGCGTTAAGCCAACACTGCACTTTACCCCACGCGGGAGTCAGGCGTTTCGATGGCTGCGACCACAGCGGACTCCGGAATCCGGAAAGACCTGCCGAACCGCACCGCGGGCAGCTCACCGGAGTGCACAAGACGGTAAACGGTCATGTTCGAAACGCGCATCATTTCGGCGACCTCGCCGACGGTGAGAAACCGCACGCCCGACAGATCAGCCATTGCAAATGCCCCTTGGTGTGCAGAACTCTTCCCAGCTCGTGTGACTGGAGTGCTAAATCGTAAATATAGGGGCAGAAGTGAGCGCCCGTCTACCGCCCGTTGAAGGGGCAGGGCTGTGGGCTACCCCGTTGGGGCTTTTGGAGCAGCCCCCGAGGCACCTCCAGTACGTGCATTCGTGCCGCCAGGGCCACCCACTGGCCGGGATCCGGTTCCCGGCCCGCCCTGGCCCAGCTGCGCCCGCGTCGAGCTGCTCGTCGCCGACCCATTCGCTGTCGCCGACCCGACGGCGACGCCTCCGCCGAACGCGGCCCCAGCGATCACCACCGCGCCCACGACGGACGTGGCAATCACACGGCGCCGGGTGTTCAGTGGTCGTGACTGGGCCGACGACTCGGTTGCCGCCACGTCCTCGGCGGGGGCGAGGCCATCACCCGGGGCTTCGTTGAATTCGTTGTCCATGTCCAATCCTTCCGATGCTGCGACGCGGGTGCGCCGTCTGCCAGCAACTGTGGAGGGCATCCCTATGAGTGCTCTATGGCTAAACAATGGGCGCGGAATGAGTCAGATGTGAACATCCGCAGGTGAACACACACGGTGTGAAAGCCAGGAGCCGAGCGCTCAGTCCGCCGCCATCTCGCGGGCCCGCGCCAACGCCGCCGAAGTTGCGCGGTCGAACAGGTCCTTAAGATCCGCCGATTGCAGCACGGCGATCGCTCGCTCGGTGGTGCCGTTCGGGCTGGTGACCCGTCGGCGAAGTTCACCGGGGGGAATATCACCTGCGGCAAGCAACTCGGATGCCCCAAGGAAGGTTCCGTTCACCATGGTCGCGGCGTCTTCGGCTGAGAATCCCAAATCGACGGCCGTGCGCGTGAGCTCCTCGATGAGATAGAACACGTAGGCGGGGCCCGACCCGCTGATGGTGGAGAGCGCGTCGATCTTGTGCTCCGGCACCTCGAGCACCGTGCCAACCGTCTCGAACAGGCTTCTGCCGAGAGCCAGGTCAGCAGCAGTTGCCCGGGATCCGCCCGCCAGGCCCGTCACGGCACGGCTGATCACAGCGGGCGTGTTGGGCATCGCCCTCAGCACGACTCCCGGCACGAGAGCTTCCATGGTCGCTGTCGTCACCCCGGCAGCAACGCTGATCACGATCGCATCGGGCTCAAGCGCGTCGCCGATCTCGCGCAGCAGGTCGGCCACCATGGCCGGCTTGACCCCAACCAGTACCAGCCGCGCTCCCCTGACAGCGGTGCGGTTCGCGTCGGGCGTTTGCTCGAGCGCGAAAGACTCAACGAGGTGCGATTCCAGCGCCGAGGCTTTCCCCGTCGTGCGATTGGTGACCCTGATACGGCCGTCAACCGAAACCCCTGGCCCGGTGAGGCCGGCCAGGATTGCGCCACCCATCGAGCCGGCACCGAGGATCGCAATCGTGGGAAGGGTAACCATCTGCCCATCCTAGGATCGGGGCCCGCTGGGAATCGGTCCCGTCGGTGATTGGGCCGCTCCTAAGATTGGACTGTGAGCACATCGGGCGGTACCCGGGCAATTGTCGCGGCGCTGCTGGCGAACATCGGAATCGCGATCGTCAAGTTTGTCGCGTTCCTGTTCTCCGGCTCCAGCTCGATGCTTGCGGAGAGCGTGCACTCCCTCGCCGACACCGGCAACCAGGCGCTGCTCCTGCTCGGCGGCCGCAAGTCGCGCAAGCGGGCGGATGAGTCGCATCCGTTTGGTTACGGTCGTGAGCGATTCGTGTTCGCTTTCGTGGTGTCGATCATCCTGTTCTCGGTCGGTGGGGTCTTCTCGATCTGGGAGGGCATCCAGAAGCTGACCAGCCCGCATCCGCTCGAAAACCCCTGGATCCCCGTCGTCGTGCTGCTGGTCTCGATCGTGCTCGAGTCATTCTCGTTCCGGACTGCGATTCGTGAGTCGCGCAAGACTCGTGATGGTGACAGCCTGCCCGCGTTCATCCGTCACGCCAAGGCACCCGAACTACCGATCGTGCTGCTCGAGGACTTTGCGGCGCTCATTGGCCTTGCGCTGGCGTTCCTGGGCGTCGGTCTCACGATCATCACGGGCAACGGGGTGTTCGACGGTATCGGCACTCTCTGCATCGGGGCGCTGCTGGTGCTCGTCGCCATCGTGCTCGGCATCGAGACGAAGAGCCTCCTGGTGGGCGAGGGGGCATCGCCACAGGACCTCATCGCGATCCGGGATGCGATCAACGCGCATCCCGACGTCGAGGCGCTCATTCACATCAAGACCCTGTATCTCGGGCCCGATGAACTGCTCGTCGGCGCGAAAATTGCGTTCGCCGGCAAAAAGAAGCTGGTGGATGTGGCCAACTCGATCGACGCTGTCGAGGCGAGCATCCGGGCCGCGGTGCCCATCGCCCGGGTGATCTACCTGGAGCCTGACGTGTATCGCCCACGCGGCGACGACTCGACCCTCACCGATGCGATCATCATCAAGGCCGCCGACTAACGTTCGACCGGGGTTGGCGGGAGAAACTGTCACGCGGAGGGAGTTACAACTCCCGCCACGTGTAGGGATCTCCGCCCGGGGGGTGCAGTTTCTCCCGCCGCAGGCACTCAAACCGTCTCACGCGCCTGGGGTTGGACGCGCAGGGGTTACTGGCGACGGGACTCGAAGAAGTCGAGCAGCAGGCCCGCACATGCCTCGGCCTCAACGCCGGCCGTCACCTCGACGCGATGGTTGAGGCGGCGATCGCGCAGCAGGTCGTGCACACTGCCCGCTGCGCCCGCCTTCTCGTCCCAGGCGCCGAACACAACACGAGGGATGCGCGCTGCGAGAATGGCGCCCGCGCACATGACGCAGGGCTCGAGGGTCACAACGAGCGTCGCGTCGGTGAGGTGCCAATCACCCGTTGCGGCCGCCGCGGCACGGATCGCGACGATCTCCGCATGCGCGGTCGGATCCTGGGTTTTCTCGCGCTCGTTCCGGCCGACGGCCAGCCGGGAACCATCCGCACGCAGGATGAGAGCTGCAACCGGAACATCGCCCGTCTCCAGGGCGGTTCGCGCTTCGAGGATGGCCTCGCGCATCCATTGTTCGTGTGCGGGCACGCGTCCTCCGTTCGCTAGATTGAGCCTATGCGAGTGCATGTAGCGGACCACCCCCTGATCACCCACAAGCTCACGGTGTTGCGTGACAAAACGACTCCGTCCCCGACGTTCCGTGCGCTCGCCGAAGAGCTCGTCACCCTGCTCGCCTATGAGGCCACCCGCAACGTTCGTGTGCAGGAGGTCACCGTCACGACGCCGGTCGGCGAGGCGAAAGGACTGGCGCTCAGCGAGCCGCGCCCGCTGGTCGTTCCGATCCTGCGCGCGGGTCTCGGGATGCTCGAGGGCATGGTGAAGCTGGTCCCCACCGCGGAGGTCGGTTTTCTCGGCATGGTGCGCAACGAGGAGACGCTGCTGCCGGACATCTATGCCGAACGCCTCCCCGACGATCTCTCGAACCGGCAGTGTTTCGTGCTGGACCCCATGCTGGCAACCGGCGGCTCGCTGATCGCGGCCATCAACTACCTGTTCGATCGCGGAGCGGTGGATGTCACGTGCGTCTGCCTGATCGCAGCGCCTGAGGGCCTGGCGGCGGTCGAAGCCGCCACGATCGGCCGCGAGGTCACCATCGTCGTGGGTGCACAAGACGAGAAGCTCAACGAGGTCGGCTACATCGTGCCGGGGCTCGGGGATGCCGGCGACCGCCTCTACGGCACGGTGTAGCGGGCGTTCCTTCATCCAGTGTGCTCCCGTTGTGGGTGCCATCCGGCCGAGACCCACAACGGGAGCACACTCGATGAAGAACGGGAGCACACTCGATGAAGGGGGAGCGGCGTTTGACACGGGCAGCGCACCACGCAATATACTTGCGTCATGACTGTCAACGTGCACGCCCTGACCTCCCTTGAGGCTCGTGGGACTGCCGGCATGATGCTTTCTCAGAGCACAACGCCGAGCAGCGCTGACATGTGTTGTCGAATGTGTGCCTAATCGGCCCGGTGCTTCTCAAGCACAGCACCGCCGAGACCGGTCGGACAGTTCTGGGATGAATCCTCCCTCAGAGCCATCGGTCCCCGGTCTTCAGGATGCCGTCCTGCCGAATGGCGGACCATCCACACCCACTTCGCACAACACTTCACGGGAAGGACTGCCAGAAATGGCCGACCTCCCGGACACCCAAGGACTTGATCCCATGTCTCTCGCAACTCTTGACGTTCCCTCCAATCGACTGACCACCGGAAACATCCCCGGCGGCAACCCAGAAACCTCGCCGCGCCTTCGCGCGGTCCCGGCGGGCACTGAAGCCCGCGGCTTCGTGCTGTATGTCGGCCTCGGCGAGGCGAAGGCCGCAGAATCCGGCACCGACCTCGGCACCATCGTCGAGCAGCTCAAAGCCCTCGCCAAGCAACTCGCACCGTCCGTCGAGACCTACGCGGCCGTTGCGCTGGCGCCCCGCGGCGCCGGCGGACGCGACGTGGATGTCGTGCGTCTCGCCCTGCAGGATCCCGCCGCCCTGGCGAAGCACCGCCACGCGGAGGAGGCCCCCGAGAAGTCGCACGGCGGTGTGATCGTGGATGTGTCCCGCAAGCGTCTCGTGCTCGACGGCGAGACCGCTGCCCTGACCTACAAGGAATTCGAGCTGCTTCAGTACCTCGTCCTGCGTGAGGGACGCACGATCGAGCGCGCCGAACTGATCAGCTCGCTGTGGGCGGATGGCCTTGATGAAGACATCCCCAATGAGCGCACCATCGATGTGCACGTTCGTCGTCTGCGTTCGAAGCTGGGCGCCTACGAGGACATCGTGCGCACCGTGCGCGGTGTCGGGTATCGCTTCGACCACCACGCCGACGTGTCGGTGCGGCACGCTTCCACCCCGAGCCCCGACTTCTTCTAGCGGGGGTACGGCACGCCCACGATGGATACGCCGGCCGCGGATCTGGTCGTGGACGAACCGCTGGTGCGTCTGCTGCTCCGGCAGCAGCATCCTGACCTGGCGGGCTTGACCCTGGAGCTGGTCGCGAACGGCTGGGACAACGTGCTCTACCGGCTGGGAAGCGAGTTGGTGGTTCGGTTACCCCGTCGGCTTGTGGCCGCGGAGCTGGTGGAACACGAGCAACGGTGGTTGCCGGAAATCGCCGCCCGGGTCAGCGTGGAGGTGCCTGCGCCGGTGCGGGTGGGGACGCCTTCCCCCGACTTCCCTTACCCGTGGACGGTCGCCCTGTGGCTCAGCGGCGAGCTCGCCAGCGAATCCGGCGGAGCGCAGCTTTCCGCCGGCCTTGCACGATTCGTGCGCGAGCTGCACACCGAGGCCCCCCGGGAGGCACCCGTGAATCCGGTGCGCGGCGTGCCGTTGGCCCAGCGGGATGCCGCTCTTCGGTCGCGGCTCGACTCCGGTGTGGTGCCGGGCGGCCACGAATTATCCCGGGTGTGGCAGCGCGCACTCGACGCGGATCCCTGGGACGGGCCGGCGCGGTGGCTGCACGGCGATCTTCATCCAGCGAACCTTCTGGTGCGCGGCGGCGAGTTGGCGGTGGTGCTCGATTTCGGAGACGTGTGTGGCGGTGATCCGGCAACGGATCTCGCAACGGGATGGCTGAGTCTCGACGCGTACGGCCGCTCCGAGTTTCGCCGCCTGCTCGACTACGACGACGCCACGTGGTTGCGTGCGGTCGGCTGGGCCGTGCTCATGGGCACCGCACTGGTCACGAATTCGGCCGACAACCCGGCGATGCAGCGGATCGGTGAGAGGGCGCTCGAGCAGGTCCTGCTTGGGCTTTAGCGGGCTTGCGGCGGGTGATCCGACGTGCTCGAGACCTCGGGGAAAGCGCCTCATAGCAAACTCGCAGAAAAATAACGTTTGTATAACTAGCGCTCCGTTACCTCACCGTTATATATTCATTTCAGCGGAAGTTGTTTGCTGTGGCAACTACTGCGGAATGTGATTGCAGGACACTCTTGGTGCAAGGGAGAGGGTCGGTTTCTAGCCTCTGAAACCGGCCCTCAATCCTGTTTAACGGCACCGGTCGTGGCGTGACAACCAAGGAAGAATTTGCCCAAGTACTGACTTGTAGGACGTTTTCGGGCTTGCGAACTCATTCCTCCTAAAGTTCCCACGCACCGATGTCGTGTGGCCCTCCGAATCTGAAGGTCGCTCAAGCTCAATAGAGTTAACCCGTGGTGGAGGCAAGCAGCGGGGCTGTAGCGACCTGGGAGTCGCTGTTCCGCGCGCAGGTGAGCGTGCTCCGGCAACTCGGCCGGGAGTTCCCCAGTGGCGAGATTTCGTTCAACGAGTACGACGTGCTGTTCAACCTGTCCCGCCAGGATGGCCAGCGGCTGCGCATCCGGGACCTGAGTCGCCACCTGCTGCTCACCCAGCCCTCCGTCAGCCGCATGGTAGACCGCCTGGTTGCGAAGGGTCTCGTTCGCAAGGAGAGTGATCCCGGCGATGGTCGGGGCACCTTCGTCTGCCTCACCGAGGCCGGATACTCCCTCTACCGCCGGGTGGCCGTCGTGCACGCGAAGTCGATCGAACGACACCTCGGCGCGGCGCTGACCAGGGACGAACTCGCGGCGCTCCGCACTCTCACCGAACGCATCCGTGAAAGTGTCAGGGAAACCGGCAGCTAAACGAGGCTCTGAGCCCACCTACGACGTGCACCGGAGAAGACCAGCAGCGTCCCCGGCAGGCGAACGAGGCTCAGTCCGATGTCACGCAGCGACTTCGGCCGCCCGGACCTGCTGGCGTAGAGCATCGCGCGGCCATCCGGACCGAGCTCGAGCAGTGCGAGGCCTCGCCGCATCTGCTCGGTCGGCTCCGCGTATTGGAGTCGCCACTGCGAGTAGGCGATAGACGGCAGGGTGAACTCGCACGGCTGCTCACCGAGTGCGAGGATCAGGCGGTTCATCTCGGCGCATCCACCCATCCGACGGATGAGGTCGACCGTGATGCGACGCTCGCGGGCATCCAGTACCCGGCCGAACTGCGCGACGAAGTAGTCGAAATTGGTCCGGGCGCGCGTCGACCTGCCGTCGAGCCCGTCGTGGCTGGCCAGGATGGCCGAGTTGATTCGGCCGAGGGCACGTACGGTATGCCCGCGAATGGGCACCTCCTTGTGGCGCTCCCAGATGATGTCAAAGGTGGTCTCGGGGTCTGCAAAGAACCCGGGGATGACGGGATAGACAATGAGTCCCGCGGGTTCATCGGGATGCCGTAACACGAGTCGCGCCGACGGCAGGATGCGGAATCGGCGATGAGGCCGCACCTCCTGCCACCCTCGACCCAGGAGCGCTGACCGCAGGTGACGAAACGACGCAGGGTCGACGAGGATGGTCGCGTTCGGTGAGACGCGGGGTGTCAGGAGGCCGTTTGCATTGAGCACCGGACCACCACCGAGCATCGCGCGTATATGAAGCTCACGGCAGAGCTCGATCACATCGATTGCGATGAGGTCTTTGCTCTCGCGCAGTAGCGCGTCGCGAGCCTTCGATGATGCGGGATCAGGGCTGGTCATGTCGCTCTCCAGCACCAAGCGTAGCCATGGACCCGTGGTTATCCCGCCCCGGTGACGCCAGGTCAGGAGGAGGGGCGTCCCCCGATGACACCGACCGCCCGAGCGGCCAGAGCCGCACCCGCCTGGGCGGATGCGCGGCGGTCGTGTGTGCGGATCCATTCGGCCAGGAAGCCGGCGCAGAATGCATCGCCGGCACCCGTGGGGTCCACCGTCCGTGCGGGCACCACCTCGAAGTGCTCAGGGTCACCACCGGCGGCGACGATGACCCCTCCGACGCCGAGGGTGAGGGCGACAACAGGAAACTTCTTCGAGAGCTTCCGCGCAATCGCGGAGGGGTCCTCCAGGCCGGTCAGGATTCGTCCCTCGTCCAGGCTGGGAAACAGCAGGTCCGCTCCGGCGATGGCCGACAGGAAACGCTTGGCCCCGAAATCCTCGAGAAATCCGGCGGAACCCGCATCCACTGACACCTGGACTCCGCGGGCCCGGGCGCGCTTGATCAGCCGCGTGAACCCGGTCGTCTCCGACTTACCGAACAGGCTGTAGCCAGTGAAGTGCAGCGCACTGGCGCCGTCGAGGATCGCATCCGAGACCGAGTCGGGGTCGAGGGCCGCGTTTGCGCCGCGCTCGGTCAGCATGCTGCGCTTGTCCCCTTCGACGATGATGACGATGGTGCCTGTGGGGAGCACATGGTCGCCTGCCAGCATCGCGCGCACCCCCGCGTCCCGGAGCACGCGCGTGTGCCGCTCAAGGTCCAGCACCCCGACCCTGCCGACGAAGTCGACCGGCAGGCCGAGCGACGCCAGCCAGGTGGCGGTGTTCGCTGCCGAACCGCCGCCGCGGCGTTCGATGATCGACGGGGTGTCGGTATCGGGGCGGATAGCTCCGTTCGGCGTCGCGATCACGTCATCGATCACATCGCCGAACACGACGATTCTCGGCGCCCCATCAGGCATTGATCAGCGACCACTCGATCGCGATTTCCCCCGCCACACGCACGTTATTGCGTGCGAGATCCAGGTTCACTTCAAGGCTTCGTCCTGCCGACGCCGTCACAATGTAGCTCAAGAGGAACGGCGTGACGGCCTTGCCGTGCACGCCCGCCTCCGCCGCCGCGGCGAGGGCTTCCTCGAGCACGCGGTCGTGCTCGGCGGGGTCCCACTGCTGGTCCTTGGGGATCGCGTTCGCGACCACGATGCCCTGCCCGTGGCCGAGAACATCCTGCGACCGCATGATCTCGGCGATTTCGCGCGCGGTGTCCACGGACCAGTCGAGCAGGTGCGCCGACTCGGTCAGCCAAAAACTCGGGAACACCGTGGTGCCAAATCCGATGACGGGCACACTCAACGACTCGAGCCGTTCGAGGGTTGCCGCGATGTCGAGCACCGACTTGACCCCGGCGCTGACGACGGTGATCGGTGTTACCGCGAGGGTCGACAGGTCGGCAGACTCATCGAAGGTGCTGGATGCCCCGCGATGCACGCCGCCGAGACCTCCGGTCGCGAATAAACGGATGCCCGCCATCGCGGCGAGATGTGCGGTGGCGGCAACCGTGGTCGCCCCGCTTGCACCGCGCGCCGCGAGGATGGGGAGGTCGCGCACGCTGGCCTTCGCGAGGTCCTCGTCGGCGATTCGGTGAACCCCCTCCTCATCGAGTCCAATGTGGGGAACCCCGTCGAGGACCGCGATCGTGGCGGGGGTGACCCCGGCATCGGTGAGGATCTGCTCAAACTCCACAGCGGCGGCGTAGTTGCGCGGCCGTGGAAGACCGTGGCTGATGATGGTGGACTCGAGGGCGACGACGGGGCGATTCTCGGCAAGGGCGGCAGCAACCGCAGGCGAGACGGAAAGATGTGTACTCATGCTGCGCCCAACTTACCCGCGCCAGAAGTCGGCGACGTTTCGCGCCGCCGTGGATGAGCCAACCGTGACCAACCGTAGGCAACCGGCCAACCGCAGGCAACCGGGCAACCGGGCAACCGGGCTTAGCCGGGCGCCGGGCATCCACGGGTCATTTGAGCAGCCGGGACAACACGCGATCGGCGAGCGGCTTGCCGCCGGTCTGGCAGGTCGGGCAGTACTGCAGGGTCGAGTCAGCGAAGATCACTTGGCGAACGGTGTCCCCGCACACCGGGCACGGTAGGCCGGTGCGTCCGTGCACACGCATCCCCGATTTCTTCTCGGCCTTCAGTTCGGACGCGGCGAGCCCCTCAGCACGGGCGATGGCGTCGCGCAGCGTCGACTGCAGCGCTGAGTAGAGCCGCGACGCGTCCGCTTCGGGCATGGCCGCAGGCTTGAACGGAGACATCTTCGCGACGTGAAGGATCTCGTCGGAGTAGGCGTTGCCGATGCCGGCGATGACCGACTGGTTGCGCAGTACTCCCTTGACCTGCGCCCTGCCCGCGCGCTTGAGGATGTCCGCGAAGACCGCCTCAGTGAAGGCGGGGTCGAGCGGCTCGGGTCCGAGGCGGGCGATGCCGGGCACCTCGGCGACATCCCTGACGAGGTAGATCGCGAGGCTCTTCTTCGTTCCTGCCTCTGTGACGTCGAACCCGGAACCGTCATCGAGCAGGAGTCGCGCCGTGAGCGGCCCGCGACCGAGGGCTTTGGATGGCTTCGGTGCTGCCTCGCGCCAGCGAATCCAGCCGGCGCGTGCAAGATGCATGACAAGGTGCACGTCGCCGATCGAGAAGTCGAGGAACTTGCCGTGCCGAGCGACGGCGCTCACCGTTTGTTCGGCGAGGGCATCCACCGGGATCTCGAACGTCTTCAGCGCCGAGAAGGAGGTGATCTCGAGGCGTGACACTGTGCGGCCGGCCAGGCGCGAGCCCAGGTCCGCCGCGAGGGCGGTGACTTCGGGCAGCTCCGGCATCCGTCCAGTATCTGCCACGGCATGCGTTCTGTGCCATGGCGCGGGCACGAGCCGGCGCGCCCCCGGGCCGGCGGGTGCGAATAGTGTGATTGGGGTGGAGCCGCATGTTCTCACCCGCGAGGAAGCCCGCCGCATCGCCGTGCGCGCGGCCCATCTCGACGTCCATCGGCCAGGCGACGTGCTCGAGCTGGCTCGCGGTCTCGCGATGGTGCGCGTCGAACTGACCACCACGGTGCTCCCCGCGGCCGACCACAGTGCATGGTCGCGAATCGGATCCGGCTATCGTTGCGCCGACATCCCCCGCGCGGTGACGCAGGGCCTGCTCTTTGAGCGGGGGTGGATGCTGCGCCCGATGTCCGATCTCGGCCTGTACCTGGCCGGCATGCGCACGTGGCCGGATCGCTCGAACACGCGGGGATGGATGGAGGCGAACGCCGACTTCGCCCAGGGCATCCTGGACCGCATCGCCGACCTGGGGCCGCTGACCTCACGGGATATCCCTGACGAAGCGTTCGTGCCGTGGCCGTCGAGCGGCTGGAACAATAACCGCAACGCGACCCAGATGCTGGAGTGCCTGCACATGAGCGGCGCACTGGCGGTCGTCGGTCGAGCTGGCCGGCTGCGAGTCTGGGAACTCGCGGAGCGGGTCTTCCCGCCGGTCGTGGAGGTGCCTGAGGACGAGGCCCGGCGCATCCGCAGCGAGCGCCTGCTCCAGGCGTGCGGGGTGATGCGCGACAGCATCGCCGTGTCACCGACCGAACTGCATGGCGTTGTCCCGGTCGGGGATCCGGCCGTCATCGAGGGCGTGCCGGGTCGCTGGCGCGTCGATCCCGAGCAACTCGGGCAGCCGTTCGAGGGTCGCGCCGCGATCCTCTCGCCGTTCGACCGGCTGATGACCGACCCCCAGCGTGTCGCGAGGCTGTTCGAGTTCGACTACGCGCTCGAGATGTACAAGCCCGCCCGCACGCGAATCTGGGGACAGTTTGCGCTCCCGATCCTGGTCGATGACCGGCTGGTCGGAAAAGTGGATGCTCGCAGCGACCGCGACACGGGTCGGTTCGTGGTCCACCGGGTTCACGAGGATGTGCCGTTCACCCGGGCAATGCGGGTCGCGATCGGCGACGAGATCGATGCCTTCGCGTCGTGGATGCACCTTCGGGTCGAACGCGAGCAGCCCTAGGTGCGTCGCCTCGCTGGGCGCAGTGCCGCGCCGTGGCCGCGGTAGGAGAAGGACGCACGCCGCGAGCGGGCGGAAAATTGCGACAACAGGCTCAGGAACGAGAAGGCAGAGAGCACGGACAGCGCCGCCGCGGCGGACCCGATCGACGCGAACGACCCGATGCTTCCGATGGACAGCACGGAGCCTGAGCTTCCGATCGACAGGATCGACCCGCGGGAGCCAATCGACAGGATCGACCCCGTTGAGCGCAACGAGAGAATCGAGCGAGCGGCCATGGGCATCCAATCACGAGAAGACAGTGGTGTCATTCTCTCTGTTGTGTGCCCGCCGGGCAATCGTGCTGCGCCGGCGACTACAGCGGGGTAATGCCGAACGCGGTCGCCAGGCGATCGATCTTCTGCGCCCGGCCGAGGCGGGGCAGGTCGCTGCCGTCGCGGATGACCCGCCCGCGCGCCTCGAAATCGGCCAGGAAGTCTCGCGCCCAGGTCACATCGGACTTGGTGGGGCTGATCGCCTCGTTGATCACCGGCAGTTGCTCGATGTCGAGGCACAGCTTGCCGGTGAGTCCCAGTGCGACGGCCATCTCGGACTGCTCGCGGAGAATCGGATGGCTGCTGCCGACGGTCGGGCCGTCGATCGGGCCAGGGAGGTTGCCGATCCGGCTCGCCACCACCAGGCGGGATCGCGGGTACGACATCGCGAGGTCATCCATGCTCGTGCCGGTGTCGCGACGGTAGTCTCCGCTACCGAACGCGAGCCGGAATACACCCCGTGCCTCGGCAATGCTGCGCGCCTCTTCGATTCCGAGCGCGGACTCGATGAGGGCGAGCACCGGGGTACGGCCCCCGAGCCGATCGAAGGTTTCGGCCACGTGCTCTGCCGACTCGGTCTTGGCGAGCATGACTCCGGACAGGCCGTCCTGCCCTTTGAGGGCATCCACATCGTCAGACCAGAACGGCGTCGTGTGGTCGTTGATGCGCACCCAGCCCTGGCCGCCTCCCTGCAGCCAGGCGATGACATCCTCGCGAGCCTGGGGCTTGAGCGCCGGGTCGACGGCGTCTTCGATGTCGAACACGAGCTGGTCGGCTCGCGAGTTGTGTGCCGCAGCAAACGTGCCGGTCTGGGTGCCGGAGACGAGAAGCCACGAGCGCGCAATCGACGGATCGACGCCGGCTCGCCTGCTGCCGGAATCCGGGGAAACTGCGCTCACGCCTGCACCTCGCTGTGTAACTGTCGATGATGGTTTCAGCGATCCAGCTCAGCGGCACAGCCGCAGGCGATCGCTCCTTGTCATCAAGCGTAGCCGGGCTGCAACTCCCGCGGATTCGGGGCCTCGCGCCACGCAACCGAACGCGCATCCGCGACGATCCGGCCGAAGTCCGACTGCGGGAATCGCTCCAGCGCAGCCTCCAGCTCGGAGGCAGTCGCGTTGGCGCCGAACAGTTCGCTGCCTGGCTCGAGCCGGATCCCGTCAGCCAGGGTGCCGGCGCTCACCGGGTCGAACCCGAAGGTGTCGACCAGGCGTGCCGCCGCCGCGAAGTCTTCCGCCCTGTCCGCCGCGATCGCGATCGCCTTGCGGTCGGGACTGCCTGCGGGCAGCGCACCCTCATCGAGGTCGTGATAGCCCATGTGATTGAACGCTTTGACCACGCGCGACCCCGGCAGGAACGATTGCACGAGCTCGCTCGTCGACGTGCGGTGATCGGCAAGGTCGTCTCGAATGCCGTCGACCTCCCACCAATAGTTCATGGCGTCGAGCACGAGCTTGCCGGCCAGCGCATCGCCAGGGATCGAACGGTACTTGCCAAGGGGCAGCGCCAGGATGACGATCTGCGATGTTGCGACGACTTCCTCGGGGCTCATTGCGACCGCGCCGGGCGCCAGCACCTCGGTGATGAGTGCAATGCGCGCGGGCTCACCACTGCCTGAAATGTGCACCGGGTAACCGGCCGCGAGCGCAAGCCGGGCCAATACGGTGCCGACTTTGCCAGCACCCAGGATGCCGATGACGGGTGTTTCAGGCATTGGCCGGCTCCTTCGACAGAAGTTCGAGAACCCGGGGCTTGACCTCGCGCCCGAGCAATTCGATGGTGCGACGCCGGGCGTCGACCGGGAGCCGGCTGATGTCGTACTTGAGGTCGAAGCGGCTCAGGCGCAGCGCCCTGGCGACACCGGCGATCTTCTGAGCGACCGTTTCGGGGGAACCCACGAACAGCGCGCCCGTGGACAGCTCGGCGAGGAACCGCTCGCGCGTCGGCGGGTAGAACCCGCGTTGCCTGCCGATTTCCTCAACCACAGGCTTCCAGTACTGCCACCACAGGTCCGTCGCCTCGTCGTCGGTGTCAGCGACCAGGCCGATCGAGTGCTGCGCGACGGGCTGCACCGGCTGGCCGAATTGCTCAAGCGCGCGGAAGTACAGCTCGACGTGTCCGGCGAACCGCTCCGGCTGGCCGCCGATGATGGCGAGCATCAGCGGGAGCCCGTAGCGCGCGGCCCGAATGACGGAGTCGGGACTGCCGCCAACTCCGATCCACGTGGGAATGCCGCCCGGGCGCATTTGCGGATGCAGTGACTGGTGGACGAGCGGCGACCGCACGCTTCCCGACCAGGTGACCGGCTGCTCGCGCTGCAGCTTCATGAAGAGTTCGAGCTTCTCTTCGAAGAGCTGCTCGTAGTCGGCAAGGTCGTAGCCGAACAGCGGGAACGACTCGGTTGCGGAAGCTCGCCCGAGCACCAGCTGCGCCCGGCCGTGGGAGACCGCATCCAGGGTCGAGAACTCGTGGTACAGCCTCACCGGGTCATTGGTGCTGAGCACCGTGACCGAAGTGCCGAGTCGGATGCGCTCGGTTGCCGTCGCGATAGCTGCCAAAAGCACCGGCGTCGCCGAGTCGACGTTGCCCTCGCGATAATGCTCGCCCACGCTGAACACGTCGAGCCCTACTGATTCGGCCAGCTGGGCCTCGGCCACGAGCAGGCGAATCGCCTCGGCGTCACTGAGTAGCCTCCCGTCGTCTGTCGGCACGTCGCCGAACGAGTTGAGTCCGAGTTCGAATTCGGCGGCAGTCATGGTGCACTCTCCAGATATTGATTGACATGTCAATTATGCATCGATATGATTGACATGTCAATAAGAGGGAGCATCATGCCGGAATCGTCAGTGAGTGCACACGCTCGACGTTCACCCACAGCCGCTGAGCTGGCCGCCTGGCGGGGATTTGTTGAGACCTCCGAGCGGATGCGGTCCGCGGTTGGTGCCCGGATGCAAGCCGATTCGGGGCTCTCGAGCGGCGACTATTCCGTGCTGTTGAGACTGGCGGAGTCTCCCGGGCAGCGGTTGCGCTCATCAGAACTGGCCGCGCGAGTCGGCTGGGAGCGTAGTCGGCTGTCCCACCACCTGGGGCGCATGGAGCAGCGCTCGCTCGTTCGCCGAGAGAACTGCGCCACCGACAACCGCGGGGCAGAGGTGATTCTGACTCCGGAAGGTGCATCCGTCTTTCGCCGGGCCGGAACACCGCACCTGCATGCGATCCGCGACCTCTTCGTCGATGCGCTGACCCCCGACCAGCTCGAGGCCGTCGCGGGGATCACGGCCGCACTGTCCCGGCACCTCGACTACGTGAGCGCTTCGAGTTAGCCATCCGGTGACATCGCGATCTTCGACTGTCGCGACGTCACCCCTCCTACTCTGCTCCCGCCCTCCCCCGGCTGCGTGCACAAGCTATGGCTCTTGGTAAATCGCATGCGAACCGCGGAAGCGTGCGGTACTTCACTCGCGTCAGTCAGAAAGGCTGCCGAGGAACTCTTCTTTCGGAATCAAAGACCTGGCCCAGGCCGACTTCCGCTTCCGACGCCGCCTCGCGTTCGCCGTCCTGCCATTCCTTGTTCCAAAACCAGGCCTGGGATGCGTCAACGGGGAGCATGGGGCGAAGCACAATCTGCCCTTCCTCCTCGATGACTTCCACCTGGGCGCCGGGTTCGTCAAGGTGGTATCGCCGACGAGCTCGCCCGTGGCGCCCGGCACTGTCGCGCGCGGGCAGCGGCGTCAATGGGTATTCGCCCGGGGGGAAACGCGCGAGGCTGGAGTCATGCCGAGGCCAGTTCCATGACACCGCTCGGATATGTGGGCATTCCCATCGCGCTTCTCGGAGCGGTGCTCCTGTCGTTCGGCTCGGCGGTCCAGCAGCGCGGCGTCACGGAGGTCGGCCGCCGGGGCGACGGCAAGGGCGGGCTGGCTATCCGGCAGATGCTCTCCCTCGCAGCCAACCGGGAGTGGCTGCTCGGCACCGTTATGGTCATCCTCGCGATTGTCTGCCAACTCACCGCTCTCGGCTTTTCGCCGCTCGCCGTTGTTCAACCCATCGGAGTCTTCGCCCTGGTCATCACCGCGGCAATCAGCGCGCGGTCGTTGCACCGGTCACTCGGTCGGGCCGCTATCCGAGCCATCGCGGCCTGCGTTATCGCCGTCGTGGTGTTCGTCACGGTCGCGGCGCTCACGACGCGTGTTTCCGCCATCACCAACACGGATGTGATCGTCGTGCTCATCCTCGCGACCATCGTCGTGATCGGGCTCGGCGGGACATTCCTGCTTCGCCGGAAACGGCTCACTCGCGTCTTCCTGGTGCTGGCCTCCGGTGTTCTCTTCGGTTTCGTGGCGACGCTCGCCAAAGTGATCATCGGGCGGGTGGAGACGGTGGTCGCCGCGCACCAGTCTCCGTTTTCGGTCGGCGGCCTGACCTATCTCTGCCTGCTCGGCATCGTTGTTGTGGGTTCTCTTGGCCAGTATTTGCAGCAGTCGGCGTTCACGTCCGGTTCGCCCGAGCTGGTGGTTGCCGGCCTCACCGTCGTTGATCCGATTGTCGGGGTCACCGTGGGGCTCGCCGCGCTGGGTGAGGCGGCCGGCACCCCCGCCTGGTCGTTTGTCGTCTTCGTCGTGGCCGGTGTCGTTGCAGTGATCGGGGTGCTGCTGCTTTCACGGGCATCCGCTCGTGAGACCTGAGAGGTAGCTTCGAACCTCCCGATGCCGCTTCTCAAAGATATATCGTTAAGTGTCGTCGAGCCTGGGTGCTCCGACGCTGAGGAGGACATCATGAGTGGATCGTTTATGGGCGACCGGTTCGGCGGACGCCGTGGCGGCGCTGGCGACAATTGGCCGGGCACCGCGGTGTGGGATGCCGTGGAGCAGCTGCGCGGCCAGTTCGACCGCAAGGTCGGTGCGCGGATGGGTCGAGGTGACGTTCGAGCGGCCGTCCTTGCGCTGCTCAGCGAGAAGCCGATGCACGGCTACCAGATCATCCATGAGATCGAGGAGCGCAGTGGCGGTGTGTGGAAGCCGAGCCCCGGCTCCGTCTACCCGACGCTCCAGCTTCTTGCCGACGAGGGCCTCATCGAGGCCAAGGAAGCCGACGGCCGAAAGACCTACTCCCTCACGGCAGAAGGCAAAACGGTCGCGGAAGCGAGCACAGACCAGCCCGCACCCTGGGAGGCTCCCGGCGCCCGCGACGGCGGCCGAGTGAGCGCGCTCCCCAAAGCTGGCGTCGCACTGGCCCAGGCCACGGCGCAGGTCGGACGCTCCGGCAGCCCCGAGCAGGTCGACAAGGCCGTCGCTGTGCTCGACGAGGCCCGACGCAAGATCTACGCCATTCTCGCCCAGGATTGACGGGGTGCCCACAGCACGTCGGCATCGGGGAGACTAACTAGATGACCGACGTCGGGAACATGCGCGCCCGCTATCGCAGGATCCTGTGGTTCTCCGCTCGCTATTTGGCACAGACGTGGTGGTTTGAGCTTTTCCTCCCGCGGATTGGGCTCTCTCGGCTCGCCGCCGCAGGAAGGTCTGCGCGGCTGAAACACATCGCCCAGCGCTTCCATGTGCTCGCGGTCGACCTTGGTGGCCTCATGATCAAGGTGGGCCAGTTCATGTCGTCTCGCCTCGACGTGCTGCCGCCCGAGATCACGAAAGAGCTGGAGGGCCTGCAAGACGAGGTGCCGCCCGTACCGTTCCCCGAGATTCGAGCCCTCGCGGAAGCGGAACTGGGCATCACGCTCGATCGCGCTTTCTCGTTCATCGACGAGTCCCCCCTGGCTGCGGCATCCCTGGGCCAGGCGCACCGGGCCCGGCTGTCGGCGAGCGATGCAGCTGACACCGGCCTGCTCGACGTGGTGGTGAAAATCCAGCGGCCCGGAATCGAGAAGATCATCGACGTCGACCTGCGCGCGCTCCGCCGCGTCGCCGGCTGGCTCAGCCACGTGCGACTCGTGTCAGACCGGGTCGATATGCCCGCCCTGGTGGAAGAGTTCGCCATCACGAGCCTCGAAGAAATCGACTACCTGCACGAAGCCGCGAGTGCTGAGCGATTCGCGCACGACTTCGCCGACGACGCCCGGGTTGGGGTGCCCGAGCTGGTCTGGGAGCGCATCACCAGGCGTGTGCTGACCCTGCAGGATGTCACAGCCATCAAGATCAATGATGTCGAAAGCCTGCGCGAGGCCGGGATCGACCCCTCGGAGGTCGCCAACGAATTTGCGGCGGTCATGTTCGACCAGCTGTTCATGCACGGGTACTTCCATGCGGACCCCCATCCCGGCAACATCTTCGTCACGCCCCTGGATCCCGCTGATCCGAGACGCACCGCCTCAGGCCGAAGCTGGATTTTCACGTTTATCGACTTCGGCATGATGGGTGAGGTGCCGTCGACCCTCCGGCAGGGCCTGCAGAACCTGCTGATCGCTGCGGCATCCCGCGACGGCAGAGGCATGGTGAGCGGCATCCGCGACGTGGGCATGCTCCTTCCCTCCGCCGACACGGCGGAACTGGAGCGCGCGATGACGAAGCTGTTCGCACGATTCGGCGGCATGGGATTCGCTGAGCTGCAGGATGTCGACCCTCGCGAATATCGTGCGTTCGCCATCGAATTCGGGGACGTCGTCCGCACCCTGCCATTCCAGTTGCCCGAAAACTTTCTGCTGATCGTGCGGGCCATGTCGCTGACGTCGGGAATGTGCAGCTCACTCGATCCCGACTTCAACATCTGGAACGCCGTGGAACCATACTCGGCCCAGCTTCTGCGCAGCGAGGGCGGCAACCTGCTGCAGACCGTCGTCAAACAGGCGGGCACAATTGGCGGCGTTCTCGCGCGACTTCCACAGCGGCTGGATAACCTCATCACGCGAGTCGAGGAGGGCGCGGTCTCGGTGCAGACCCCGCGGCTGGACCGACGCCTGAGCAGTCTCGAGCGCAGCGTGAGACGGGCGATCTCCGCGATACTCTTCACCGGGCTCCTCATCGGCGGAATCCTTCTCCGCGTCGAGAACCCCGTGTTCGGCACGGTCCTGATGGCGGTGTCTGTGCTCCCGCTGCTCCACGCACTCTTCGCGGGGATCGTTGCGAGGCGCGGCCCCCTGCCGTAGCTGTCGCCCGGGCGACGCATCAGGCGCAAACAGAAATACCGCAACTGCGGTACATCCGTGACGCGCCCGGCTGACGACTGCCCGCGGTGAATCCGCCATCCTCGGCAGAGGAGCAATTCACTGTGCGATAGGAGCGTCAAGAAGTGGAACTCGCGGTCATCATCACCCTGTCGATCCTCGTCGGGCTGGGAATCGTGTGGGCAGGCCTTCGAGTCTTCGTTCAACGAGTCCTCAAAGACAATCCTCGACGACTCGCTCGGCTGGTGCTGGTTCTGCTCGTGCTGCAGTTCGTCCTGGGGATGACCGCAAACCTGTGGGCGAGCATCCCCGATTCCCAGCCCTGGATCGTCTTCCACCAGGCGGGGCCGATCTTTTTCCATACGATCACCGCGTTGCTGCTGCTCAACTTCTCGGTCATGTCACTGCTCCTGGCCATCAAAGCCAGGCGGTCGGTCGCGCTGATCGCCGTCGGGCTCGCCGGTGTCGTGATCGCCTTCGCCAGCGGCGTGGCGTTCGTGAATGCGGGCCAGGACGACCTGTTCTCCTTCACCATGTCCCTGGGATTTCTTCTGGCACTCCTTGTCTTCGGCTCCCTATCGATGGCAACCACAGGCTCGACGGCGGACGCATGACCGGCGCCGCGTCGCGCCCATCCCGCACGAAAGGGCCAGGCACACCCGGTGGCGTGAGGCCCGTTCGTCGCTACGCTGGGCGTGTGTCGAGCGCACGCGCACTGTTCGATCGGGCCAGGCTCAACCCCTGGACGATCGAAGTTGCGCTGGCAACCGTGGTGGCCATCGGCTCAATCCTGGGCGTGTGGTCTGAACTGTCGGCCTCCCCTGGTCCCTCCCCCGCGGCATGGGGTGCGTTCGCCATAGCGGCTATCGCATCCGGGATCCTCGTGTTCCGCCAGCGTCACCCCGTTCTGATCTCGGTTGGCGCGATCGTCATTGTGCTGGCATACCATCTTGTCGGCTATCCCGGTGAGGCGCCCGGGCTGGTGTTCTTCTTCGCGTTCTACTCGGTCGCCTGCTACGGCCGCGGTGCCCGATCGCTCCTGGTCGGGCTCGGGCTTGCGCTCGCGGCAACGGTGATACCGACCCTGCCGCCGCATCCTGTGTCGCCCACCTCCTTCGCTGTGCTCGGCCCCACCGTCGGCTTCGCGTGGACCGTCGTCGTCGGTGCCGCAGCGGGTTGGCGACGGCGCGCGGCAGACGCCCGAGTGGAGGCGGCCGCGCTCGACGCCGAAAGTCGCATCCGCGAAGGGCTCGTCCAGGAACGCCTGGATATCGTTCGAGACCTGCATGACGTTCTCGCCCACACGCTCTCAGCGATCTCGGTGCAAAGCGGTGTTGCCATTGATTCCCTGGCCGATCGACCGAAGCTGGCGCTCGATGCCATCAAGACTGTTCGGTCACTCGCGAACGAGGCCATCCCCGAACTCCGGGGGACCCTCACGGCCCTGCGGGGAATTGACGGCGAGAGTGGCGTCTCCCCGCAACCCCGCCTGGGCGAAATTGCGGGGATCGCCGACCAGGCTCGGCGAGCCGGGCTTGAGGTCTCACTGACGCTGCCAGCCGAGGCCCCCGCGCTCAGCCAGTTCTCGGAGGTGACCGCATTCCGGATTGTGCAGGAGAGCGTCACCAACGTCATCCGTCACGCGTCCGCTCGCCGTGTGGGGATCACCGTTACCCTGGTCGAGAAATCGCTGGCCATCGATGTCACCGACGACGGGAATGGGCAGCGACAGCAGCATAGCGAGGGCCTCGGCATGCGCGGGATGCGCGAACGCGCCCAGCTGGTCGGCGGTACGTTCACTGCCGGGCGTAACCAACAGGGTGGGTTTCATGTCCACGCCGACCTGCCGGTGGCATCCGCATGACCGTCCGTATCGTTATCGCTGACGACCAGGCCCTCATCCGGGCAGGGTTTCGATCGATCCTCGAGCGGGACCCCGAATTTGTCGTGGTCGGCGAGGCGGTCGACGGGATCGAGGCCGTGGCGCTCGTGCGTCGAACCCGGCCCGATGTTGTGCTCATGGACATCCGGATGCCACGGCTCGATGGCATCGCCGCAACCGGGCAGATCTGCGGCGACGCAGACCTCGCCGGCACCCGGGTGATCGTCATCACGACCTACGAAATCGACGAGTACATTTACTCAGCGCTTCGGGCGGGGGCGAGCGCCTTCCTGCTCAAGAACCTCGAACCCGACGAACTGAGAAGAGCGGTGAGGGTCGTCGCCGACGGGGAATCCCTGCTCGCGCCCAGCGTCACGCGCACGATCATCGAGCAGTTCTCGCGCCGCCCCACTCGTTCGACCGAGTACGACGGGATGCTCGCCAGGCTGACCGACCGCGAGCGGGAGATCGTGGCGCTTGTCGGCCGAGGGTTAAGCAACATCGAGATCGCGGCCCTGTTGTCGATCAGCGCCGCGACCGCGAAAACTCATGCAACGCGCGCGATGATGAAGATCGGCGCGCGGGACCGTGCGCAACTTGTCGTGTTCGCCTACGAGTCCGGGGTCATCGTGGCGGCAGGCCCGTGATGCCCCAGTCGGGCATCGAATCGCTGGCAAACTGATCCGTCGGGGTTTTCGCGTGGATGCGTTGCTGACGGTCATTGAGCATCCGTGGCTAAAGTGACAGGCATGGTCGCTGAAGACACACCCCGCGAAATCGATGTCGATGCGCCAAGGGCGGTGGTGCTCGTGTCTTCCACGCGCGCCGCGGCGGGCACCCGGGAGGATACGACCGGCCCGATCATTGCGGAGTGGCTCGCCGAGCGCGGTCTTGACGCCCAGGTGCGGGTGGTCGCCGATGCCGACCTGGCCGCGGGGCTCACGCTCGCGGTGGGGCTCTCTCCTGACGTCATCATCACAACGGGAGGCACCGGGGTGTCCCCGACCGACTACACCCCGGAGGCTACCCGCGCCGTGATCGACCGGGACCTGCCCGGAGTCGCGAATGCGATTCGCGCATCCGGCTCGACACCCCTCTCCGCGCTCAGCCGCGGAATCGCAGGCGTCGCCGGACGAACGCTTGTCGTCAATCTGCCCGGATCCCCCGGAGGGGTGCGCGACGGGTTGACCGCACTCGATCCCCTGCTCCCCCACCTGCTTGAGCAGCTTCGCGGAGACGACCACCACGGATCTGGTGATCAGCACTGGTCTGGTGATCAGCACTGACCTGCCGCGCCTAGTGCACCAGCGGCGGCGCCTCGGCAGGCAACTCTGCGCGATGGATCGGCCCGGACTCCTCCGCCAACTGGGCGCCGGAACCGCCCCAGCGCAACGCGATGACCTGCGCAGCGATGGAGACAGCGGTCTCCTCCGGTGTCCGTGCTCCGAGATCCAGCCCGATCGGGCTGTGGACGATCGCGATCTCCTCCTCGGTCAGCCCGGCCTTCAGCAACCGCTGCACGCGGTCCGAGTGGGTGCGACGCGACCCCATCGCCCCGATGTAGGAGACCCGCGGTCCGCGGAGCGCAGCCTTCAGGATGGGCACATCGAACTTCGGATCATGTGTCAGCACACAGATGACGGTGCGCTCGTCAATTCGTCCCGCCTCAATCTGTTCCGTCAGGTATTGGTCGGGCCAGCGCACCACAAGCTCATCGACGCCCGGAAAGCGGGCCGGGGTCGCGAAAACCGGGCGCGCATCACAGACGGTCACGAAATACCCGAGAAACCCGCCCAGGCGTGCGAGCGCCGACGCGAAGTCGATAGCGCCGAACACGATCAGCCGTGGCGCCGGTTCAAAGCTGTTAACGAAGATACGCATGCCCTCGCCCATGCGCTCGCCCTCGGGCCCGAATCCCAGGGTGGCCGTGATCCCACCGGCGAGCAGCCCACGCACATCGTCGGTGACCCGCTGGTCCGCCTCCGGACTTCCGAGACTCCCCTCGGCGCTCTCCGGCCGCACGATGAGTCGTCGCCCGACGCGCGCCGGATCCGTGTGCTCGATGATCGTTGCCACCGCGACGGGCCGGCCCGCCTCGATGTCGGCGGCGACAGCCTCGAACTGCGGGAAGGTGACCCGCGAGACGGGCTCGACGAAGACATCCAGGACTCCGCCGCAACTCAGGCCGACCGCGAACGCATCGTCGTCGCTCACCCCATACCGTTCCAACAGCGGCGCCGCGCCACCGATTGCGTCGGTCGCGAGTTCGTAGGCGGCGCTTTCCACACAACCCCCCGACACCGACCCGGTCGCGGCACCGTCCGGGGTCACCAGCATCGACGCGCCCGGATCGCGCGGGGCCGACTTGAACGTACGCACCACGGTGACCAGGCCGGCCGTCTCGCCCGACCTCCACGCCTCAAGCAAAGTGTCAAGAATGTCGCGCATCTGCTACCCCTTGGGCTTCTCCGTGTCCTTATCACCACGGTGGAACATCGAGCCGATGGCGCCGGCAACCAGGGACATACCGTTGACGGAGCCGTCGGACGACTCGCCGGTCCCGGCATCCTCCCCGCCACTCAACATGGTCTGCAGGTTGTTGGCGAAGATCTTCATGATCTGCTGGGTCACGGTGTTGATGACGCCCTTACCCATCGCCGCCGCCTTTCCCGACAGGGACATCTCGCCATGCACGACTCCGGTTGTGACGCCGCCCTCCTCGGTGAGCGAAACGGTCGCCGTACCCTCAGCGGTACCCTGGCCGGCCTTCTCCTGCCCCTTGCCCTTGAAGACAGCGACGTGGGTCGCATCGTCACGGGAGACGAGTTCGATCTGCCCCTTGTACTGCATGCTCAGCGGGCCCACCTTCACCTTCACCACCCCCTGGTACGAGGTGTCGGAGAGTTTGTCCGTGAGTTGTGCGCCGGGCACGGCCGTTGCGACGCGCTCCACGTCCATCACGGTCTTCCACACCTCGTCGATCGGCGCTTCAACCTGAAAGCTGCTGTCAAGTTCCATCAGATGATCCTCTTTCTGCTTGCTGGTGTGGTCTCGTCCGCGATGAGCCGGACGAGAGTTTGGAGCGCGGAATAGCTATGCCCGCTCACGAAGGCGTCGCAATACGGCAGGGCCGCAGCCATCCCGCCGGTCAGCGGCTGGTAGCCGCGAGCAGCCTTCCGGGGGTTGACCCAGACGATGCGGTGGGCGAGCCGGGCGAGCCTCGCCATCTGGTGCGCGATGTCAGCCGGGTCGTCCTGTGCCCATCCGTCGGACAGGATGACGACCACTGCGCCGCGCGCAATCCCGCGGCGGCCATGCTGGTCGATGAATGCCCGGATGCCATCCGCCAGCCGTGTTCCCCCGGCCCAGTCCCTCGCGGCCCCCGTCGCATTGTCAAGGGCGCGGTCGGGGTCACGTGACGCGAGGTGACGGGTCAGCCGAGTGAGCCGGGTCGCGAAGACGAACGCCTCGGCGCTGTTATTCACGACTGCCGCCTGCATGAACGAGAGGAACACGCGCGTGTAGGGCTCCATCGACGCAGAGACGTCGCAGAGCAGCACGAGGCGTCGCGGGCGCGGGCGCGGGGCGGCATGAAGGAGGCGCAGCGGGTCGCCGCCGGTTCGGCGGGAAGCACGGACAGTCCGTCTGAGGTCCAGACGGTCGTGCAAGTGCGGCGAGCGCCGATCCCGGCGCCCGGGGCGCAGCGGCGTTGACAGGGCCAGCGCCGCTACCAGGCGACGGATGAGTGCCAGCTCGTCGGCATCGAGCGAGGCGAAGGAGGTCTCGTGCAGTCGCTCCTCACGACTCATCGCGACGAGGATCGCCTCGGTACCGTCCTCGTCCTCGGACCCGCTGTCGGATCCCGCAGGGACCAGTCCAGTCGGTGCTCCACCGGGCGCCTCCGCCGTCGGGCGGTCATCCGCGGCGGCGCGGCGCCGAGGAGTGTCGAGGTCGGGTGCGTTGGCATCCCCCCGGGAGTCGGCGGGATCCGCGGCTCCATCAAAGATCGCTGAGAAGACCGCGTCGAAGCGCGGGAGTTGCTGCTGCGAGGTCACGAAGATGGCACGGCAGGTCCAGTACAGTTCCGTGCGGGTATCGGGCGGGACCAGGCGCAGCGCTTCGACCAGCCAGGCTGAGCGATCGGGGGTACTGGGGATGCCTGCGCGCCGCAGCGCGACCGCAAGCGCAACGGAGAAGGCCGCTGCGTCGACGGAGAATGCCCTGAGGGTGTCCAACGCCACTGGGGTTCCTGACGCTGCCCGGGTGTCGTCATCCATCTGACGCCACCAGCCATTCCCCGCCCTGCGCGCCGACCAGCTCCAGGTCGTCGCGATTCTTGATGACAGCTCCCCAGGTGAGGGCCACCGACCCGGCATCGATCCGGTTCACACCCAGCGTTGTGAACGCCGAAACCCAGTCGATCAGTTCGGCCACCCCGGGCGGCTTCACGAGATCCAGCGAACGAAGACGCGCGACGGCTGTCGCGGTTTGCACGATCAGCGGCTCGGATGCACGCGGAACGCGTCGCCTGACGATCTCCAGCACACGTGTGGGTGACGGAAAGTCGATCCAGTGGTAGATGCAGCGCCGGGTGAGCGCATCGTGCAGGTCGCGCGTGCGGTTCGAGGTGAGAATCACAATCGGCGGTTGCGTCGCGTGAATGGTGCCCAGTTCCGGGATGGTCACCGACGCTTCCGCCAGGGCCTCGAACGTGAAGGCTTCGAACTCGGCATCCGCCCGGTCGATCTCGTCGAGCAGCAGCACGGCGGGCCGGGGGCCGGGGTGCTCGATGGCCTGAAGCAGGGGCCTGCGCAACAGGTAATCAGATGTGAACAGGTCGTCGTCGCCGAGCGCCGAGTCGCTGGATTCTGCAATTCGAATGGCGAGGAGTTGTCGCTGGTAGTTCCACTCGTAGAGCGCCTCGCCCGCGTCGATGCCTTCGTAGCACTGCAGCCGGAAAAGCGGTGTGTCGAGCATGGCGGCGAGGGACTTGGCCGCCTCGGTCTTGCCGACTCCAGCCTCACCCTCGAGCAGCAGGGGCTGGCGCATCCGCACAGCCAGGAAGAGGGCGGTGAGCAGCCCCTCATCGGCCAGGTAATTTCGGTCGGAAAGCCCAGCCGCGAGCGCGGCGACGTCGGGGACCAGCGCTTCCAGGCTGACGTCCGAAGTGTTACTCACTCGGACCCCGCTGCCCCGGCAAGGAGCGCGCGGTAATCCTCCTCGGTGTCGACGTCGCGGGGCACCTGGCCCTCGACGCGAACTCGCGCGACCGCCGAACCGAGCCGGTCGATGAGCTTCCACACGCCGCGGTCGCCGTGCAGGGCGGCGAGCGCAGGAAAGGTCGCCCGGGAGAGCGCGAACGGATGCCCGATTCCGTTCTCGTAGCGAGTGACCGCGATGGGGGCGTTGCCTCGCCCGGCAATCAGGGCGGCAATGGTGTCTGCGCGCACCTCGGGCTGGTCACCCAGCAGCAGAACAATGCCGTCGAGGTCTTTTTCCACCGCGCCGATCGCCCGCGCGATTGACGATGAGCATCCCGTTGTGTATTCGTCGTTGATCACCGTGTCGAAGCCATTCGTGTCAACGGCAGCGAGCACGTCATCCGCGGAGCCCCCCAGGGCCAGCACGCGCTGCGCAAACGGGTACGCGCGGGCGATGTCGAGCACCGCGTCGAGCAGGAGTCCGTCCCGATAGGGCAGCAATTGTTTGGGGCGACCGAGTCGAGTTGAGCCCCCCGCAGCGAGAACAAGGGCGGCGAAGCGCGGTTCAGGCCGTGACATATCGCCCGGGATCCTTGAGGAAGGCGGCTTTGCAGCCATCGGAGCAGAACCAGACCGTGACTGTGTCGTGATCGGTGTGCGCGGTGGGATCGGCGGCTACCACCGTCATTCCGCAGACCGGGTCGGTCGCCATGACCGGGCCGGAACTGGCCGAGTGGGTGCGGCCGGCGTGGGCGTCGTGCTCGGTGTGCTCCTGGTGCTCGCCGTGTTCGTGGTGATGCTGCGCACCCGACGCCGAAGTGGCGGTGCTCGCCCGCACCTGCACCAGTTCGGCAAGCACTCCAAGGGCGATTTCTGCGGGAGTGGTGCCGCCAAGCCGCAGGCCGGCTGGCGTATGCACGTGACGTCGCAGCGCGTCGTCGACGTTGAGGGACGCGACAACGGCGGCGCCGCGCTTCTCGCTGGCGATCAGGCCGATGTAGGGGACGTGCGCCTGCAGCGCGCGCTCCAGAGCCGGCTCTTCTCCCCGGCCGTGCGAGGCGACGATCACTGCGGCGTCGGCATCGCCCGGTTGCCACGATTCCCCGTCCACCAACTCCAGCTCGAAACCTAGGTCGGCGCCGAGCCGGGCCAGTGACTGCGCGACGGGAGTGTCACCGACCACCACGACATGCGCTGCGGGGAGCACCGGCTCCAGGAACACATCGATCGAACCACCGGACAAGCACGGGTTGTGCACCTCCACCGCTCCCTCCTCTTCTGTCCGACCCACGTCCCCCGGGCGCACCTGCAGCAGCAGGGGTTCGCCAGTCTCCAGCACCCGCAGGCTGAACTCGCGCACGGATGCCTCCACGCAGGTTCCGCCGACGAAACCGGTCATCGCCCCGAGCGCATCCACGACAGCCACATCCCCCGCACGCGCGCTCGTGGGGCGTTGCGTGCGCACGACCGTTGCGCGCACGAAAGCCTGGCGCTGCTCTTCGAGCTCGCGCTGCCTGCTCGCCACGGTCGCGGTGACCGTCATGGGTGCTCTCTCTTCGGTCGGATCATTCAGATTGGCGGCGCTGCGTGGCCCTGCATTGCATCCCAGACTCGTGCGGGCGTGCACGGCATGTCGATCGCAGTGACACCGAGCGGGCGCAACGCGTCGATGACCGAGTTGACGATCGCTGCCGGAGAGCCGACGGTCGCTGACTCGCCGATCCCCTTCGCTCCGATCGGGTGGTGCGGGGACGGGGTGACAGTGAAGCCGGTCTCCCAGTCGGGTACCTCCATCGCGGTCGGGATCAGGTAGTCCATGAACGATCCGCCCAGGTTGTTCCCGTCGGAGTCAAACTCGATGATCTCCATGAGCGCCATCCCGACGCCGTCGGTCAGGCCACCGTGCACCTGGCCCTCGATGACCATCGGGTTGATTCGCGTGCCACAGTCGTCGACGGCGAGGAACCGACGCACAACGACCTTGCCGGTACCACGGTCGATGTCGGTGACGCAGAAGTAGGCGCCGTACGGGTACGTCAGGTTCGGCGGATCGTAGGTGACTTCCGCGTCGAGGTTGCCGTCAACGCCCTCCGGCAGTTCCATTGTGCCGTGGGCGGCGAGCGCGATCTCCTGGATGGTCTTACCTGCGCTCGGGTCGCCCTTCACGAACCAACGACCCTTCTCCCATTCAAGGTCCTCGGGGCGCGTCTCGAGCATTGCTGCAGCGATCAGCCTGGCCTTATCCCGCACCTTACGAGTGACCAGCGCGACGGCCGCGCCGCTGACCGGGGTCGAACGGCTTCCATAGGTGCCCAGGCCGAACGGGGTCTGGTCGGTGTCGCCGTGCACGACCTCGATGTCCTCTGGAGGAATTCCGATCTCCTCAGACACGATCTGAGCGAAGGTCGTCTCATGTGCCTGGCCCTGGCTCTGCACGGAAATTCGTACCACAGCCTTGCCGGTGGGATGAATCCGCAACTCCGCGCCATCCGCCATCCCGAGACCCAGGATGTCCATGTGCTTGCGTGGTCCGGCACCGACACCCTCCGTGAAGAAGGAGATGCCGATACCCATCAGTTCGCCGCGGGCCCGCTTCTCGGCCTGCTCCTTGCGAAGGTCGTCGTAGCCGACGAGGTCCATCGCGTGGCGCATCGTGAACTCGTACTGGCCTGAGTCGTAGTCGAAACCGGCCTTGTTGTCGTACGGGAACTGCTCGGGCTTGATGAAATTCTTCAACCGGAGCTCTGCGGGGTCCATATTCAGTTCGATCGCGAGCCGGTCGATCATGCGCTCCACAAAGTAGGACGCCTCGGTCACCCGGAATGAGCAGGCGTAGGCGACCCCTCCCGGCGCCTTGTTCGTGTAGACCGAGGTGACCTTGCCGTAGACCGCCTCCCAGGTGTAGCTCCCCGGGAACAGGTTGAAGAATCCGGCCGGGTATTTGGTCGGCTGCGCAGTTCCGTTGAACGCGCCATGGTCGGCGAGAACGTTCGCACGAAGTCCGAGCAGGGTGCCGTCCTTTGTCGCCGCGATCTCCCCGGTCATGATGTAGTCGCGCGCGAACGAGGTCGACATGAGATTCTCGGAGCGGTCCTCCATCCACTTCACCGGATGACCGGTGACGATTGAGCCGACAATCGCCAACACGTAGCCGGGGTAGATACCGACCTTGTTGCCGAAGCCTCCGCCGATATCCGGGGAGATGATGTGGATCTTGTGCTCGGGGATTCCGGCGACCATCGCGATGATGGTGCGGTGGGCGTGCGGAGCCTGGGAGGTTTCATACAGCGTGAGCTCCCCGGACACCGGGTTGAAGCTCGCGACAGCGCCACAGGTCTCCATCGGGGCCGGGTGCACGCGCGGGTACACGATTTCCTGTTTGACGACGACGTCCGCCTTCGCGAAGACCGCCTCAGTCGCGGCCTTATCCCCGCAGTCCCAGTCGTTGATGTGGTTGTCGGTGCGACCCTCGAGATCGTCACGGATCACGGGTGCGTCCGCATCGAGCGCATGCCGAAGGTCGACGACGGGAGGGAGGATGTCGTACTCGACGTTGATCGACTCGAGTGCGTCGCGAGCGGCGTAGCGGTCGTCGGCGATGACGAACGCAACCTCCTGGCCCTGGAAGCGCACCTTGTCGGTCGCAAGGACCGCCTGAACGTCGTAGGACAGGGTCGGGATCCAGGCGAGCTTGAGCGGCTCGAGGTCTTTTCCGGTGATCACCGCGCGCACGCCCGGGCGCGCAAGGGCCTCGCTGGTGTCGATCGACACGATGCGGGCGTGCGCGACCGGCGCGCGCAGGATGGCGCCGTGAAGCATGCCCGGCAGCACGACGTCGTCCGTGTAGTTGCCCTGACCGCGAACGAAGCGCGGGTCCTCCTTGCGCTGCAGCCGGCCGAAGCCGATCGGCCGCTCCGCGTCACCCGCCGCGGGGTTGTGTTCGTGATCGCGACCGTGCTCGGAGCCGTGCTCCGCGTGAGTCCTGGGTTCGTCGACGATGGTCATGCTTTCGCGGTCTCCTTCTGGGGCGGGACGACTTCGAGAGCGGCGTCCTCGGGTATTCCGTCTTCGAGCGGGGCGTCCTGAAGCGTCGCCTCCGTCGCTGCGGGGTGATCCGCGGCCCACTGGATGGCCCGCACGATGGTCGCGTAGCCTGTGCAACGGCAGATCTGGCCGGAGATCGCTTCACGGATCTCTCCCTCGGTGGGATGTGGGTTCTTGTCGATGAGCTCCCGCGCCGTGAGCATCATCCCGGGGGTGCAGAAGCCGCACTGCAAGCCGTGCTCCTCCATGAAGCCCTGCTGGATCGGGTCGATCTTTCCGCCGACTTCGAGACCCTCAACCGTTCGCACCGAATGCCCGTCGGCCATTGCGGCCAGCATCGTGCACGACTTCACGGGCTGCCCGTCCACCTGCACGACGCAGGTACCGCAGTTGGAGGTGTCGCATCCCCAGTGCGTTCCCGTCAGTCCGAGGTCCTCGCGCAGGAAGTGCACGAGGAGCACACGTGGCTCGATGTCGCGCTCGACCTCGCCACCATTGACCGTCATTGTCACGTGCATCGTCATGCCTCCTGTCCCTGTGCGCGGGCGATGGCTCGCCTGAGCACTCGTTGCGTCAACTCGTTGGCGAGGTGACGTTTGTATTCGACCGAACCGCGCTGGTCGGCCTGGGGGTCGACGGCCTCCGCGGTCACACGACCGGCCTCGGCGATCAGTTCGTCCGACGGCTTCTTGCCGCGCAAGACCGCCTCGGCTGCCGTCACCCTGCCGGAGAGCCCGACTGCGGTGACCCCGATTGCGACATCCTCGAGCGTCCCGTCCTCGGCGAACGTGACTGCGGCACCCGCCGCTGCCACCGCCCAGTCACCCACCCGGCGCTCCACCTTCTCGTAGGCGCTTGACGAACGAGGACGGATCGGGATCCGCACCTCGGTCAGGACCTCGTTGAATTCGACGGCGGTCTCATATGGGCCCCGGTGGAAGTCATCCATGCCGATCACCCGGTCCGTTGTCGCACCGTGGATGACCGCCTCGGCGCCTAGCACTGTGCAAACGGTCGAGAGGTCCTCGGCCGGGTCGGCCTGGCAGAGGGACCCACCGAGAGTGCCTCGGTTACGCACCACAGGATCCGCGACCACGCGTTCGGCGTCGGCGATGATCGGGAAGAGTGAACCCGCCTCCGCGGACTCCAGCAGTGTGCGGTGCCGGGTGAGGGCCCCGATTCGCAGCTGGTCGCCGTCCCGGCGAATGAAGTCCAGCTCGTGCAGGTCGTTGATGTCGATGAGCCAGTCCGGCCGCGCCAACCTGAGCTTCATCATCGGCAGCAGGCTGTGGCCGCCCGCAACAACGTGAGCATCCTCGCCATACCGCGTCAACAGGGCTACCGCGTCATCAAGGCTCGTGGCCCTCGCGTAATCAAATGGCGCCGGAATCTGCACGGCGACTCCTTTCCAACGCACCATTGCGTGCGCACCCTGCATTGTGGTGCGCTGTGAAGCAAACGTTGCCCCCGGCCGCCATGAGTGTCAACATCGACATAACCGAAGGGTTATCAGGCAATGGGAATGACGCTGAGCCAGCTGCGAACCTTCGCCCTGGTCGCAAAACTCGGCTCCCTCCGCGCTGCAGCGGCCTCGCTGGGAGTGAGCGAACCGGCGGTGTCGGCGGCGATCGCGTCGCTGCGCGTCGAGTTCGGCGACCGGCTGTTCACTCGTGCCCCGGCCGGTATCACCCTTACCCCGGGCGGCCGAGCCTTAGCCGCCCACGCGGAGGAGATCCTGGGCCTGGCAGAAGACACCCGCCGCGATGTCGCACACGCGTCCGCCGTGGACCAGGAGTTGCGGGTGCTCGCGACGGCGTCATTCGCCGAGCACGCAGCCGGCCGGGTGTTCGACCTGTTCGGGAAGTGGGTCGCGTCGGATGCGGTGGATGTCATCGTCGAAAGCGCCGACGACATCGCGACGCTGCTGCGCGAGCGCGCCTACGACATCGCCCTCGGGGCCCGTCCCGCGCTGGGCGCCAGCGCGGGACTCGAGCTTGTCCCGTTCTTCAAGTACCAGCGGGTGATGGTGGCATCGTCACGGCATCCGCTCGCGTCGATGCCCGGGCCGATTCCGCCCGGCAGCCTGCTCTCCGTTCCGTGGTTCGCCGGACCGGGAGGCTTCGAACCGCTGACCGAAGAGGGTCGGTGGTTCGGGCGGCTTACCGAATTGCCGGAAGTCGTCGAGTTGACCAGTGAAACCGATGCCCTGTCTGCTGTCTCCGGTGGCGAGGGCGTCATGCTCGCACTGGGGCACGTTGTCGCTCCTCGAATTCGGGGGCGCGCAGACAACGCCTCCGGCACTACTCAAGCGGCCGCCGACGCCCTGGTACGTATTCCTGTCGCGGATACCCCGATCTCGGGATTGTGGTGGGCAACAACCCTGGATGGCGGGCGCGCGACGCCCTCGGCGCGCATCCTGCAGCGCTTTGTGACTACAGCCGAGGCCACGACCGCGATTGTGTCGCCCACCGGTTCCCGTGGACTCTCCCGACGGGGCAACAAGTTCCACGTCGCGCTCTGGAGCTGAGCTGCCTGGGGCGCGTCGCGCCGTTTCAGCCGCCGATCGCTCCCATGCTGCGGACGGGAGGCACAAATTCCGGCAGCGAGATTCCGTGGCCTGCCTGCTTGTTCCACATCGCGGCGCGCCAGGCATCCCCGATCTGACGATCGTCGGCTCCGCCCCGAAGCAGGGCGCGAAGGTCGGTCTCGTCATCACTGAACAGGCAGGAGCGAACGGTGCCCTCCGCTGTGATGCGGGTGCGGTCGCAGGCATCACAGAAGGTGCGCGTGACCGAGGCGATGATTCCGACCGTTGCGGGACCACCGCCCACCAGCCACTCCTCGGCGGGCGCCGACGGGTCGGTGCGACCCGCTTCGCTCAGCTCGAAACGTTCGCTCAGGATTCGGATGAGGTCCTCTGCGGTGACCATCTCGTCACGACGCCAGGCCTCATCGGCATCGAGCGGCATCTCCTCGATGAAACGCAGCCTGACGCCGTGCTCGAGCGACCAGGCAAGCAACTCGGGAGCATCCGCAAGGGTGGAGCGCATGAGTACGGCGTTCACCTTGATGGGCCAGAGGCCTGCACGCCGTGCTCCCGCGATGCCGGCAAACACGGCGGGGAGCCGGTCGCGCCGCGTGAGTTCCGCGAAATGGGCTCGGTCGACCGTGTCAAGCGACACGTTCACCCGCGCGAGCCCGGCATCCCGCAGCGCCCCTGCGACCTTGTCGAGTCCGATGCCGTTCGTCGTCATCGAGAGTTGGACGTCCGGAGCGGCCTCACGGGACAACGCCACAATCTCGACCAGGTCGCCACGCACGAGCGGCTCGCCGCCCGTGAAGCGCACCTCGCGGATTCCCAGGTCGCGCGCCGCGATCCCCACCAGGCGCGCGATCTCGGTGGATGTCAGCAACGCGCTTTTGGCGATCGACGGAAGGCCCTCTGCCGGCATGCAGTACGTGCAACGCAGCGAGCATTTCTCTGTTACGGAGATCCGCAGGTCCCGCGCGGTACGTCCATAGCGGTCGATCAGTTCATCGTTCGCTGGGCGGTCCTCCACGGAACGCGCCGTCCGTGCGCGCGGCATCCCTAACGTGACAGCAGTCATGCACGCAGCATACGCTCGCCATGGACGGAGGTTGGCTCGCTGATCGCCACCGCGAATGATCGCAGATAGCCGATGGCGCTATCCAGTGCGGCCTCGAGTGGTGCCACGCTCTTGCGGGTTTTACACAACAAGAGACCGCCCTGCACTGCCGCCAGCACCCCCGCTGCGAGCACGGATGGGTCGGCGGCCGGCCGGATGATTCCGGCAGCGCGCATCCTCCCGATCCCGTCACGGAACGCGAGTTCCCACCGCTCGAAACTGTTGACGAGCACGATTCGGGTTGCGTCGTCGGTGTCGGCGAGTTCGTTCGCGATGGATCCGAGCGGGCAGCCCCCGGTGCAATGGTTGTCGCGTTGTTCCTTCACCAGCTGGTTGCGCCATTCGGCCCACGACTCCCACGAATCGAGGTGGGAAAGGTGGGGTTGCTGCCCGGCCAGTACGGCGGAGGTTTGCCGGCTGATCACTTCGGTGATCAGGGCCGCCTTATCGGAGAAGTAGTGGTAGATCTGTGACTTCCCCACCCGCGCGGCCGCACCCACGTCATCGAGGCTGGTGCGAGCCACGCCCCCCTCGAAGACCAGCATCGCTGCCGAATCCACGATTCTGGCTCGTGTTGCCTGCCCTTTGGGGGTCCTTGGTGTTGACCGGGCCTCGCCGGGTCGTGTGCTGCTCACTCAGGAAGAGTACCAAAAATGTACTTGACAGTACATTTTAGGGTTCCGACAATGGTCCTGAGCCCGAATAGCCGGCTGAGCCCGAATAGCCGGCCAGTCCAGAACAGTGAAGCCAGGAGAACGCCATGTCCCACTCGTCGTCCCCGATTTCCGACCAAGTCGCCGACCTGCGCGCCAGCCGGCCCCCGTCGCCGGCGGCAGAAAAATTCGCCGCAGAACAGCACGCGCTCGCCGTCGCCGGACCGCCCAAGACAGTGCTTCCGGTGGGATCAGCCTTTCCCGATGGCGACCTGATCGATGCGGAAGGGCAGGCGACAAGCCTCGCCGCGGTCCTGGCCGGTTCGCCCGGAGTGGTCATCTTCTACCGCGGCGCCTGGTGCCCGTACTGCAACATCGCACTGCGCACCTACCGGGATGAACTCTCGGCTCCCCTCGCGGAACGTGGCATCTCCCTCGTCGCGATCAGCCCCCAGGCGGCCGACGGGTCCCTCACGATGAAAGAAAAGCACGAGCTCGAATTCGCGGTCCTCTCCGACCCGGGCAACCAGATCGCGGGAGCGCTCGGAATCCTCACCCGACCGTCGGACGACGCACGGGCGATGCAACTGGGCATCGGGCTCGACCTCGAAGCCGTCAATGCCGACGGGACCACGAACGTGCCAATGCCGACCGTCGCCCTCATCGACCCCGACGGCATCCTCGTCTGGATCGACGTTCACCCGGACTACACCACCCGCACCGAACCCGCCGAGGTGCTGCACGCGGTGCGCGAGCATCTCGTCGGTACACAGTCGCGCCAGGCATCGGTTCCGTAAGCAGGACGCCTGGGCCGCAGCGGCCCGATCCGTCCTGTTGACTGCGCAACCCAGGCATCCGGTCCTGTCGAACGATCGCAGGTCAGGCACGCCCGGCGGGACGCCGGGAACGCCAACGGAGTACCAGGATGCCTGACAGGATCAGCACCGCCGCGCCCACGAGCACGGGCACCGGATCGAACCCTGTGGCAGGTAAATCGTCTGCCGACGCCACGGACATCGAATAGCTCACGACATCGGAGCCGAAGACACTCGACGCGGTAATCGTGAACCCCGAGGTCCCAGTAACGCTCGGCGTGCCCGAGATGACACCGGATGCGGGATCCAGGCTGAGCCCAGCGGGCAGCACACCCGCAGTAACCGCGAAGGTCACGATCCCGGTTCCTGTCGCGACCACGGCATGGCTGTAGGGGCTGCCCACTGTTCCACCGGAGGGAAGAGCCGACGTGATGACGGGGGTGGTGCACCCTGCACCACTCGCATCCTGAAGCGACGCGGCCCCATAGAACGGCAACCCGGTCGCAGCCAGCACGGTGATCGGCAGGGGGGCGTACGACTGCGCGGTCGGCACTGTGGTGAGAGAAAAGATGTTGCCCGTGGACCCGGCGAAATAGATGGTGCTGCCGCCGGTCGCCGTCCCCGACTCTGCGGCACCGTAGGCAATCGGAACCGTGCCAACCAGCGTCATGGTGCGATCGGGGTGGATTCGAAACAGCGACGAGACACCACTGCCATCGATCGCAACTGCGACGATGTCTCCATCGGCTCGGGTCACGAAGTCGCCCGCCGACCAGAAGACATCATTCGCGCGCGCGGACAGCGGCGGATTGAGCACTGGGTAGGCGGCGTACAGGGTCGCCGCACCAGTCGTCGGGTTCACGTCGTAGATCTGCGACAGCACCCCGCTTCCCATCAGCAGGTCACCGTTCGGAAGCGCGGTCAAGGAATTGTAGGTCACGCCGGCAGGGATACCGGTGACCGTGACGGACGACTCCTGCAGCCCCGTCGCCGGGTTGAGTTGCACCAGCTGGGGCGCCGCCGACGTGAACTGGATGCCATACAACGCGGTTCCCGCTTCGTTGAAAGCGATATCCCCGTAGCTGACGCCGGTGAGGGGCGCCGTGGACACAAGCGTCCCGGTTGGCGTCACCTGGTACAACTCGTTGTTGGCCGTGCCTCCGGTGTTGAACCAGAGATTTACGGGCGCGCAGGCGGCTGCCTGCGCCGAATCGGAGTTGACCAGTGTGAGGCCGGCAAGCCCGGCGCTCACCGAGAGAAAGACAATTGTCGACCAGGCAAACGTCGTTCGTCGTTTCACTGCGAGCCCCCGGATTGTCTACGCGCGAAACGCGCGTCACGCGCGAAGCGCGCGTCATGCTCGTCAATCCTCAGCCGGTCGAGTGCTGGCCGCTAGGGCCGTTGGTCCTGTGTCGGCCTCCTTCGAGATGTGCGGCAAGCTTCTTCAGAGCGCGGATGCGGTAGCCCTCGATGATGAACGCACGCGGCGCGGCAGCGCGAGAGTTGGTTAGCGTTGGTCGTACGATCCACCAGCTGAAGGAAGACCCGTCATGGAACTGCCCGTCCCGCTCATCGAACTACTGCAGAAACCTGCGCTGTGTTACCTGGCGACCACGATGCCGGCCGGTTCTCCCCAGCTGACCCAGACCTGGGTCGACACCGATGGCGAACACGTGGTTATCAACAGCGTTCAGACCCACCAGAAGGTGAGGAACATCGAGCGAGACCCACGCGTGGCGGTCGCCGTCTCCGATCCCGAGAACCTGCGGGCTTTCTTCCAGGTGCGCGGCCGTGTCGTCGAAGTCAGAACGGAGGGCGCGGTCGATCACATCGAGAAGCTCTCACAGAAATACAACGGTGGCCCCTACCCCTGGTACGGAGGCCGCGAGCAGGTGCGGGTCATGCTCATCATCGAGGCAGATCGCGTCAGCACGCCCCGGTAGCCATCGAGGGCCGCCAGTGAGTTCGGCGATGTGAACTCTCGGTCGCCGGGATTTCTTGACCAATTGCCATGATCTCGCTAACGTACAACCAAATGGTTGTATCAATTCTCTCCCCCCAGCAGACAGACCGTGTTTTCCATGCCCTGTCCGATGCCACGCGCCGCGACATCGTCGAGCGAACGATGCGGCAATCGCAGTCGGTTTCGACGCTCGCCAACTACTACGAAATGAGTTTCGCGGCCGTGCAGAAGCACGTCGCCGTGCTCGAACGTGCGGAACTCGTGACGAAAAGGCGGGCGGGGCGCGAGCAGCTTGTGCACGCGAACGCGGTGACGGTGAACGCGGCCGCGCGATTGCTCGACGCCTATGAAGCCCTCTGGCACCAGCGGGCGGCAGCCATCGACAGCATCCTCGCCGAGGAAAACGAGAAGGGATCCGCGAAATGACAGTGATCAGCACCACGAGGGACGTCGACGCGCTGCAGCTCGTGTTCATCGCCGAGTTCGATGCGACACCAGAGCGTGTCTGGAAGCTATGGCAGGACCCGCGCCAGCTTGAGCGCTGGTGGGGACCCCCCGGATACCCCGCCACATTCGTGCGCCACGAGTTCGTCGCCGATGGCCAGTCCCGCTACTTCATGAGCGGTCCGGACGGTGAAAAGTCGAGAGGCTTCTGGAGGGTTGTCGCGATCGACGAGCCACACAGCCTGGAGATCGACAACGGCCTCGCCGGCGACGACGGCGAACCCATGGCCAACGTCCCGCCTGGACGCGCCATCGTCACAATCGAACCCTCGGATGGCAAAACCCGGATGACCGTGGTCAACCAGTTCCGCTCCATCGAACAGATGAACCTCATGCTCGGGATGGGTATGGCCGAGGGAATGGGGCTGGCGCTCGGCCAAATCGACGGCATCCTGGCGGAGGTGCCGCATCCAGCGTGACTGGTGCGCACGGAGGACCCGATAGCTGGTGGATCCGAGACCGCAAGCCCTTGAATCCCGTCACATAACGGCGTTGTCTGAAATAACTCAACACCGATAAGAAACGGGTGCTCCAATGTCGAACAATCCGATCCTTCCATTCATCCCCAACACCGACGGGGAAGAGTTGCTGCAGTCCAACAACGACGAACTCGACGAGGGCGAAACCACGGACTCCGAGGACACCGTCGACGAGGATGTGCGCGAGGCCGACTCGATCAACGAAAAGCTGGAGGAGTAGCGACGCCGTCGACGATGACGATCGTTTTCGCCAGGTCCTAGGGCCGGTGGTATTGGTCGTCGGTGAGGTGCTCCAGCCACACCGTTGTGGTCGCTGGGTCGTCGCCGAGCTCGAGCATCGCAAGGTGGGTCATGAAGTCGTCGGGTGTTGCCCCGTGCCAGTGCTCCTCGCCCGGCGGGGTATAGATCGTGTCACCGGGTCGCGCTTCAATGATCGTGCCGTCCCGGGTTCCGATCAGCGCGACTCCCGCGGTGACGTGAAGCGTTTGACCGCGGGCGTGGGAGTGCCAGGCGGTGTGTGCGCCGGGTGCGAACCGCACGTTAGCGACCGTCATTCGCTGGTCGTCGTTTCTCGGCCCGATAATGGGGTCGAGCCACACGTCGCCAGTGAACTGCTCCGGCGGATTCTTCGTGGTCTTCGGTTTCGGAACGAGTTCCATCAGTTGGCTCCTTTATGAGGCTCGCCTGCGACCATGTCAGCCCCGGGTCGCTCTATCGTGCACTGTCACACGGTACCCATCGAGGTCCTGGAAGACGAACGTCGTGCCGAACGGTCCCTCGAATGGCGCCTGGACGATGACGGCGCCAGCGTCGGCGAGGGTCGCGTGAAGGGCTACTGCCTCGGGATCGTGCAGCCAGAGTGCGACACCGAGGCCCACGGGGCCGGAGTCGAGATCGACGCCGGGGCTCGGATCCCGCACGGCGAAGGTCGGCTGTGTGTCAAAGACGACGGCGTGCGGTGGTGAGAACGGCGCTCGCGTGAGCCCGACAACCTGTTCGTAGAAGGTTGCCGCTTTCTCGAGGTCGCGCACTTGCAGGGCGATGAAGTCTGGACCGGTAACGGTCATGGTGAATCTCCTATGTCAGTTTTCTTACATCCCAGAGTATGTCAGGATACTGACATGGTCAATTCGGATCCTCAGGTCGGCTACTCGCTCAAGCACGCGCAGTCACTGCTTCACCTCCGAATGGAGGAGGCGCTGAAACCGCTCCGCCTCACGGTGTCCCAGTACTCCTGTCTTCATCACCTTCGCCGTGAACCTGGAATCTCCGCCGCGGCGCTCGCCCGGGCCACCTTCGTCACGCGGCAATCGATGAACGCGATGCTGCAGCAACTGGTCGACCGCGGCCTGGTTTCCCGGTCATCCCAGGCGGAGAGCGGTCGGGCGCTCCCCTCCACTCTGACGGCGGCGGGCGCCACCGCCCTCGACTCCGCCCAGGAACTCGTGGACGGCGTCGAACGGCGAATGCTCGCCGGCCTCACGCCGTCCGAGTCCGCGGCTCTCGCCCGCGGCCTTGCGGCGTGCGTGAGAGCGCTCGAGGGCTGATCGCGACGCAAAATTCGCCCGCTTGTGACTAATTCGCCTGCGCGAACCGGCGACAATGTCCCAAAAGGGCGAAGTTACTCAATCAGGTGCGAGCGGCTCACCGCCCCGCTGGGTTCCATTGCCGGATGGCGTCGACGAATTCCCGAGGCGCTTCGGAGGCGGCGAAGTGCCCAACCCCGGGGACCAGGACGGTTTCTGCGGTGGGGAAAAGACGTTGCCAGCGCAAGAGTTCTGGCTCTTTGAAAGCGTCGTCCTTGTCACCCCAGATCAGAAGCACGGGCAGTTCCGGGTTCTCGGTGAGGCGGGTTTCGAGGGCTGCAAGGAAGTCCCGGGATTCGATGATCTGCCGAGGAAGTACCCATGTGGGTGTGCGGTGACCGAGGGGGAGCGGCATTCGGTAGTGGCTCATTTCGAGGTGGCTCAGTTTGCGCCACTTGTGGCTGGCCGGGATCTCCGTTCACCGGCCAGCCCCAGGTGTTACTGATGATCGCGCCGCCCAGTCGGCCCGGCACGGCGAGGCCCGCACTGAGGCCAATCGGACCGCCCCAGTCATGAACTACGACCGTGTAGTCGCGCAAGTCGAGGTTTTCGATCAGCTGGGCTAGCAGCGCGGATTGGGCGTCCGGAAGATAGGAGAATCCTGGCGCCGCTTCGGAGAGGCCGAAGCCGGCGAGGTCTACGGCGACACAGCGGAAGCTCTGTTTCAAAAGGGCGATGGCCTCACGGTAGACGAACGACCAGGTCGGATTTCCGTGCACGAATAGCAGGGTCGTACCGGTTCCCTCGTCGATATCGTGAATGCGGTGACCGTCGACCTGCATCACATGGCTCCCGAAAGGGTGAAGCTCGTCGTCGAGCCATGCGGGAGTGGACCCCGCTAGTCGTATTCGTTTTGGGTGCCGGCACCCACCGGTTCAGCGAACTACTGCGAACAATCGACGGGGTTTCACAGAAAATGCTCACGCAGACCTTGCGCGATCTGGAACATGCGAACTGCGTGCAACGAACCGTGCGCCCGACAGCACCAATTGCAGTCGAGTATTCCCTGACCGAGCTGGGCCGCACGATAGTGACTCACTCCTTGTGAGTCACTCACTCCTTGTGGTTGACGCGACGCCATGACCGCGCCGTCCCGCCATATTCCTGCTGGGCGAGGCACCCAATTCGCCTGGGCTAACGACTCAGTCCGGGTCCTGTCCCCCGCTCATCTCACCCACGGGGCCATCACGGTCGTCGAAGACACCCTGAAACCCGGATTCTTCCTCGCCCGCCACCACCACAAAGAAACCACCGAGGTCTTCTTCGTCCTTGAAGGCAGCGTGAACTTCCGGCTCGACGACCAGTCACTGACGGCCGGAGTCGGAGACACCGTCAACATCACTCCGCCGACACGACACGAAGTGTCCGCCCCTGACGGCGCCCGAATCATCACGATCTTCTCTCCCGGCGGGTTCGACGTCAACCTCACCGCTGTGCGAGAGCTCGCAGACACGGGGGCCAATGACGCCGACTACCACGAACTAGCCGAACGCTTCGACATATGGCACGACTAACGGTGCCATAAATCGAGTCCCACGACGCAGAACCTCCCGGGATAGCGCGCAACGCCAACATTTATTGCGCGCTCGGTGGGGCCGGCATCCCTAACCTCGCGTATCGTGGGTGACGAGCAGCCCCACTTCGACGGATGTCGTGTCTTCGCTCCGTGACCGGGAAGCAGTGGGACTCAATGAATTCATTCCATGCGAGGGCCATCGCTGCAAGCGCAGCGGCCCTGACTATCGCCGCCGCAATCGCAACCGCGACTCCTGCTTTCGCGACGCCACCAGACGTGGTCCAAACCTTCTCCGCAACGGGAGCGGTCCAGACCTGGGTGGTTCCGACTGGGGTTACGAAGATTTCCGTCGACCTTGCCGGCGGCCAGGGCGGCGCATCCTACGGTGGGGGCGGTCTCGGCGCAGAACTGACGGGGACGCTGTCTGTGACGCCCGGGACGACACTCAACGTGGTGGTCGGTGGATACGGCAGCAACGGGCAGGAATACTCCCGAGGCGCAGGCGGTGGCGGAGGCTCCTTCATTTACACCACGGCGAACCTGGGCGGCATCCTTGCAGCAGCTGGCGGCGGCGGCGGGCAAGGTTCGAACACAGGCGCCTCATCGGCGAGCACTAGCACTTCAGGTATTGCAGGCGGCAACGGTGGTGCTGGCGGTACCAACGGCAACGGGGGCCAGGCTGGCACCGCTGGTGGCGGAGGCGGCCTCCTGACCGACGGGACCTCGAACGGAGGCGGCGGCGGACATTCGCTGGCGGATGGGGCAGCGGGCGGTTCCGGCGGTACCGGCGGCGCGTTCGGTGGCGGGGGCGGGACATCCGACCCCGCGGGCGGAGGCGGCGGCGGCTACAGCGGCGGTGGCGGTGGCGCTTACACCGGCCCCAACGGCGGTGGCGGGGGTGGCGGCTCGTACTTCGCGGGTACCCTCACGACCGCAGGAAACTACGGCGGCGGCGGCCCCGGCTTCGTTGATGTCAGCTACGTGGTGCCGACCATTAGCGCCGTCAGCCCCGCGACCGGGACGGCGCACGGCGGCACCACCGTGACCATCACCGGGACCGGGTTCACGGGCGCCACAGCAGTCGATTTCGGGGCTGTTGCCGCCAGCTCTTTCACCATCGTTTCTGACACCTCCATCACGGTGACGTCTCCCGGTTCCGTGAAGGGCGTGGTAGACGTGACCGTGATCGGGGCGGATGGGCCGAGCGCAACCGCAACCGGCGGGTTCACCTACCTTGCCGCACCCGTGCTTGCCGCCACCGGGATAGACCCCACAAACACACTGTTTGCCGGTGGTGGCCTACTGCTTGCCGGACTGATCATCTGCAGGTTTGCCCTGATGCGCCGGAGGCGCCCGCTGCGGGCACAGTAACC
>Ga0302279_10000427_pt1 | contig 61213 bp, 56 predicted proteins | sample III_Bog_N3_3_FD_194541 | JGI IMG/M metagenome (GOLD analysis project Ga0302279, IMG submission 194541) | Peat permafrost microbial communities from Stordalen Mire near Abisko, Sweden - III_Bog_N3_3 | ecosystem: Environmental > Terrestrial > Soil > Wetlands > Peat | place: Sweden: Abisko... | reverse complement strand
TACCGCGAGCACTCGGTGGGGTGGGCTGGCAGACCCCGCTCATCTCCGGTGCGTCCAGAAGCTCGGGCGCAATGAACACAAAGGAGTGGTCATGACGTAACCGAGCGAGAAGCTCACGATAGCCAGCCGGTGTGAGTCCGGTCCGGGGAGAAGCCAAGTTCCCCGGTAGTGAAGCCCCCGGCGTTGGCCGAGACGCCAGCGTCGAAGCGGGGTGGATCAACTTGTCGGTCCGCAACGTGAAGTGAAGCTTGCAGCGTCGTCAAGCGGATCTGCGAAAGCAGATACAGGGAGAGCCGAGCCTGTCGGAAATGGGCGAAGGCCATGGAAGGCATCTTTGATCTTGGAGCGGATGCCGAAGAACTCTCCGGCGTATGGAGCGTGGAACGTCAAGAAGGTTGTCGTGGGAACTGGAGAGGCCCTCCTCGGCCCCGTCCTGTGGGAACGGGAACGTGTCTGCCTATAACCGGTGACGGGAAGTGGCAGGTTGCCGAGAGGGAGTCGGAGGGGGTCGTAGTAGTGACGACGGGTGGGACAACACAACCCACCCATAGCGAAGGGCCCCTGCTTCACCGGTGCACGACGAAGGAGGTGAGGGACGCTGATGAGTGCCGAGCAAACGGCTAGATCCGTCGGACAGGCCGATGGCCTGGACCCCGTCCGAGCCCTCCAACGCGTGCTCTACCGCAGCGCCAAGCAAGAACCAGAGCGTCGGTTCCATGCCCTCTACGACAAGCTCGCCCGCAGCGACGTGATGTGGCGGGCATGGGTCGACGTGGCCACCAACCAGGGTGCTCCCGGCATCGACGGCATCTCCATCGCCGATATCGAAGCCGGTGGCGCAGAAGGGGTGCGTCAGTTCCTCGAAGGTCTCGCTGCACAGCTCCGGGCGAAGTCATATCGCCCGAAGCCCCTGCGGCGGGTCCACATCCCGAAACCGGGTAGGGCGGGCGAGACCCGGCCGCTCGGGATCCCCACGGTCACCGACCGGGTGGTGATGGCGGCGGCGAAGATCGTCCTCGAACCTGTTTTCGAGGCGGACTTCTCGCCCCAGAGTTTCGGCTTCCGGCCGAAGCGCTCCGCCCACCAGGCCCTTGACGCCGTCCGCCTGGCGGCCAACAGAGGCTCGGTGTGGGTGCTCGACGCCGACATCAAGGCATGCTTCGACGAGATCGACCACGACGCCCTGATAGGCGAGGTCGAGCGCCGGGTAGTTGACCGGCAAATGTTGAAGCTGCTGCGGAGCTGGCTGCGAGCAGGGGTGTTCGAGGGCGGGATCGTCGCCGACACGGAGTCGGGGACCCCGCAGGGCTCACCCATTTCGCCGCTGCTCGCCAACGTCGCCCTCCACGCCCTTGACCGGGCGTGGCAGGCGGCGGGGCCACGAGCAGGTGTCCTGGTCCGCTACTGCGACGACTTCGTCGTGCTGTGCCCCACCGAAAAACGGGCCGAGGCGGCCCGGGACCTGGCGACGATGACCCTGGCTCCGATCGGGCTGCGTCTGCATCCCGAAAAGACCAGGATCGTTTGTCTCCACGAGGGCAAGGAGGGGTTCGACTTCTTGGGCTTCCATCACCACATGAGGGAGTCCTCGAAGCGAAAGGGCCGCTACTACTTACAGAAGTGGCCTTCTCCTCGGGCCATGGCCTCTATCAGGGCCAAGGTTCGGGATCGGACCCCACGGGGCTACGCCGGGCGTGACCTGGCCATCGTCGTCGGAGAGCTCAACCCCGTGCTTCGGGGTTGGGGGGCTTACTACCGCTACGGAAACTCGTCGCGGAAGTTCAGCGCTGTCGACGGCTATGTCCATGAGCGTCTGGCCAAGCTGGCAAGCGTCAAGCACGGTCTCTCGGGACGGAACTGGACTACCCAATTTACCTACGGGTGGCTCACGACACTCGGGATCTACCGGCTGACCGGAACGGTGCGCTACTGGAGTGCGAATGCCTGACGGTGAACGGTGTCGGAGAGCCGTGTGCGGGAGAACCGCATGCACGGTTCGATAGGGGGCTGCTGGGGAGGTGATCACGATCCCGACCGAGAAGGGCGAGAAACCTTTGGGCCCGCGCCTGACGTCGGGACACCGGGTGACCGAACCAGCGGCCTACCTCACAAGAGCCGGAATTCCGGGTCGACGGACGGCACCGCCGACGCTGCGGGTCGGCTCCGCGGTATCGGCCCGGAAGGGCACGACCGGCGCGGCGGGGTCAGACGCCGGGGTTGGTGCTCTGGTCGAACGTGCCGACGACCAGTAGCCACGCCGCCGTGATCATGTAACACGTGTTCGACACGATGGCCAGCGCAGCGAGGTACAGACCGGCCAGTGGCCCGAAGAAGAACACCACCGCACCGATCATCTCCGCCAGGTGGATGAGACATCCGCCGACGATGCGGGTGCGCCGGAGGCCGTTGGAGAACCTGATGGCCTTCACGTAGCCGTTGACGAAGACGACGGCCGACAGTGCGGCGACGACGAACAGCTCGGCGCCGATGGTCCGGTGGTTCTGCGCCCCCATCAGCACGAGGGCACAGCGCAGGAAGACCAGTGCCAGAGCGGTGAGCGTGTTGATCGCCCGGTAACGATGGGTGGCGTCAGCGGCGATCGCCCGCACGTTGATCGACATCGCCACGAACACCAAGCCGGTGAGCGTGACCGCTCCCGTCCCGACGAGGAGGAAGAAATCGGTCCACTGGTCAGGCCTGAACGCATCGGCGGCAACCATCGCCTGATCGTAACGAGCCGTACCCGTCCGGGCCATCACCCGGGAACGACCGACGCCGACGCGGCATGACCGGGGACGGCACGTGACCACGTCGACACCGGGGCCGGGTCCGCCCCCGGCGACACGGAGCGGTCGGATCCGGTGAGCGGACCCGGTCAGGTCCGCCGAACTCACCCGTCGGCGAAGAACCTCGGCAAGAAGTGCCGGTTGACCTCGAGCAGGGCGTCGGCCAACCGCTCGGCCAGCGGGTACTGCCCGACCAGGGGATTGGCCACCAGCGCCCGGATCATCGTCGACCGGCTGCCCGACAGGGCCGCCTCGACGGCCAGTCGCTCGTAAGCCTTCACGTGGGCCACCAGGCCGGCCATGTCCGGCGGCAGGGGGCGCTGGGCCACGGGGTGGGCCCCGCGGGCGTCGACCACACAGGGGACCTCGACCACGGCGTCCGCCGGCAGCTCCCCCAGGGCACCGTCGTTGACCACGTCGACCACCTGCAGATCGCCGGTGTCGGCGTGCAACGAGGCGATGAGCCGGACGGCGGCCTCGGAGTAGAAGGCCCCACCCCGCCACGACAACTTGTCCGGCTTGGTCACCAGCGCCGGGTCCCGGTACTCGGCCAGCAGCTCGGACTCGAGGTCGGCGACCACCTGGGCCCGGCTGCGCCAGCCCGGGACCGACTGCTCCGCCACGAATTCGTCCAGGCAGTAGTAGTAGTGGAGGTAGTAGGAGGGGAGCGCCCCGAGCAGCCGGAGCAGTCCGAGGGGCACCCCCGACTCGAGCTCGAGCTCCGGTCCGAACCGCTCGAGCGCCTCCCCGAGCCGGTCCACGCCGTCGACGGTGGCCGACCGCACCCAGGTCAGGTGGTTGAGCCCGACGTGTTCGATGGCCACCGTGTCGGGATCGACCCCCAGGTAGTGGCCGAGGCGGCGCTGGGCGTGGATGGCCACGTTGCACAGTCCGAGGGCGCGGTGCCCCTCGTCGGCCAGGGCCTGGGTCACGATCCCCACCGGGTTGGTGAAGTCGACCAGCCATGCCCCTGTGGCCCCGTGGTCCGCCGTCTCCTCGGCGATCTCCATCACCAGCGGGACGGTCCGCAGTGCCTTGGCCAGTCCCCCGGGACCCGTGGTCTCCTGGCCCAGGCAGCCGTAACCCACCGGAAGGGTCTCGTCGACGTGACGGGCCGCCTGGCCGCCCACCCGCAGCTGCACGATGACGAAGTCGGCGCCGTCGATCCCCCGCCGCCGGTCGTCGGTGGTGGTCACCGTCCCCGCCCATCCCCGGTGGCGCAGGATGCGTTCGGCCATCGCACCCACCACCTCGCGACGCTCGGCATCGGGGTCGACGAGCACCAGCTCGTCCACCACCAGCCGGTCCTCGTGGTCGCAGAAGGCGTCCACCAGCTCCGGCGTGTAGGTGCTGCCCCCGCCGACCACGGCCACCTTCACGCCCACGCGGGCAGCGTAACATCGCCCCGTGGGCACGACCGGAGGTGCGACGGTGACCACGGACGGAGCGTCCGGCCCCGCCACGGTGGCCGCCCTGGCCGTCGACGGCGGGGCGTCGAAGACCGACGTCCTGGCCCTGGCCGCCGACGGTTCGGTCCTGGCCTGGGCCCGAGGTGCGGGGTCCAACCACCAGTTCTCCGGCCTCGAGGAGGCCATGGAGGTCATCGGGGCCACCGTGGCGGTGGTCCGCCGATCGGCGGGGATCGGCGACGCCACCGTGGCCACCGGTCTCTTCTGCCTGGCCGGGGTCGACCTCCCGGTCGACGAGCAGCGGGTCGGCGACGCCGTCGCCGGACGGGGCTGGTCCACGGACGCCGTCGTGCGCAACGACACCTTCGCCGTCTGGCGGGCCGGGTCCACGCGGGCCTGGGGCGTCGGGGTGGTGTGCGGGTCGGGCCTCAATTGCGTCGGGGTGGGCCCCGACGGGACCACCGTGCGGTTCCCCTCCCTGGCCGAACTGTCGGGTGACTTCGCCGCCGGCGGGTCCTGGCTCGGCATGCGCACCTTGGGCCTGGCCCTGCGGGCCAACGACGGACGTGGCCGGCCCACGGTGCTCACCGACCTCGTCCCGGCCCACTTCGGTCTCGGCTCCCCCGAAGTGGTGCTCGAGTCCGTCTACGAGGGCACGCTCCCCTACCACCGGCTCTTCGAGCTGGCCCAGGTGTGCCTCGACGCGGCGGCGGCCGGCGACGCCGAGGCCCGTCGGGCCGTGGCGTACCTGGCCGACGAGGTCGTGGCCATGGCCGGTGCCGCCGTCGACCGGCTCGGCGTGGGGGACCGTGACGTCGAGGTGGTCGTCGGAGGCGGCGTCTTCGAGACGTCCCATCCGGAATTCGCCGACCGGGTCGAGGCCGGACTGCGGCGGCACGCCCCGGACCTGGTGCTCCGGCGGCTCGAGAGCCCCCCGGTGGTGGGGGCGGGCCTACTGGCCCTCGACGCCCTGGGATCCGGGCCGGCGGCGTGGGACCGGCTGCGGGCCGACGTGGCCGGCCGGGGGCCCGTGTCCGTCGGATCGACGGAGGAGCCACCGACCTGAGCGACCACCTCCCGGATCCGCCCGCCCGGCACCCACCCGGACCGCCGCCCGCCTCACTACGGTGGGTGCCGGACGGAACGGACGACCACGGACGGGGTTACCTGGTCCATCGGTCGGCGGCCGTCCACCCAGGCCACCGGAGAGGCAGGCGACGACCGTGAGCACCGTGCCGACAGGTCCGGGTAGTTGGCAGGCCAGCGACGGCCGGTGGTACCCGGCCGAGCAGCACCCGCAGTTCCGCCCGGCCCCACCGACGGCGGTGGCCGCGGTGGCGCCGGCCGTCCACCCGGGCCGACCGGCCACCGGACCCGTGGCGACCACGACCACGACCACGACCACGACGACGAACCCGGGGGCGCGGCGGCCGCGGCGCCGCCTGCGGCAGCGACGGAACATCCCGCGGGACGTCCTGGCCATCGTCCTCGCCGGTGCCGTGGGCTACGTCACCGTCCGTCTGGTGGCCTACCTGGTCAACCGCTTCCGGGTCACCGTGGTCCACCACCTCGACCCGTCCAGCCACGTGGCGACCGGGCCGTACGTGACCACGTCGATGGCCCAACTGGTCGCCGTGGTCGTCGCCGTGGTCGTCGCCGGGGCCACCGCGGTCTGGATCGCCACCACGGCGTGGCGGCCGGCCCCGGGGAGCGGACTGCCCGAGCCCGGGACCGAGGACCACACGGCCGTGGCCGAGCGGCTCGACCGCCTGCACCGCAAGGGGTTCGTCGTCCTGCGCGACCTCGGGATCCCGCGGAGCAGTGCACGGATCGAGTTCCTGGCCATCGGTCCTCCGGGGGTGTTCGTGGTCGACGCCACCTTCCGCACCGGTGCCATCACGGTCGACAAGGGCGTGCTGCGGAGCGGACGGCAGCGGGTGGTGACCCGGACGACGGCGTTCGGGGCCGAGGAGGTGCTGCGGACGCTGGCGGCGAACCTGCCACCGGGCATGCCGGTGCAGCCCGTCCTGTGCGTGGTCGGCACACCGCTGCCGTGCCCCGAGCTGGTGATCGACGGGGTCCGGGTCATCTCCGGGACGAAGCACCTGTCCCGGGCCCTGACGTCCGGACCGACGGTGCTCGACCCGGCCTCGGTCCACCGGCTGGTCGACGTCGTCCGGAGGGAACTGGGGTCGTGATCCGCCGGCCGCCCACCCCGGACGTCGAGGACCGGGTCCCCTCCACCCCGGGGCCGGGCCCCGCCCCTAGTGGTAGTACTCGCCGCCGTTGACGTCGAGGGACTGGCCGGTCACCGAGCGGGAGAGGTCCGAGACGAGGTAGACGGCGGCCCCGGCCACGTCCCCGTCGTCGGGGATGCGTCCCAGGGGGATGTCGGCCGTGATCTCGTCGACCACCACCCCGGGGTCGACTCCCCGGGCCTCGGCCGTCATGCCGACGTAGAGCTCCACGTTCGGTCCCCACATCCACCCCGGCACGATGGTGTTGACCCGTATCCCGTAGGGCCCGAGCTCGCCGGCCAACGCCCGGGCGGCCGTGTTGAGGGCCCCCTTGGAGATGGCGTAGCCCGACTGCAGGGGCAGTGGTCGCCGGGTGACCATCGAGCTCACGAAGACGATGGAGCCCGACCCCTGCCGCTGCATGGCCGGGAGGACCGACCGGGCCAGCTGCAACGACCCGAAGAGGTTGAGGTCGAGCAGCTTGCGCCACGTGGCCAGGTCGACGTCCTCGAAGCGCTGGAAGACGTCGGGCCGGTAGGCGCAGTTGACCAGGGCGTCGACCCGACCGAATTCCTCGTCGGCCGCCCGGACCAGGCGGTCGCACTGGTCGGGGTCCACCACGTTGGTGACCACCGCACGGGCCCGTCCCCCCGCCGCGGCGATCTCGTCCGCCACCTCCTCCAGCACCGACGCCGTCCGGGCCCCCAGCACCACCGTGGCCCCGTGCCCGGCCAGGGCCAGGGCCACCTCCCGGCCCAGCCCCGCCCCCACGCCGGCGACCACGCACACCCGTCCGTCCAGCAACATCGTCGGTCCCCCCGATCACCGCACCCGGACCGGAACGGCCCGGGACACCGACGGATCGTAGCGGCGGGACGCGCCGCCGGCCCGGGCGGTCCGGTCGGTCCCTCCGAGGGCCCCGGTTCGACAGTGGGCCCGGGCACCGTAGGATTCGCCTCGACCGGTCCGGACCGTGGTGGCACGGGCACCCGGACCCGGAGGACGACGACAGGGGAGGAACCACCATGGACATGGAATACCGCCGGCTCGGACGGTCGGGACTGAAGGTCAGCGTGCTGTCCTTCGGCTCGTGGGTCACCTTCGGCCCGCAGTTGTCGGGGACCCTCGCCGTCGACTGCCTCTCGGCCGCCTACGAGGCCGGGGTCAACTTCTTCGACAACGCCGAGGCCTATTCGGCCGGCGAATCGGAGCGCATCATGGGCGAGGCCATCGCCACCTTGGGCTGGCCCCGACACACCTACGTCCTGTCCACCAAGGTCTTCTGGGGCATCCACGACACGGTGAACATGCGCAACACGCTCAACCGCAAGTACCTCCTCCAGGCCATCGACGGGTCGCTCGAGCGGCTGGGGCTCGACTTCGTCGACATCCTCTACTGCCACCGCCCCGACCCCGAGACGCCGACCGAGGAGACGGTCCAGGCCATGTCCGACATCGTGACGTCGGGCAAGGCGCTCTACTGGGGGACCTCGGAATGGTCGGCCGAGGAGATCCGGGCCGCCTGGGACATCGCCGACCGCCACCACCTGCACAAGCCGGTGGTCGAGCAGCCCCAGTACAACCTGCTCAACCGGGACAAGGTGGAGCGGGAATTCGCCCCGCTCTACGACGACATCGGCCTGGGCCTGACCACCTGGAGCCCACTGGCCTCCGGCCTGCTCACCGGCAAGTACCTCGACGGGGTCCCCGAAGGGTCTCGGGCCACCGTCCCCGGCTACGAATGGCTCTCCTGGCAACTCACCAACGAGGAGTCCAACGCCAAGGTCCGGGCCCTCACGTCCGTGGCCGAGGACCTGGGTTGCACCCTGGCCCAGCTGTCGATCGCCTGGTGCGCCCTCAACCCCCACGTGTCGACGGTGATCACCGGGGCCAGCCGGGTCGAGCAGGTGCACGAGAACCTCGCCGCCCTCGAGGACATCCCCGCCCTCACCCCCGACGTGGCCGCCCGGATCGCCGAGCTGACCGCCTGACCGCCTGGGCCGGGCGGACCGGACGGTCAGTCCCCGGCCTCCGGCGGCCGCGACTCCAGTCCGGCCAGGACCACCAGCCGGTGGTTGGCCCGCGTGGCCACGAAGATCGACAGGGCGGCGGCCGGTAGCTCGGCGAAGACGGCCAGGGCGATGGCCACGAGGAGGGCCTGCCTCCCGTGCGCCGTGGTCACGTCGAACCAGGCGTCCACGATCAGCAGGGTGGCCGTGGCCGATGCCGGCAGCTCGATGCGGGGAAGCAGGCGGAAGGCCAGGTAGGCCGTGCGGGCCATGGCCACCACGAGGAGGATGTCGAACCCGATCCAGCTCAGCCGGTAGTGGGTGTCCAGGTTGCGCTTCGGGAGGGTCACGAAGAGGTAGGCCATCCACGGGAGCAGCAGGGTCGCCACCAGGGCGTAGCCCCAGGCCAGCAGGCGGGCCCGGCGACGGATCTCGGCCGGCAGGGGCACCGGGGAGTCGTGCGGCCGTGCTGCCCGGTGCGTACCCCCTACGCCGTCCCGCCCTGCGCTCACGGCCGGATGCGGCGGGTCCTGGCCCCGCGGTCGTCCTCGGTCGGACGCGACCGGCGTGACTCGTCGGGTGGGGTGCTCCGTTCGAGGGCCAACGTCCGCAGGGTGTCCTGGGTGGAGATCCCCCGCACCGTCGGGACCCGGTGCCACGACCGGTCGGCCGACAGGGTCCACGACTGGACGTCGTCGGCCAGGTTGATCTCCAGGATCTCCTCGAGCTGGTGCACGGCCTCGGGGTCGGCGACGGGGATCATGGCCTCCACCCGTCGGTCGAGGTTCCGTCGCCGGAGGTCGGCCGAGCCGATGTAGATCTGCGCCGGCCGGCCGGCCGTCCCCCCGAAGCGGAAGATGCGCGAGTGCTCGAGGAACCGCCCCACGATCGACCGGACCCGGACCGTCTCCGACAACCCGGGCACACCGGGCCGCAGGCAGCAGATGCCCCGGATGATCAGATCGATGGGCACCCGGGCCGCCGAGGCCCGGTACAGGGCGTCGATCACCGCCGGGTCGTCCAGACCGTTCACCTTGAGCACGATGTGACCGTCCGGTCCCGCCGCGGCCTCCTGGTCGATGAGCTCGACGACCCGGTCGCGGATCCCGCCCGGGGAGGTCACCAGCTCCAGGTAGTTCGGCGGCTGGCTGAACCCGGTGATGTAGTTGAAGAAGCGCGTGACGTCGGCCCCGAGGTCGGGCCGTGACGACAGGATCCCGAGGTCCTCGTACATCCGGGCCGTCTTGGGGTTGTAGTTGCCCGTGCCCACATGGCAGTACCGGCGCACCGACTCGCCCACCTGCCGGACCACCAGGGTGGTCTTGGCGTGGGTCTTCAGTCCCATGAGCCCGTAGATCACATGGGCCCCGGCCTCCTCCAGGGCACGGCCCCAGCCGATGTTGGCCTCCTCGTCGAACCGGGCCGTCACCTCCACCAGCACGGCCACCTGCTTGCCGTGCTCGGCCGCACGGACCAGGGCCGCCACCACCGGACTGTCGCCCGACGTCCGGTACAGGCACTGCTTGATGGCCAGGACGTGGGGGTCGTCGGCCGCCTCGGTCATCAGTTCCTCCACCGAGGCCGAGAAGGAGTCGTAGGGATGGTGGACCAGGACGTCCTGGCGGTCCAGGACGTCGAAGATGGTGGCCCCCTCGTCGCGCTCCACCACGGCCAGGGCCGGGGGGACCAGCGGCGTCCACGGCGGCTCGTCGTGGAGGGTCGGCCGGTCGAGGGCGTGGAGGGCCCACAGGCAGTCGAGACCAAGCGGACCGTTGCAGCGGTAGACGTCCTCGCGGGAGAGGCCCAGCTCCGAGGTCAGACGCTCGACCGGGCCGTCGAAGGTCCCCGAGTCGACCTCGAGGCGGACCACGGGGAGGAACCGCCGGCGCCGGAGCTCCTCCTGGAGGGCCAGGAGGAGGTCGTCGGCGGCATCGTCGTCGAGGGCCAGGTCGGCGTCGCGGGTGACCCGGAACACGCACGGCGGGCCGACCTGCATCCCGGGGAAGAGCTCGCCGATGAACGCCGAGAGCACCTGCTCCAGGGGGATGAACCGGTCACCCCCGGGGAGGGAGAGGAGACGGGGGACGTTGGGGGGGACCTTCACCCGGGCGAAGCGGCTCTCCGCGTCGTCCCCGCCCTCGGCGTGACGGACCTCCACACCCACGTTCAGCGAGAGGTTGGACAGGTAGGGGAACGGATGGCTCGGGTCGACCGTGAGTGGCGTCACCACGGGGAGGATCAGGCGCTCGAACAGCTCGCGGAGGTACCCGCGGTCGTCCGGCCCCAGCCCGTCCCACGAGCACAGCTCGACCCCCTCGGCCCGGAGGGCCGGCAACAGCTCGTCCACCAGGACGGCCTCCTGGCGCCGGACCATCGCCTCCAGCGACGCCCGCACGTCGGCCAGCAGTTCGGCCGGGCTGCTCCCGCTCGGGGTCCGGTTCTGGATGCCCGCCGTGACCTGCCGGCGCAACCCGGCCACCTGGACCTGGAAGAACTCGTCGATGCGCTCGCTGAACAGGGCCAGGAACTTCACCCGCTCCAGAAGGGGCACCCGCTCGTCGACGGCCAGGTCCAGCAGGCGGTCGTTGAAGTCGAGGTCGGAGAGCTGCCGGTCGAAGTACCGGGGGCCGGAGTCCGCCAATTCACCCACCCCGGGGCTCGTCGAGGCATCCGTGGTCATCGACCAACGATACCGACCCCGGCGGGCACCGGCGTCCGACCGGCCAGGGCTGTGGGCCCGGCCGGTATCCCGTAGGTTGCAGGGGAGCACACGTCAGCCGCACACCTCGAGCCAGGGGACCACCGACCATGGAGCACGGACCGTCGATCGAAGTCATCGTGGAGATCCCGCGGGGGAGCCGGAACAAGTACGAATTCGACCACGAACGCAACCTCATCCGCCTCGACCGCCGGCTCTTCTCCGCCACCTTCTATCCGGCCGACTACGGCTTCGTCCCCGACACCCTGGCCGAGGACGGCGATCCGTTGGACGCCCTGGTGCTGCTGGACGAGCCCACCTTCCCCGGGTGCCTGGTCGACGCCCGGCCCGTCGGGGTCTTCTGGATGTCCGACGAGAAGGGCCCCGACGCCAAGATCATCACCGTCGCCCTGGGCGACCCCATGTGGACCAGCGTCGAGACGCTCGAGGACCTCCCGCCGCACCTGACCCACGAGATCGCCCACTTCTTCGACGTCTACAAGGACCTCGAGCCCGGCAAGCTCACCAAGATCGGCGGGTTCGAGGGCGTCGACGCCGCCTGGCTGGAGATCGAGCGCTCCCGCCAACGGGCGGCGGGCCACCCGGGAGGTGCCTGACTCAGGCCAGGATCAGGGCCTTCTGCTGGTCGAACTCCTCCTGGGTCAACGCACCGGAGTCCCGCAACGCGGCCAGCTCCTTCAGCTGGTCGATCCGGTTCGACGCCGCCGTCACGGCCGACGTGGGGTCGGGCGGGGGAGGCAACGGGGCGGTGGGGGCGGCGGGGGCGGCCGCGGGCTGGGCCGGTGCCGGTTGGGCGGCCGGCTGCTGGGCCGCTGCGGCCTGTTGGTTGGCCGCGGCCCGGTTGGCCCCGGCCTTGGCCCCCATGTAGGCGACGCCCCCGACGGCGGCCATCCGGAGGAGCGGTGCTCGGCGCATCAACATGGCGGCTACTCCCCGTCCTCGCCGACGCCCAGGTCGATGCCCAGGGCGAAGGCGATCTCCGCGGCGGCGGACACGATGCGGACATTGCCGACCGTGGGGTTGAGGGCCACCAGCAGGCCGAGGATCTCCTCGGGGGTGACGCCGGCGTCGAGGGCGAACCCGACCTGGAAGACGTAGGAAGCCGGCGCGGCGTCCGAGGCGATCAGGGCGGCGATGTTGGCCAGCGAGTAGGTCTTGGGGTCGAGGCCGGAGGCCTCGAGGTTGTCGAGCCGGGCGTTGAGGAGGCCCTCGAGCGCCGCGGTGTCATGTTGGGCGACGCCCAGGAAGATGTTGGTCGTTTCCGTTGCGTGGGCCATCGGGCTCCTCCGGTTGTTCGGCTGGTGGATCGGACAGGACATGACGACCGGGCGCCCGCTCGGCACCCGGTGACGACCGTCACTCTAACCACCGGGTCCCGCCCGTGCCGCGCCCCGGGCGCCGGCGGGTGACGGGCCCGGTCGACGCCCCTCGCCGTTCAGGGCGCCGTCGGCACCCCGTCGACGTCGACGACGGGCTCCTCACCGGCGTCCGACCCGTCCAGCCCGTCCGGTCCGTCGACCGCCGGGGCGTTCGGGCGGTAGAAGGCGGCCAGCAGGGCGCCGGCGTTGACCAGGCCGAAGACGGCGGCGAACAGTGCGGCCTTCTTCCCCGAACGGTTGCGCCCGGTCAGGCGGTCGAAGGACCAGCGGCCGCTGCCCAGTGCGGCGAGGGCCACCGCGGCGATGCCGACGATGCCCGTGTACTCCCAGCCGCCCTTGAAGACGAAGAAGCCCTTGCCCTTGTGGTCGGTGGCCGCCGCCGTGGCCATCAGCCCGACGACCGCCGCCGCGGGCAGCGGGTTCAGCGCCCCGACGGTGATCGCCGCACCGGCACCGATCTCGGTGGACGCGGCGAGCCGGGCGTGCAGCCCCGCCGGGCGGAGCCCGAGCGATTCGAACCACCCGGTGGTCCCTTCGAAGCCTCCCGCACCGAACGCCTTGTTCGCCCCGTGGGCGATCAGCATCGGCCCCAGTCCCAGCCGGAGCAGCAGTGCCGCTACGTCCCTGTCGCTATCGCTCATCGGTGATCCTTTGCTCGTCGGCTTCCCCGGGGCGGTGCCCCGGCCGGAACTGGTGGTGACGACCGGTCGGTCCCCCCGTCCCTCCGGGTGCCGGCCCGGCCGCCGGTGGGGCCATGCTACTGAACCGGGGTACCCGACCCACCCGGGCCATGGCGAATTCCGGAGGTGCACCACTCTCCGAGCCCCGTAGCGCCGTGTTCCCGATTCCACATCCTGCGAAGTTTCCGCTACGGTAACTCTTGTTCCAGCCCGTGAGCGCGGTACCCGCCACCTGCGCTCCGGGCCGGAACCCTTTCGCGTCAGGGACCGTTTCCCGGTCCCTACCCCTCCTCGTCGGACCGTCGGCCCACCGGCCACTGGTGCTGCCACTCGGGGATGGCCTCGCCGCCCCGCCCGACGAAGTACTCGCTCAGGCCCGCCGTCTGCTCGCGCTTCCACGTCGCCTGGGCCCGGACCAGGTCGTCCAGGCTCATCCCGGCCAACGCCGGGTAGCGTGACAACAGGGCCAGGGTCACGCGCACCGACGCCTCGACGTCCGCCGCGGCGTCGTGCGCACCACCGTGCTCCACCCCGTACTCACGGCACAGATCCCCCAGCTTGCGCCCCCCGCGCCGGTAGCGGTCGGCCTGCTTGTCCAGCACCATGCAGTCCACCACCGGGCCGAGCGGTACGTCATCGGCGAGACCGCTCCCCGTCCGCCGTCGGAGCATGGCGTCCACCATGGTGAGGTCGTAGCTGAGGTTCATCCCCACCACCGGGGTCCCCGACCGACCGGCGTCGCCGATGGTGGCGGCGATGACGTCGAGGGCCTCGTCGAGGGCCTGTCCCCCGGCCGCCCGGTCATCGGTGATCCCGTGGACCCCGGTGGCCCCAGGCGGGATGGGACGGCCGGGGTTCACGATGGACGACACCGTCCCGGCCCGGTCCCCGTGCTCGAACGTGACGAAGGCGTACGACACCGGAACGTCGGTGAACGGGTCGACCCCGGTCGTCTCGAGGTCGAATCCGATCAGCGTTCCCTCGCTCCAGTGGGCCATCGACGTCTCCCCTGCTCCCTCGGCTCCGCGGTCGGCTCCGCCGTGCGGACGGTGGCGCCACGGCCACCGGGCGCACTGTAACGGTCCGGTGCGACGGGCACCGTCGGGGCCGCCCACCGTCCGGCGGCCGGGGCCGGTGGTTAGGATCGCCACCGATGGGACCGGCACTGCCACGGAGCGGGGCGGCGTCCCGGGACCGCGCCCTCGAGGTGCTCCTGGCGCCGGCACTCGAGCCCATCGTCGACCACGTGGCCTGGTCACCGGCACCCGACGTCTACGAGGTGGCCTCGGCCCGCGGCCACCTCCGGTTCACCCGCCGACGGGACGGGCCCGCCACCCGTCCACCGGCCCCCCGCTACGAACGGGTGTCGCTCCACGGCGAGGACCCGGTCGCCCGCCAGGACCCGGCCCACCTGTCGACCCTGGCCGAAGAGCGGGCCCTGGCCCACCCGGTCCGGTCGGCCAACTCGTACCCGCACGCCTTCGACCACCTGGCCCAGCTCTTCGACCACCCGTCGGCACCGGACCTCGTGGTCCAGCACAGCGCGTCCCACTACTGGCCCGAGGCGGGTGGGCATCTCGGCGAGCACGGATCGCTCGGGGTCACCCAGTCGCGGGCGCCCTTCATCGTCTCCGGCGCCGGGGTCGAAGCCCGCGGGGCCGTCGCGGCGTCGTGCCGGCTGGTCGACGTCGCCCCGACGGTGCTGGAGCTCCTGGGCTGCCCGGCCCCGCCCGGTGCCCCCGGGGAGGCCCGACTGGTCCGCCAGGACGGCCGTATCGTCACCGAGGTCGTCGGCCGGCCCGGTGGAGCCGACCACGTCGTGGCCTTCCTCCTCGACGGCACCAACCCGAACGTGCTCACCGACCTGGCCGGCCGGGGCGGTGCCCCGTCGGTCGCCCGGTTGATGGCCGGAGGCACGACCTTCCGCCACGGGGCCATCGCCTCGTTGCCCACGGTGACCCTGGCCAACCACACCACGATCCTGACCGGTTGCCACCCGGGCCACCACGGGATCCTGCACAACGCCTGGGTGGACCGGGCCACCGGAGCCCAGGTGGTGACCAACTCACCCACCACCTGGCCCACGGCCATGTCGTGGCTCGACCCCGGCGTGGAGACCATCCACCAGGCCGTCCACCGGGGCCGCCCCGGGTCGACGACGGTCTCCGTCAACGAGCCGTGCGACGTGGGCGCCGACTTTTCCGTCTTCGAGTTGCTCCGCCGGGGTGAACCGTTCGACCGTCCACCTCCGGCGGACGACCTGCCCGACGCCACGGAGCGCTTCGTCCGCCCGAGCAAGGACTACCGGTGGTCCTCGGTCATCGACCACACCGCCGTCGAACAGTTCCGGGGCCTGTGGAGCGGCCGCTACCGCGACCGGGACTGGGAGCTGCCGGCGTTCAGCTGGGTCAATTTCACCCTCACCGACGCCGCCTTCCACGAGGGTGGTCCGTACTCGGAGATCGCCGCGGCCGCGGTCCGGGACACCGACGCCAGGATCGGCCACATCCTGGACGCCGTCGAGCGCGCCGGCGCCCTGGAGCGGACGGCGTTCGTCCTGGTGGCGGACCACGGGATGCAGTTGGCCGACACCGCGGTGACCGGGGACTGGGACCGGGCCCTCGGCGAGGCCGGGGTGGCCGCCCGTGACGAGGGCTACGGCTTCCTCTACCTCACGGGCGGGTAGGTCCGGCGCCCGGTTCCCCCGGGTTCAGAACGTGCCCCGCAGGACACTGGTGCTCGAATGGGCGGGGTTCCCGTCGTCGGCCTGCAGGCTGACGTCCACGGCCGAGTAACCGGCCATGATGTCCGCGCCCATGTCGTAGGTGCCGGTCCCCGAGGGCGGGAGCACACCGACGGCGAGCATCTTCAGGGTGGCGGGGTCGAGCAGCCAGACCTCGTAGAAGCTCCCGGGGGCCGGATCGGCCAGCGCGCTGGTCTCGACGGTCAGCTGGCGGGTCCCACCGTCGGCCACCGCCGTCAGGGTGCCGCTGGCGTCGGGCGGGCCGGCCATGGGGTGCAACGGGGCCTGCGCCACCACGGTGCCCACCGGACCACCACGGTGGGACAGGGCCAGACCCGCACCCACGGCGACCAGAAGGACCACGACGGCGGCCGCGGCGACCAGCACCCGGCGTCGGATGTCCGGCCGGCCGCTCTCCCGGCGAACGGGGGAGGTGAGGTCCAGGGGCGGCAAGGCCTCCCCGCGGTCGACCGGACCGGGACCGGGCCCGGCGACCTCGCCCCGATGGACCGCCGGGACCGCCGGGACCGTGTCCAGCTCGTGCCCGGCCCGCGCCGCCGACCGCAGGGCGGCGTTCGCCCCCACCAGGGCGACGAGCTCCGCCGTGCACCGGTCGCAGGTCCCGAGGTGGCGGACGGCCTGCGCCGTCTCCTCCCGGTCGGTCTCCCCGGCCAGCAGGCCGACCAGGTCGACCTGGTGGTGATCCGTCTCCTCCGGTGTGCTCACCGGTCCTCCCCTCCGTCGATATGACGTGCCAGACGGCGCATGCCCCGCGCCATCCGCGCCTTGACCGTGCCGAGCGGGATCCCCAGCCGGCCGGCGATCTCCTGCTGTGTGAGGTCCTCGAAGTACGACAACTCGATCGCCTCCTGCTGCTCGTCCGGCAGTCCGGCCAGGGCGACCCGGATCTCTGCGGCCCACGCTATGCGGTCGACGAACCGGTCACCGTCCTCACCCACCAGCTCCCGGATCGACTCCACCGGGATGACCCCGTGGCGCCGGCGTCGGAGCTGGTCGATGGCCCGCTTGCGGGCGATCCCGAACAGCCAGGCCTCGAACGGCCGCGACGGGTCGATGCGCTCGCGGGATCGCCACAGCTCCAGAAAGACGACCTGGAGGACGTCGTCGACCTCGTCCTGGTCCACGAACCGGCGCAGGTACCCCCGCACCATCGGCCCGTAGAGGTGGTACGCCTCGGTGAGCGCCCGCTCGTCACCGTCGACGATCCCCTGGGCGACCGGCACGTCCGGGGCGCCCGTCACACCGGACGTCCTGGACGATGCGCCATGGTGGAGGATCGTAGGGGGAGTGGTCATGTGGGGATCGGTTCTCTCGTGGTGGCGGATCGGACCGGCGTGGCGCCCCGGGGGCGCGCCGGGCGGCCGGGCCGGGGGTGTGGCCCGACCGCCCCGGCGGGCCGGGCTAGGAGGACGGCGGCAGCAGCACCGCGTCGATGACGTGGACCACCCCGTTCGACGCCTCGATGTCCGTGGTGACGAAGTGGGCGGTGCCGCCCTTGCCGTCGGTGATGGTGAAGGTGCTCCCGGACTGGTTCACGGTGAAGCTGGCACCGTTCACCGTCTTGACCGGGCCGGCCATGAGCTCGGAGGCCTGGATGTCCCCGGGCACCACGTGGTACGTGAGGATGCCGGCCAGTTCGGCCTTGTTGGCCGGCTCCAGCAGCGTCGTGAGGGTACCGGCGGGGAGTGCGGCGAAGGCGGCGTTGGTCGGGGCGAACACCGTGAAGGGACCGGGCCCCTCGAGCGTGCTCACCAGACCGGCGGCCTTGACCGCGGCGACCAGGGTGGACAGCTGGGGATCGCCGGCGGCCAGCTGCACGATGTTCTCCGTGGCCTTGGCCGGGGCCGCGGTGGTCGAGGTCGAACTGCTCGTCGTGCTCGTGCTGCTCGAACTGCTCGAGCTGCTGCTGCAGGCGCTGAGCAGCACGCCGACCGACAGCACGACGGCTGCGGCCAGAGTTGCCTTGCGGGCTCTGAACATGTCGGCTCCTTCTGTCCGGGGTCCCCACCGGTGGGGTCTGCCTGCACCTTCGGTGGCCGGGGTGCCGCGGTTGCACCCGATCGGGGATTTCTTCCCGGTGCCGCCCGGGGTGCTCCGGGTCCGGGGCGCGACGAGGGGCCGCACCGTAGGTGCGGCCCCTCGTCAGACGTCGTCCCGGCCACCCGTCCCGGGGTGGCCGGGCGACGGTCGGTTACCGTCCGGCGGGTGCGGGGCCTCCGCCACCGGGGCCTCCGCCACCGGGGCCTCCCACGGGTGCCCGTCCGCCACTGGGACCGTTCTGCGAGCCGCCGCCCGGGGACGGGGCGCCCTGGGCCCCGCCCTGATCTGCGCCGCCGCCCTGGCTGCCGGTGCCGGTGCTGCCAGTGCCGGTGCTGCCGCCCGAGCTGCCGCCGGTCCCACTGTCCTGGCCGCCCGTCGAGGGCGCCGGGCAGATCAGGACCTCGGTGGCATCGACAACGGAGCCGCTGGTCGTCCCGACGACCTGGATCAGCAGACCCGCGGTGACCGACGACAGGTCCGCGCCGTCGGGCCCGGCGTAGGTGGTCGACGACGACACGACGACGGTAGCGGTCGAACCGTCCCCGGTGGTGATCACGATGTCGTCACCGGAGACCGACTGGACCGTGCCGTGGACCACCGTGTCACCCGCGGGGACGGTCACCGGCGGGGTGGACGACGTGTCCCCGGAGGCCGGGGAGGAGTCGCCGCTCGTGGGATCGGAGGACGTGGAGGTCGTGCTCCCGTCGGAGGTGCCGCCGCTCCAGGGATCGGAGCCGGAACCGGAGCCAGCGCCGGAGCCCGAGTCGGAGCCCGATCCGGCGCCGGTGCCGGAGCCCGAGCCCGATCCGGAGGACGAACCGTCACCCGTGCCGGTCGTTCCCCCCGGGGCGCCTGACCCGCCGGAGCTGTCCGACGTGGCCGGCGCCGTCCAGATCTGCACGCTCAGGGCGTCGATGCCCGTGGTGTCGGTGGCGTCGGCCGGGCCGACGGCCGAGATCGTGACGCCCGTGGTCACGTCGGCCAGGGTGGCCGCCGTGCCGCCGGAGGTGTACGTGGTGGTGTCGGAGACGATGACGTCACGGGTCGTCGTGCCCCGGGTGGTCACGACGATGGTCGACCCCGTGACCCCGGCCACGGTCCCGGTGACCCGGGGCTGGAGGATGTCGACGCGGACCGCCACCGGCACCGGCGGGGTCGCCGTGGTCGACGCCGTGGTCAACGCCGTGGTCGATGTGGTGGTCGACGTCGTGGTCGGGGACGACCACGGGGTCGACGCCGGTCGGGCCAGATGCACACGGACCTGCTCGCCGACCGTGACACCGGTGGGAGTCAGCGTGGTGCCGGGCTCGTCGTAGACCGTCGACGTCGTGGTGTCGACATCGAGGCTCGGGCCGTTCCCCTGCTCGACGGTGAAGCCGTCAGCGGTGACCGCGGTGACCGTCCCACCGACCACGCCGCTCGGACCGTGGCCGTGGCCATTGCCGTGGACGGCGGCGGACGGTGACCCACCCGACTGGCTGGCGCTGCCCGATCCCGACCCCGCTCCCGTGGCCACGGCACCGGCCACCCCGGCGGCGGACAGGCTGCCCACGATCAGGGCCGCCGTCACCCCGACCCGCCGGGTCCGGCCGTGGGCCGACCGGTTCCGTCCGTCGGCGGGTCCGGCGGTGCCGTCCCCCGTCCCCTCTGCTGTGTTCCGGTACTCGTCCACGTTCAGCTCCCTCGTCGCGTGGGGCGGTGCCCCCCGGTGTGCGTCTACCCGGGTACATCGACCGGACCCGGCCGGCGTTACACCCCGATCCCCGCGCCCGGTCGATCCGGCGGACCGGCGCCGGTCCACGGCGGTAGCGTCGGCCCATGCCCCTCGTCGCCGGCGTCGACTCGTCGACCCAGTCGGCGACGGTCGAACTGCGGGACCTCGGGACCGGCCGGGTCCTCGGCTCGGGGCGGTCCCCCCACCCGCCGACGCTGCCACCCCGGAGCGAGCAGGACCCGTCGGCCTGGTGGACCGCCCTGGTGGAGGCCATGGCCCGGGCCCTCGACGCCGCCCGCGCCCACGGGGCCCGCGGGAGCGACGTGGCGGCCCTCGCCGTGGCCGGACAGCAGCACGGCCTGGTGGCGCTCGACGACCGCCACCGCCCGGTCCATCCGGCCAAGTTGTGGAACGACACCGAGTCGGCCGCCGACGCCCGGCGGCTGGTCGACCGCCTGGGGCCCGCGGCGTGGGCCGACGCCTGCGGGAGCGTCCCCACCGCGGCGTTCACCATCACCAAGCTGGCGTGGCTGCGACGTTGTCGGCCCGACGCCTACGCCCGGACCACGACCGTGCTCCTCCCGCACGACTGGCTCACCTTCCGCCTGACCGGCGCCATGGTGACCGACCGGGGCGACGCCTCGGGCACCGGCTACTGGTCCCCGGCCGGGGAGCGGTACCGGGACGACCTGCTCGGCCTGGTGGACGACGGGCGCCACTGGGACGCCGCGCTCCCCCGGGTGGCCGGGCCGGGCGAGGCCGCCGGGGGGCTCACCCGCCAGGCCGCCGGGGCCCTGGGCCTGTCCGAGGGGGTCCCCGTCACTGCGGGGACCGGTGACAACATGGCCGGTGCACTCGGTGTCGGACTGGCCCCCGGCGACATCGCCGTGTCCGTGGGCACGTCAGGCACCGTCTTCGGTGTGACCGACCACGCCACCTCCGACCCCACCGGTGCCGTCGCCGGGTTCGCCGACGCCACGGGCCGCTACCTGCCCCTGGTCTGCACCCTCAACGCCACCCGGGTGACCGACGCCGTCGCCCGGCTCCTCGGGGTGGACCACGCCGGGTTCGACGACCTGGCCCTGTCGGGGCCGGCGGGAGCCGGCGGGCTGGTGCTCGTGCCGTACCTGGCCGGCGAACGGACCCCGAACCGTCCGGACGCCACGGGATCGCTCCACGGGATACGCCCCGACGTGGAGCGGTCGCACCTGGCCCGGGCCGCGGTCGAGGGGGTCGTCTGCGGCCTGCTCGAGGGCCTGGACGCCCTGGCCGCGGCCGGTGTGACCACCGGCCCGGGCCGCCTGGTCCTGCTGGGTGGCGGGGCCCGGTCCGCGGCCTACCGGCTGGTACTGGCCTCGTTGGCCGAGCGGGAGGTCACCGTGCCCGACGGGGACGAGCCGGTGGCCGCCGGGGCCGCCGTCCAGGCCGCCGCCCTGGCCGGAGGAGGCGGGACCGACGCCGTGGTCGAGGCCTGGGACCTCACGGCCGGGGGCACGGTGGCGCCGGCCACGGGGCCGGGGACCGCCGCCGACGTCCGCCGCCGGTACGCCGGGGCCCGGGGATGAACACCGCGCCGCGTACGATCTCCCCCGGCGGGGACGACGGCGAGGAGCGACGACCATGACCGACCCCTACCAGCCGGTACCGGAGGACCACTTCACCTTCGGGCTGTGGACCGTGGGCCACCGGGGACGGGACCCCTTCGGGCACGAGACCAGGCCGCCCCTCGACCCGGTGGACGCCGTGCACCGCCTGGCCGACCTCGGCGCCTACGGCGTGAACTTCCACGACGACGACCTCGTGCCCCCCGGCTCGACCCCGGCCGAACGCCGGGACATCGTCGACCGGTTCCGCCGGGCCCTCGACCGGACCGGCCTGCGGGTGCCCATGGCCACGGTGAACCTGTTCTCCCGACCGGTCTTCAAGGAGGGCGCCTTCACCGCCAACGATCCGGCCGTCCGGCGGCTGGCCGTGGCCAAGACCCTCGACGCCGTCGACCTCGGGGTCGGGCTCGGAGCCACGGTGTTCGTCCTGTGGGGGGGACGCGAGGGGGTCGAGGCCGAGGCGGCCAAGGACGTCGCCGTGGCCCTCGACCGCTACGCCGAGGCCATCGACCTCTGCTGCGCCGCTGTCCGCCAGCAGGGCTACGACCTGCGCTTCGCCATCGAGCCCAAGCCCAACGAGCCCCGGGGCGACCTCCTCCTGCCCACCGTCGGGCACGCCCTGGCCTTCATCGAACGGCTCGAGTGGCCCGACATGGTCGGGGTGAACCCCGAGTTCGCCCACGAGACGATGAGCGGCCTGTCGTTCACCCACGCCGTGGCCCAGGCCCTGTGGCACGGCAAGCTCTTCCACATCGACCTGAACGCCCAGCGCATCGGCCGGTACGACCAGGACTTCCGCTTCGGGGCGGAGGGGATCCGGGACGCCTTCTACACGGTGCAGCTGCTCGAGGGCGCCGGCTGGGAGGGCATGCGCCATTTCGACGCGCACGCCTACCGCACCGAGGACGCCGACGGGGTCTGGGACTTCGCCCGGGGCTGCATGCGGACCTACCTCATACTGCGGGAGAAGGCCCGACGGTTCGAGACCGACCCCGAGATCGCCGGGGCCCTGGCCGCCGCCCGGCGGGCCGACCTGGCCGAGCCCACGTCTCCGGCCGGCCGGGGCGCCGAGGCCGTCGCCGCCCTCCGGGCCACCGCGGCGACCTCCTCCGAGGAGGACCTGGCGGCTCCGGGCTACGGCCACGAGCGCCTCGACCAACTGGTCACCGAACTCCTCCTCGGGGTCCGCTGACCGGGCCCTCCGAGCCGGCCGCGCCGTCGCCCCGTGGGACCGGTGGCGTCGCTCCCCGCCACCCCGACGACCCCGTGCCAAGATGAGCCGGTGACCGACCTCCTCGGCGCCCCGGCGGAGCCGTCCGACGGGGACACCGGCGACGACACCGACCACACCGACCCCGCCGCCGACGTCGGGTCCGACGACCACGACGGCCCGGGCCGGCCGGCGGCGGAGCGGACCGGGGCCGACACCGCCCGGACGCCCCGGTGGATCCGCCGCCTGGCCACCGGCGTCTTCGGCCTGCAGCTGGTCATCCTGCTCGGACTGTCGACCGTCATCTACCACCGGTTCACGCTGGGCATCGACTTCGGCATCTTCACCCAGGCGTGGTCCCAGATCGGGACGGGCAACCTCAACCCCACCTCGACCATCGACAACATCCCGTACCTCTCGAGCCACTTCGAGCTCATCATGTGGCCGCTCGCCGTGCTGTACCCGTTCACCCGTTCACCCTTCGTGCTGCTGGTGGTCCAGGACGTGGCCATCGTGGGGACGAACGTGACCGTCTTCGCCTGGGTGGTCTCCCTCCTGCGCCGGTCGTCGGTCCCGGTCCGCTGGACGGCCGTCCTGGCCCCCGTCACGCTGCTCCTGCTGGCGATCAATCCGCTCGTCTACGCCACGGCCGGTGCCGACTTCCACTTCGAGCCGTTGGCCACGTGGTTCGTGGTGCTGGCGGCCGTCGACCTCTGGTCCGGACGGGTCCGCCGGGCCTGGGTATGGGCCGGGCTGTGCCTGCTGTGCGGGGACGTCGGGGGCCTCTACGTCCTCGGGCTCGGCCTGACCGGGGTGGTGGCGGCCCGGGGCCACCGGCGGCAGGCCCTCGGCCTCCTCGGGGCCGGTGCCGCGTGGATCCTGCTGATCTCCGCCCTCGGGGACAACGTCGGATCGGACGTGTCGACGGGGTACGCCTACCTCGCCGGCCGGGCCGTCCTCCCGGCCGGCGCCCGCGGGGCCCTGCTCCTGGCCGGTGGGGTCCTCGGCCATCCCCAGCGGCTCTGGCACCTGCTGTCGACCCGCTGGCGGGCCATGTTCGCCTACCTGAAGCCCGGTGGGGTCGTCGGCTTCTTCACGCCGTGGGGGTTCGGCGTGCCGCTCGTGGTGCTGCTCAGCGCCGGGCTGCAGCAGAACCAGCTCTTCCTCAACCAGGCGTTCCAGAACTTCGTGGTCTACCCCTTCGTGACGTTCGGGACGGTGTGGCTCGTCGTCGTGGTCCGGCGGTCCCCGCGCCGCGTCGCCACCGGCGCGGCGGTCGTCCTCACCGCACTGGCCGTGCTGTCGGCCGGACGGATCGCCGTCCAGCAGCTGCCGACGGTGCTCGACAACAACGCCTCGTCCGGGATCGTGCATGCCGACCAGGCCGCGGCGCTGCGGGCCACCCTGGCCGCCACGCCGCCGGGGGCCGAGGTCGTGGCCTCGGTCCCCATCATCGGCCGCTTCGCCCAGCGACGGTACGTGTACACCGCCGTCGACCCTGCGCCGGGCGGCGCCCGGCCCATCCCCGTCCGGGCCGGGACGGTGGTCGTCGTCCTCGACACCCGTAACGCCCCGCAGTTGCTCCCCGGGCCGCAGGTCACCGCGGTGGCGGACTACCTGGAGCACCACCTCGGCGCGACGGTCCTCGTGGACCGGTCCGGGGTACTGGCCCTGGTGTGGCATCCGATGCCCGACACCCGCGTCCTCCAGCTGCCCTGACCACCGCGCCGTCCGGCCGGTGCGAACGGCGCCCGCGCTGCCTACGCTGGGCACCGACCGCCGGCACGAGCGCCGGCGGGAAGGGAGGACCGCCATGGAACCGGCCGACGGCATGAAGATCACCGTCACGAGGAACGGTCCGTACCTGGTCGAGGGGTCGGTGCCGATGTCCCGGCAGACCATCGAGCCCGACGCCGAGGGCAATTCCGTCGCCTGGTCGACGGGGGAGCAGTTCGAGGAGCGGGCCTCCTACGCCCTCTGCCGCTGCGGCCATTCGTCGGAGAAGCCCTACTGCGACGGATCGCACGTCACAGTGGGCTTCGACGGCACCGAGACGGCCGACCGGGCTCCCTACCTCGACCAGGCCTCCGGACAGCGGGGGCCGTCGCTGACGCTCACCGACGCCCAGCCGCTCTGCGCCTTCGCCCGGTACTGCGACGTGGCCGGGCAGGTGTGGAACCTGGTGGAGCGGGAGGGTCCCGAGGCGGCCCGGTTGACCGCCCTCGAGGCGTCGCTGTGCCCCTCGGGCCGGCTGGTGGCCTGGGACAACGAGACCGGGCGGGCGATCGAGCCCGAGCTCGACCCGTCCATCGGCATCGTGGACGACCCCGCCGAGGGGCTCGCCGGTCCGATCTGGGTGCGCGGGGGGATCGCCGTGACGGCAGCCGACGGGGAGACCTACGAGGTCCGCAACCGGGTGACGCTGTGCCGGTGCGGGGCCTCGGAGAACAAGCCGTTCTGCGACGCCAGCCACGCCCGCATCGGTTTCACCGAGTGACCTGACCCGCGGGCCGGGCCCCCGGCCGCCCGGGGCCCCGGCCCGTCACCGCGTCGGGAGGGCCCGCGTGCTTAGACTCCCGCCAGGAAACGGGCGGCCGACGCGAGCGGCGGGGAGCAGCCGATGACGACCACGGGGAGCGACGGACCGGCGGGACCCGACGGCGTGGTTCCCACCGGCCGGGGCGACGGCACCGGGACCACCCACATGACCCGGACCATCGGGCTGTGGGGGGCGGTGGGGCTCTCGCTGGCCCTGGTGGCCCCCAGCCAGGCCATGAACATCAACCCGCAGGCGGCCGAGCCCTTCGTGGGCCGGGCCATCCCCCTGGCCTTCCTCGTCTCCTTCGTCGCCGTGCTCTTCGTGGCCTACGCCGTGACCCGCCTCTGCCAGCGCATCAACGGCTCGGGGTCGCTGTCCACACTGGTGGCCCAGTCGCTCAACCACCACGCCGGAGCCGTCACGGGCTGGCTGCTCGCCGGGACCTACGTGCTCTTCGTGGTGGTGCAGGCCGTCACCTGCAGCCTCTTCCTCGGGTCGCTCCTCGAGGGCCTGGGGATCGCCCACGCCATCGCCGGCTGGGTCTACTTCGTCATCTCCCTCACCCTGATCCTCCTCGGCACCGTGATGGCCAGCGTGCAGGTCCGCCGGGCCCTCACCTTCCTGATGTCGTTCGAGGTCCTCACCATCGTCCTCATCGTGGTGGTGATGGCCATCGTGGCCGGCACGGTGATCTTCAGCCACGGGCCCTCGGGACAGCACTTCACGTGGAGCGTGTTCAAGCCACCGCACGGCAGCAGCCTGGGCGACGCCGCGGTGTTCGGCTTCCTCTCGTTCGCCGGGTTCGAGGGCGCAGCCGCCCTGGGCGAGGAGACCACCAACCCCAGGCGGGACATCCCGATCGCCGTCACCGGGACGGTGGTCTTCGCCGGGGTCTTCTTCGTGGTCATCTCGGCCTTCGAGGTCATGGGGTTCGGGACGTCCTCCTCGGGCCTCCACGCCCTCTACTCGTCCCAGGCCCTGGTGGGCTCGCTGGCCCAGCTCTACGCCTCGAGCTGGGTGGCCAACCTGATCCGCCTGGGCATCGTGGTCGGGGCGTTCTCGGCGCTCAGCGGCAACATCCTCGGGTCGTCGCGGATCATGTACGCCGTCACCCGACACGGCTACCCGGCCCTCCCCACCGCCCGGCTCCACCCCCGCCAGGGGGTACCGGTGGCCGGCAACGTGGTCATCGCCTCCATGGCCGCGGCCTTCATCGCCGTGTGGTGGCTGGTCCTCGGCCAGGACCCCTTCGCCACCTTCGCCGCCGCCGGCACGGCCGGGGTCCTGCTCATCCTGGCCGCCTACATGCTCACCTCGGCCGGGGCCACCCGCCAGGTGGCCCGGGGGGTCGATCCGTCCGTCGGGCGGTGGCAGGCGGCGATCCCCGTGGTGGCCATCGTCGTCCTCGGCTACGTCTTCTACAAGAACGTGGTGCCGTGGCCCACCGGCGGGACGCAGTGGGCCGTCATCCTGGTGATCGCCTGGACGGTGCTGTCGATCGTGTCATCCTTCCGCCCACCGTCCCGCTTCTCCACGTTCCTCGGCGTCGACGACGCCGTCGAGCCGGCCTGACCGCGGTCCCGTCCGGCCCGCCCGGCACCCGGGTCCGCCGTCCCGGCCCCTGGTAGGTTGCCCCCTCGGACCACCGTCACCGACGCGGCGGTCCGGACGGACAGGAGCGACCGATGGAGACCAGGCAGCTGAAGACGGTGGTGTACCAGAAGGACGGTCCGGTGGCCCGGGCCACCCTGGACTACGCCCAGAAGGCCAACATCCAGACCTCCGACCTGGTCTTCGACCTCGACGAGTGCCTGGATGACGCCGAACAGGACTACGCCGTCAAGGTACTGGTCATCGACGCCAACGGCCCGGGCTTCAGTGCCGGGCACGTCGTGGCCGGGTCGCCGGGCACCGAGATGCGCGAGATCGACCGCAGCACGGCCGAGCTGGGCAGCCCGTGGAAGGGCCAGTGGGACATCTACGGGACCCCGGTCCTCAAGCTGTGGGACTTCTCCAAGATCACCATCGCCCAGGTCCACGGCTACTGCCTGGGCGGCGGCACGGTGTGGGGTCTCCTCACCGACCTCACCGTGGCCTCCGAGGACGCCTACTTCCAGTTCCCCGTCCTCCAGGGCATGGCCATGCCCACCATGGAGACGGGTATCGAGCCCTGGCTCTTCATGAACTGGAAGCGGGCCTCGGAGTACCTGTACACGGCCCAGGAGCTGAGCGCCGAGGAGGCCAGGGAGATGGGGCTGGTCAACCGGGTGGTGCCCCGCGAGCGCCTGGAGGACGAGGTCCTCGAGCTGGCGTACCACGTGGCCCAGGTCCCGCTGTCCACGTTGATCGCGGCCAAGGCCAACATCCGCCGGGCCTGGGAGCTCATGGGGCTGCGCAACCACCTCCAGCAGTCGAACGACCTGCTGACCGTGGCCAACCAGTCGGGTGACGTCCAGAAGTACCTGAAGGCGGTGTTCGCCGAGGGCCTGCGCCCCCGGGACGCCGCCCGGCGCAACGCCGAGCGGGCCAAGGAGGAGGCGGCGGCGTCGTCCCTCCGCCACCGCGACGGGGACTGACCCCACGGCGGGCCGCCTCCCCGGGGGACCTCCCGGCCGTCAGTCCCCGGGACGGTGGGCCTGGGCCAGCAGGCGCTTGCGCACCTTGCCGTTGTGGTCGCGCGGGAGCTCGTCGACGACCTCCCACACCCGGGGGACCTTGTACTTGGCCAGCCGGCCGGCCACGAACTCGGCCAGCTCGTCCGTGGTGACCTCGGCGCGCAGCTGGACCATGGCCTTCAGGCGCTCGCCGTCCCGCTCGTCGGGGATGCCGAAGACGGCGCAGTCCACCACGGCGGGATGGTCGAAGAGCACCTCCTCGATCTCCCGCGGGGCGATGTTCACCCCGCCCCACAGCACCATGTCGGAGACCCGGTCGGTGATGGTCAGGTAGCCGTCGGCGTCGAGGAACCCGATGTCGCCCACCGTGAAGGCGTCGTCGTGCCAGGCCCGCTCGGTGGCCGCCTCGTCGTTGCGGTAGCTGAAGCGCTGGGGACCGGCCGGCCGGATGTAGACGATCCCGGGCTCGCCGGTGGGCACCGGTGCGCCCTCCTCGTCGAGGATACGGATCTCCACCCCGGGCCAGGGCCGGCCCACGCTGCCCGGACGGGCCCGCCACTCCTCGGGGGAGATCTTGGTGGCGCCCCCCTCGCTGGCCCCGTAGAGCTCGTGGATCTCGGTGTCGGGGAAGGCGTCCATCATCCGGTACTTGACGGCCACCGGGCACGGGGCCGCGGCATGGACGATCAGGGACAGGCTGGAGGTGTCGAGGGCCTCCCGATCCTCCTCGGGCAGCTCCAGGATCCGGATGAAGTGAGCCGGCACCATGAACGACCGGGTCCCGCGGTGGCGCTCCACCTCGCCCAACCACGCCCGGGCCTCGAACTGCTCGGTGACCACGGTGGCGGCCCCCACGTAGAGGGCGCACAGCGACCACCCGAGGTGGGAGGCGTGGTACGCCGGCCCGCTCATCACGTAGACGTCGTCGGCCGTCCACCCCCACAGGGCCACCTGGCCCTCCATGACCCGCCGGCGGCCCTCGCCCGAGGCGATGCCGGCGTGGACCACGCCCTTGGGCCGGGCCGTGGTGCCCGACGTGTAGAACATCAGCTCGGGCCCGCCGCCGGCGTCGGCCCCGGGGAGCGGGTCCGCCGCCCCCACCGCCTCCTCGTAGCCCGCCCCCACCACCAGGGAGGGGACGACGTGCTCGGCCAACGCCCCGGCCAGCTCGACCTCGCCGCCGCGGTGGCCGACCACCGCGGCCACACCGGCGTCGGCCAGGATGTAGGCCAGCTCGGCCGCCCGCAGGTGCCGGTTCACCGGGAGGAACGGCGCGTCGAGCATGGACGCCGCCGTGGCCACCTCGAAGATCTCGATGCCGTTGGGCAGGACGGCGGCCACCGGGCGGCCGGGGCCCACCCCCAGCCCGGACAGGACGGTGGCCAGCCGAGCGGCCCGGTCGTCCAGCTCGCCGTAGGTGCGGACCACGTCGCCGAGGACCACAGCCGGACGGTCGGGGCCGGACCGGGCGTGGGCCGTGACGCCGCGTACCGGGACCGGATCACCTTCGCTCATGGGCGACGACACTACCGCTCCTCCGTCGTCCCGGCCCGGGCCGGACCGGCCGGCGACACCGTGGCCCGACCGGGGATCAGGCGCCGGCCACCGACCGGACGGCGGCCACCAACGAGGCCGCCGACGGCATCACCGCCACCTCGAGGACGGCGGCCGACCCGATGGGGGCGAAGGCCGCCCCGACCCGGCGGACCGGTGCCTCCAGGGTGCCGAACAGTTCCTCACCGATCACCGCGGCCACCTCGGCCCCGAACCCGGCGAACCGGGTGGCGTGGTGGGCCACCACCACCCGCCGGGTGCGGGCCGCCGAGGCCAGCACGGTCTCGGCGTCGAAGGGCACCAGGCTGCGCAGGTCGACCACCTCCACCTCGATGCCCTCGGCCGCGAGCTGCTCCGCCGCGGCCAGGGCGTCGCGCACCGTGCGCCCGTAGGCCACCAGTGTGACGTCCCGGCCGGGCCGGACCACCGCGGCCCGGCCCAGGGGGACCCGGTGGTCACCGGTGGGCACCGGGCCCCGGGTGCCGTAGAGCGCCACGTTCTCCACGAACACGCACGGGTCGTCGTCGAAGATGCACGACGTCAGCAGCCCCTTGGCGTCGGCCGGCGTGGACGGCACCACCACCTTCAGCCCGGGGATGTGGGCCAGCCAGGCTTCGAGGGTCTGGGAGTGGGTGGCCCCCGACCCGATGCCGCCGAAGACCGCGGTGCGCAGGGTCAGCGGCACCGACAGCAGCCCCCCGGACATGTACCGGGCCTTGGCCGCGTGGTTGACCAGCTGGTCGAGGGCGATGCTGATGAAGTCCATGATCATCAGCTCGGCCACGGGCCGCAGGCCGCTGACCGCGGCCCCCACGGCGGCGCCCACGATGGCCGCCTCGGAGATCGGCGTGTCCCGGACCCGGTCGGTCCCGAACGTGGTCGAGAGCCCCTTGGTGACCTGGGAGATCCCCCCGCCCGGGTCGGCCAGGTCCTCACCGAGCAGCAGCACCGTGGGGTCGGCGGCCAGGGCTCCGGCCAGGGCCGCGCCCAGGGCCTCGCGCATCGAGAGGTCCTCGGTGGCCACGCCCCCGGCGCCCTCCACGCCCGTCGCTCCGGCGCTCACCGGACCGCCTCCCCGGCGTCGAGGTACACGTCGGTGAACGCCGCCCCGGCGTCGGGCGGGTCGTCGGCCAGGGCCGCGGCGAAGGCCGCCTCCACCTCGTCCCGGGCCGCCTGGTCCACGGCGGCCGCGGCCTCGGCGTCGAGTACCCCGTCGGCAGCCAGGGTGGCCCGGTACCGGCCGACGGGCTCGTCCCGCCGGGCCGCCTCCAGCTCCTCGGCCGGGATGTAGCGCATGGCGTCGCCGAAGTAGTGGCCCCACAGTCGGAACGTGGTGCACTCGAGGAGCGTCGGCCCGCCGCCCACCCGGGCCCGGGCCACCGCGGCCCCGAGCGCGGTGCAGGTGGCGTCGGGGTCGTTGCCGTCGACCACCTCCCCGGGGATCCCGTAGGACGGGGCCCGGTCGGCCACGTGGGCCACGGGCTGCCCGTGGGCCGCCGGCGTCATCTCGGCATACCGGTTGTCCTGGCAGAGGAACACCACCGGGAGCCGCCACAGGGCGGCCAGGTTGACGGCCTCGTGGAACGAGCCGGTGCCCGTGGCCCCGTCGCCGAAGCTGGCCACGGCCACCCGGTCCGTGCCCTGCAGCTGCAGGGCCAGGGCCACCCCCACGGCGATGGGCAGGCCGGAGCCGACGATGCCCGTCGACAGCACCACCCCCGAGGGCGGGTGCGAGATGTGCATGGACCCGCCCTTGCCGGCGTTGACCCCGCTGGCCCGGGTGAGGACCTCGGCCACCACCGGACCCAGCGGGGCCCCCTTGGCCAGTTGGTCGTGGAGCCCCCGGTAGGTGGTGACCAGCTGGTCGTCGGTCCGCAGGACGGCGCCGAGGGCCGCGGCGATGGCCTCCTGACCGGTGGCCGGCCAGTAGGTGCAGGCGAACTCGCCGCCGCTCAGGCCCCGCCGGATGCGCTCGTCGCAGGCCCGGATGCGGGCCATCGTCCCGTACATCCCCCGGCGCCGGTCGTCGGACGGGGCCGTCACGACGGTGCCCCCGCCCCGACGTGGCCGGCGGCGTGGGCCCCGGCCAGGTGGCCCCACACCAGGCCCATGCCGATCGACGTCCCGCCCCCGTAGTAGGCCGGACCGGCCGGACTGGCCACCACGTTGCCCGCCCCGTAGAGGCCGGGGACGGGCCGGTCGTGGACGTGGAGGACGCGGCCGTCGGCGTCAACCCGGGGGCCGCCCTTGGTCCCCACCGAACCGACGTGGACGGGCAGTGCGTAGAACGGCCCCTGCTCGACCGTGCCCAGGTTGGGGTGGGGAGCCGACGGGTCCCCGTGGAACCGGTCGTAGGCGCTCTCCCCCCGGCCGTAGTCGCGGTCGCGTCCGTCGGCCACGAACCGGTTCCACCGCCCGACGGTCTCGGCCAGGCCCACCGGGTCGATGCCCACGGCCAGCGCCAGGCCCTCCACGGTGTCGTGCACGGGGAGCCAGTCGGGGTCGGGCTGGTCCGGCCGCGTCCCCACCACCGGGTAGCGCGACCGGTACTGGCGGTCGAAGACCACCCAGCAGGGCAGGTTCCGGGTGGCGTACTCGTTGGCGTCGAAGGAGAAGAAGGCCTTCTGCATGTCGTTGTAGTTGGCCGCCTCGTTGACGAAGCGCTGCCCGAAGCGGTTGACGATGACCGAATGGGGGGCGGTGCGCTCGACCCCCACGAAACGGGCCAGGGGGCGTCCCTCGTACTCCTCCCCGGGCAGCGAGGCCGCCGGGTACCACCACGCTTCGTTCATGTTGGCCAGGTCGGCGCCCACCTCCAGGGCCATCAGCAGTCCGTCGCCCTCGTTGGTGGGCGGGCTGTGGGGGTGGGTGAGCGGGCCGGGCAGGAAGCGGTCCCGCAGCGTGGCGTTCCATTCGTAACCGCCCGAGGCCAGCACCACGGCCCGGGCGTCCAGTCGCGACCGCCGCCCCGCCGACTCGACCACGAGCCCGGCCACCGCCCCGCCGTCCATCACGATCTCCTCCGCCCGCGTCTCCAGCACCGGCTCGATGCCCCGCTCGAGGCAGGCGGCCAGGAGGGCCCCGATCAGGGCCTGGCCGCAGGCGATGCGCCGGTCGGCCACCCGCTGCTGGATCTCGGCCAGGTCGAGGCGCTCGGGGAAGTACACCGGCCGCCAGTCGGCGGTGGCCTCCTGGAGGGTGATGGGCGCCGCCAGCACCGGGGCCCGCCGGAGCCGCCCGGCCCACGGGCCCAACGTCGACGAGTCGAACAGCAGCGGCTCCAGCATGCGGCCGGACGGCTTGGCCCCCTCCATCTCGGGGTGGTAGTCGGGCCACGACATGGCCCGCAACCGCAGCGGGGTGGTGCGCTCGAGGTCGGCCACGATGTCCGGCCCCCGGTCCACGTAGCGCTCGAGGAGCCCGGTCGGGCTCCGGCCGGCCGTCATGCGGGTCATGTAGGCCAGGGCCTCGTCACGGGAGTCCTCGACCCCCCGCTCGGCCAGGTGGTGGTTGTTGGGCATCCAGATGCCGCCGCCGGAGACCGCCGTGGTCCCACCCACCGAGTCCGACCGTTCGACGACCGTCACGCGTGCCCCCCGGTCGTGGGCGGCCAGGGCCGCGGCCAGGGCGGCGGCGCCGGTCCCCACGACCACGAGGTCGGCCGGGGTCGGGTCGGTGGTCATGGTCGCGTCCTCACTCCTCAGGTCGACAGGTAGCGGTCGAGCTCGCGGTGCATGGCATCGATGCCGCCCTCGTAGGTGTGCGAGAGGCGGAGCGCGTCGATGCTCGAGCTGTGGATCCCCCGCTGCTGGCGGCCGATGTTGGAGAAGTCCTGGAGCGGGATGGTCGGCCAGTGCTCCCGGTCGTCGGGGGCGTAGGGGCCTTCGGCCACCGGTCGCCGGTCCGGGGTGCCCTCGGTGGGGATGGACACCGACCACACCTCGAACAGGCACGTCTCCGGATCGTCCCCGTGGGGCCGGGACCGGTAGATCAGGGCGTTGCCGAATTGGGGCAGGACGAAGTAGTTGGGGAAGATGAAGAAGACCCCGCCCCAGCGGGCCAGGGCGTCGGGGTCGGGGGGCGGCAGGGGGATGCCGGCGCCGGCGGCGTACCGGTAGACGGCCTGCACCAGCTCGGCCCCGAAGGTGCTGCCCTCGGGGACGGGCCGGCGCCGCAGTCCCTCCAGCACGTGGAGGTCCCGGGGCAACGTCATGGCCTCCAGGCCGGTGCTCAACCGGCGGGCCGACTCGATGATGCCGTCGATCTCCCCCACGCCCACCGACCGGCCCTTGTCGGCCTGGGCGTTGGGGCGGAGCTGAAAGCTCGAGTGGCCGCGGTCGTGGACCGAGTAGACCAGTCCGTCGAGGTTGTAGCGCTCGGGGTGTCCCAGGGTCAGCTGGGGGTGGGTGGCCGGGACGTGGTACCCCTCCAGAAAGGCCTCCTGGGCCATCTTCCAGTTGGCCGGCAGCACGACCTGCTTCCACCAGAGGACCCGCATGTCGGCCAGGCCCAACGGGTCGAGGAGGCCGGGCATGGGGTCCAGCGCCTCGAGCAGCGGCGGGGCGGCGGGGTCGGGATTCACCCACACGCAACCGCCCCAGGTGCCGACCTGCGCCTGGCGCAGGCAGACCTCCTCGGGGGTCACCAGCGCCTCGTCGAAGGCGTGGCCGCCCAGGACCCCGTCGCTCCGGCCCTCGAGGTCCCATCGCCACCCGTGGAAGGGACAGGCGATGGTCCCACCAGGGAACGAGCCCGACCCCAGGGCCAGCTGGGTGGCCCGGTGCCGGCAGGCGTTGTGGTACGCCCGGATGGTCGTGTCGTCGACCCGGACCACCAGCAGCGACTGGTCGCCGATGGTGTACTCGACGTAGTCGCCGGCCTCCGGCACCTCCTCGAGCCGACAGGCCATCTGCCAGGCCCGGCTCCACAGGTGCCGGCGCTCGAGCTCGGCGAATTCCGGGTCGAGGTAGCGCGCCACGGGGACGCGGTCGGGGGGGCCCATGGCGTGGGGGACCGTGCGCCGCGGGGCGGCCCGGGGCGTGGTGTCAACCATCGGCGACGACCCCCCGCACGGCGAGGATGGAGATGGTCCGCCGCCGGAAGCGCCACCGGCCGGCGTCGTGCACCAGCTCGTCCCGGTAGCGGCCCATGGCGGCGATGACCGGGCCGTCGGCCGACGGTCGCACGAAGAGGTAGTCGCTGGCCGCCTCGGCGGTGCCGTCGGCGCCGAGGTCGACGACCGCGCCCGAGGTCACGTGCATGCCCCGGCGACCGTCGGCCTGGACCTCGGCCATGTAGGACCGGATGGCCTCCCGGCCCTCGGTCACCGAACCGGCCACCTCGAGCCGGGCGTCCTCGGTGAACAGCTCGGCCCACTCGTCGAACCGTCCGTCGTCGCACCACCGGCCGTACTCGGCCAGGGTCCGCAGGACCTGTCGCTCGTCGTCCGGCACGGTTCCCCCCTCTCTCCGATGCGCATGCTACGTCGGGCGGTCCGGGACCGCCGGGTCCGCCGGCCCTAGGACAGCTCGCCGATCACGTCGCCCACCGGGTACACCTGACCGACCACGCCGGTCTGGCGGAGCACCCCGGCGACCGGAGCGGTGATCTCCGTGCTCACCTTGTCCGTCTCGAGCTCGTAGATGACCTGGTCCTGGGCCACGGACGCTCCGTCGGGCACCAGCCACCCGGCCAACGTGGCCTCGGTCATCTCCATGCCGAGCTTGGGTATGCGGATGTCGATGGTGCTCACCTTCCCCTGGGGTCCCGGAACCGACGGGCTGCAGGCTATCCACCCGCACGGCACCCGTCCACGGTCCCCGGAGCGCCCCTGCTCACCCGTCCATGACCAGTACGGCCTTGCCCACCACGGCGCCGGACTCCAGGGCCCGGTGGGCGTCGGCCGCCCGGTCCAGGGGGAAGGTGGCGCCGACCTCGACCCGGAGGTCGCCGGCGTCGAACCGCGCCGCGGCCTGCTCCAGGATCCCCCGTTGCCGCTGGCGATGGTCGAACCAGCCGAACACCGAGGGGGACGGCATCCACGTGAACGAGACCCGCAGGTTGCGGTCGTGGAGCTGGCGGAACGCCTCGTCCCCCCACGGGCTCTCGACGTTGGAGACCAGGTCGCCGTAGGGACGCACCAGGGCGAAGCTGTCGGTGAAGGTCGGGCCGCCGACGGTGTCGTGGACCACATCGGCCCCGTCCTCGCCGGTCCATGCCCGCACCGCACCACCCACGTCCTCGCGCCGGTAGTCGATGCAGCGCTCCACGCCCAGCGACGCCGCCAGCTCGGTCCTGGGCCCGGGGCTGACCGTGGCCGCCACCCGGGCACCGGCCAACCGGGCCAGCTGCACGGCCACGTGCCCGACACCGCCGGCGCCCGCCTGCACCAGGACGTGCTGGCCCGGACCCACCCGGGCCCGGTCGACCAACGCCTCCCACGCCGTGATGGTGACCAGTGGCGCGGCGGCGGCCTCGACGAACGACAGGTGCGCGGGCTTGGCCGCCACCAGGCGCTCGTCGACCACCCGGACCTCCTGGTAGGTGCCCGGCGTGGGCCCGAAGCCGCCGTCGCAGAAGTAGACGGCGTCGCCCGGTCGCACCCGGGTGACCGCCGGCCCCACCTCCTCGACCACCCCGGCCCCGTCCCAGCCCAGGACGGCCGGCAGGGCCCCGCCGATGGTCCCCCGACGCCGCAGCTTGGTGTCGACCGGGTTCACCCCGGCGGCGTGCAGCCGTACCCGGACGTCGCCCGGTTGCACCAGTTCGGGCTCGGGGACCTCCACCACCCGGAGGACCTCGGGACCGCCCACCGCCGTCATCAGCACCGCACGCATCCGCGCTCCCCTCGTCGTCCCCGATGATGCCACCGGTCCGACCGACGGGTCCCGGCGGGGCCGGGGGCGGCGATCGGGCAGACTCGGGCCATGGTGTCCTTCGGCGACACGCCGGTCATCCAGGCCCCGATGGCCGGGGGCCCCTCGACCCCCGAGCTGACGGCCGCCGTCTCCGTCGCCGGAGGGTACGGCATCCTCGCCGCCGGCTACCGGTCGCCCGAGGAGCTGCGGTCGTCCATCGACCGCACCCGGGCCCTCACCGACGCCCCGTTCGGCGTCAACCTCTTCGTCCCCACGCCGCCCGCCGATCCGGCCCCGGTGGCGGCCTACGCCCGCACCCTCCGCGGGGACGCCGAGCGCCTGGGCGTTCCCCTCGGGGCTCCCCGGTGGGACGACGACGCCTTCGGGGCCAAGGTGGACCTGGTGGCGGCCACCCGGGTCCACTCGGTCAGCTTCACCTTCGGCTGTCCGGACCGGCCGGTGGTGGACCGGCTGCACACCGCCGGCTGCCTGGTCGTCGTCACCGTCACGTCGGTCGACGGGGCCCGGGAGGCGGTGCTGGCCGGCGCCGACGCCCTCTGCGTGCAGGGGGCCGAGGCCGGGGGCCACCAGGGTGGGCGACCGGGGCCCGTGGCCAACCACCGGACCCTGGTGGACCTGCTCACCGGGATCGGCCGGGTGACGACCCTGCCGATGATCGGCACGGGCGGGATCATGGACGCCGCCGACGCCGCCGGTGTGCTGCGGGCCGGCGCGGTGGCCGTCCAGTGCGGCACGGCCTTCCTCTGCACGCCCGAGGCCGGGACGCCGCCCGTCCACCGGGCGGCCCTCCTCGGGCACCGCTTCCCCGGCACCATCGTGACCCGGGCCTACAGCGGACGCTTCGCCCGGGGGCTGGCCAACGGGTTCGCCGTGGCCCACGACGGGGACGCCCCCGACGCCTACCCCGAGGTGCACCACCTCACCCGCCCCCTCCGGGTCGCCGCCACCCGGGCCGGGGACCCGTCGGTCCCCAACCTGTGGGCCGGGACGGGTTGGGCCCGGGTCACCGAGGAGCCGGCCGGCGACGTCGTCCGGCGCATCGCCGGGGGTGCCGGGTGGGACGGGACGCCGCCGTGACACCGGTCGCCGCCGTCGTGGTCCTCGGCCTGGTCTGACCGGCCCGCGGACCCGTCGGGTACGGCGCCCCTCCCGGCCGGGTCCGGCGTTGCCGACCCACCGGTTCCGGCGACATGATCGGGGTGGACCACCGGCCTGCCGACGGCCGATCGGACCCCGGACGGCATGCGAGCTCCCGACCCCCCAGACGACGACACACCGTGGCACCGGTACGGGCCGGCGGCCGCCGGAGCGGCGGGGTGGCTCGCCGTGCTGGTCCTCGCCGTGGGCACGGTCCACACCGCCGTCGGCGACCCGTCGGCCGGGCTCGACCTCCGACCGGTCCGCGCCGCCGGGACGGCCCTGCGGACCGGGCACCCGATCTACGGCGTCCCGCGGTTCGTCTACCCGCCCCCGGCCGCCCTGGTCGGGTGGGTGGAGTCGTACCTCCCGGTCCGCACCGACGTCGCCGTGGTCACCGCCCTCGAGGTCCTCGGTGTCGCCGCCACGGTCCTCCTGTTCCACCGGTGCCTGCGACCGCACCGCTGGAGCCTGCCGATCGGGGCCCTGGTGACGGTGCTCCTCCTCGAGGGGGACCTGCTGGCCGGGGTCCTGTGGCTGGACAACGCCAGCGTGCTGCTCCTCGTCCCGTGCGCCGTCGTCCTCCGGCTGTGGGGGCGGGGCCGCTGGGCCGCCGGGGCCGCCGTCCTCGCCGCCACCTTCCTCGTCAAGCCGGTGCTGGTGGCCCTGGTGGCGGTCCCGGTGGCCTGGCGGCGCTGGCGGACCGCGCTCCTGGCCGTGGCCGTGCCCGCCGGCGTCGTGGGGATGGCCGTGGTGGCGTCGGGGAACCTGGCCTCGGCACTGCGCATCGGCGTCCGCCTCGACGGCGGCTCGATCCTGGTCGGACGGCAGTCCGTGTACAACCTCTCGCTCGCCGGCCTCCGGGACCGCCACCACCTCGACGGGACCCTGGTGGGGCTGCTCCGGTTGGCCGTGGTGGCCGGGGCCGCGCTGGTCGTCGTCCGGTGCGCCCGCCGGAGGATCACCGTCACCCCGGTCACCGTGGGGGCCGCGGGCGCCCTGGCCCTGAGCACGGTGTTCCTGGCCGGCCCGCTGAGCGAGGACCACTACCTGCTCCTTCTGCTGCCCGGGGCCCTGGCCGCAGCGGACGGGAGCTCCCGGGCCGCCCGCGTCCTGTTGGCCGGCGCCCTGGCCCTGGCCGGGTACCCGTCCTCCATCCTCCCGGCCATGGGACCGGTCGCCCACCAGGTGGCCTACGTGGGGATCGAGCTGCTGATCCTCGTGGCGTCGGCGCTGACCCTGGCCTCCACCGGGCCCGGTACCGGGACACCCCGCACCGGGGAACGGGCCGACGACGCACTACCCTCGACGGCGGCGGAGCACACCGGGCCCGACGGGCCCGTCGGACCGGGGGACAGGAGCCAGACCGTGGGGAGCACCAGGTGACCGACGACGCGCCGGGCCCGTCGGCCGGTCCCCTCGAGCCCGGGGACCCGGCGCTCCTCGAGCGGGCCCTGCGCCTGGTGGCCGGGTCCACGACCGACCTGGCCGGCACCGGCCTGCGGGTGCCCCTGGCCTACTACCGCGACCCCGGGGTGCTGGCCCGGGAGCGGGACGTCCTGCTCCGGACCCCGTTGGCCCTGGTCGAGTCGGCCCGGCTGCCCGGCCCGGGCGCCTTCGTCGTCCGCGACGTCCTCGGCACCTCGGTCGTCGTCACCCGCAACGCCGACGGCACGGCACGGGCCCTGGTGAACTACTGCCGCCACCGCGGGGCGCGGGTCGCCGACGGGTGCGGGAGCAGCCGGCGGTTCGCCTGCCCGTACCACGGCTGGACGTACGACACCGACGGCCGACTGGTCGGGATCCCCGGCCGCGAGGGGTTCGACGACGTCGACCCGGACGACGCCGGGCTGGTGGCGTTGCCGTGCGAGGAGCGCCACGGGCTGGTCTGGGTGGTGCTCACCGCCGGCCTGCCCATCGACGTGCGCTCCCACCTCGGGCCGCTCGACGCCGAGCTGGCCGGTTGGCGGCTCGGCACCTGCGAGTGGTTCACCGAGCGGGAGTTCGAGTCCGAGGTGAGCTGGAAGGCCGCCATGGAGGCCTTCGCCGAGAATTACCACTTCCCCTACGTCCACGGCGCGAGCATCGTGGGGGCCACCACCATCGGGAACACCGCGACCTTCGACACCTACGGGCCGCACCACCGCCTCGGGTTCCCCACCAGGTGGATCACCGACCTCCCGGCCGGTGCCGCCCCCCAGGACGGCATGGCCCTCGTCTACTGGATCTACCCCAACCTCACCCTGGCCGTGTCGTCGGTGGGCGTCGAGGTGATCGACATCCTCCCGGCCGGCGATCCCCTGCGGTGCCGGCTCCGGCACGGCTGGATGGCCCGCGTCCCGGCGGCCGGCGACCAGGCCACGCTGGACGGGTACGCCGATCTCTACGAGCAGGTCCACGCCGCCGTGCGCGACGAGGACTTCGGCATGCTCCCGCGCTGTGCCGACGGCATCCGCAACGGCCAGCACGGCCACCTGCTGATCGGCCGGAACGAGCCGGGGGTGCAGCACATCGTCCGCACCCTCGCCGCGGCGTCGGCGTTCGACCTCGACGGCTGACCGGAGCGGGCCGCGCCGCCCGACGACGACGACGACGGTCCTAGGACACGGGCACCTCCACCCGGACCGGTGTCCCGGTGGCCACCGGGCCGGGGGCCGGGGCCCGCACGACGAGCTGGGTGACCACCACGACCGTGAAGCCCACGAAGAAGACCCCCTCCATCACCCCTCCCCACACGTTGGTCAGGTAGGCCAGGCCCAGGAGGGGATAGGCCACACAGGCCCCGCGGGCCAGGAACCGGTAGATCCGGGCTTCGGTGGTCGGCGCCCCGCGGGTACGGCGCCGGGCGAGGACCAGCGCCGCCGTGGGCCCGGCGAACTCGACGATGCCGGCCACGATGTGCAGGTAGTGGTGGACGGGGAGCTGGAGGCTCCACTCGAGGTGCCGGCAGGCCGCGCTGATCCCGTCGGCGCACGACTCGCTGAACGTTCCCCCGAGGGCCCCGCCGACCCCGAATGTCACCATGGCCACCCACTCGCGCCGGCCCCCGGGGACGTCCCGGCTCCCCAGCACGAGGAAGGCCGCCACGATCAGGAGGCCGGCCACCAGGTCGGCGTGCTCCATCAGCGAGGCGTAGGGCTGCCCGGGCACCTCGAGGTCGCTGAACAATTCGTCCGGCGACCGCATGAGGCCGGGCGCCAGGGGGACCAGGACCCACCAGTTGTAGGCCACCAGCCCGACGAACCCGAGCAGCTCGGCCACCTCCCGGCGCGACCGGTGCCGGGGCGGGGCGGCGGTGACGGGGTCCACCGCACCGGGGGTCGGGGCCGGCGCGACGGGGGCGTGGGCCGTCGGCAGCAGGGCGTGGCGGGGCCGGTACACCCTGGCCGGGCCGGTGGTGGCGTGGGGGTCCCGCCGACCGTGACACGGTTGGCGGAGTCCGGGTCTGTGCATGTCGCACCCCTCTCGCTCGCCCGGGCGTCGCCACCCGGTCCTCCGCCGGGGGACCCGCCGCCCCGGTGGTCTGTTCCCCGCCCGGTGCGGACCGGGCGGCTTGCCCGATGTTAGACGGTACGGTATCGTTTCGAATCGCGACCCGACGGAGGAGAGAGCCCGGATGCACGCGGTAGCGCGGCAGGACCAGACCGAGGAGGGCTGTACCTCCCGTGGACGCCCCATGGACGCCACGCGCGACGCCGCCCTGCGCCAGGCCGCCCTGGAGCTCCTGGCCGAGATCGGCTACGACCGCCTGACCATGGACTCGGTGGCTGCCCGGGCCCGGGCCTCGAAGGCCACCCTCTACCGCCGCTGGTGCGGCAAGGCCGAGCTGGTGGTCGACGCCCTGGGCGGCTTGAAGGGTGCCCCCTGCGTACCGGACACCGGCTCGCTGCAGGGCGACCTCGAGGCCGTCGCCGCGGGGTCCACGGGGGTCGACGACCGGTTCCACGCCCAGGTCATGCTGGGCCTCATCACCGCGCTGGCCCACGACGGCGAGCTGCGGGAGGTCTTCCGGGCCCGCCTCATCGAGCCCCGCATGGCCGGGATGCGCCAGGTGCTCGAGCGGGCCGCGGCGCGCGGCGAGGTGGACGGGGAGCGCGACCTGGACCTCGTGGTGTCGCTCTTCCCGGCCCTGGTCTTCCACCGCCTGCTCACCACCGGCGAGGTGCCCGACCGGGAGTTCACGGCCCGGGTGATGCACGACGTCATCCTGCCGCTGGCCACCGCCCCCGCCACCGCCCCGGCCCACCGCTGAACCGCTGAACCGACCGACCGACCACCGAGGAACGCCCGTGTCCACCACCCAGCAACCCGAGCAGTCCCAGCAGGCCGAGCCCCCGGTGGCCCACACCGGCAACACCGAGGGCAAACACCTGGGCCTGGCCCTGATCGTGATCTCCTGCGCCCAGTTGATGATCGTGCTCGACGCCACCATCGTGAACGTGGCCATCCCGACGATCCACACCAGCCTCCACTTCTCCGAGGCCAATCTGGAGTGGCTCATCACCGCCTACTCCCTGACCTTCGGGGGCCTTCTCCTCTTCGGGGGCCGCACCGGCGACCTCTACGGAAAGCGCCGCATGTTCATGGTCGGCATCGCCATCTTCGCCACCGCCTCGTTGCTGGGCGGCCTGGCCCAGGGGGAACTATGGCTCATCCTCACCCGGGGCCTCCAGGGGGTCGGCGGGGCCATCGCCGCACCCACGGCACTGTCGCTGATCGCCACCAACTTCCCCGAGGGACCGCCGCGCAACCGGGCCATGGGCGTCTACGCCGCCATGTCCGGGGGTGGCGGTGCCGTGGGCCTGCTCCTCGGGGGCATCCTGGTCAGCCTGGTGTCGTGGCGGTGGATCTTCTTCGTCAACGTGCCCATCGCCGTCGTGGTGCTCATCCTGGCGCCGCGTGCCCTGAACGAGTCGGCGACCACCAGGGGATCGCTGGACCTGCCCGGGGCCATCACCGCCACGGCGGGGATGCTGTCCCTGGTCTACGGGCTCTCCAGCGCCGCCACCCACGCCTGGGGCAGCCCCACCGTGGTCGTCCCGCTGTGCCTGGCCGGGCTGCTCATCATCTCGTTCCTCCTCGTCGAGACCCGGGCCCGGGCACCGCTGATGCCGCTGCGCATCTTCTCCGACCGCAACCGCTCGGGCGCCTACGCCATGATGCTGTGCCTGGGCACGGCCCTCTTCTCCATGTTCTTCTTCCTCACCCAGTTCCTCCAGGACGTGCTCGGCTGGAGCGCCATCCGCACCGGGGTGGGCTTCCTGCCCATGACGGCGGGCATCGTGATCGGCGCCGGGTTCTCCTCCCGCCTGGTCGGACGGATCGGCATCCGCATCCCGCTGCTGGTCGGTCCGGCCGGTGCCGTCCTGGGCCTGGCCGGCCTGTCGCGCCTCACCGTGACCAGCAGCTACCTCGACGTCGTGGGCCCCCTCCTGCTGATCGCCCTGGGGATGGGGCTCAGCTTCGTGCCCCTCACCCTCACCGCGGTGAAGGGCGTCGCCCCCAACGAGACGGGCCTGGCCTCGGCCCTGCTCAACACCGGCCAGCAGGTCGGCGGGGCCCTGGGCCTGGCCGTGCTGGCCACCATCGCCATCGATGCCACGGCGTCCAAGGAGAAGAGCCTGACCGCCGCCCTCCACGGCCACGCCGCGGCGGCGACCCAGGCTGTCGCCACCACCCACGGGTACACCACGGCCTTCAGCGTGGCCACCTGCATCGCCCTGGTGGGGCTGATCGTCTCGGCCCTGGTCATCCGCATGCCGCGTCCCGACCGGACCGGCGGGGAACCGTCGACCACCGTCAACGTGGCCGGGGCGTGACAGCCACCGGATCGACCCCGCCGGACGGGGGGACCTCCCACCGGATCGTGGTCGGGGTCGACGGTTCCCCCCCGTCGGTGGCCGCGCTGGACTGGGCGGTGCGACAGGCCGAGCTGACCGGCTGGCCCGTCGAGGTCGTCGTGGCCTGGGAGGTGCCCACCAGTTCGGGCTGGGCCACGGTGCCCGAGGGCTTCGACCCGGTGGGCGACGCCCACGCCGTGCTCGGGCCCCTGGTGGACCGGGTACGCACCGACCACCCCGGGGTGGTCGTGCTCGAGCGCGTGGCCGAGGGCCGGGCCCCGACCGTCCTGGAGGAGGCGTCCCGGGCTGCCGACCTGCTGGTGGTGGGCAGCCGGGGCCTCGGGGCAGTCGCGGGCCTGGTGGTCGGGTCGACCAGCGAGCACTGCGTCACCCACGCCTCCTGCACCGTCGTGGTGGTGCGCACCGGTCACTGACGCGGACGGGGACCTCCGGGCATCAGGTCACGACGACGTGGCCCGGGTGGGCAACCGGTCGAAGTACCGGCCGATCACGTAACTGGGCACGGCGGCGATGGCGATGATGGTCAGGGCGAACGGTGCGGCCTGGCCGTAGGAGAGGTTCTGCTGGTAGGCCCAGAACTGGGTGGCGAGGGTCTGCACCCCGGTGGGCACCAGGATGAGCGTGGCCGTCAGCTCGGTGACCGCGGCCAGCAGCACCAGGCAGAACGACGCGGCCAGTCCGGGGGCGACGAGCGGAAGGGTCACCCGTCGGAGGACGGCGAGCCGCCCCGAGCCCAGTGACCGGGCCACCTCCTCCAGGCCCACGGGGGCGTGGGCCACCGACGCCTTGACGCCGACCAGGGCCAGGGGGAAGAAGAGGATGGCGTAGGCCAGGATGAGCAGCGGGGCGCTCTGGTAGAGGATGGCGTGCCCGTACCGCTCGGAGAAGTAGCTGAGGGCGAAGGCGATGACGATCCCGGGCATGGCCAGCACCAGGTACGTGCTCCGGTCGAGCAGGCGCACGGCCCGGTCGGGGTAGCGCACGGCGAGCAGGGCCACGGGCAGCGCCAGCAGCGTGGCCACCAGGGCCGCCGAGGCGGAGTACAGGACGGTGTACCCGGTGGCGCTGAGCAGGCTCACGCCGGTGAGGGAGTGGGCGCCGCCCTCGAAGGTCCAGTACACGCTGGAGCCCACCGGTACCCCGAGGGCCAGGGCGGTGAGGACCACGAACCCCAGGACCACCGGGACGGTGGCCCGCCCGAGCCGCCGGGGCGGTACCACCCGCTGGGCCAGGGAGGCGGTCCGGACCACCCGGCCCCTGCCGCGGGACAGCCCCTCGGCCCCGAGCACCACCATGCCGAGGAAGACCAGCACCAGCACCAGCGCCGAGGCGGCCGGCACGTTGAAGGAGACCTGGGACTCGGTGAAGATCTCCGTGGTGAAGGTCTGGTAGCCGAGGATCTCGAAGGCGCCGTACTCGGCCAGGATGACCAGGGCCACCAGCAGGCAGCCGCCGAGGATGGCCCCGCGCGACTGGGCCACGGTCACCCGGAAGAAGGTGCGCAGCCGGCCGGCCCCGAGGCTGCGGGCCACCTCCTCCTGCCCCGGATCGGCGGCCCGCAGACTGGCGGCCACGGGCAGGTAGACCAGGGGGTACACGGCCAGGGTCATCACCAGCACCGCCCCGCGGAACCCGTGGACCCAGGTGGAGAGCGACGCCCAGCCGAAGCTCACCACGAAGTCCGGGATGGCGAAGGGCACCACCACCAGGACGGCCCAGATCCTCCGGCCGGGCAGGTCGGTGCGTTCGACGCACCAGGCGGCCAGCGTGCCGATGATGCAGCACAGGACGGTGACGACCACGGTGAGTTGGACGGTGTTCCACAGCAGTGTGGCGGTGAGCGGGCGGAAGATGAGGTGGGCCACCGTCGAGACCCCGGCCCCGGCCGCCTCGATCAACAGGAAGGCCAGCGGGGCCAGCAGGACCACGGCGACGGCCACACTGATCCCGAAGAGGAACCGGGGCCGACGGGTGGTACGGGCCGGCACGCCGGCGGCGGGCTCCCGCACCGGCGCCGGCGCCGCGGTGGCGACGGGTGGGGCGGTCACGGGCCGGGGTGACCCGGGTGGGGCGGAGCGATCCGGCTCACAGCAGTCCGGCCTGCTTCAGGAGGTCGATGGCCGTCGAGCCGTCGCCGAGCTGCTCCACGGTGATGGGGTTGGGCTGCAGCTGGTCGAAGGGGGTCTCGGGCTGGGTCGTCGTCACGCCCGAGGCGATGGGGTACTCGAAGCTGATCGAGTGGGCGATGATCTCCTGTCCCTGGGCCGAGACCAGGTAGGCCACGAACTTCTGGGCATCGGCCTGGTGCCGGCTGGACCTGAGGACGGCGGCGGGCGAGATGTCCAGCACGTACCCGGGGTCCTCCGGGGCGAAGGTGGTGATCTCGGAGTGCATGTTGGACGCACCGATCTCGGCCCGCATCCGGTACCAGTAGTACTGGTTGACCACCCCGAAGGCCACGGCCCCCCGGTTCACCTCGTCGGCGATGGTCTCGTTGTCGGGATAGACGTTGCTGCCGGCGTTGGCCTTGATGCCGTCCAGCCACCTGAGGGTGGCGGCCTCACCGTAGGTGTGGTCCACCGAGGTCACGATGGGCTGGAAGTCGGTCTCGCCGGCGGCGAAGGCCAGCTTCCCCTGGTAGCGGGGATCGGCCAGCTGGAGCACCGAGGAGGGCAGGTCGGCCTTCGAGATGAGCGAGGGGTTGTAGATGAGCACGCTGACCCGGGCCGACACACCCACCCAGTCGCCGTCGGGCGAATTGAACCGGCTGGGCGTGAGGGCCAGCGTCGACGGGTCGACCGGGGCGAGCAGCCCCTTGTCGGCCAGGTACTGGATGGCCGGGCTGTTCTCGGTGTAGATGACGTCGGCCGGGGACCGGCTCCCTTCGTTCACGATCTCGTCGGCCAGCGTGTCCTCGTCGTCGCTGCGCACGTTCACCTGGATGCCGGTGGCCTTCTCGAAGCCGGCCACCAGGGCGTCGGTGGTCTGCTCGTGCTGGCCGTTGTAGAGGGTGATCGAGTTGGCCGGGCCCGACGACCCGCCGCAGGCCGCCAACAGACCGCCGGCCAGTACGCACACCAAGGCGGTGGCGGCCCACCGGGCCCCGGGCCCCCGACGTCCGCCCCGGGCGGTCACGCCGGCGCTCCGGCATCCGGGCCACGGACGTCGGCGACGGACGTCGGCGGTTCGTGTGCCACTGGTCCAGGGACGGCGCCTGCCATGGCCAGAGAATTTAGGCTTACCTAAACTTCTCTGTCAACATCACCTCAACCCGGCCGGCAGGTGCACCGGCCCCGGGTCAGGCGGCGCCGGGCATACCCGGTCTGCGTTCGACACCGACCTCGTCCCGCCCGACGGGGGCACGGCAGTGGCCGCAGACCAGCTGCTGTTCGATCTCCCCACCGCAGGCGAGGTGCCGGTAGATGATCGGGCGCCCGTCCGGTGCCGCCCACCGGTCCCCCCACTCGGTCAGGGCGATGATCACCGGGGCCAGGTCCCGTCCCTTGTCGGTCAGGCGGTACTCCTGGTAGGCCGATCCTCCGGGGGAGAAGCGCTCCATGATCCCCGCGTCGACGAACCCGTCGAGCCGGTCGGCGAGGATGTTCCGGGCCAGTCCGAGCCGCCGCCGGAAGTCGCTGAACCGGGTCACGCCGGCGAAGAGCGCGTCCCGGATGATGAGCAGGCTCCAGCGCTCACCCACCACCTCGAGCGACCGGGCCGCCGAACAGACCTGACCCTCGTAGCTGTTTCCGAGCATGCCCCGACGCTAGCACTTGTGGTTGCATCATACAACCACTCGTGGTACGTTGCCTCTGGTAGTTTCACGCAACCAGATCGGAGCGCTGAGGACATGGCCAGTCAGGACTTCACCACCGCCTTCCTCGTCGACCAGAGCCCGGAGGAGGCCGTCGCAGCCATCAACGACGTGCGGGGTTGGTGGTCGGGGGACATCGAGGGGACCACCGACGAGCTCGACGCCGAGTTCACCTACCGCTACAGGGACATCCACTACAGCAGGCAACGGATCACCGAGCTCGTCCCCGGCCGACGGGTCACCTGGGAGGTGCTCGACGCCTCGCTCAACTTCACCGACGACCCCCACGAGTGGACGGGCACCGAGATCACGTTCGACGTGTCACCGCAGGGCCACCGGACCGAGGTGCGGTTCACCCACCGGGGCCTGGTCCCGGCCGTCGACTGCTACGACCAGTGCTCGAGCGCCTGGGGCTTCTTCATCGACGGCAGCCTCCGACGGCTCATCACGACCGGCCGGGGTGGGCCCGACCCGGAGTGAGGGACCTCCCCGGCGGTCGGGGAACCCAGGCCGCCGGCGACACGGCCAGGGTGGGAACCACGGTGCCCGGAAGCGCCGACGCGCCGCTTCACCCACGGAGACCCCGGTGCCCCGCTCGAACCGGTGGTCGCGGTCGCCCGCCGGCCGGCGGGCCGTCCTCCCGGGCCCGGCGACCCTGAGCGTGACCGGGGGCGAATTGCCCGGACCGTCCGCGGGACGGTCCGGCGTATCCGGTGAACCTCGGGTCACGTCCGGTTAGGGTTGACGTCGCCGACACGAGTCCGGTGGGCGCGGTTCTCCGTCCAACCCGACCACGACCTGCGATCGAAGGGAATACCGTGACCCAGAGCCGACCCAACATCCTGCTCATCGTCACCGACGAGGAGCGCCAGGGGATCCCGCACCCCCCGGCTTCTCGCTCCCGGCACGCGAGCGCCTCGCCGCCCGGGGCGTGAGCTTCGACAACTACTACGTGGCCTCGGCCATGTGCAGTTCGTCCCGGTCGGTGCTCTACACCGGCCAGCACGTGGTCCACACCGAGATCTACGACAACGACAACATGCCGTACATCCGCCCGCTCGATCCCGCGCTCGGCACGCTGGGCACCATGCTCGGCGCTCAGGGCTACTACTGCACCTACCAGGGCAAGTGGCACCTCTCGAACGCCTACCTGGACCCGGCGGCCCCCCGTTCCACGGTCCACGACCTCGAGCCCTACGGCTTCTTCGAGTGGAACGACTGGGGGGACATCGACGGTGGCGCCTGGGCCGGCCTGCGGGTCGACCCGGTGATCGCCGGCCAGGCGGTGAAGTGGCTGCGCGAACGGGCCGCCACCGTGGTGGCCGAGCAGCCGTGGTTCATGGCGGTGAACGTCGTCAACCCGCACGACATCATGAGCTTCGACTACGGCGGGCGCTCGGAGGTGCAACTGCCCCCGGCCCTGGCCCACGCCGTGGTGACCAAGCCACCGGCGGACGTCCCGGTCTACCGGGCCGAATGGGACGTCGACCTGCCGGCCAGCCTCCACGACGACCTCTCCGGTGCCGCACCCGCCGTGCGCGAGTACGCCGCGGTGACCGACGTGGCCTTCGGACCGGTGAACGGCGACGACCACTGGCGTGCCGGCATGGACTTCTACCTCAACTGCCTGCGCGACGTGGACCGCAGCGTGGACCTGGTGCTCGATGCCCTCGAGGCGTCGGGACAGGCCGACCGCACCGTGGTCATCTTCACGTCCGACCACGGGGACCTGGTGGGTTCGCACGGGCTGCGCCAGAAGGGGGCGTTGGTCTACGACGAGAACTTCCACGTGCCGCTCATCGTGTCCCACCCCGACGTGGCCGGCGGCGGCCATACCGAGGCGCTGGCCTCGGGCGTCGACCTCGCTCCCACCCTTCTGGCGATCGCCGGGGTCGACCCGGCCACCGTGGCCACCGAGTACCCGGCGCTGCACGGGCGGTCCTTCCTCCCCGGCCTCGAGGGGACGGCCTCCCGGGAGGGCGTGCTCACCGCGGTCGAGAACGTGGCCAACCTGGACGCCTCCTTCTGGCGCCACTTCGCCGACCCTGACGTGGGCGAGAAGATCGGCTCCGGAGAACTGCGGCCTGACTGGACGAAGCGGGGCTTCCTGCGGGGCTACACCGACGAACGGTACAGCTTCGGCCGGTACTTCTCGCCGCTCGAGCCCAACCGCCCGAAAGACGTCGACGGCCTCTTCGCCGACAACGACGTCGTCCTCTACGACCGGGAGTCCGATCCGACGGAGGTCACCAACCTGGCCGCCGACCCGGACCGCCGCGACCTGGTGGCGCAGTACTCGGCCAAGCTCGAGGCCCTCATCGACGCCGAGATCGGTGAGGACACCCGGGCCTGGATCACCGAGCGCCCGAACCTCATCGGCTGGCCCACGTGGAAGGGCGATGCCATCGCCCAGCACCAGGCGAGCGCCTGAGCCCTCCGGCGTCCCGGTTCGACCTGGCACGGGCCCGTGGCCCGCGGCCGGCAGGCGGTCAGTGTCGCCCCGACGCCCGTGCCGCCCGGTGGCGGGCCATCCGGTCGAACGCCACACGGTGCACCGGCGTGAGCAACGTCCAGTAGAGGAAGCCCGGTATGCCCTCGGGGCGGAACGCCGCTACCTGATGCAGCGTTCCATCGCTGACGCGGTAGCCCAGCCAGGCATCGCCGGGGAACCAGCCGACGCTCCGCAGCACCAGCTCGCCCGGACCGACCCGGGCGACACGCCACCAGTCCACGAGAGCGCCGGGCGCCACGACCGCCGATCGCCGTCGTCGGAGATGTTCGCCCACCAGGCGCCCGAGGACGAGGCGTACCAGCCAGCCCGACGCCGCCCCGTACCAACGGAACCGTCCCCCGATGGACCCCAGGTCGCGATCGACCGCCTCCTCGGACCCCGGTGGGACGGCCACGTCGACGACCACGGCGTACACGCCGTCGGTCAGACCCGGGCGGCGGGCGAACAGCGTACGGGTCACGTCCTCGTCCTGGTCGTCGAGTGCGGCGGCCAGGGCACGTTCGACGCCCATCGGCACGACCGTGAAGGCCCGTTCCGCCGGCGCAGGATCGACCACCACCACCTCGGTGACGAGGCTCTCGATCAGCGCATGGCTGACGGAACGGTCGACCGGTGTCACCAGGTCGACCCAGTACGACGAGAGGTGCGGTGTGAGCCACGGGATGTCGATGATCCTCCGGGGTCGGAGCCCCCGGACGCGGGCGTACGCCGCGATCATCTCGCGGTACGTCGTGACATCGGCGCCGCCGATCTCGTAGATGCCGGGTGCGACGACGAGTGACTGCTCGAGATAGGCCAGCAGGTCGGTGAGGGCGATGGGTTGGATCCGGGTGCGCACCCACCGGGGGCAGACCATGGCCGGCAGCCGCTCGGTCAGGTAACGGAGCATCTCGAAGGAGATGCTGCCCGAGCCGAACACCACCGCGGCCCGGAGCTCGACCACCGGCACGCCGGCCGCGGCGAGGGCCGTACCCACCTCGTGCCGGCTGGCCAGGTGGGTCGAGCCCGGTGCCTCACCGAGGGCCCCGACGTAGACGATCCGTCCGACGCCGGACTGCGCCGCCGCCCGTCCGAAGGACGTGGCCAGGCGCAGATCGACCTCGCGGAAGCCGCCACCCGAGGCCATCGAATGGACGAGGTAGTAGGTCACCTCGACACCGTCGAGGGCGTCGGCGGTCGCCTCCCGGTCGCCTACGTCGACGGCGATCGCCCGGACGCCCGGCGGGACGGGGCCCACGGTACGGCCGAGAGCGACCACCTCGTGATCGCAGGCGAGCAGGTGCGCCGTGAGGGCACGCCCGACGAATCCCGAGGCCCCGGCGACGGCAACGATCATCAGGGGCCTTTCCCACGGGAGGGTCCCAGTATCGCAGCTCGGTGGTCCGGCTACGCCCAGGTGGCGTTCCGACGCGCCGCAGCCACGTCGATCACCATCGGACGGGAGTACCGGCGGGCACATCGGACGTCAGCTACCGCCAGCAGTCCCGCCCCTCCCCCGGTACGACCGCGTGGGCGCTCCTCGCGACGCTTTCACCCACGCCGAGTTCCGGAGAATCGGAGTTGGCGTTGCGCCCAGTCCGGGTTCCCTCACCAATGAGAAGGGGCACAATGAACGCACTGTCCGGGACCGATGCAGCCGAGGAGCACCACCGGCGCAGGCGCGCCGGTGATCCCCGGCTGACCGGCGCGGGCCGGGAAGTCTTCGACCGGATCACGACCGGAGACCTGGCAGACGAATTCCAGTCCGCCCTCGACGCCCAGCTCGTCGTCGCTCCGCTCCTCGGTGGTCACCCGACCGACGACGACTGACCCCGAACAGTTCCGGCGATGATCGTTACCGAGGAGTACCTGACCGTCCGGGCGCGGCGCGGCGACCGGTGGCCCGAGGAACGGCCCGACACCGAGGACCCGGTGCTTCCGATCAGCCGGCACTGGTCTCCTTCCACGCTTCGGGAACCGGACAGATCTCCGGCGTCCTCGCCCCGCTCAGCGCCGCCGCGGTGGACTCGCCTCCTCCTAACTGCTTCCCCACCTCGAGGTCCTCCAGACCCTCCACCCCCACCCCCTCATCGACGAGGTCGTCCAGCTCGCGGCTCGTCATCGGGGCAGCCCGCTCGTCCTCGAGACCCTGGCGGCGGTCGTCCACCACGGGCGCTCACGGTGCCTTGGCACGGAACCCCAAAATGCCTACGAACTGCGGAACCCCGGTCTGCTCTCGCCGCCGATGTCATTGCCCGAGTCCAGTTCGACAATGGCGTGCGGCCCCGGTGGGCACCACCGTTTCCTCAGGACCGGCCACGTCTGGCGCCTGTCAGCTCATCCACCCCACCACGTCGACGACGACGTCGGTCGAACCGGCGTAATTGGTCAGGTTCACCTGCCCGTTCGTCCCGACAGTGGCGATCACCAGATTGGGGACATTCTTCCCGGCGGTCCAATTGAGGTCGGAGACCGTCGGGATGGACTGTTCGGCCGGGGAGATGGTGAGGTGGCTGGTAGCCGTAGTGTTGGCCACGGTGACGTTCGCCACCACGGCGACAGCTCCTGAGGGGATCCCGTCGACGCCGGCGACCGTCACCGGAAGGGTCGTCCCGGCGTGGAGGGTGTCCCCGGTGCACGGGGTGGTGTACCCGACCCCGGTCCGGGTGTCACACACCCGGGTAGGAGTGGCAGCCGGGGTGAACTGGGTGCCGGTCGCTGACGCGTTCGAGCCATCGGTGAACCATCCGGCGACATCCACCAAGACGTTGGGGCTCCCGTTCGAAGACAAGATGTTGACAGCCCCGCCGGCTCCTACCGGCACGATGACCCGGTTGGGGACGACCGTTCCGGCCGTGAAGTTGACGCTCGAGGTCAGCGGGACGGCTTGACCGGCCGGGTAGGCGGTCAGGTACCCAGATCCCGTAGCCCCGACCGCCGTCACGTTCAACACCACGGCCCCCACGCCGCTGGTCGGCACACCACCCAAGCTGTCGACGGTCACGGTCAATGAGTGCGTGGGGCTCGGGGCCAACCCCTCGCACTGGGTGAGGGCGATGCCGGAGAGCCCCGAGGGGTTCCCTTGCCTGGTGTCACAGATCCGGGCCGGGACGGCGAGGGCGTTGTAGAGGCCCGCTCCCGGGTTCCCCGCTGCGTAGTACCCCTCCACATCGAAGATGACGTCGGCGCTCCCGGCGTAGTTCTCGGCCGTGAAGGTCCCAGTGGGCGACAATGCCACCGTCACCAGGTTGGGGATGGTCTGATTGGCCGTCCAATTCAGGTTGGAGGCGGTCGGCTCGTCCGTTCCCCCCGGGAACACCGTCAGGTGGCTCTGTGCTGTGGTGTTGGTCGCCGTGACGTTCACCACCACGGCAGTCACACCACTGGCCGGCACACCTCCATTCCCGGCGGCCGAGACCGTCACCGTGCCATCGGGACCGAGCGTGGTCCCCCCCGGACAGGCCACTTTGGTCTGGCCGGACCTCGTGTCACAGATCCGGATCGGAGCAACGGCGTGGTACGGCTCGGACGGAACGGCATAGGTATAGGAGTTCCCCGCCGTTGGTGTCGTCGACGAGGTGGCGACTGGCGTCGTGACGGTCACGACCACTGGTCCAGGAGTCCCGGCCGGAGCGAGCACGTCACACGACGTTGCCGTGCAGCTGCCTTGGATGGTGGCCGGGGACGAACCGAAGTCCACCGCCGTGGCAGCCGTGAGGCCCGTACCGGAGACCGTCACCGGAGTTCCCCCCAACGTGGACCCGGTGGACACCGTGAGCCCGGTCACGACCGGTGGGGTGCCAATGGTCACGACGTAGGGACCAGCTCCGTCGTCCGGGGAGACACCGTTCTCTGCCGTCACCGAGTAGCTGAGCGACACGGTGGCAACCGGTGGGGTACCCGAGACCACCCCCGTCGTGGCGTTGATCGAGAGCCATCCCGGGGCTCCGGAGAGGGCGTATGTCGGGGTCGGATAGCCCGAAGCGGCGAAGGTGTAGGTGTAGGTCTCCCCCACCAACCCGGTGGTCGGTGGTGTATCAGCCGTGAAGATCGGCGCCCCGTCGACCGTCAGCGTGGTAGTCCCCACCGACCCCGCGAAGGTCGGATCCCCGTTGTAGGTGGCGGTCACCGTGTCGAGACCCACCGGGGCATTCGATGCACGACAGGTGCCGCTCCCTCCGGCGAGGGTGGCTGTACAGAGCGTGGTGGAACCGACGGAGAACGTGACGGAGCCGGTCGGGCTCCCACTGGATCCAGAGACCGTCGCCGAGTAGGCAACCGGCGACCCCGCGGTGGTCGTGTCCGGCACCGCTGACGGGGCAGTGCTGGTCGGCGTCAACGACGAGTCCTTGAGGACCACTCCTCCCACGATCTCGGCTCCTTGACCGGCGGCGAAGCACGATGATGTCGACGGGCACGAGGCGCCGTTGACCCAACTCACGGTGTCACCCACTGGCGGCCGAATAGCCGGGACAGTCTGGCTCTCCCAGGTGTTCCCCCCATCAGTCGAGGCAACGATGGCTCCGAGGTTCGACGATGACACACCGCTGGCCACGCAGTTCGAGGAAGTCGGGCAGGAGATACCGAGAAGTTCGCTGATGCCACTCGGAACCGACTGGTTCCTCCACGTGGACCCGCCATCGGTGGTGGACGTGACATACCCGGCCGGGGACGTGGTCCCGCCGACAGCTACGCAGTCCGAAGTGGTCGGACATGAGACGCCGTTCAGACCGTCTCCTCCGACCAGTTGATCCGTCCAGGTAGACCCGCCATCGGTGGTCGAGGTGACGTACCCAGCTCCCGTTGAGGTGCCACCGACGGCCACGCAATTCGACGTGGTCGGACAGGAGACGCCATGGAGATCGAACACGTCGGTCGGCACGTTCTGGCTTGACCAGGTAGCTCCGCCGTCGGTGGTGGTCACGATGAAGCCGTATTGCCCCACGCCGTCCCCGACGGCCACGCAGTCCGATGGAGACGGGCACGACACGCCGAAGAGCAGACCGGCACCGTTCGGAACGGTCTGGACCGACCACGTGACACCGCCGTCCGTCGTGGCAATGATGACACCGGCCCGCTGCGCGATGCCGTCCGGCTCGTCGCCGACGGCCACGCAGTCCGAGGGCGTGGGGCACGACACACCGAGGAGCTCGAAAACACCGGTCGGGACGGTCTGGTCCACCCAGGTGATCCCGCCGTTGACCGTTGTGGCAACGAAGGCTCCCCCGGTTGACGTCTGACCGACCGTGACGCAATTCGACGTGGTCGGGCACGAGATTCCGCTGATGGTCATCACGCCACCCGGAACGGTCTGACTGGTCCAGGTCACCCCTCCATCGGCCGTCGAGGCGATGAAGCCGTTGGTCGACACGGCCTGGCCGACGATGACACACGCCGTTGCCGTCGAACAGGAGACGCCGAACAACGCGCTGTTCACTTCGGCCGGGGCGGTCTGGTTGGTCCAGGTGGCACCACCGTTCGTCGTGGCCACGATCGAAGAGGCCAGCCCGCTCCCTCCCGTTCCGACCGCAATACAGCTAGACGTCGACGGGCACGAGACCCGGACAAGATCGATCACGCCCGACGGGACCGTCTCACTTGTCCAGGTGGACCCACCATTCGAGGTTGTCGCGATGAACCCATCAGAGGAGAGAGCCCGGGAGCCCACCGCCACACAGACCAGTGTCGAAGAGCACGAGACCCCTTGCAGTCCACCCGCGCCGTTCGGAGCGGTACGGTTGGTCCAGGTCGTCCCACCGTCGGCGGAAGTGATGACAAAAGACGTAGCCGAAACGGAAGAGTCCCCGACCGCCACGCAGTTCGATACGGACGGGCACGAGACGTCGTTCAGGCCACCGACGCCGTCCGGCACGGCCTGGCTGGCCCAGGTAATCCCGCCATTGTCCGTCGTGGCGATGAATCCCGTCGTCCCATCGACGTCCGCGTCACCCACGGCGACGCAGGTTGACGTGGACGGGCACGAAACATCGTTCAATTGGCTCACGCCGCTCGGGACGGTCTGGCTCGTCCAGGTGGTACCGCCATCCGTCGTGGTGGCGACCACGCCGACACCCGCGTCGAAGACGGTGGTGCCGACCGCCACGCAGTCCGACGTGGACGCGCAGGAGACGCCACTGAAGCTGCCCACGCCGCTCGGGGCGATCTCGCTGGTCCAGGTCGTCCCACCATCGGTCGACGTAGCGATGTAACCGGTTCCGGAGATGCTGCTCGTCGTACCCACGGCCACGCAGAACGCGGTCGACGGGCACGACACGCCATTGATCGCGCCCGGTCGGGACGGGTACAGCTGGTTCACCGACCATCCGGACGTCGACGCTCCAGCCGGTGACGTGGCAGCCGGTCCGGCCACGACAACCACGACGGCGACCAGTGCTACGAGACTGACGAGAAGAGTGCGCAAGCGGGATGCGTGGTCTCGTCCCTCATGAACTCCCAGGTCAGCGGCATTGTTACGGCCGCCGTGTGCGCCCAACCCGGTCATGACGACCTCGCTCTCTTTCCAAATGAACCAGTGCCGGCGATGTATAGCAGGTAATGCAGCGGCGCGTTGCGCTTTCAAAAGGGGGAAATGCGCGGCAGATCCGAGGAACGACCGGTCCGTACCTCGTCCACGTAACCCTGAGCAGGTGAGCAGCCCTTCGTCACCCGGGTCCGACGGTCCCGTGCCAAACGAAGCCAGGTCGGAACGCCGGTGGCTCCCACCGGGAGCGTGTCGGACCGGACTTCCGCAGATGATGGGCACACGACACACCTGAAAAGTGGTGTTGACCAGGGAGAACGACTGCGAACGCCCAAACGGGTCGTGTTACTACGCGAGCCTGTGACCTGGGACTACGCGGATGGGGTCGGAAGCTCGAAATCGAGGAAGCGGCCGGGCTCATCAATCTCGAGGGCAGTGAAGTTCTCGGCCTGACGCGGGGTCGGGTGGTGCGTTGGGCGTCACCCGCCACCCACATGGGACCACCCTTCCGCCACGAGCATGGGACCACCTCGTCCCTCACCGTGCCGGTCGACCGTGATGCTTTCGGACCGGCACGGCGGTGTCAACCGGTGGGCCTTGTGCGGGTCCGCGATGTCCCGCTCACGACGTCGCCTGCACCGGTCTTCGGCTTCTGCCGCTTCCGGTAGGACTCGCCCTTCGACGACCAGTTCGTAGGCCGCACTCTGGAGCCGGTCGACGGCGGACTGGGCCAACAGCGGATCGGCCATCTGGGCGAGGAATTCACTCGGGTCCCGGTTCGACGTGATCACCGTCGCCCCCTTGCGGTGGCGCTCCACGACCAACTCGTAGACGTCGTTCGTCTCGGTCGCGTCGAGCGGATGCAGGGCGAAGTCGTCGATCACGAGGAGGTCGACCGAGATGAGCTTCCGCAGTTCCTCCTCTGCACTGATGTCGAGCCGGGCGGCCTTCAGCTGCTTGAACAGCTTGTCCGCCCGTTCGAAGTGGACCCGGTAGCGGCGGCGACAGGCGTGTATAGGTGACGCGTTCGGGCCGTCGACCAGGAACGCCGGACACCCGGGACCATATCGTCGCCACTGCGCGACAGGCATTCGGGGCCAGGCGTTACGACGCGACCTCGATGCGCAGCATCGCGGCTAATGCCGGAGTCGATCCTGGGCTTCTCGTCCACTACTTCGGCACCAAAGAGGGCGTGCTCCGGGAGGCGGGCGAGAACACCGTCCAGCCCGGTCGGCTGTTCCAAGGACTCGAGGGTCAGAACGGTCGGGAACTCGCCGAACAGCTCGTCCGTCGCTATCTGACGGTGCTCGACCGCGATGAGCTACGAGACGTCGTCATGGCCCTTGTGCGTTCCGCCGTGTCGAGCGAGCACGCAGCCGGCATGCTGCGAGACCTGCTTCTCCGAGAATTGGTGACATCGCTGGAGCCACTGATCGATGTCCCCGACGCCACGTTGCGGGCTTCGTTGATCGTGGCACATCTCGTCGGGATCGCCATGTTGAGGCATGTCGCTCGAGCCGATGCGGTAGTGCAGGCTTCGGACGAGGAGATCATCGACCTGGTAGGTCCTGCGATCGAGCGCTACGTGCGATAGGTGTGGAGCCCGGTGGCGGACGACGTCGTCCCGTCTGGGCCAGGGTTCAGACATCTGCGCTTGCCTCGATTGGTGAGCGGAGCGAGAAAAGGGCCCCCGCCAGGGACAGCGTTTCAATTCCGATAACGAGTGGAAGTGAGCGGACGACTCTCGAACCCGGCCCTCCTGACGCCGATAGATGGTCCGCACGAGCTGGCGCTCGGGATGTGGCACAACTATGGCATAGTTGTAGCATGGCGAGAGTACGCGTGAGCACCACCGTGGACGAGGGGCTTCTGGCCAGCGCCCGGCGAGCCCGGGCGGGCAAGCCTGACTCTGCGTTGATCGACGAAGCCTTCGAGGTGCTCCTTGCCCGGGACCGAGCTGCCGAGGTGGACGACAGTTACGCCGCCTACGACGCGCACCCGCTCGACGAGCACGACGAATGGGGTGATCTGGCGTCATTTCGGGAGGCGGCAGCTGCCTCGTGAACCTGCCGGAGCGCGGAGAGGTGTGGTGGTGCGAGCTGGTCGGCCTCAGTCGTCGTCCCGTCGTCGTCCTGTCCCGGGACGCGGCCATTCCTCGACTCAGACGCACGCTGATCGCCCCGTGCACGACGACGGTCAGGGGACTGGCGAGCGAGGTGATCCTCGAACCCGGAGACGACCCCGTGCCGAGGCGTTCAGCTGTCAACCTTGACTCGGTGGAGAGCGTTTCGGTGGGCGTACTGGTCGAAAGGCTCGGCCGCCTGGCCGATGCTCGCATGCGGGAGATCTGCCGTGCATTGGAAGTGGCGGTTGACTGCCAAGGCTGAGCTGTAGCCGCGGCGCGACCGCCCACCATCGGCCAGTGGAGATGATGGGACTCGAACCCACGACCCCCTGCTTGCAAAGCGACTCGGGGCCTCCGTCCCGGTAGCGTGAGATCGGATAAACACCAGGTCAACGGCACAATTCAGTGACCGCCGGCTACCGCCATGAGCCACCAATTCCCGGGATCTTGTGGTCTGTTTGTGGTCTGGCGGGAGGTGGGATCTCAGCCTGCCGGTGGAACGATCACCCTGGCGAAGCGCAGCAGGTCCACGAGCGTCGCATGCTCGATCAACCACCGGTCACCGACACGCACCGCCCGACCCTCGCGGCCGTTGACCATCGGGAAGCGGTTCCCGTCGACCTCCACGGAGAACCACACGACCGCCTCGTCCGATCGCAGGAACACGATGTCGTCGACCACGATGTGCGCTCGACCGCCGACCGGCACCGGGACCCGGTGCTGCGCTTCCCGCAGCGGCCCGGCCAGCCCCTCGCCGCGCTGCACGTTCACGAGCGCCGTGCCGGTCTCGTCGACCTCGTCGTAGTGGGTGAAGGCGTGTTCGATCGAGGAACGGGCGGCCGCCTCGTCGTCCGGGGGGTCACCGACGGGGACGTGCTTCGCCCTCTGCTCCTCCAGGCGGACCTCGGGGATGGGCCGGTCGGGTCGCATGGTGTCGTGGATGGCCGCCTGGACGGCGCGGGGGTCCTCCCGATCGATCCCGGTGAGGTCGGCCCCCTGCTGCTCGGCCATGCGGAGCAGCAGCTCGACGTGCTGCTCGACATCGGCTCCGGATGGCGGGACGAACTCGAACTCGAGGTCGGCGATCGGCGGGTTGATCCGTACCTCCGTGAACTCGGTGACGGCGCACGGCTCGTCGTCGATCAAGGTGACGTGACGGAGCACGATGCCGGTCTCGCCGTCGATCCAGAGCGAGTGGTCGGTGCCACCGAGCAGAACGGCGCCGGGATCGAAGCCCCGGGCCCCCTTGCTGTTCCGCAGGGTCGCGGCCACCTTCAGGCATGGTCGGCCCGCGACCGTGTCCTCGGCCGGCTCCCCGAACCGCAGCGCTCCCAGGAGCCGACGTCCCGGGGAGATCAACAACCCGATCTGGGTGTCCTCCACCCCGGTCCGGTCGTCGTCCACCTCGGTGACGTGGGTCGGACTGCCGGCCCATCGGGTGCGCCCGTCCCGCACGTCGACGTAGTCGTCGCACTCGAGGCGCCAACGGTCCGGGAGAGCGAGCCACACGCGGACGTGCTGGTCGCGCGTCAACCCGACCGGGCCACCGGTTCCGCCGACGGCGAACGAGCTCCCGTGGGATCGCGTCAGTTCGGTGAAGGCTCGCCGCGCTCGTTCTCGGTGCGTCCACGTCCACACGGAGCCGGTGAGGGAGGTGACGCCGAGGGGGGCGCCATCGATCAGTTCGAGGAGGTCACCCTTGCGGCTCACGAACCGAGCCTATGACCGGGTCGGCGGATCCACCCGTGCCGACCGGGTCCGATGCTCATGCCAACCACCGAGGTGGCGTCGACCCGAACTCATGGACACGCCCCACCGGGCCTGGGGAGTGATCTTCGGGGACGCACGGCGCCAGTGATCGGGGACACCCCTGCTCAGGCGGCGGAGTCCTTGTGCCCGAGGTGGATCGGCACCCGCCGCTCTTCGTCATCTTCGAAGATGGCAACGAGCTCGAGACGGGCACCGAGGGCCTCGAGGTACTGGCGAAGTGTCGAAACCCTGACGTCCTCGGCGTGCTCGAGCTTCGAGACCGCTCCCTGGGTGACCTCGAGTCGTCCTGCCAGCTCGGCCTGGCTCATCGCCTCGGCGTGGCGTAGCTCGTAGAGACGGATCTCCTCGAGGGTCTCGGTTCGCAGTTGGGCCAAGCGCTCCGCGGCGCCAGGACGTGCTTCGACCTGGTTGCGCAGTGCTGAAAACTTGGTTCGGGCCATCAGATCAGTCCCTCCGTTCGCAGCTCATCGAGGTAGGTGTCGTAGAGCTCGTCAGCCTCGGGAACTGCGTCGAGATACCAGGCGTCCCATGCCCCGCTCTTGTCTCCGCCCAGCAGCAGGATCACCTGCCGCCGGGGATCGAACATGAACAGGACCCGGAGAGCACCCCCTCGGGCAGCCCGAAGCTCCTTCATGTTGTGATGTCGGGACGAGTGGATCCGTTCCACGACCGGCCGGCCGAGATCAGGGCCTCGGTCGGCGAGCAGGTCGACCCGATCGGTCACTGACTCCTGCTGGTCATGGCTCAACTGGTGCCACCAGTCGAGGAACTCGTCTGTCACCTCGACTTCCCACACCGACGCAGTATGACATCTGACTCATAATGAGTCAACGCTCATACTTTGACGGTCAGCCTCTTCCCACCGAGCCGGCGATTGGCGTGTGATGAGCTGCCGAGGTGGTGTGCGCTCGGATCCGACGGAGACACACCGCCCCCAGAGCCGGCGTTCGGGGATGCTCTGACGCTGACGTTGGCACGTGCATTTAGGGATAGTTGAAGCAATCAGAGAAGCTGATGCCCGAAACTATTGGTCATACTGGTGACCATGGTCGAGCGGAAACTGAGATCATCACTGATCTTGATGGGCGTAATCGTCGCCTTGATCGCGGCCGGAGTGACTCTCGTCGTTATCGAGCAGGGTACCTCCGGTCCGTCGGGGCCGGTTTCCTCCCTCAGCTGCTCTACCTCTACAAGTTGCATTGCACTTGGGTTCGACAGGGACGGGAATTACTCATTGACCTCGTCCAACGGAGGAACGACGTGGGAGGCAGGCGGCACCTTGGCGGGAGAGGCTGGCATCGGGGTGGTGCTGTGCATTGGACGAACGCACTGCCTGGCGGCTGGAACCGTCAATCCAGGGCTCGTGAGTTCCACGAACGACGGTGGCCAGCAATGGT
>Ga0302279_10000424_pt1 | contig 61336 bp, 50 predicted proteins | sample III_Bog_N3_3_FD_194541 | JGI IMG/M metagenome (GOLD analysis project Ga0302279, IMG submission 194541) | Peat permafrost microbial communities from Stordalen Mire near Abisko, Sweden - III_Bog_N3_3 | ecosystem: Environmental > Terrestrial > Soil > Wetlands > Peat | place: Sweden: Abisko... | reverse complement strand
GTCCGTAGGAAGTCCGTGGCGATAAAGACCCCCAGGGGCTGGTGAAAGGCCCCGGCCAGATTCTTGCCCGCCCGCAAATTGATGCCGGTCTTGCCGCCGACCGAACTGTCGACCATCGCGAGCAGGGTCGTCGGCACCTGGTAGTAGTCGATGCCGCGGAGGTAGGAGGCGGCGGCGAAGCCGCCGAGGTCACCCACCACCCCGCCGCCGAGGGCGAAAAGCACTCCGCCCCGGTCGAGTCCCTCGGCCGCCAGAAAATCCAGGACCCGGCCGAATTCTGGCACGGACTTGGAACTCTCGCCGGGGGGAGCCAGCCGCACGGGCGTGGCCCCGAACATGGCGGCCAGCCGCTCCTTCTGCGTATCGGCGACATGGCGGTCGGTCACAACCACCACCTTGCGGCCGGCGGCGGTCAACTGCTCCACGCACCGCCGGACCTCGTCCGTCAGATCGAGATCGAAGCGGATGGGATAGGAGCGTTCTCCCAGGTTGACCGTAAGGCTGGCAGGCACGGCCCGAACCTTAGGTTTTCAAGCCGCCTCTGTCGATGGATTTACCGGCTGGAGCCGCCGCCGGCGGGCGCGCAGCAGGCGGCGGCACGGGACCTTGATCCCGCCGTAATAGAGAGCGAGCATGAAGAGCATTCCGGCCAAGGCGTAGAGCAAGCCCTCGATCGTGGTGGGCACGGCCGGCTTGAAAACCGCCCAGGTGGACCGGGCGATGGCCGGATCGACGTAACGGCTGAAGACAAAGGGCCGGCTCCAGAGCGAGGCGTTGCGGATCGCCGCCTCCGCCGTCGCCAGGTCCTGCACCCGCTCCGCCACCCGGTGGAGGAGGGAACCCAGCTGCGCCACCGCCCGGTCGGAGTCGGCCGAGGTGCGCGCGGTCAGTTGGTCGAGGGTCAGGCCGGACTGGGCGGCGGTATCCCGAAGCTGGGCCAATTGCCGCCGGGCCTCGTCCAAGTGGCCGCCCAGGCGCTGGACGTATTGCTGGATGAATTCCGGGACCTGGGAAAAAAGGAGGGCGCCGATGAGACAAAGGCCGCGGTCCAGCAGGCCTTCCAGCGCTGCCAAGACGGACAGAAACGGGCGAGGCCAACTCATTGTCCGGAGCTTCCCCGAATTGGCCCAAAGGTCAACTGGCCGCCTTTTTTGCCAAATCGGTGATCATTGTCGGGCGGAAATTGCGCTTGGAGCGGGTGACTGCAATGCAAACGCCCCTCCCGTGGAAAATTCACCTCACGCCTGCCTGGGCCAATCCCACCCTTCGCCCTGGCTGCCTAAAGTTAGCCTTCTGCAGCGGCCAACAGGGGGAAAATAGGCCGGGTCCAGCGCATGCGGGCAGGAATATCCAAACGTCAACGCGCTGGCCCCGCGCGCGGTCCAGTAGCGGGGAAGTGCCCTTGCCTTGTCATGAAGCCCGACCGGGCAGCGATTGCCCATTGCCGTTCTAATACAGCGAGCCTCCCACCATTATGAAACCTTATCCTTGGGGCATCATGCAACATGCCCGGTCCCTTTGCGTCACAGCCTCTTAACAATGCTGGTCAGCATTCACATTCCGAAGTGCGCCGGAACGACCTTTCGCCATATCCTGGAGGGAATCTACGGCCGCCGGATGTGGGCCAATTACGGAGCGATCTTCACCCGGGAGCAGGCGCGGCCGGACCTCGTGCCGCCGGACACGGCCTGCATCCACGGGCATTTCTTTGCCGACGCCTTCGCCGACCTTTTCCCGCAGGGCCGGCTGGTCACCTGGGTGCGCCACCCCGTGGAACGCGTCCTCTCCAACTACTATTTTTTCCTCCGCCATCCTGAAATCCCCGACGGCTGCTGCCAGGCGCTGCATCGCGACCGGCTGACCCTCCGCCAGTTCGCCGATCTCGAATGGATGCGCAACGAATCGACCCGGTACCTGGCGGGAAAATCCTTCCGCGACTTCGCCTTTGTCGGCGTGACCGAGCAATTCAGCCGGTCGCTGACCCGCTTCCAGGCCGTCTTCGGCGGTTGCTTGCCAGCGGTCGAGCCCCACGACAACGTCAACCCCGACCGGCGGACCGAGAACTACCCCGTTTCGGGCGCGGACTACGGCTACATCCTGGAACGCAATTTGACGGATCTGCGCTGGTATCAGCAGGCGGTCCTGGCCTTGGCCGCCGAGGAAACCGCGCTGGCCCCGGTCTTCACGGCCGGCGCGACCTCAGATCGGCCGCCGCCAAACTGGAGAGGAGCGCTGGCAAGACAATCAGCACCAGGGGCATTTGGAGTACCAGCCCGGATATGATCGCGATGGCCAGGGGTTGCTGCATGGCCGAGCCGGCGCCAAGGCCGAGCGCCAGCGGCAACAGCGCCAGGATGGCCGCAAAGGTCGTCATCGCGATCGGCCGCATCCGGTTGATGCCGGCGGCGATCAGGGCCTCCGAGGCGGAAAGATCGGCCGGCAGCTCCACCAATTCCGAGACGTAGAAGATTCCCACTTCGGTCGCGATGCCGACGATCATCGTCATGCCCATCATGGAGGAGATGTTGAGCTCCGTATGGGTGAGCCAAAGTCCGATCATGACCGCCGATAGCGCCAGCAGGGTCACGGCCAGCATGGCGAAGGCGACGCGCAGCCGGCCATAGAGAAAGAGGAGGAGGAGGAAGACCAGGGCGACGGCGGAGCCGAAGACGGCCATGAGACCGGCAAAGGCCGACCGCTGCTCGGCATAGGTTCCGCCCAAAACCGCGTACACCCCGGTGGGGAGGACGCCCGGCCGGGCCAGGACCGCCTGCACGTCGCGCACGGTCGAACCGAGGTCGCGGCCGCTGATCCGGCCCGTCACCGCGATCATGCGTTTCAGGTCATCGCGGTCGATCTGCGGCTGGCCCACCACGGCGGAGATGGTCGCCACCCGCTTCAAGGGGAAGAAATGGCCGTCGGGGGCCCGCAGCCTCAGATTGGCCACGCGCTCGGCCGTCGCCCGGGCCCGGGTGGGAATCCAGACCCGGATGCCGATCAGCTTGGGATCCTGCTCGATCTTGGTGTCCGTGGTCGCGCCCTCGAGGAGATCGTCCAGCGCCGAGCGCACGGCATCGGGATCCATCCCCTCAAGTGCCGCCCGCGGCTTGTCCACCACGATCGTGAGCGCGTCGCCGGCCAGGACAATGCCGTTGAGCGTGTCGACGACCCCGGGAATCTTGCTGATGGCGTCGTTCACCCCCTGGGCGGCGCTCAGCAGCTTGGCCCCATCGTCGGAGAAAAGCTTGATTTCGATCGGCTGCGGGACGGCCGTGAGGTCGCCGATCAGGTCCTCCATCAGCTGGGCCATTTCGATGTCGAGTCCGGCGACGTTCTTTTGCACCCGGGTGCGGACGTCGTCCATCACCTCGTCGATATCCCGGCGGGGCGGCGGCTTGAGCCGGACGAAAAAGTCACCCTCGTTCGCCTCGGTCACGGAGGCCGCCCCCAGCTGCGAGCCCGTCCGCCGCGAGTACGTCTCGACCTCGGGCGTGGCCTGGAGGATGACTTCGATCTGGCGCAGCAGCCGGTCGGTTTCGCTCAGCGAGGTCCCGGATTCGGCGCGGTAGTCGATGATGAAGCCACCTTCGTCCATCGACGGCATGAAGCCGGTCCCGACCGCGCGGTACCCCACCCAGCCGATGACGAGAAGGACCAGGACCGCCGCCAGGACGAGAACCGGGCGGGCCAGGGCGCGCTGCATCATCCCGCGATAGCGGCGATGCACCCAGCCGGTGAAGCGGCCGCTTTCCTCGTGCGCGGCGTCCGCCGCGGTCAAAAACCGCTCCGCCAGGATGGGCACGCCCAGCCAGGCGACGAGGAAGGAAATCACCAGGCTCGCCGCCATCGTCAGCGACAGAGCCTGGAAAAAAGCGCCGGTGACCCCGGAGAGGAAAGCGAGCGGCGCGAAGATGATGACGGTGGAGAGGGAGGAGGCGATCAGGGGCGGGGTGAATTCGGCGGCGGCCGACCAGACCAGGCCCGTCCGGCCGGGCTGCTCCCGCAGGCGGCGCATGATGTGCTCCACCATCACGATGGCGTCGTCGATGATCAGGCCCACGGCCGCCGCCATGCCCCCCAGCGTCATGATATTGAAGCTGCTGTGGATGACCTTGAGCAGCAGCACGGTGGCCGCCAGCACCGCGGGCACGCACACCATCCCGATCAAGGTGATCTTGCCGTTGCGCAGAAACAGGAACAGGACGCCCCCGGCGAGGCAGATGCCGATCAGCACCGCCTCCCAGACGCTGTGGGCCGCACCCATGATCAGCTCGCTCTGATCGTACCAGTTGGCGATGAGCAGGCCGGCGGGGAGCTGGGCGGAAAAGTCGTGGATTTTTTGCCGCACGTCCCGGGCGATCTGGACGGTGTTTCCATCCGGCTGCTGAAAGATGTTGAGCAGGACGGCATCGCGGCCGTCGGCCGTCACACGGATCCACTGCGGGGTCCGGCCGAGGGTAACGGTGGCCAGATCGGCCACGCGGACGATGCCGGCCGGGCCTTTTTGCACCACGGTGGCCCCGATCTGCTCCGCCCCGCGGAAGCGGTTGTCGACCAGGGCAAGATAGAGTTTGTCATGGTCCTCCAGCCGCCCGACCGCAGCCAGGGTGTTGCCGGCGGACAGGGCCTTGCTCAGATCGCCCAGGGTCAGGCCGTGAGCCTCGAGGACCGCGGGATTGGCCTCGACCCGGTATTCGGCCTCCGCGCCTCCCTGCACCAGGATTTTGGCGACGCCGGGGACGGTGGAAAGGACGGGGCGGAGCTGGTAGTAGGCGATGTCGCGCAGCCGCACGGGCGAGAGATGGGCCGAGGTCAGGCTGTAGGCCAGGCAGGGAAAGACCGTCGGGTCCATCCGCTGAACCTGGAAGCTGGTGCCGCTCGGGAGGGCGCCCTGGATCTGATTGAGGGCGGAACTGACCTGGAGCATGGCGGAAATCATATCCGTGCCCCAGTTGAAGTTGACCGACACATCGCAGGCGCCGCGGCTGGTGGTGGAGCGAATCTCGCGGACCCCGGGCACGGACCGAATCGCCTCCTCCACCGGGGTGGTCACCCCGATGGCCATGCTTTCCGCCGGGCGGTCGCCCGCGTCGATATTGATCAGCAGCCGCGGAAAATCGACCCGGGGAAAAAGCGCCACCGGGAGGGTGGCGGCCGCGATCAGCCCGCCCACGACCGCGAGGCCGAGCAGCGCCAGCACCGCCGCGCGGTGCGACTGCATCCAAGCGGTCAGCTTCACGGCTTGGCTTCCTGGGTCGCCGGCTGCACCGCCATGCCGTCCTCAAGTTCGTAGTTGCCGACCGTGACCACCGCGTCGCCGGCGTGCAGCTCCGGGGCGATCACTTCCACCATCTCCCCGGAGGTCAGGCCGGTCTGCACCGTATGCCGCACCGCCTTGTTTTGGGCCACGGTGTAAAGCACCAACGCGTCGTCGTCCGGCAGGACGGCGCTGCGCGGCACGACCCACCCGGTCTTGCTCGCCACTTCGATGTCCGCCTGCACGTGCTCGCCCGGGAACCAGCCCGCCGCCGCCTCGAGCGGAATCCGCACCTCGGCCGCGCCGGAAACCGGGTCGACGCTCGCGCCGACGATCCGAACCTTGCCCGCCACCGCCTCCCCCCCCGACCGGCTGACCGGGGTGAGCTGGGCCGGCTGCCCCGGCTGCAGGCGCGCCGCGTCGCTCGCTTCCGCCCCCAGCTTGGCCTCCAGGCCGGAGTCGGAGGTCACCGTGACCAGCGCCGTGCCGGCCGGCACGGTCTGGCCCGGCTGCCCGTCGAGCTTGGCCACGACCCCGGAGGCCGGCGCCAGAATCCGCCCGTCCCCGGCCAGCCCGCGGGCTTGGAAGCTCTTCCATTTGATCTGGGCGTCCTCGGCCGCCTGTTGCGCCGTGAGCAGGTCCTGGCTGGTGGCGAGCTTCAGGTCATAGCGCGACCGGGCGGAAGCCAGCACCTTGTCGGCCAACGCCGCATCGGCCCGGGCCGAATCCAATTGCATGGCAGCGTCCGGGGTCGGCCCCACCACCATGATCTCCTCCCCCGCCCCGACCCGGGCGCCCGCGCCCACCGCCACGGATTTGATCAGGCAGTCGTAGCCCAGGGTGAGGACCTGGACGCCGGTCGGCGCCGCCTCCACCGTGCCCAGCACGGTCACGGTCTCGCTGATCGCCTGGCGCTTGAGCGGGATGGTCTGAACCTGCGGGGTCGGCTTGATTTCGGCCTCCGCTTCGGCCGGGGCGCGGTGCGCCCACCACCACCAGCCCGCCCCGGCGGCGGCGAGGATCAGAACAATCAGGAGGACTTTTTTCATAGGCGGTTAAGCAAGGGGCGGCCGGTGGCGATCTCGAGCGCCACGTCCAGTTCGAGAAGTTTCTGCTGGAGCTGGGCTTGCTCCATCTGCCGGCGGGCCAGGGCCGAGGTGGCATCGCCGTAGGCCGGGAGGTCGGAATCGCGGTTCTGCAGGGCGAGCGCGGTGGAACGGGCGAGGCGCTCCAGGTCCGGCAGGGAGGCGTCGGCCGTCTGCAATTGTTGGCGGGCCAGGGCCAGATTGGCCAGGATCTGCCCGACGTCGGAGCGCGCTTGGGCCACCCGGGCGACGTATTCGTCGAAGAGTTGCTGCCGGCTCGCCCGGGCGATCGCGATCTGGCCCTGGTTGCGGTCAAAGAGGGGCACGTCGACGGCAACGGACGGGCCCCAGGTGTAAATCGGGGGCACGGAGGTATCGCGCGTGCGGACGAGGCCCAGGCCGATTTTGGGAAATTGCTGGATCACGGCCGCCCGCAGGCTGGCCTCTTGGCTGGCGTAGCCGAGGCGCAGGGCGACCAAGTCCAACCGCCGCTCCTCCAGGCCCTGCAGGAGTTGCGCCGCCGACTCCGTCGCCGCGCTGCCGAAGGCCGGGAAGGCCCCGGCCGGCTTGAGCGGCATGGGCTGATCGGCGGGCAGGCCGAGGGCCAGATTCAGGGCCGCCTTTTCCGCCGTCAGCTGATTCTCCAGGTCGAAACGCGCGTTCTGCGCCTGGGTCCAATTGTCAGTCGCCGTCGTCAGATCGACGCTGGTCTTCTCCCCGGCCGCGGCGGCGCGCTGAAAGAGCTCGACCGCCTGGGCCAACTGCTGTTCGACCGCGCGGGCCAGCGGCAGCTGGCGCTCGAGGCCGAGAATGCGAAAGGCCCGCAGGCGGGAATCCTGCGCCACCTGCCACTCCTGCCAGGCGACGGAGAGGTCGAGCGACTGCGCGGAGGCGCGGGCCGCCGCCACTTGCGCAGGGTGGGAGAGGAGTGCCGTGATCTCCCAGGTCAGGCCGGCGCTCAGCTGGGTGCCGACCGGCTCGATATAGTGGTCCGGGCGGTCGACTTCGAGGGCGAGCTGGGGATTGGGCAGGAGGCCGGCCTGCACCACCTGGGCCTCGGCCACACCGCGCTGGTCGCGCAGCGCCCGCAGCTGCGGGCTGACGATCACCACCATGACCGCGATTTCGTCCGGAGTGTATCCGCCCCGCCCGTCGATCTCGAGCGGCTGCAAGAGCGGGTGTTTCAGGGCGGCGGCCGCCACCTTGACCGAGTCCCAGGCCGGCGGGGTGAGCGCCTGGTCGACGGCGGCGGAGTCCAGCGGGCGCGCCTCATAGCTGGCGCATCCAGTCAGAAGGAGGCAGCCGACGGCGAAGCCGAGGACACGGAAGGGGGAAGTCATGCCGAAGCGAATCGGAGGGGAAAAGACGCCGGCTAGGGTGGGCCTGCAAACTAAAACCTCTATGAAACGTAGCTGAATATTAATTTAGGCAATTTGCCTTTGCTTGGGGCCTCCGCCTGGCGTTCACTAGACCTGGTTCGCGATCCCGCCCCCGTTCGCCCCGTGAAAATCCTCATCGTCGAAGACCAGCGCCGCCTGGGTCAATTTCTCAAGAAAAGCCTGTCCGAGCGCACCTACACGGTCACCTGGGTGCAAACCTGCCGGGAGGCCCGGGATGCCCTCTGTGAAACTTCCTACGACGTCATCCTCCTCGACCTCAACCTGCCCGACGGCGACGGGTTGGCCCTCCTGCAGGAATGGCGCAAAGGTGGCTTCAACGAGCCGGTTCTGATCCTGAGCGCGCGCGACGCGGTCCAGGACCGGATCAAGGGCCTGGACGTGGGCGCCGACGACTATCTCTCCAAGCCCTTCAGCCTGGAGGAGCTGCACGCCCGCGTGCGCTCGCTCCTGCGCCGGCAGGTGGCGGTGAAGGAAACCGTCCTGGAGCACCGCGGCATCCGCATGGACCTGCTCGGGCGCACCGTGACCCAGGAAAGCCAGCCGGTCGAGCTGACCAGCCGCGAGTTCGCCCTCCTGGAGATCTTCATGCACAATCCCGGGCGCATCCTGACCCGGACCCTGATCTGCGAAAAAATCTGGGAGTCGCATTACGACGTCGATACCAACCTGCTCGACGTCTACATGAGCAAGCTCCGCGGCAAGCTCGACACCACGCCGGAAAAGCCCCTCTTCAAGACGGTGCGGGGTGTGGGCTATCACTTTCTGTGAAGTCGATCGGGGTCCGCCTCGCCTGGTGGTACGCGCTGGCCTCCCTGGTCACGATGTTCTGCCTGTTCCTTTTCTGCCGCTATTTTCTCGAGCAGTACCTGATCCACGGCCTCGACCTGCTCCTGGAGGACGAATTCAGCCAGGTGTCCTCCCACCTGGGCAATGACGTCGCGAGCCTGACCCCGGCGGAAATCCAGCAGCGGCTGCGCGGCACCGCCGCCTTTGAGTCGACGCTGTTTTCCTTCGAGATCCACCAGCCCGGCCGCGGCATCCTCTTCCGCTCCCCCAATCTCCACGGCCAGCCCCTGCCCGACATTCCGGGCAAACATTTCTACAACGCCCTCCTCCCCGGCTCGCTCTATGAGCTCCGGCTGGCGGAATTTATCCTGGGACACACCGACGTCACGATCGCCACCTCCAAGGAGCAGGTCAAAAGAGTCATGCAGGCCTACCAGCGGATTTTCATCGGCCTGATGATCGCGATGATCTTCCTCAGCGGCGGGATCGGCTATTTCCTCAGCCGGGTGGCGCTTCGGCCCGTCCGCCTGATCCAGGAGACGGCCAATCACATCAGTTCGGACAACCTGACCGAACGCATCCCCGTGGCCCCGGTCGACGACGAGATCTCCAATCTCGCCCGCCTCCTCAACCAGATGTTCGACCGCCTGGAATCGTCCTTCAAACAGATCCGGCGCTTCACCGCCGAGGCCTCGCACGAGTTGAAGACCCCGCTTTCCCTCGTGCGCCTGCAGGCCGAGAAGCTCCTGGTGGAGGGCGGGCTTTCGCCCGCCCAGGAGGAGTCGGTCCAAGTCCAGCTGGAGGAAATTTCGCGCCTGAATCAGATCATCGAGGAATTGCTCTTCCTCTCCCGGGCCGAGGCCCGGGCCATCACCCTCGTGACCCACCGGGAGGATCCGCGGGTTTTCCTCCAAGTCTTCGCCCAGGACGCCCGGGTCCTGGCCGAGCATCGCAGCCTGCATTTCCAGGAGAGAATCGCCGGCAGTGGCCCGGTCGATTTCGATCCGAAATGGATCCGGCAGGTGCTGCTCAATCTTTTGGCCAATGCGATCAACGCCTCGCCCGCCGGCGCCACCATCACCCTGATCTCCTCCCGGCCGGACGGAATGTGGCAGGTGGGGATCGAGGATCAGGGCCGGGGCGTCCCGGAAGACCAGCGGGAGCGCATTTTCGAGCGCTTTGTCCGCTTGGGCGAGCCCAACGGCGACGAGCCGGAAAAAGGCAGCGGCCTCGGCCTGGCGATTTCGCGCAGCATCATCGGCCTGCATCACGGCCAGATCCGGGCTGAAACCGGCCCGGAGGGCCGAGGCCTGCGGGTCGTCTTCGAAATTCCCGTGGCCGCCGCGGTCGAGAGCGCCGCCACCGCGGCTGGGCCCTAGCGCATTTTCGCGTAGGCGAGGAGTCCGAGGATGACGGTGAGCCCGCCGCCGATCCGGGTGGCGACCTGGGCGAAGGGCATGAGGGCCATGCGGTCAGAGGCGGTGAGGATGGCGACGTCGCCGGTGCCGCCCTGGCCGCAGCGGCAAGAATTCACGATCGCCATGTCGATCGGATAGAGCTTGATCCATTTGCCCACGAAAAAGCCCGTCGCCGTCATGGTCGCGACCGTGGCCACGATCGTGACCAAGTTGCGCACCGCGAAGGCGTCGAGCAATTTGTCCCAGGGGGTGAGAGCGACGCCGATCGCGAAAAGCAGGGGATAAGTCACGGCGGTGGCAAAGAAGCGATAGACCACGTACGCCCCCTCCTGGAGCTGGGGCGAGACGGCCCGGGCCAGCTTCACCCCCACGGCCACAAAGAGCATCACGACCGCCGCGGGCCAGCCCCAGGCGCGGAAGCAGACAAGGCCGACGAGATAGAGGCTGATGGCGGTGATGCCGGCTGCGGCGATGTGCCCGACGTCGACCCGGTCGGTCGAGCCGCCTTGGAGCGGGCCCAATTCATCGTCGCCTTCCGGCTGCAGCCGGCCCCGGCCCGTCCACTGCGGGAACTTCTTCCCCAAAAAATTGAGGGCGCCCGAAAACAGGATCGCGGTCAGGCTCCCGAACATGACGGGCGGCAGGACCTGGGCAAAGAGGTCGCTCTGCCCCTGGTGCATGATCTGGGCGTAGCCGGTGGAAAGCGGAATCGCCCCTTCCCCCACCCCGCCCGCCATCACCGGGATGACGATGAAAAAGAAGGTGTGCCGGGCCCCCAGGCCCAGCCCCGCTCCGACCGCAGTGCCGACCACGGCGGCCAGGATCGAACCGATCGTCATCGGAATGAAGATTTTCAAAAATCCGCGGATCAGGACCCGCCGGTCCATGCCAAAAATGCTGCCGACGATGATGGCGGCGATAAACAGATAGAGAAAATTCGAGGTCTTGGTGAACTCCGTCACAGTTCTCACCACATCGCGCGGCAACCAATGGCGATAAACAAAAAACGACGGGATAAACGTAGCGAAGATGGCCGCCGCTCCCAGGTGCCGAAGGACCGGGATGTGCTTGCCCAGTTCTCCGCAAGTGAAGCCGAAGAGGGCCATGACCGCCATCACCATGGAGATGTCGGCCGGCAGCTTGCCCACCGCCGTGAAATAGCCCACGATCGCCACCAAGAGCACGTAGACGGGCAGCGGGATGATGCCGATGCGCGTCTCCATGATTTTCCACCAGCCCTCAGGCCAGAAGCGGGAGGAAGAAGGAGGGCCTGGCTTCATGGGGCGAGGGGCGTGGCGAGCAGGAAAGCCGTCTCCTTCCGGATTGCGGTCTTGGCGATGCTCCAGGCCTTCCCGGCCGAATCGGTGAGCGCGAGGCGCGACGCGGCGGATCGAGTCATTGCAGGAGTTGGCGGCTGTGCGCCGCCTGCTCAGAGCGCAAGGGGAGGAAGGCCGCCTGATCGAGCACGACCTGCTGGCCCTCCCGGCTGAGAATAAAGCGGATGAATTCCGCCAAAGCGGGATTGAGCGGCTGGCCCGGCCGGCGATTGACGTTGCAGTAGACCAGCCGGCTGAGGGCGTAGCGGGCGCGGGCCACTTCCTCGTACGAGGGCGGGTAAAACGGACCGTCCGGTCCCGGTGCGACCGCCAAGAGCTTCACGCCGTCATTGATGTAGGCCAGCCCGGCGTAGCCGATGGCGTAGCGATCCGCCGCCACGTGCGGGGCGATGGGAAAGACGGTTTCGACAAAGTTCAGATCGGTCCGCCATTCCCCGCGCCGGCTATCCGGGCTCAGCACCCGCTCCCGGACGAATTCCTCGAAGCCGTTCCAGGGCCGCACCGCCCAGACGTCGATCGGCTTGTCCGCCCATTCGCCGGTCAGGCCCAGCTGGCCCCAGGTGCGGACCGGGGCGGAGCTGCGGTAGCGGGTGGTCGAAAGCAGCGCGTCCAACTGGGCAAAATTCAGGCGGGCGAGCGGATTGTCCTTGTGGACGAAAAAGGCCACGGCATCGAGGAAGCCGAAATGGCGGTAGCTTCCGCCCATGATCGGGACGCTGAGGGGGCCGTAACCGAAGGCGGCGGTGAAGCCGGCCACGTCCGAGGGCACCAGTTCGCGGGACACCAAAGCGAAATCTACCTTGCCCGACACGAGCTCCTTGGCCCCAACCTTGCCGGAATACGGCGGGGGCACCGTCACGACGATGTCGGGATGATAGCGGCGGAAGGCCGCGATCCAGCGCTGGGCGAGGTCGGCCAGGACGTCGGAGGCGGCGCCGGCCAGATGGCCGGTCAGCGGGCCCGGGGCCGGCTGAAAGGCGGGCAGCTCGCGATCGAGCCTGGGCTGGAGAATCTCCGGGACGGGCAAAGGCCGGCCATGCTTCTGAAAGCTGGCCGTGTCCGCGGCGGTCGGCGGCGCGATTTTGAGCGGGGCTACTTGCGCGCGCAGGCTCGCCACGGCCAAAGCCAAGGCCGCGAGCCGGCAGGAGGTCGGCAGAGTGATCATAGGGGGAGATTCAGGAGCCGGGGGCGCCGATGCACCACAGAACGGCGGCGTCGTACAAGACCAGGCCGTTCTCGGTCAGATCGTCAAAAGCCGGATTATCCAGGGGAAAGAGCAGCCGCCGGGCCGGCGCGACATAGTCGTCCACCATGACCGAGCCCCGCTCATAGCCAAAAATGGCGCACTGTTCCGGCGCGTACGGGAGCGTGGCGATCACGATCGCCCCGCGCGTCGGCGTCGCCCACTTGAGGGTGCCCGGCTCCTTAATGAAGGCAATCGGGCCGGCCTTGAAGCCGGCGGCGAGCGGATGCCAGGCCCCGACGATGTCGAGGTAGCTCTCCTCGGGATCCTCGCTTTCCTTCTCCTCCCCGTGCTCGCCGTAATCGACGTACCGTTTCCAGCCCGCCATTTTCAGGCCGTCGGCCGCCAGGCCCTCGTGGCACATGATCGGCTGGGTGATCTTGCCGTACTTGCCGTTCAATTTGTACTTGGAGCAGGTCGCGGAAAGGACGACCAGATCCTGGCCCGCCTCGGCGCCCTGGGGGGCGTCCTGATCGACCACCGTGACGGTGAAGCCCAAGCCCCGCAGATAGGCGACGTTGTGCTCGTCCGCCTCCTTGCCCTCGGGCGAATCGATCCGCTCGACAAAGAGGACCTTTTTGCCCGCGGCGGCTTGCGCCAGGGCGGCGTGAAGGGCGGCCGGTGCGGCAGGCGGGGGGGCCGGCGGTGGCGTGAGCGCCCAATGCACGGAGGCGTCGAACAATTTCAGGCCGACGTACCACGCCTGCGCCGCCGGATCCCGCGCGGCCGGCCCGTGGACGGCCGTCAGCAGATGAAAGTTGCCGGTGCCGAGGAAAAAGCCGACCCGCCGGGCGGGCGCGACGGCCCCGTCGCTCAAGCTCGCGCCTTTTTCATAGGTGAAAAGGCCGGCCTTGTTCGGATCGCCCTCGAAGATCGCGATCACCTGGGCGGCCGGGCCCGGCCGGCCCCAGCAGGTGACGGACGGCTGCAGGTAGAGGGTGCCGAACATCTGGCTCGGCAGCCCGGCCTCCCGGGCGATGGGATGGAGGGGATCGACGCAGTAGCCGTAAAGGTCGGTGAAGGACTGCGCAAAGTGCTGGGTCGGCTCGATGATGTCGAAATCCTTGTGCCGCAGCCGCCCGGTCAGCCCCAGGGTCGGATAGGTCGGGGCGCTCCAGGTCAGGACCGGGACCGCGGCGTGCTTGTAGGCGTGGGGCACGACGTAGGGATTGACCGTGCCGGAAATGACGACGAGATCCTGGCCGGCCGCCCGGCTGGCCGGATCCTCGTCCTTGCCCAGGGTCACGGTCAGCCCCAGGGCCTGCAGGTGCGCCTGCACGGCGGCGTCGTCCGAGGGATGGTCCTCATCGGGTTCGCCCACCAGGAGCAGAACCTTCTTGCCGGCCAGGGCCGGATCGGGCGCGGCGAGGGCCCGAGGGGAAAGCAGGAGAAAGCCGGCCGCCAGCGCCGACAAACCGGCGAGGGCACGGACCAAGGTCGAGGAAGTCATGGCGGAAGAATTAAAGGCCGAGAACGAGGATTTCATGGGGCAGGGCCACCAGGACCCGGCCGGTCTTGGGATCGAAGGCCAGCCCGCGGGCGCCGGCCGGAATCGCGGACCGGTCATGGAACGAGTAGTTGATGAAAGCGTTCATCCGCAGGGCGGCCAGGACGCCCTGTTCGGACGCTGCCAGAATCCGCGCCTTCCACGGCGGGCCGCCGTCGGGATTGGCCTGCTTGCTGCGGTCGAAGACAACGGCACTGGAGCCGGAGCCGATGGGCAGGACCTGAAAGACGAAGCCCGCATCGCCGTCCACGATCGGCATCAGGCCGTTGGCACAGGCGACGAAGAGGCGCCGGCCGGCCGGATCGATCGCCAGGCCGCCGGGGCCGACCCCGGGGGCGACGGGGTCGTCGCCCAACGCGGCCAAGGTGTGGGTGTCCACGACGTGGAGGACGCTGAGATCCTCCGCCGTGACAAAGAGGGAGCCGTAGCCGTTGCTGACCAAGGCCCGCAAGGTGCCCCCCAGCGGCACGTGGTCGGTCACGAGCCCGGTGTCGGCCGCCAGGACCGACAGGTCGCCGCTCGCCCGGTTGGCGACAAAGATCCGCCGGGCTTCGGCGTCGTAGCAAATCGCCACCGGGGACTTGCCGCCGGTCTTGACCGTCTGCACCACGGCACCGCTCTTCAGGTCGAACTCCGTCACGGTGTCGTCGCCCGCGTTGGCGGTGAAGCCCCGGTTCAAGCCGGGGGCCAGCTCCAGGCCCTGCACGCCCGGGGCGGGGGCGATCGTCCCGACCACCGCGCCGGTGTCGGCGTTGAGCACGCGGACTAAGTTGCCCTGCCCCACGTAAAGGCGGCGGGCGGCGGCATCGATCGCCACCGCGGAACAGGCGCCCTCCGGCAGGGGATAATGGCCCACCACGCGGTAGCTGGGGGCGGGGGCGCCTGCGAGCGAAGCGGCGAGCGCGGCCCAGCCCACGACGGCGAGGCGGCGGCGGACAACGGCGAGACAGAAGCGGAACGAAGCGGGTTCACTCATGGTCGGAAGGGGCGGGACCGGGGCCGGACATAAGGGGTATCCGGCGCAGGTTGAATCACATCTTAGTGGGGTAGCTGAGGCCAGTCTTAAGCGAAAATGAATTGTATTTAAGGTGCAGCGGAATGCTAATACTCGAATGAGCACGTCTGCCCAGCCGGCCCGCTTGAACGGGGCCATCCGCGCGTTTGAACAAGGCAAGGCCGCCTTCGTCACTTTCGCCCACCTCGACCTCCAGTCGACCATGGCGCTCCGGAACAAGACGGAGTACGACGCCCTGGTCTACGAGATGGAGCATTCGCCCTACGATATCCGGGGCTTTGCCGACAACCTGCAATATCTGCTCGACCGCAAGCACATCGCCACGACCGGCAGCCTGGCGCCCGCCGTCACCCCCTTTGCCCGCATTCCCCCCAACGGCAGCGAAATGAACCAGTGGATGGCGAAGCAGGTCCTGGACATGGGCGCCTACGGCGTCCTCTGGCCGCACGTCAGTACGGTGGCGGAAGCGCGCAACGCCGTCACCGCCTGCCGGTTTCCCCGCCCGAAAGGCGCCCCCCTCTACGAGCCCGCCGGGCTCCGCGGCGACGGCCCCGGCCGCGCCGTCAACTATTGGGGGATCAGCCTGGAGGACTATTACGAGCGGGCCGACGTCTGGCCGCTCAACCCCAAGGGAGAAATCCTGGTCGGGATCATGTGCGAGGAGGTCCTGGCGATCAAGAACCTGCCGGCCATGCTCAAGGAAGTTCCGGGGATCGGCTATGTCGTGATCGGCCGGGCCGACCTGTCCCAAGATCTGGGCGTGTCCCGCCGCCACACCCATCCGACCATGCTCGCGGCGATGGACGAGATCCTGGGGATTTGCCAGGCCCACAAGGTGCCCTGCGGGCTGCCCGGCGTCAGCACCGAGGAAGTGGAAGGGCTCCTGACCAAGGGCTACCGCTGGCTCATGACGGCACCCAGCCCCTCCTACGCCAATCTGGAACTCGGCCGGAAACTGAACGGGCGATAAAGCTTCATCGCGAGTAGTTGCGCCGCAATTCGATCGGCTCCGAAGAGATTAAGTCAGGGTCCCAGCCGCGGCGCGAGGGCGATGCGGAAGCCGAGGTTGATGAAACGGTAGCCGGGCTCGTGCCATTGGCGGAAGGCCACCCGGGAATGGGGTGCGAAGCTGCTCCACCCGCCGCCGCGCCGCACGTGGGCCGTGCCGGAGGCGGGCCCCCTCCAGTCCGTCACGCTGCCGCCGGGCAGAGGGCCATTCCAATCCAGGCACCATTCCGCGGCATTGCCCAGCATGTCATAAAGGCCCCAGGCGTTGGGCCGCTTCTGGCCCACTTTCCTCGGGCCCGCCCGGCCGGGCAGGCCGGCTTTCTGGTCCGGCCACTCCGCCGTGTCGATCGCATGCCCTTGGTAGTCCGCGGCGCTGTTGCCGGCATACCAGGCGATGGGGTCGAGCGCCGGCGCGTCCACGTAGGCCGGGCTGGCAATTGGCCCGGCGTAGGTCGCCCCGGTCGTGCCCGCCCGGGCGGCGTACTCCCATTCCGCCTCGGTCGGGAGGCGGTATTCATAGCCCGGCGGCAGCCGCCCCGCCTTTCCTTCCCGTTCGGTCAGCTGGCGGCAAAAGTCCATCGCCTCGTTCCAGCTCACCCAGATGATGGGCAGGTCGTCGTCGACGTTCCCCACCAAGTGCATGACGTCGTCACTTTTCTGCAGGCCAAAGAAATCCCGCACGGGCTTTTTCCGCCGGCCGCCGATCAGGATCGGGGTGTCGTCCAGCAGAGCCCGCCGGGCCTGCTCGACCACCGTCGTCCCCATCAGTTGGCGCCACTGGCCCTGGGTCAGCTCGAAGCGGCCGAGCCAGAATCCGCGCGTGAGGGCGACCCGGGTCTGGGGGCCTTCGTTCGGGCGGTGGCCGACCTCATCCGCCGGGCTGCCCATGACGAAGGATCCCGGGGCAATGCGGACCAAGGCGATCCCGAGGCCGGGCACCGTGCGCGCCTCGGCGGGCGCCGCGGAGGCCGGCGGGGCCGCGCCGGCGAGGAGCCCTAGCCCCAAGGCAACGAGAAACTTCACGGCTCGGCCCGTTTAGTCGAGCTGCCGCAGCATGGCCTGCACGACCTCGGCCGTGAGCGGGAGGTACTTGCCGTCGCGGGCCACCGCCGCCTGGCCCTCCCGGCTGAGGACATACCGCACGAATTCCCTCACCTTGGGGTCGAGCGGCTGGCCGGGGCGGCGGTTGAGGTAGAAGAACATGTCGAGCGCCAGGGGATAGCTGCGGTCGTGCACGGATTCGATCGTGAGCGGGACAAAGGGGCCGCCCGCCCGCGCCGCGATGGGCAGGGCCCGGGTTTGCGGCGTCTGGTTCTGAATGCCGCTCCAGCCGATCCCGTCGGGATCGTTGCTCAGGTCCTGCATCAGCTGGTTGGCCGCGATCGCGAGCGTGCCGTCCGCCCGCGAGTAGTTGGCGTACTCCCGGAGATTTTCGTTCCACTTGTCCCCCCCGTGAAAGACCTCGCGCTCGAACATGTCGCAATTGTTGTACCGGAGGTTCAGGCCGTAGACATGGATGGGCCGGTCCCGCCAGGGGCCGGTCAGGCCGAGCTGGCCCCAGGTGCGGAGGTTTTCCCGGGCGCTGCGGGCGGCCTCCGGATGCCAGGTCGTCCCCTCCCAGCCGCCATCCCGGGCCGTGCCGTAGATCCCGTCGAGCTCCTTCAGGGTCAGGCCGGTGATCGGGTTGCTCTTGTGGACGAAGATGCAAAAGGTCGTCATCCAGCCCGGGATGTCGAAGGAGCCGCGCGCCATCGCGATTTGGAGCGGATCGTAATTGAACATGCGCTCGAAGCCCTCGAGCTCGGCAAAGGTGATGTGCCGGTTGGCCGCGATGTCGGCCTGCCCGGTGACGAGCCCGGCGGTCGCGACCAGGGCGCTCTTCATCCCCGTCAGGTCGAGGTGGACATCGGGGTGGTAGCGCCGGAAGCCCTCCTCCCAATAGCGGCCAAGGTCGCTGTCGGCGATGTAGTTGTTGCCCCAAAGCCGGATCGTCCCCGACACCACCCCGTCGGGATGGTAAGCCGGCAGGTCGCTCAGGTCCCAGCGCTTCGGGTCGTAATGGGTTTGTTTCGCCCGGGACAAGACATGCAAGGTGCGAGCCTTCTGGACCTCGAGGCCGTCGCGGGACTGGGCGGAGGCGGAGAGTCCAGCCAGTCCCAGGAGGGCGAGGCCGGCCACGGCGAGGCGGAGGGCGGCGGCACGCGGACGGGCCGACCGGAAGGGGGCGGGATGGGGGATGAGGGAGGGCATGGGGAAAAAATCCTGGTCAGGGGGTGGGGCCGAGCCGGTCCAGCTCGCGCCGGCCGACCTCCGCGGTCACGGGCATAAAGTCGCCCTCGCTTCCGACCTGGGCCTGGCCCTCGCGGCTGAGGACATAGTGGAGAAATTCGATCACCAGGGGGTTGGGCGGAATGGCCGGACCGTGATGGATGTAGAAGCGGACCGGACGGGCCAGGGGATAGGCCAGGCTGGTCACGGTCTCCCGCGTCGGCAGGACGTAGGGCCCGCCATCCTCCCGGGCGAGCGCGACCGCCTTCATCGCCGGGTTGCGATACCCGGCTCCGGTCAAGGCGATCCCGCCGCGGTCGGCGCCAGCGGCGTCGATTACGCGCTGGTAGCCATCCGCCACCTTCCCGCCCGGCAAGTCCAGGTCGTCGTACTGGCGCAGGTCAGTGTTCCACAGGACACTTCCGCCCAGCACCGTCTGGGAAAAATAGGTGCCGGGAGCCTCGTAGGCCGGACCGCTGTAAGGATGGATCGGACGGTCCCGCCATTCCCCGCCCAGGCCGAGGTCGCCCCAGGTGCGGAGGTTGGCCGCGGCCCCGCGCCGCCTTTCCGAGCCGAAGATTGCGTCCAGCTGCCGAAAGCTGAGACGGGTGACCGGGTTGTCCTTGGCCACGAAGACCCCCAGGGCCATGATCTTGTCAGGATTGCCCAGGCTCCCGGTCAGGACCGTGACGGGAAAGATTTTCTGGCGGGTGACTTTTTCGTAGGCCGCCACCTCCGGCGGAGTGATTTCGCGGGCCAGGACACCCAGGTCCGCCCGCCCGCTATAGAGGCCGGCCATGGCCGCGGCGCTGCTCACCAGTTCATCCTCGAAGTGGACCTTGGGCTGATAGACTCGGAAGCCCGCCTCCCAGAGGCGCATCATCGGTTTCAAAAAACCGTGGCCCCAGCTCCGGATCGTGCCCTCGAACTGGCGGCTGGGCTGGTAGGACGGCAGCGCCGCCGGGCCGGGGGCTTCGCCCCCCGCCGCCGGCAGCGCCAGAGCCAGCGCGATTGCGAAGGAAAGGTGCCGCATGGCGGGATCAGTTCAGCCGTTGCAGCATCGCCTGTTCGACCTCGGCCGTCAGCGGGAGGTATTTGCCGTCCCGGATGATGTCGAGCTGACCCTCCTGGCTCAGCACGTAGCGGAGGAATTCCCGGACCTTCGGGTCCATGCCGTGGCCGGGCAGCTTGTTGGCGTAGAAGAAAACCTCGTCGTGCAGGGGATAGGAGCGGTCGTGGACGGTCTCGAGGGTCGGCTTCACGGCCGGGCCGCCGTCCTCCACCACGATGGGCAGGATCTTGACGAAATCGGGCAGGCCCTTGGTGCCGGCGACATAGGCGATCCCGTAGGGATCCTTGCGCAGGTCGTCGTACAGGCCCCGGCCGAGCTTGCCGTCGGCTCCGACAAAATTCGCATAGATCCGGAGCTTTTCATTCCATTTGTCGCTGCCCTTCAGGATCATGTCCGAGACCTCGGTCGCCTGATGGTAGCGCAGATTGAGCCCGTAGGGGATGATGGGCTGGTCCGCCCAGGCTCCGGTCAGGCCGACCTGGCCCCAGGTGCGGATATTGCCCTCCGGTCCGCGCGCGAATTCGCCGTGCCAGGCGGTGCCGATCCAGCCCCCGAGGCGCTCCGCCCCGAAAATGCCGTCGAGCTGCCGCATCGTGATTTGGGTCAGCGGATTGGTCTTGGGCACGATGATGACAAAGCAGGGGTTCCAGCCCGGGACATTGAGCGATCCGGTGGCGAAGCTGACCTCGAGCGGGTCGCAGTTGAACGTGCGCTGGTAGCCGAGCAGCTCGGCGAAGGTGATCCGCCGGCTGGGGCCGAGATCGCCCGCGCCGGTGAACAGCGCCGGCACGGCCAGGATGGTGGTGGAGAGATTGTACTCGAAGGACGCTCCGGGCTGGAAGCGCCGGAAGCCCTCCTCCCAATAGCGCTTGAGGTTGCCGTCGCCGACGTAGTTGCTGCCCCACATCCGGATGACCCCGTGAATCGGCTCCCCCGGGACATAGTGGGGGAAGGTCCCGACATCCCAGTGCTTGTGGTAGGCGACCTCGTTGCCGCGGGCCGCGAGGGTCTTGGCCCGGGCGGCCTGGAGGGCGAGCGAGGCAGCCGTGTCCTGCGGCGTGGTGGCGGAAGCACCCGCCGCCCGCAGGGCGGCCGCCGGCCCGGCGCTCAGGCAAAGCAGAGCGAGAAAGGGCGCAATGATTTTCATTTCCGTAATCAGGGAACGGGTCAGTTCAGCTTCGCCAGCATGGCGCGCACGACCTCGGCCGTGAGCGGCAGGTACTTGCCGTCGCGCTCGACCTCCTCCTGCCCCTCCTGGCTCAGGACGTAACGGATGAACTCCTTCACCTTCGGGTCCATCTTGGTTCCGGGCCGGACGTTGATGAAGAAGTAGAGCTGGTTGATCAGCGGGTAGCTCAGGTTTTGGACGTTGTCCATCGTGTGCTCGATGTAGGGCCCGCCGTCCTGGGCCGCCAGAGACAGGCGCTTGATGCCGGGCCGGTCGCCGCGATAAAGAATGTAGCCGATGCCGTAGCGGTTCTTCGCCACCGACTGCGCGATCTGGTCGGCCTCGATCAGGCGGGTGCCGTCCGGCTTGACCCAGTTGCCGTAGGTGTGGATGTCCTCATTCCACTTGTCGCTCGAGCGCAGGACCTTGTCGGAGAAGCTCGTGCTCGTATTGTAACGGAGGGCGAAGCCGTAGGGGGTGATGCGCTTGTCCGCCCACTCGCCCTGGAGGCCGAGCCCGCCCCAGGTGCGGATGTTCTCCTCCGGACCCCGGCCCCAGTCGGCGTGCCAGGCCGTGCCGGCCCAGCCGCCATCGCGCGCGGCGCCAAAGACCCGGTCCAGCTGCTTCATCGAGATGCCGGTGATCGGATTGTCCTTGTTCACGATGATGGCGAAGGAATTCGACCAGCCGCCGACGTCGAAGGAACCGGTCACCGCCGTGATGCAGACCGGGTCGTTGTTCATGACCCGCTCGTAAGCGAGGATGTCGTAGAATCCCGGCTCGTGGTCCATAGCGATGTCCGACTGGTTGTAGTAGAGGGAGGCGAAAGCGACGGCCGAGGTGGGCAGAAAATAGGACAGGCGCAGTCCGGGCTGGTATTTGGCGAATCCCTGCTGCCAGTAATCGCCCAGCATCCCGTCGCTGAGATAGTTGTTGCCGTGGAGCCGGATCCAGCCCGTGAGCTGCGGGCCCGGGTGGTAATGGGGTAGCCCGCTCAGATCGAATTTCTTCGTGTAGTGGGCCTGCTTGCCCCGCTTGTAGATCACGCCGGCTCGGTCGGTCTGGGCCTTGATGGCGGTTTTGACGTCGGCGTCATGATCCTGGCCGAGCGCGGCCAAGGGCAGGACGAGGGCGGCCAGGGCAAGGGCGGCCGCGGTGATGAGGAATCGGTGGTTATTCATGGTAAAATCAGTTGAGGCGGAGCACCTGCTCAGCCGCCGTCGCGGCCGAAAGCGGAAGGTAGTCCCTCTCCCGCATCACGTCCTCCTGGCCTTCCCGGCTCAGGATGTAGCGGAGGAATTCCGCCACCTTGGGATCGAGCGGCCGGCCCGGGGCGCGGTTGACGTACGCGGCCACGACGCGGCCCAGGGGATAGGTGCGGCCGATCAGATCCGCGCGGGTCGGTGTGGAGTACGGCCCGGCCGGGCCCTCGGCCAGGCCAACCGCCTTGACCTCGGTGGTGGCGGCCGCCGGGCTCGCCACCGCGATCCCGAAGCGGTCCCGGGCCAGGGCGGCCACGATCTGGCGGTCGGCGTCCGGGCCGCTGAATTCGGTCAGGAGGTCCCAGTCCCATTTCCGGCTGCCCCGCAAGACCACGCGGCGGATAAAAGCCCCGCGGCCGGTCTCGACGTCATAGCCATAAAGATGGATCGGCCGGAGGGCCCAGTCGCCGCCGAGGCCGAGGTCGCCCCAGGTCCGGGCTTTGGCCGCCCCCCGCCGGTGCTCGCAGCCGAAGGCGGCGTCGAGCTGGGCCAGCGTCAGGCGGCCGAGCGGGTTGTCGCGATGGAGGTAGACGGCCACGGCCGGGGACTTGCCCGCCGCTCCCACGCTGCCGTTGGCCACCTCGATCCGACCCGGAGGATAGCGGAAGATCCAGGCGAAAGCCATGGTCTCGACCGGCTCGATCTCGCGGCCGAGAAGGGCGAGGTCGGCCACTCCGGAGTAGACGCCCGCCATGCCGGTGCTGCTGCCCTTGAGCGTGACGGCAAATCTCGCCTGGGGATGGAAGCGGCGGAAGCCCTCCTCCCAATAGCCCACGACCGTCTTCATGCCGTCGTCGCCCCAGATTCCGATCTGGCCCGTGACGGGGGCTGCCGGCCGGTAGGGCGGCAGGCTGGCCAGGTCCTGCCCGCGCAGGGGGGCCAGGCAGGCGATCAGGCAAAGCCCGGCGAGCGCTCTCATTTGAGCTCCTCCAATTGGCGCCGGGCCGCTGCCGCGCTGAGCGGGAGGTATTCGCCGTCGCGGGCCAGCACCGCCTGACCCTCCCGGCTGAGGATATAGCGGAGGAATTCCTTGGTCGCCGCATCCATCGACCCATCCGGCTGGCGGTTGAAATAGGCCGGGATGATCCGGGTCAGGGGATAGCGGCGCGAGACGAGGGTCTCGGCCGTGGCGTGATAGTAGGGCCCTCCCGCCCGCTCCGCCAGGGCCAGGTCCTTGACCGCGGCATTGCGGTAGCGAAGGTTGGAGATGGCGATGCCGTCGGGATCCCGGGCGAGGGCCTCCAGGATCTGCTGGCCGGCGTCATAGATGGTACCGTCCGGCTGCGGGATGTGGGCATACTCGTGGATCTCGCAGCTGAGCCGGTGGCTGCCGCCAAAGACGGCGCCCTCGAGATAGATCCAGAAATCGTTGTCGAGCGACCAGGCGTAGAGGTGGATGGGGCGGTCGGCCCAGGCTCCGGTCAGGCCGAGATCGCCCCAGCGGCGGAAGTTGCGCGGAGCGCCCCGGCGGTGCTCGGTGCCGAAGATGGCGTCGAGCTGGGCCAGGGTCAGGCGCGAGATCGGGTTGTCCCGGTGCACGAACACCATTTGCGCGAAGTCAAAATTGCGCACGTCGAGGCTGCCGGTCGCCACTTCGACTCCGGTGGGCGGCCGGCCCATGGCGCACTCGTAGGCGTGCGTCTCGAAGGGGAAGATCTCCTCGCCCATGAGGGCGAGGTCGCCCACCCCGGTGTAGAGGGCGCCGATGGCCGAGGCCGTGCCGTACATGCGGTAGTCGAATCGCACCGCCGGCTGGTAGCGGCCGAAGTCCGCTTCCCAGGCCCGGACCAGCCGGCCCATGAAATCGTTCTTGGTGCTGCCGTGGCCCCACAGGCGGATGGTCCCGGACACCGGCGCCGCCGGCCGGTAGGATGGCACCGCCTCCTCCGCCCGCCCGGCGGCGAGGGAGACGACGACAACCGCCGCTAACAGAAAAGCGCGCACTAGTTGAGCTTGGCCAGTTGTCGGCGGACCTCCGCGGCGGTGAGCGGCAGGTACTTGCCGTCGCGGACCACGGCCTGCTGGCCCTGCCGGCTCAGGACATAGCGGATGAACTCCCGGACCTTGGGATCGAGCGGCTGGCCCGGGACCCGGTTGACGTAAAAATAGACCTCGTCGTGGAGCGGATAGGTCCCATCCCGGGCCGACTGCAAGGTGAGCGCGACCGCCGGGGAGGTGGGGTCGGCCGCCAGCGGCAACGCCTTGGTATGGGGCGTGAGATAACTGATGCTGCCGTAGCCGATGCCGGAGGGATCGCGGTCGATGTCGTCGATCAGGAGCTTGGCTCCGATCGCGAGCGAGCCGTCGCGCCGCGCGTAGTTGGCGTACATCTTGAGCGATTCGTTCCACTTGTCGCTGCCCTGCAGCGCCCAGCGGGAGAGATCGGTCGCCTGCTGGTATTGGAGGTTCAGCCCGTAGACGTGGATCGGCCGGTCCGCCCATTCGCCGGTCAGGCCGAGCTGGCCCCAGGTCCGCAGATTCTTCTCCGGCCCGCGGGCGAACTCCGGGTGCCACTCCGTCCCGACCCAACCCCCGCTGCGCTCGGAGCCGAAGATGCCGTCGAGCTGCTGGAGGGTGAGCCGGCCGATGGGATTGCGCCGGTTGACGACGATGACCAGCGCGTTGGACCAGCCGGGCACATTATAGGAGCCGTTCACCGCCGTGACCTCCACGGGGTCGTAGCCGAAGGTGCGTTGAAACCCCAGCAGCTCCTTCCAGGTAATCTTGCGGTCGGGCGCAATGTCGGCCGTCTCGGTCAGCAGCGCCGGGACGGCGGCCGCCGCGGTCGTGAGATGAAAGAAGAGGGAAACCCCGGGCTGGTAGGCGCGAAAGCCCTGCTCCCAGTACCGGCCGAGATTGCCGTCGGTGAAATAGTTGCTGCCCCAGAAGCGCAGCGTGCCCGCGGCCCGGCCCTCCGGCCGGTAGACCGGCAGGTCGCTCAGATCGAAGGCGGTCGGCGGGTAGAAGACCTTGTTGCCCTTGCCCCGGACCAGCTTGTTCCGGGCCTGCTGCACGGTGGCGGAGTCGCGCAGGCCCTCATCCTGCGCCCAGGCCGAGACCAGAAGGACGGCGGCGGCCAGGAATGCCAGGGCCCTTTTCATCTTAATTGAGCCGGTCGCACACCGCGGCCCATAAGGCCGCCGCCGCAAGCCAGGGAGTCAGTCGTTTCACGGCGCCACTTGGAACAGCGCCGCATGGTCGGCAATCCGGGTGGCCAGATCGGCCCGGATCGCGAGCGCGCGCTGCAGCAGCTTCACCACGTCCTGGCCGGCGTGGTAATGGAAGACGAAGCCGGTCGAGCCCACCACCCGGCCCTGGGCGTCGAGCAGCGGCAGTTGGACCTCAAACTTGTTCGATTCCTTGAGATTGGGGGCCAGGATCATCTTGCCCTCGGTGGCGACGGCGATGTCGTCGTCGTCGTCCTTCTTGCCGATCCGGTCGAGGTTGCAGGCGATGAGGGTCTCGTCCTTCGTGCCGGGCGCGACAGAATGGATGCCGAGGATGATGAGCTCGGAATGATGCGCCAGGACGTCGTTGACCAACGTCTGGGCCAGGATCTTGTTGTCGGCGGCCTTGCCCCAGGAGGGATCGGCCGGAGCGGCCGGCAGGCCCGCGGCGGCGAACCCGGAGAGGAAAAGAAGCGAAGCGAGACGGATGGGGGATGTCATAAGAGGGTTATTCGAGTTTGGCCCGCTCCTCCGCGTCGATCGCGGGCGTGAGCGGCAGGTAGTGATCCTTCGCCACCAGGGCCTGGCCTTCCCGGCTCAGGACGAAGGTGAGGAACTCCTTGACCAGGGGGTCGAGGGGGCGGCCGGGGACGCGGTTCACGTAAAAATAAAGATAGCGCTCCAGCGGATAGCGGCCGCTGGCCACGTCCCGCTCCGTCGGCTGGCCGACCACGCCGTGGCGGTCGGAGAGGGCGAGGGCCTTCACCTGCGGGGTCTGGTAGGAGAAGTTGGCAAACCCGATCCCGCCGGGGTCGGCCGCCACGGCCGCCATGATGGCCGCGGCCACCTTGGGGGTGCGGCGGGACATGTCGCCGCCCGGGACCTGGTAGGAGGCCTTGAACGGGGCGTCGTCCATCACCAGCCGGCGAAAATACGCGGTGACGTCGTCGCGCCAGTAAAAGCCGTAGAGGTGCACCGGCCGGTCCGCCCACTCGCCGGTCAGGCCGAGCTGGCCCCAGGTGACGAGGTCGGCGGGATAGCCCCGCCGGCGCTCCTCCGAAAACATCGCGTCCAATTCCGCCAGCGAAAGTTTGCCGATGGGATTGGCGGGATTGACGTAGACCCCGATGGCCGAGACATGGCTCTTCAGGCCGCGCGGGGCCATCACGATGCGGATCCGGAAAGGCTCATAGCCGTACTTGTCCTCGTACGGCTGGTAGGTCGGGCTGAAGACTTCGTCGGTATTGGGGCCGAGGCCGATGCGCTCCTCCGGCGCCACGTCGCGCGAGGTTACGGTGATGTTAGCGCCGGGATGATAGCGCTGAAAGGCCTCGTTCCAGGCGGCCATCATCTTCTGGACCGTGTCCATGCCGGTGACGCCGGCCAGGGTGCCCGAGACCGAAGTGGCGGCCACGTAGGGCGGAAGGGCGCCGGAAGGGGCGGCCTCCTGCGCGGACAAAAGTCCCGCCAGGAAAGGCAGGCACGCCAGCGTGCGGGGAAGAGGCATGGGTCAGAGGGGGATCCCGGAGGCAGGCTGGGCTACGGCAGCTTCTGGCGGGCCACGCGGGAGGGCGAGAGCAAGCGACGGAGAAGCGAATTCATAGGACTTAAGATCGAGAGGATGACAGCGGCGCCGGCGCGCCAGGGGATGGGGAGTAACTCGAAAGCGCCGCCAGTAAGCTCCCACTTCCCTAAAACTATCTGAACCCAATCTGAATTTTGATTTAAGGCCGCCCCTGAGCCGGAATTCAGATTGGGTTCAGCCTGTCTTTAGCCGGTTCGAGGAATCTCCGGCTCCCCCACCCCCTCCGCCCCGCGCCCGATGAGACCCCCTCCCCGCTTCGGCCGAGCCACCCAGGTCGTGCTCGGCCTGCTCTGCGCCATGTCGCTGATCACGTATGTCGATCGCGTCAATGTCGCCACCGCCGCCGGCAGTTTCGCCAGCGAATTCCACCTCAACAACACCCAGATCGGATTCGTCTTCTCCGTCTATGCCTACCCCTATTTCCTCCTCCAGGTTCTGGGCGGGTGGTTTGGCGACCGCTTCGGGCCCCGGCGCACCCTGGCGGTCTGCTCCTTTATCTGGTCCTTCGCCACCGTGCTGTGCGGTTTCGCCGGCGGCTTCACTGCGCTGATCGCCGCCCGCCTTCTCCTCGGCATCGGCGAGGGCGCGGCTTTGCCCACGGCCACCCGGGTCATGGCCGACTGGGTCGAACCCCGGCGCCGCGGCTTCGCCCAGGGCCTGACCCACGCCTGGTCCCGCTTCGGGAACGCCGTCACGCCGCCCTTCGTGGCCTGGATCATCCTGCGCTCGGGCTGGCGGGCCTCCTTCCTCCTGGCCGGGGCGATCAGCTTCGTCTGGACCGCGGTCTGGTACGTCTATTTCCGGGATGATCCGGCGCGGCACGGCGCGATCACGGCGGCCGAGCTGGGCAAGCTCACCCCTCGCCGGCCGCCGGCCTTTTTGCCCGCCGTTCCCTGGGGGCCCCTCCTCCGCCGCCTGGCGCCGGTGGCCGCGACCTACTTCTGTTACGGCTGGGTCCTCTGGCTCTACCTCAGCTGGCTGCCCATCTACTTCGTCCACCGCCACCACCTTCTCCTGAAGAATTCCGCCCTTTTCTCCGCCGGCATTTTCCTCGCCGGGGTGGCGGGCGACTGGCTGGGCGGCATCATCACCGACCGCTGGGCCCGCCAGACCGGGCGGCTGAACGGGGCCCGCTCCCGCATGGTGGCCCTGTGCATGCTCGTCACGGTGTTGTCTCTCCTGCCTCTTTTCCTCCTCCCCCATCTCCGCCTGCCGGCGATCGCCCTTTGCCTCAGCCTGGGCTTCTTCTTCAATGAACTGTGCATCGGGCCGATGTGGTGCATCCCGATGGACATCGCCCCGGAGTACTGCGGCACGGCCAGCGGGATCATGAACGCGGGCGGGGCGATCGCGGCCATCCTCAGCCCGGTCGCGGCCGGATTCATCATCGACCGGACCGGCAACTGGGATCTGCCCTTTTTCTGCTCGATCGGCGTAACCCTGGCCGGGGCCGGCCTCGCCTTGACCATGCGGCCGGAAAGCAAATTGTGTGTCCCAGCATGACCGAGGCCGCCAGCGACAACATCCGGATGGAGCGCGACGGCCCGATCGCGACCGTCGTCCTCGACCGCGCGGCCAAGCTCAATGCCCTGACCAAGGCCATGTGGCGCGGGCTGGGCGAGGCCGTGGCGGCCCTTTCCGCCGACGACTCCGTCCGCTGTGTGGTCCTGCGTGGGGCGGGCGACAAGTCCTTCTCGCCCGGCAACGACATCTCGGAGTTTGAAACCACCCGGTCGAATCCGGAGCAGGCCCAGGCCTACGGTGCCATCATGCACGCCACCCTCCGGACCCTGGCCGACTGCCGCCACCCCTTGGTGGCGGTGATCAAGGGGATCTGCGTGGGCGGCGGTCTGGAGATCGCGGCCGTCTGCGACCTCAGAATCTGCGGCCAATCCAGCCGCTTCGGCGTTCCGATCAACAAGCTCGGGCTGGTCATGGCCCATGAGGAGGTCCGCGCTTTAGTCGCCTTGGTCGGCGCCCCCGGCGCCCTCGAGATCCTGCTCGAGGGCCGGGTCTTCGACGCGGGCGAGGCCGTCCGCCTCGGGCTGGTCAATCGGGTCGTGCCGGATGCGGAGGTCTGGAGCGAGGGCTCCGCCATGGCCCATCGCATCGCCGCGGGTGCACCGCTCGTAGCCCGCTGGCACAAGCAGTTTATCCGCCGGGTTCAGAATCCGGCCCCCCTCACCCCGGCGGAGAGGGCGGAGGGCTACGCCTGCTACGCCACGGAGGATTTCCGGACCGGCTACCAGGCCTTCCTGAAAAAAGTCCCGCCGGAGTTCAAAGGAAAATAAGATGGCCGGACCCCTCAGCGGCATGCGGGTGGTGGAACTCGCCCACATCATGTCCGGGCCGATCTGCGGCATGATGCTGGCCGACATGGGGGCCGACGTGATCAAGGTGGAGAAAATCCCCGAAGGGGACGACTCCCGCCACTTTCACCCCCTCCTGCCCTGCGGGGAGTCGGCCGCTTTCCTGACCGTCAATCGCAACAAACGGGGCGTGGGCCTGAACCTCAAGAGCGCGAGCGGACGCAGTGTCCTCCTTCGCCTCCTGGACCGCGCCGACGTCGTGACGGAAAACTATCGGCGCGGAACGATGGAGAAACTCGGCCTCGGCTACGAGACCCTCAAGGTTTCACACCCCGGGCTGATCTACTGCGCCATCTCCGGCTACGGCCGGACCGGGCCGTTCGCGGACAAGGGCGGCTTCGATCTCATCGCCCAGGGCCTGTGCGGCCTGATGAGCATGACCGGGGAGGAAGGGCGGCCGCCGATCAAGTCCGGCTCGCCCGTGACCGACATCAACGCCGGCATCCTCGCCGCCCTCGGCATCGCCGCCGCCTACGCCGAGAAGCAGCGCAGCGGCCGCGGCCAGATGGTCGACACCTCGCTGTTCGAGGCCGGGCTCCAGCAGATGTACTGGCCCTTCGCCGGTTATTTCGCCGACGGCTCGATCCCGGCCAAAATGGGATCGGCCAACTCCACCGCCGCGCCCTACCAGGTCTTCCCCTCCCGCGACGGCTGGATCAACATCGGGGCGGCCAACCAGAACAACTGGGAGCGCCTCCTCCAGGTTCTGGCCGCCCCGGAGATCGCCTCCGACCCGCGCTTCGAAACCAATTCCGGGCGGATGCAGCACCGGGTCGAGCTGGTGCGGCTGCTCACGGTCCGTCTGACGGAGCGCACGACCGCGGAATGGATCGGGCTGTTCGAGCCGGCCGGGCTGCCCGTCGGCCCGGTCCTGGGCATACCCGAGGCGGTGGCCCATCCCCAGACCCAGGCGCGCGGCATGATCGTGGAAACCGAGCATCCCACGGCGGGACGCGTTCGCGGGCTCGGCCTGCCGATCCATTTCTCCGGCGGCCTCAATCCCGGCTCCCGCGCCGCCCCCCTCCTCGGCCAGCACACCCGCGAGGTGCTGCGGGAATTGGCCTACGCCGAGCGGGAAATCGCCGGCTTGGAGGAGGAAAAGGCGGTGTTTTCCGCCATCGCGACCGCCAGCCCGTAGGCCTCGATCATCGCGCCGGGATCGGCGCGGTTTTGGCCCACGATCTCGAAAGCGGTGCCGTGCGCCGGCGTCGTGACCACGACCGGCAGGCCGCCCTGCAGGGTGACGCCGCGGCGAAAGCCCATCAGCTTCATGGCGATCTGGCCCTGGTCGTGGTACATCGTCACGATGCCGTCGAATTCGCCGGCCTGGGCCCGGACAAAAAGGGTGTCGGCCGGGTACGGTCCCAGGACCGCCAGCCCCTCGGCGCGGGACTCCTCCACCGCCGGGCCGATAATCTCGATCTCCTCCCGGCCGCAGGTCCCGCCCTCGCCGGCATGGGGGTTGAGGGCGGCCACGGCGATGCGGGGCGGGCTGAAGCCGGCGCGCAGTAAGGCGCTGTGCAGGCGGCTGGTCGCCTCCTTGATCCGCTCCTTGGTGATCGCGACCGACACCTGGCGCAGCGGAATGTGGGAGGTGACCCGGGCGGTCCAGAGTTTGCCCAGGATGTTGAACTCGCCGACGAAGCCCTTGACCCGCAGCTCATGCGCGAAGAAGTGCAGTTCGTCCGCAAATTCCATGCCGGCAAGCTTGAGCGAAAGCTTGTTGAGCGGCGCAAAGCAGAGGGCGTCGATGTCGCCGCGGACGGCGGCGGCGAGGCATGACCGGAGCACCTGCAGGGCTGACTTGCCGCCCGCCGGGCCGGAGGCACCCGGGGTGATCTCGGCCGGAGCGACCGTTTCAACCGGAAAAAAGCAGGCCCCCGCCGGCCGCCGCGCGAGGTCGGCCCAGGCGCCGATCTCCGGCAGAGGGAGGACCAGGCCGGCCTGGGACTGGCCCAGCTGCCAGAGCCACCGGTCGCCGACGACGGCGACCCGGGCCCGGGACATCAAATCCTTCCGGGCGACCAGCTTGGCGATCAGCTCCGGGCCGATGCCCGCCGGATCCCCCAGGACGAGGGCGATGGCCGGCTCACGGGCGCCAAGACTTGGCATAGGAATTTTTCCCGTCCGTCCAAGTCGTCCAGACCGCGTGCGTCGTCGGGTCGATCGCGACATTCTTGGCCGTGGCCTCCGATTTGACTCCGCCGAGGGCGGTCAGGCCACCCTCGGTTTCCTGCACGACCGACATGACCGAGCCGCAAGCGCAGTAGATCCGGCGGGTGAACGGGTCGAAGACATTCTGGTCCACCTTTTCGGCGATCGCAGCTGAGCCGATGACCTGGCCGGACTTGATGTCGATCGCCGCCAGGACCCCGTTGGCTCCGGCCGAGAACAGCCGGCCGGTCGCCGGATCCAGCGCCAGCCCGTGGGGGGATTTGGCCGGGAGCGTCGACCAGCGCGAAACCACGGCTAGGGTCGAGGGATCGATCGCGATAATGGCGTTGATCGACTTGAGATTGAGGTAGAGCCGGTCGGTCACGGCATCATAGAGCATGTATTCCGGGATACCGGGAACGTCGATCGTCCCGACAATCTTGTCCGAGGCCGCATCGATGACCCAGACATGGCTGCCTTCGTCATGGGTGACGTAGACCTTGCCGGTTTTGGCGACATAGACGATGGCGTCGAGTTCGCCCTCGGTGGCAATGGTGTCGGTGATCTTGAGGGTGGTGGAGTCGAGGACCACGACCTTCTTTTCGTCGCTGGCGCTGACGAAATATTTGCCATCCTTGTCGTCCACAGCGATGTGCACGGCCGGCCCGGTCTCGACCCGGGTGATGAGCTTGCCGGCCTGGAGGTCGAAAAAGTCGGCCGTGCCGGCCTTCTCATGGGCGGCGAGGAGGCGATGGCGGCCGCCGTCGATTTCCAGAAAGTCGAATTTTCCGGTGGCGCCGGGAATTTCGATGCTGGCATCGGGGCGGAGCAGGGGCTGATCCTCGGCGCGAACCGAGACGGTCGCGGTCAAGAGGGCCAGCAAGGGAAGACGACGGAGGCAGGCAGCGATTAGGGTCATGGGGAATGGAGGGGTAAGGGGAATCCTGCGCCGCGGGCCTGAAGGGAAGCTGAAATATTCCTTAATTCGGTTTCAGCCTCGGACCGTCTGATCGCGAATTCAGGCAGACTTCAGGTGACGTTAAGGAAGGCCGGGCATCCTCCCCCCACCCCGTCCCGCATGCCCCTGATCCCTGCTGGCTTTCTCTCTCTCCGCGCGGCCATTTGCGCCGGGTTCGCCCTGGCCTGGGCCGCCGCCCCGGCGGCCACCCCCGCCTACGACCTGGCCTCGCTCCCCGCCTACGAACCGGAGCAGCCGGTGAGCGGGGTCATCCGAATCCACGGCACCGAGCTCACGCTCAACCTCGTTCGGCTTTGGGAGAAGGGGTTCCTCAAGCACCAGGCAGTGGTGCGCTACAGCGACTATTTTGTTCCGACCCCGTTTAGCGGGCTGTGCGCCGGCACGGCGGAAATCGGCGTGTCCGGGCACACGGCGTGGCGGTCCGACCTCAAGGCTTTCGCCAGCGTCTTCGGTTACGAGCCCTTCGAGATCCGGTTTGCCACCGGCGGCTTCAATCTCCGCAAAGGCAACACGCCCGGGGCGATCATCTTCGTCAACCGCGACAATCCCATCTCCGGCCTGACCCTGGCGCAGCTCGACGGCATCTTCGGGGCGGAGCGGACGGGCGGCTGGCAGGGGACCACCTGGGTGACCGAGCCGGCCCGCGGGGCGGATAAAAACATCCGCACCTGGGGCCAGCTCGGCCTCAAGGGCGAATGGGCGGACAAGCCCATCGCCGTATACGGGATCGACGCCACCCTGAGCAACTGGTCCGAATTGATCCAACGGGTGGTGTTCCACGGCGGAGACAAGTGGAACCCCGCCATCCAGGAGCTGGTGCGGGGCGGGGTGGAGAAGCCGGCCGACGCCCAGATCGTGGCGGCGGTCGCCGCCGACCGCTACGCCATCGGATTCAATCTCATGCGGGTGGTGCAGCAGAACCCCGGGGTCAAGCCGGTCGCCCTCGCCGCCGCCCCGGGCGGCCCCTACGTGCCGCCGACCGCCGAGACCTTCTACCGCCGGACCTACCCGCTGGGCAACGCCGTCTACCTCTACCTCAACCGGCCTCCGGGCCAGGCGCTGCCGCCCCGGCTCAAGGAATTTCTCCGTTATATTCTCAGCCGGGAGGGCCAGCAGGATGTGGTCGACGACGGCATGTACCTGCCGCTGACGCCGGCGGATGCGCGCGGGGAGCGGGAGAAGCTGCCATGAAAGCGCTGACCCGCCTGCCGCTGGCCCTGGCGCTCTTCGCCGCCTGCGCTTTCGCCCAGGAGCCGGACGCCCTCCCCGATTATCATCCCAAACGCCAGGTCTCGGGCACGATCCGCAGTTGGGGCAATCCCCATATGGCCGGCGTCCTGCAGCGGTGGCAGGAGGGCTTCCGCCGCTATCAGCCCCAGGTCACCTTCACCGACACCCTTTACAGCACCGCCACGGCCCAGTTTGGGCTGCAGGAGTGGGTGGCCGACCTGGCCGTGATGGGCCGGCAGATGTGGGCCTATGAGACCTACGGGACCTACCGGCGTTCGCTCCTGTCCCCAGTCGAGGTCGCGGTGACCACCGGCAGCTTCGACACGCCCCACCAGTCCGCCGCCCTGGTCGTGTTCGTGCACAAGGACAATCCGATTTCCCGGCTCACGCTCCGCCAACTCGACGGAATTTTCGGCGCGGAGCGCACCGGCGGATGGCAGGGCCTGGAATGGCACACCGAGGTGGCCCGCGCGGCCGCCGGCAACATCCACACCTGGGGCCAGCTGGGCCTGACCGGGGAATGGGCCGGCCGGCCGGTGCACCCGTACGGGCCGGCCGGGCAGGCGCCCGGCGGTCTGTCCTTTTTCCAGACCCGGGTCCTGGGCGGGGCGGACACGGTGAGCGAAGGCCTGCGCGAATACCCCGAGCCCAAGTCCAGGATGGCCGCCCTGGAGCGCGATCCCTGCGGCATCGCCTACGCCGGCTATCGCGACCGGACGGGCGGGGTCAAGGCGCTCGATCTGGCGGAGACCGCAGCCGGGCCGTACCTCGCGCTCAGCCCGCAGAGCGTCGCCGCCCGAACCTATCCGCTCACCCGGACGACCTACGTTTATTTCACGATCGACACCAAAACGGGCGACCGGCGGGTCCCCCGCATGGACCCCAAGGTCGAGGAGTTCCTGCGCTACATCCTCAGCCGCCAAGGCCAGGCCGATGTCCGGCAAGCCGGCGGCTACCTGCCCCTCACCCCGGAGATGGTCCGGGAACAATGGAAGAAAATCGAGTGAGACCCTGGCTTGGCTTTTTCCCGCTCTTCGCCGCCCTGGCGCTGCCCGCAGCGGCGGCGCCCGCCGCCCCGGCCGGGTACGTCCGGGCCGACGGCGCCCTCCAGATCGTGGGCTGGAGCGACCTGCGCGGCGCGATGGAGCGCGTGGACGGCCTGTACGCCTCCGCCCACCCCGGGACGCGCTTCGCCTACGAGTCGGCCAACAGCCTCGCTTCCCTCTACTGCCTGACCTTCGACGCCACCGCCTTTGCCCCCGTCTCCGCGGAATTTCTGGCCGGGGCCCGCGGGGCCTACGCGATCGAGGTCAAGGCGGAGCCGTTCGGGATTCGCATCGCCCACGCTTCGCTCCGGCCCGGGGCCAAGCTCTCGCCCTTCGCCATCGTGGTCAATCGCCGCAATCCGCTCGACCATCTCACGACCGGGCAGGTCTCCCGCATCTTCACGGCCGGCGCCAGCCCGCGCGACCTGACCCACTGGGGCCAGGCCGGCCTGGACGGGGCCTGGGCCCGGCGGGAGATCCATCCCTGCGGGCTGCCGGCAAGCGACCACTATCCGGCGGAGGACGAGACGTTCGCGGAGACGATGTTCGTCCACCGCCTGGCCGGCGGGACGCCCGCCCAGCGCTACGCCGCCCAGCCGGACTATGCCTCGGTCCTGGCGGCGGTCGCAGCCGATGCCGGGGCCATCGGCATCACGACGCTCAACCGTCTCAGTCCAGAGGTGAAGGTGGTCGCGATCAGCGGCGGACCCTGGGCCGCTCCCTCCCGCGGCACGGCCGAGGACATTGTGGCGGGCCGCTATCCCTATGACCGCTATCTTTACCTCTACATCCGGCGGCGGCCGGGCGAAACCTTGCCCCCGCTGCAGCGGGACTATCTCCGCTTGATCCTCTCCCCGCCGGGCCAGGCCGCCATCGCGGGCGAAGCCCACGGCTACCTCCCGCTCAACCCGGTCGAGGTGGGCGAGGAGCTGGCCAAACTGGAATAAGCCATGACGCTTGCCTCCTCTCGCGCGGTCCTCGCCCTCCTTGCCGCCGCCTTGCCGGCGGCCGGGGCGACCGCGCCGCCGCCGCGCGATGCGCCTTACCTCCGGGCGGACGGATCCATTTATGTCGCGGGCAACGACCTGCTTGCGCCGTTCTTCGACCAGCTCAACGCCCTTTTCCTCCAGACCCATCCGGGCTTTCGCTTCACCATGGACCTGCACGCCTCGGCCTTGGCGATCAGCGGGCTCACCTCCGGAAAGTCGGCTTTCGGCCCCATGGCCCGAGACGCCCCCGCCAGCGAACAGGCCGCTTTCGCGTCGCGCTACGGCTACCTGCCCACCGACATCCAAATCGGGTGGGACAACACGCCGGATGCCGACCACTTCCCGCCCAACGGGAAGTATCCGCCCGGCCTCTGGGTCAACGTCCGCAATCCCCTGCCCTCCCTCACGGTGCAGGAGGCGATCTCCATCCTGACCACGGGTTCGCCCGGCGGGGACATCAGCCGCTGGAGCCAGATCAGCGGCGACGAAGGCGCGGTCGGGGCCAACGGCGGGGATTGGGCCAAGCGCTCCATCCACGTTTATCTTCCCGCCCTGCGCGGCCTGCCCGTCCTGGCCACCACCCGGCTGCGCTTCGGCGGCCGGCCTTGGACGCCGCGGGCCGAGTACCTCCCCATGATGGAAGACGTGATCAACGCCGTAGCCGACGATCCCTTTGGGATCGGCTTCATCGGCTGGTGGCCGACGGACGAGGGCTGGGACCGGCACGCCGAGCTGGCGTCTAAGGTCCGGTTCCTGCCGCTCGCTCCGGACAAGGACGCGCGCGTCTCCCACGGCGGCCCCGGCGACCTCTATCCGCTAGCGGGCGGGATCCATCTCTACGTCAACCGCGCGCCGGGCCGGCCTCTGGAACCCTGGCTGGCCGACTATCTCCGCCTCGCCCTCTCGCCGGCGGGCCAGGCTATCCTCGCCTCTCTGACGCAAAGCGACGGGTTTATTTCCCTCGAGCCGAAAGACCTAGCCGAGCAACGCGCCAAGCTAGAGTGAGGAGAGTTCCGCCCGGCCCAGTTCAAATCCCTACGCCGTAAGCATGCGCAGCTGTGTTGTATAATCCAGGTTGAGATCCAGTGCGGTTAGGCCGCATTGGGGTGATTCTGGGATTTATGAGTCGCAGAGGCGACGCCCTGGAGGTCGGAGATGAGCCCGGCCTTAACCAGCGCAACTTTCGTACTGATCCACATTCTGGAGGAGAGGCCGCGGCAATGCGGCATCCTGACGCCCGGGCTTGGTACCGGTACGTGACGGCCATTCACATGGAGCTTCCGGGGCACGAGCTTTGTGCCGGGAGAGGATCCCAATCGCCCAATAAAATCATCGAGCCACTGCTTTCCTCCTGCCTTTCTGCCGAGACCGACGCAGCCATTCACGTCCGCCTGGACGACAAACCCCATGCTGGAACGAAAGCAGCCTCGAGGGCGGCGTGATCCCAGCCAGCGGTATCCTTTCGGTTTGGGCCCCATCGCCTCACGGGCGAAATGGTCCGTTTTTGACGTATACGACTCTTCGGTTTCAACAAATTCAATGCCGGCCCGGACGCATTTCGTCCGGAGGGCCTCGATCAATTTTCCATGGGGGATAAAGGTGAACAGCTGGTTCCGCTTCTTTCCCAGGTTCAACTCCTGTTTCCAAGCCTTGTTGCGCCCGACCACAATTCGCGCCAGCCCCTGCACGTTCGCATACGTAACGAGTTGGAGCGCTATCTTCTTGATGAGGTCTTCCATCTGCCGGGCGCTCCTGTTGGCCAGAGCTCTGGCCCGGGCCTTGCCGTGGCGCACACCGAGACTGGCCTCGCTGCGCAGCCGGGCATGCCACTTCGCTCCTCGCTGTAGGATGGACTTTGCCACCCCGCCATCGACAAAGAAAGCAGATAGGTTTTTGTCGTCAAGGCAGGTGACGAGCCGGGACACTCCGAGGTCGACCAGGAGACTGCCAGCCAGCGACCGCTGCTCAGCTAAATTCGCCCGGCGGATGGCGAGGTCCAGGTGCACCCACCGGCGGGAGCGACACGGTTCGACTCGGACTTCCACCAGCCGGTCGCCGGCACCTAAGAGAGGGGCTCCGCCGCGCTCGACAAGAGCCATGACGTCCAGACCGAAACCAACTGGCAGGTACAGCCGATTTTCTCGGACCTTGAAGTCCTGGTAGTCAAAGCACACCCGAGCGCGCTGACTGCGGCGGTAGAACCGGGGAAACCTCGGTTTGCCGGGCCGGGCCGCTGGATCTTTTGTCCAAGCGAAGAAGTTGCTGCGAAAGGACCGAAACATCGCGAAGGCATCGGCGATTGCATATTGCACCTGCTTTGCTCGTCCGAGTGCGACTCCGGCCGGCATTCTCTTCAGCTGATGGCTCAGCGCATAGATGGAGGGCAGCCTCTGACGCTGCTCATGTGCCCAGCGCAGCTCCGAATTCACCTCGTTTCTCACCTGGGCCGACGCTTCTTGAGCAAGCAACATTCCGGCCGAGGCGCGCAGCCGGCGTCGCCGTACTTCGGGTGGCGGTGCCATCGCTTCGGTCTGTTGCCGTTTCCATCTCATGTTTATTAATAACTGTTATTAACTCGATAGGCTCTTTCAGCCGAAAAATGCGTTGGCGCCGGCGCAATCGCGCCCTCGCTGAGCGCGGTAGTTTGAGATCTACCTGGCGATGTCCTCACCGCCAAATGAACTCACCCTCCGCTCCTTCGGAAGCAGCTGAAGAAGCGGGACTGAGGACGGTCCGGGGGCCGGGCGGCTCGGCTGGTCAGTCGAGCTTGGTCCGCTGCTCCCGCACCACGGCGGGCGTGAGCGGCAGGTACGTGCCGTGGTCGGCCAGGATGCGCTGGCCCTCCCGGCTGAGAATGAAGCGGAGGAATTCCCGCAGCTTGGGGTCGACCGGAAGACCAGGCGGCCGGTTGAGATAGATGTAGACGCGGCGGGCCAGGGGATAGGTCCGGTCGGCCATCGTCTGCTTGGTCGGCGCGACATAAGGACCGCCCTCCGACGCGGCCAGCGCGATCGCCTTCAAGCCGGAGACCTTGGCCGCCTCGAACTGGGGCATGCCGGCCCAGCCGATGCCATAGGGATCCCGGGCCAATTCCGCCAGCATGCGCAGGATGCCGCCGCGGGCACCGGTTTCGCCCGCCGACATGATCTTGGTGCCGTTCTCGATGTACTCGCGGTAGTTCGGGTTCCACTTGTCGCCGCCGCCGAAGACTTGGAGCTGGAAGAAGGCCGACATGCCGCTCGGGGCGTAGCCGTAGGTCTGGATCGGCCGGTCGGCCCAGGCGCCGGTCAGGCCGAGCTGGCCCCAGGTCCGGATGTTGCCCTCCGGGCCGCGGGCCTTCTGCGGCATCCACTTGAAGCCGGTGTAGGCTCCCGTCCGCTCCGAGCCGAAGATTCCGTCCAATTGCTTGAGCGTGAGGCGGGCCAGGGGATTGCTCTGGGAGACGAAGACGACGATGCCCCAGCTTCCGCCCGGCACGTCGAAGGTGCCGGTTCCCACCGTGATTTCCACCGGGTTGTGCCCGGTCGCCTCGTAAAAGCCCAGATACTCGTCGAGCGAGAGCTCGCGTCCGCTCGGGGCCAGGTCGGCATCCCCCTTGATCAGGCCCGCCATGGCGGCGTCGCTGCTGGGCAGATCGTCGCCAAACTTGATTCCGGGTTGAACCTTGAGGAAGCCGTCCTCCCACCGCTTGACCAGTCCGTAGAAGCCGCTCCCGAAATTGCGGATCGTTCCGTGAACCTGCTGCTCCGGCTGGTAGGCCGGAAGCGATTCGGCCGGCTCGGCGCCGACGGCAAGGCGGCCCAGGACCAGGCCGGCCAGGATGATAAGGGTGGGTTTCATTGGTGATTGGGCATGGTGTCGATGGCGGCCAGGGCCTGCCGGGCCAATTCGGGGGTGAGAGGGAGGAACTTGCCGTCGCGTTGCACGGCCTCCTGGCCCTCCCGGCTGAGGGTGTAGCGGAGAAATTCACGGACCTTGGGATCGACCGGGGAACCGGGCTGGCGGTTGAAGTACCAGTACTCAGTGCGGGCGAGCGGATAGGTCCGCTCCCGCACCGTCTCCAGCGTCGGGGCGACGAAGGGCTGTCCGTCGGCCGCTGCCACCGGGACCGCCCGGGTTGCCGGCGTCAGCTCATCGGCCCCGCCATAGGCCATCCCGGCGGGGTCGCGGGCGAGTGCTTCCCGCACCCGGGCGGTGGCGACATCCATGGTGCCGTCCGGACGGACGTAGTTGGCGTACATGTGCATCCGCTCGTTCCACTTGTCGCTGCTCTTCAGCACCTGGTCGGAAAAGGCGACACTGGCGTCGTAACGCAGGTTGACCCCGTAGAGGTGGATCGGCCGGTCGGCCCACTCCCCCTTGAGCCCGAGCTGGCCCCAGGTCCGAATGTTCCGGTCCGCGCCGCGCGCATACTCCGGAAACCATTCGGTGCCGCCCCAGCCGCCGGTGCGGGCGGAGCCGAAGACGCCGTCGAGCTGGCCGAGGGTCAGGCCGGCCAGGGGATTGCCCTTGGGCACAATGACGACCAGGGCCCCGCCCCAGCCCGGCACGTCGTAGGAGCCCGTCACCATTGGCACCTCCACCGGGTCGCGGTTGTAGAGGCGCTGGAAACCGAGGAGCTCGCTGAAGCGGATCTTGAAGCTGGCCCCGAGATCTCCGGCGCCGGTAATGAGCGAGGCCACTCCGACCTCGGCCGTCGGCGTGTGCCATTCAAAGTCGGCGCCGGGATGGTAGCGGCGGAAGCCCCGCTCCCAGTCGGCGCCGAGGTTGCCGTCGCCCAGTCCGCTCAGGCCCCAAATTCGGATTCGGCCCGAGACCGGAGCGCCCGGCACGTAAGCCGGAAGCTGGGCCAAGTCCCACTGGCTGGTGTAATGGGCCTGCTTGTCCGGATGCGGGCTCGGCCCGTCGGCGTCCTGGCCGGCGATGGAGAGGAAGGGCGTGGGCTCCTGGTCGAGGCGGCGCAGGGCGCGAGCGGCCGCGGCCGCGGTCAAGGGCAGGAACTTGCCGTCGCGCACCACCGCCTCCTGACCCTCCCGGCTGAGGGTGTAGCGGAGGTACTCCCGGACGGCGGGCTCGACCGACTTGCCCGGCGGCCGGTTCACGTCCCAGAACTCCTGGGAAACATAGGGATATTGGCGGGACTGGACGTTTTCCATCGTGAGCGGGAGGTAGGGGCCGCCCTCCTTCGCCCCCAGCGGCAGACACTTGACCGCCGGCATCAGGTTCTGGATGCCGCTGTAGGCGATGCCGTAGGGATCATGGGCCAGATCCTGGATGAGCTGGTTGGCGCCGATCGCGAGGGTGCCGTCGGGGCGGGCATAATTAGCGTACATGATCAGGTCCTCGTTCCACTTGTCGCTGCCCTTCAGCACCCGGTCGGAAAAGCCGATCGCCTGGCCGTAGCGCAGGTTCAGGCCGTAGACATGGATCGGCTTGTCCGCCCAGGCTCCGGTCAGGCCGAGCTGGCCCCAGGTGCGGATATTGCCCTCCGGGCCGCGGGCGAACTCCGGATGCCAGGTCAACCCCACCCATCCGCCCTCCCGCTCCGCGCCGAAGATCGCGTCCAGCTGCTGCAGGGTGATTTTCCCGAGGGGATTGGTGTGGTGCACGAAGATGCCGATGGCGTTGGCCCAGCCGGGCACGTCGTAGGAGCCCGTGACCATGAGGAACGTGGTCGGCTCGTAATGGAAGGTGCGGGCGAACTCGAGCCGCTCGAAGAAATACATCGGCGTGTCCGCGCCGAGATTGGCCTGGCCGGTGACCAGGCCGGGAACCGCCGTCACCGAGGTGGGAAGATGGTATTCGAACCGGACGGCAGGATGGTATTTGCAGAAGCCGTTCTCCCAGTATTTTTCCAGGTGGCTGTCGCCGAGGTAATTCAGGCCCCACATCCGGACCGTGCCGGACACGGTCCCTTCCGGCCGGTAGGGGGGCAGGGCGCTCAGGTCCCAGTCGTGATGGTAAAAGACGTGGAGGCCGCGGCCGGCGACGTGCTCGTTGCGCGCTTTCTGGACGGAAAGGGAGTCCCGCACCGCCGCGGGGGCCTCCGGAACGGGCCCGGGGGTGGAGGGGAGAGACTGGCCGTGGAGTGCCGCGGCCAGGGCCGCCGCCAGGACGGGCAAGGAGAATTTTTTCATGGTTTCAAAGGGCCAAGGGTCATTCCAGCTTGCGCAGCTGCTCGGCCACCACCGCCGGGGTCAGGGGCAGGAACTTGCCGTCGCGCACCACCGCCTCCTGGCCCTCCCGGCTGAGGGTGTAGCGAAGATATTCCCGCAGCTTGGGGTCGATCGGCCGGCCCGGTTCGCGGTTGAGGTACCAATACTCCTCGCCGATCAAGGGGTAGGTCCGGTTCTGGACGTTTTCGATCGTGAGCGGAACGTAGGGCCCACCCGGCGCCGGCGCCAATGCCAGCACCTTGGTCTGGGCGGTGAGATTCTGCACTCCGCTGTAGGCGATGCCGTAGCGGTCGCGGCTCAGGTCCTTCATCAGCTCGTTGGCGGCGATCCCGATGGAACCGTCCGCCTTGGCGTAGTTGGCGTACTCCCGCAGATCCTCGTTCCACTTGTCGCCGCCGTGGAAGACCCGCATTTCGATTTGAATCTGCTGGTGGTAGCGCAGATTCAGCCCGTAGACGTGGATCGGCTTGCCCACCCACTCGCCGGTCAGGCCGAGCTGATCCCAGGTGCGGATATTGTCCTTCGCGCCCCGCGCCACTTCGGGATGCCACGTCGTGCCTTGGTAGCCGCCAGTGCGGGCCGCCCCGAAGACCCCGTCCAGCTGCGGGAGGGTCAGGCCGGTCAGGGGATTGTCCTTGTGCACGAAGATCCCGAGGGCGTTGGCCCAGCCGGGCACGTCATAGGAACCGGTGACCATGACAATCTCCACCGGGTCGTGGTTGAAGATGCGCTCGAAGCCTTCCAGGTCGTCGAAGGTTATCTTCCGGCTCGCGGCCAAATTGGCCACGCCGGTGGACATCCCCGCCACCGAAACCAGGGCAGTGTAGAGATGGTCCTCGAAGCGGACCCCGGGATGATATTTGCGGAAGCCCTCCTCCCAATAGCGGCCGAGATTCCCGTCGGCCAGGTAGTTCAGGCCCCAGGTCCGGATCGTGCCGGAAACGGGCGGGCCGGGCACATAGGGCGGCAGGCCGCTCAGGTCCCAGGCGTGGGTGTAAAACACCTTCTTGCCCCGGCTGGTGACATGCACCGTCCGCGCCCGCTGGACGGCGAAGGCGTCGTGGCTGGCGGCGGAACCGCTTTCCTGGGCGAAACTCGGGGCGGCCGCGGCGCCGAGGAGGGCGGCGGCGAGAAAAAAGCGCGAGGGGGAATTCATGGTCAATCGAGTTTTTGCAATTCCTCCGCCGCGGCCGCGGCCGTCAGCGGCAGGTACTGCCCGTTGCGCACGACGTCCTCCTGGCCCTGGCGGCTGAGGATGTAGCGGAGGAATTCCCGCTCCTTGGGCTCGAGCGGCTGGCCTGGCGGACGTCCGTACTGCATGAAGATGCTGCGGGTCAGGGGATACATCCGGCTGCGCACGTTCTCCAAGGTTGGCGCGAAATAGGGGCCGCCCTCCCGCGGCGCCAGCGCCAAGGGCTTGAGCCCGTACTGGGGAAAGGCCCGGACGTGGGGGATGCCGGTCCAGGCGATGCCGTACTTGTCCTCGGACAACTCCTTCAGCATGTGGGCAATGCTGCCGCTCTCGCCGATCGGCCCGGGTGAGACGAGCTTCGTGCCCATCTCCGCGTATTCCCGGTAGTTCGGATTCCACTTGTCGCCGCCGTTGAAGACGGCGAGCTGGAAATAGTTGGTCATGCCGGTGAAGGCATACCCGTAGGTGTGAATTTCCTTGTCGGCCCAGGCGCCGGTCAGGCCGAGCTGACCCCAGGTGCGGATATTGTCCTTCGCGCCCCGCCCGTACTGGGGATACCACTTGAAGCCGCGGTAGGCGCCCGTGCGCTCGGAGCCGAACACGCCGTCGAGCTGCTTCATCGTCAGCTGGGTGATCGGGTTGTCCTTGTTGACGAAGATCGCGATCGCCCAGGTCCGACCCTTGATGTCGAAGGCCCCGGTCGCGATCGTGACTTGGGAGAGGTCGTAGCCCAGCGTCTCCTGAAATGCCAGGTACTCGGCAAACATCGGCTCGCGGCCGTTCGGGGCCAGGTCGGCGACACCTGTGACCAAGCCGGAAATCGCGGCATCGCTGCTCGGGAGCCGGTCGGCAAATCGCGCCTTGGGCTGGTAGCGGCGGAAACCGTCCTCCCAGGCGGTCATCAGGCCGGAGAAGGGGCAGCCGAAGTTTCGGATGAGGCCGGTTACCTCGGATTGCGGGTGGTACGCGGGCAGACCGGTGAGGTCAGGGGCGGAGGGCTGGGCCCGGCTCAGGCCGGCCAGCAGGCCGAAAGCGACGAACAGGAGGGAGGCTATTTTCATAGGAGTGGGATTGGGGTGTCGAACAGAAAGGCGGGGCGGCCATGAGGCCGGGGCCGGCCCTGACTTCGGCCGCGTTGCCGGGGCCAAGGCACCGGTCAGGAAAATCGGTACAGGCTGCGGGGATTGTCTTGCAGGATGGAGGCGCGCTCAGCCGGGTCGGTAATCCAGCGCTGGAAAGCGGCCACCGCCGCGGCGTAGTTCGTCAAAGACTCGAACTGGGTGTGGGGCCAGTCGCTGCCCCAGAGGAGCCGGTCGGCCCCGAAGCTTTGCCGCAGGAGCGGGACGGCCGCCTGGGCGATCGCCTCCCCGCGGGCGTTGCCGCCGTTGCGGTAGGCCCCGGAGAGCTTGACCCAGACCCGCCGGCCGGGTCCGGACTGCAGCAGGTAGCGAAATCCCGGATCGTCCACCCCCAGCTTGGGGTCGGGCCGCCCGAAATGGTCGACCACCACCTTCAAGCCGGCGTCGAGGATCGGTCCGACGATGCGGGGCAGGTCGCGGGCCTCCCGATGCACCTCGACTTGCCAGTCCAGCTCGGCGAGGCGCTGGAACAGCCGGGTCCAGGGTGCGGCGGCGAAGCGGGGAATCTCCTCGCCAACGAGGTTGAGGCGAATGCCGACGACGCCGGCCCCGGCCAAGTCGGTCAGGCGGGCGGCGCTGGCGTCCGCCTCGACCACGGCCACGCCCCGCAAACGCTGCGGCTGGGCGAGCAGCGCCTGCACTAGGTAGTCATTGTCGACGCCGAGGAAGCTGGGCTGGATGAGCACGCCCCGGGCGATGCCGTGGGCGTCGAGCTGGCCGAGGTAGTCCGCCAGGGTGGCGTCGTACGTGGGCGCATAGCGGTGAACGCGGGCGAGCTTCAGTCGGTGCTCGAAGATATGGGCGTGGGTGTCCACCGAGGTGAGGTGTGGGTTGGAGGATTGGGCGCGGAGCGGGCGGGAGAGGCGGGAGGCGGCCGCCCAGGCCAGCGCGGTACGGCTGAATTCGCGGCGGGTCATCAGGTCAGGACTTTGCCTTTCGTCTCGGGCAGGAGCAGGACGGCGACAATGACCAGGCCGTAGGCCAGGCCGGCGTCGAGGCCGATGGCCCGTCCCAGGCGCATGGACTGGCTCATGCGGCCGACCATCCAGGGAAAAAGGGCCGAGGCGATGCGGCCAAAATTGTAGCAGAAGCCGACGCCGGTGCCGCGAATGCCGGCGGGGAAGAGCTCGCTGAAGAGGGCCCCCATCCCCGCGGGAATGCCGGCGGCAAAGAAGCCGAGCGGAAAACCCAGGCCGAGCATCGCCCGGTTGGAAATCGGCAGGAGCAGATAGACCAGGAGGGTGGCGATGCAGCCCGCGGCGAAGAGCGCGATATTGAGGCGGCGGCCGAGGCGGTCCTGGAGCTGGGCGCTGGCCAGGCAGCCGCAGCCGAAGGCGGCGATGATGACTGCGAGATAGCTTCCGGTCCCGAGGACGGAGAGGTGGCGCTCGGTCTTGAGGTAGGCCGGCAGCCAGGTCATGAGGGCGTAGTAGCCGCCGTGCGCACCCACGCCCAGGAGTGCTCCGGCAAAGGTGGCCCGGCCGTAGCCGCCGGAAAAAATGCCGGGAGCGCGGGCGGTGGCCGCGGCGGGGCGGGCCGGCTCTAAGACGGCGCGCTGGATATAGACGACGAAAAGGGCCGGCAAGGCGCCGAGGGCAAACATCACCCGCCAGGCGACCGGCGGGCTGAGGACGGAAAAGGTCAGGGCATAGAGGACAACCGCGGCGCCCCAGCCCACGGCCCACGCCCCCTGGACCGTGCCCAGGGCCCGGCCGCGATGGGCCGGAGCAATCGTCTCGGCCAGGAGCACGGCGCCGGCCGCCCATTCGCCGCCGAAACCGAAGCCCTGCAGCGCCTTGACGACCAGCAGCTGGCCGAAGGTTTGGACGCAGGCACTGGCCAGGGCCAGGACCGAGAACCAGAGAATGGCGGCCTGGAGGACGCGGACTCGTCCGAAGCGGTCAGAGAGAGCACCGGCGACCCAGCCCCCGAGGGCCGAGGCGGCCAGAGTCACGCTCGCGACCGAACCGGCCTGCCCGGCCCGCAGCGCGAAGGATCCGGCCAGGGCGGGAAGGACCAGGCCGAGCATCTGGCCATCGAAGGCGTCCATGCCCCAGCCGCCGAAGCAGGCCCAGAAGGTCCGGCGTTGCGGCGGCGACACGGTTTGGTACCAGGAAAACATGGTGGCGGGATCCGGCCGGGCTTTAGCGGAATTCGACGTGGTAGCGGAATTTGTCCGCGGCCCCGAGGGTGCGGCGCCATTCCAGCGGCCGGCGGTCGAAGCTGCGGGCCAATCGCTCGATCACGATGACCGGTGTGCCGGGCTCGAGACCGAGCAGCTTCCCGTGGCGGGCGCTGACCGCCTCGGCTGCGAGGGTTTCCTCGGCCGAAGCCACGACCTGGCCGCAATGGCTTTCGTAGAGGGGGTAAAGCAGATCCCCGAATGCCGCCGGGTCGATCTTAAGCAGCGCGGCGAACCGGTCCCGGGGCAGCCAGATCGACTCGACCAGGAAGGGCCGGCCCTCGACTAGCCGGAGGCGGTTGAGATGGACGGCGCGGGCCCCGGCAACGAGGCCGAGGGCCGCGGCCACCGGGCCGGGTGCGGCAGCCAGTTCCCGCTTCAGGATCTTTCCCACCGGGCTGAGCGCGTGCCCGTCCCGGCCCTCGAAGCGGAAGAAGCGGAAGAGGGAAGAGTCAAAGCGGGGCCGGCGGATGTAGGTTCCCTTGCCCTGGATCCGCTCCAGCAGCCCCTGCGCCACCAGGGCGTCGACCGCCTTGCGCACCGTGCCGATGGAGAGCCCGTGCTCGGCCCCCAGCTCCGCCTCGGTCGGGATGGACTGGCCCAACTTCCACCGGCCGGCGGCGATCCGGGACTCGAGCGAGTCGCGCAGCCGCTGGTAGCGGGGCAAGCGGGGATCGAGAGCGGCGGACTTCATGGGGGGGACGGCGGGGCGGGCCGGGCGATGAATCGGGGCAATTCATCTATATGACTAGATGACAACGCCAGGGGGCCTGAGCCGGGTCAAGGCATTTCTTGCCCTGCGGCCCCGACCGTGCGAAGGTCCGGCTGCCCCATGCACTCCCCCCGGCCGCTCCTCGCGTTGCTCCTGGCTTGGGCCGGATTTTCCGGCCGCGCCGCCGAACCGGCCGCGGCACCCAAGGCGGGCCGGGACGGCCTGGCGGTGCAGGAGGCGCGCACGCGCCTGAACAACAGCCTGCGGACCCACCGGTTCTACACCCGGGCCTGGGACCTTTCCGATCTGCCCGCCTACGTCCCGGGCCCGCCGCTGCACGGGACGGTGCGGTTGTGGGGCAACGACGCCGTCACCAATGGCATGCTGGGGGAGTATTGGACCGCGGCCTTCCGCCACTACCAGCCGGACCTGCGGCTCGACTTCGCGCTCAAGTCCTCGGCCCTGGCGCTGCCCGGCCTGATCGCCGGCCGGGCCGACATCGGCATCGGGCGGCACGCCTTCTTCATGGAGCTGCTCGGCTTCGAGCGCCTCTACGGCCATTCCCCGCTGGAAATCGTCGCCCTCAACGGCGGGTACGACGCCCTCGGTTGGAATCCCGGCTACGTGGTGGTGGTGAACCGGGATAACCCCATCGGCCGGATCAGTCTCGCCCAGCTCGACGGCATTTTTGGGGCGGAGCGCAACGGCGGTTGGGTCGGCACCACCTGGCACCCGGAATTCTCCCGTGGTCCGGAGAAGAACCTCCGCACCTGGGGGCAGCTCGGCCTGAAGGGCCGGTGGCAGAACGAGCCCATCCACGTCTACATGATGAACCTGGAATACAATCCGACGGTGGACTTCAGCCGCATTGTGCTCCAGGGCAGCGGAAAATGGAACGAGACCCTCAGGCAATATTCTCAATACGCGCGGCCCGACGGCACGCTCTCCTTGGGCGCTCAGGAACTGGTGCGGGACATCGGCCGGGATCCCGGCGGCATCGGGATCAGCTGCGTCAGCTACGTGACGCCCGCGACCAAGTCGCTCGCCCTGGCAGCGCAAGAGGGAGGCCCGTACCTCGTCCCCAGCCTCGAGACCTTCCAGGACCGGAGCTATCCGCTGCATGGTGAGTGCTATTTTTACCTCAACCGGACCCCCGGCCGTCCGCTCGATCCCCCGGTGCGGGAATTCGTCCGGTTTGTGCTCAGCCGCGAGGGCCAGGCCGAAGTCGCGCGCGATGGCAAGTTTCTGCCCCTGCCCGCCCCGACCGTGCGGGAGGAGCTGCGGAAATTGGACTGACTTCGATGCTGCGCCTCTGCTGGCTGCTCGCCGCCCTCAGCTGCGCCCTGGCCCGGGCGGAGGAGCCCGCCCTGCCTCCCTATCGTCCGCTCGGACGCGTCTCCGGCCCGATCCGCCTCTGGGGGCACGGCAGTTTCCAGCGGCCGTTCATGCGCCGGCTGGTCACCTACTGGGAGACGGGTTTCCGCCGCTTCCAACCGGAAGCGCGGATCGAATACGACATGTACGGCACTTCCTCGGCCATTTCCGCCCTCTACGCCGGCTCGGGCGACCTCTCCATCCTGGGCGAGGAGCTCGACCCGGGTGATGCCCGGGTCTTCCGCCTGGTCACGGGACATGCGCTGGACACCGTGCAAGTCGCGACCGGAAGCCTGGCCGTGCGCAACGCCGACTACGCCCAGATGTTCTTCGTCCACCGCGGCAATCCCCTCCGCCAGGTCACGCTGGCCCAGCTCGACGGCGTCTTCGGAGCCGAGCACCGGCGGGGACCGCGCAACCTTCGGCGGTGGGGCGACCTCGGGCTGACCGGGCCCTGGGCCAGCCGCCCCATCCACCCCTACGGCTGGGCGATCGACGACAGTTTCGGAATCTACCTCGAGCGCGCCCTGCTCGGAGGCAGCCACCGCTGGAACTGCGACCTGAGGGAATTTCGCCACCGCCCGCGTCCGGACGGATCCATCTATGACCACGGCCAACAAATCCTGGACGCCCTGGCGCAGGACCCGGACGGGATCGCCGTCTCCAACATCAGCTACGCCGGCCCCGACGTCACGCCGCTGGCGGTGGCGGAGACGGCGGGCGGCCCCTATTGGGCGGCTACGGCGGAGAACCTGATCCAGCAGCGCTATCCCCTCACCCGGTTGATCCCAGCCTGCTTTCCCCACCCGCCCGGGACGCCGCTCGAGCCCAAGACGAGGGAATTCCTCCGCTACATCCTGAGCCGGGAAGGCCAAGCGGACATCGTGCGCGACGGCAGCTACCTGCCGCTGCGGGCCGACGTCGCCGCCGCGGAACTTAAAACCCTGCAATGAACGGCCGCCTCGCGCTTCTCGTTGCCCTCGGCCTGGTGATCCGGGCGGGGGCCGCCGTCCCCGGCGCCGCCCCGCCCTATCGGGCCGACCGCACCGATCCGCGGATCATCCGCATCTGGGGGGACCCGGGGCTGGCCGACCTGGCCCGGATCTGGGAAGACGGTTACCGGCGGTCCCACCCGGAGATCGGGTTTGAAAACCGGTTCGTCTCCACCGCCATGGCCATGCCCGGCATCTACCTCGGCCTGGCGGACATCGCCTTCCTTGGGCGCGAGGCCAACGTCACCGACCGGGACGGCTTCGCTCATGTCCGGGCCTATCCGCCCCAACGTTTCGAGATCGCCACCGGCAGCCTGGCCACACCCGGCAAGTCCCCCGCCCTGGTCGTCTTCGTCCATCGGGACAACCCGCTGGGGCGCCTGACCCTGCAGCAGCTGGCCGGAGCCTTCGGCTGCCGTCCGGCGAGCGGAGCGCCCCAGGTCCGGACCTGGGGAGATCTCGGCCTGGGCGGGAGCTGGGCCGCTCGCCCGATCAATCTCTACCTGTTCGATATCGAGAGCGGGACCGGCCAGTACTTTCTCCAGGCTGTCCTGGGCGGCAGCCATCAGCTCGCCTGGGAGCGGCTGCAGGAGTTTCCCGAGCGGGCGCGGCCGGATGGGACGCGGGAGACGGCCGAGGAGCAGATCCTAACGGCGCTGCGCTCCGATCCCTACGGCCTGGCGGTCGCCGGCCTGGGATCGGCCGACGCGGCGGTCAAGCCGCTGGCCCTGGCGGGGGCCCCCGCCGGCCCCTATGTCGCGGCCACCGCCCGGACTCTGGTCGACGGCACCTATCCTCTGGCCCGGCGGGCGCTCGCCTTCGTTAACCGCGCGCCGGGCCGCCCGCTCGACCCCAAGGTCATTGCCTTCCTCCGCTACCTTTACAGTGACAGCGGAGAAGACGGCATCCGCCAGGAAGGGGCGTTTCTCCCCCTCAGTTCACCCGTGCGCCGGGCGCAAGCCGGCCAGCTGACCGCGGCGCCCTAAACTGGGCGCTCAGAGGCGGGTCGTGATCGACAGGGTGATCTTCCGCTCTTCGCCGGGAACGACGTATTCGGCCGACTGCTCGTTCTGAATGTAGCGCCGGTCCATAAGATTCTGGATGTTGAGCGCCATGCTGTACCGTTTCCATTTGTAATAGAGCGCCGAGTCGATGCGGGTATAGCCGGGGATGGCGAAATAGGTCACCGTGGTCGGGTCGCCGCCCCAGTACTTGCCGACGTAGATCGCGCCCAGGCCGACGCCCAGCCCTTTGAGCGGAGCGTCGGGAAAGTTGTAGCGAGTCCAGAGCGAGCCGGAGGCGCGGGGAGCCGTCGCCAGATCGTCGCCCACGGAATAGGGATTGGCCAAGGAGGCGGCGATGAATGCCTTCGAGGCGGTCGCGCCCACCTGCACCTGCCAATTGTGGATTGGCTGCCATTCCGACTCGAACTCGAAGCCTTCGCTATGCTGGGCGCCGTCCACCCGGAAGACCGCCTGGCCGGTGACGGGAAGCGTGATCCCGTTCTCCGCCACCAGCACGTTCGTCCGGTCGATGTAGAAATAGCACAGGGAGGCGAAGAGCTTGCGGTTCGGCGTCTCGAACTTCAGTCCTTCCTCCAATTGCATTCCCGCCTCGGGCGGGAAGCCGGACTGGCCCTGCGCGTTAACGTCGGTCACGGTGTTGGGCGTGGTCGACTGACTCCAGCTGGCATAGACCGACAGCAAATCCGTGATGTCGAAGACCGCGCCCACCTGCTCGTCGATGGCGTGGATCACTTCCTGCTGGTAGGGCGTCTTGACGATGTTGAGGGTGTCAAAGCCAGCTTGGACATACTGGTCGTTGCGGATGCCGTAAGTGACATGCAGCCGTTGCAGGATCCGCATCTGATCGGAGACATACTCGCCCATGCTGGTCGAGTAGTTGTCGACGTTCTGCGGGGCGGTGCCGTTGGCCGGATAGCGCACGCCGCCGGTGAAAGGCTGATTGATGATCGGATTGATGATGGAGATCGCGGGGGGGGCGTTGGGCCCGAAACCCAGGCGCTGATTATCAAACTGTTCCGTGCCGCCGCCGGCGCCGACGATGACCGTGTGCTGGAAAGTATCGGGCCCGAATTTCGCGAAGGCATTCAGATCGAATGAATTCCAGCGATGGCCGTTGAGAATGTTGTTGTACTGCCGCGTGATCGTGGTCCCGGGTGTGGCGTAGCTGGCCTTGGGTGTAAACACGCTCGCGTTGTTGTCGGTATCCTCCTGGGTCAGGTCCGAATGCCACACTGACCGGGTGGCGAGCCGGATGGTCCAGGGTCCGATCGCCGTATGAAAGGCGGTGGAGAGGGCCTCGCCCTTGTCCCGGCCAAAGTCGTAGGTGTTCTGGTAGACCGTGTTGAAGGGCGCGTAGTAGTACGCGGCGTTCTTGCCGTAGGCCGCACTGGGCGTTCCGACCGGAGTGGCGACGACCGGGCTGGTGAAAACCGGAATGAGCCCGTCATCCTGGCGGCGATAGTCCTGGTCGGCCTCGAGCTTGACCGTGAAGGACGTGGTAGAGCTAAACCGGTACGTGATGGAGGGAAAAATGGAAATCAGCTTGTCGAAATCGCCCGGCCGGGAGGGCGGATTGTCTTCGACGTCGACGATCAGGCGATAAAGCAGGTGTTGGCCTTTGTCGACCGCCCCAGTGGTGTCGACCATGAAGGTACCGCCGTTCTTGTTAAACTGGCGGTTGAACGCGCCCTCGTAGGTGAAGCCGGTCACTCGGATCACAGTGGAAGGCTCCGCCTCCGGGCTCTTGCTCACGATGTTCATGAGGCCGCCGGGATGCATCTGGCCGTAGAGAACCGTGTTGGGGCCCTTGAGGAACTCGAGGTTGTCCACGTCGGCCGCGCTTTGGGCGCTCTTCTTCAGCGGCGTGCCCATCAGGCCGTCGAATTCAATGTTCTGATCGTAGGAGCCGGAGACGGGAAGGCCGCGAAAAGTAAAGCCGTTGATATTGGTCTGATTCTGGGTCACTCCGGTGAAGTAACTGAACACGTCCTGCAGAGTGATGGCGTTGCGGTCGGCGATGCCGTTTTGATTCAGGATCTGAAGGGAGGAGGCCAGTTCCTTCAGGTCGGTCGGCACCTTCGTCGCCATCGAAGAGGTTTCCTCATGGTAGGAGCCGATATCGGTCGTGACGTTGATCACGTCCATCTTCACCACCTCATTGGAATTGACGTCGCCCGCGGTCGGGGCCGGTGCCGGGGCCTGGGCCGTGGCCGAGTCTTGGGCGAAAGCGCGAGAGGAAACGAGGCAGGGCAAAAGTCCAAGGAGCGACAGCGCTGCTAGACGGGTGGGAGTTATCAAACGAGGGGCGGTCATTGGCTTGGGGGTGCTCTGGGGTTTGGTCATCCGGGGTGTTAAAGTGACAGAGAGACGCCACGCCTGAGAAAGCCGGTAAAGAACGAAAGGGGTGACTCTCCGGGGCGGGGTGCTGCTTCTCAACCTACATTAGTAAAGCAGAAACATTAACCCGAGCTAAACCGAATCTTTATTTCCGTTTAATCTTTGGCGGAGCGCCCCGGGCCCCGGCCTCAGGGTATCTCCCGCATGGCCCGAGCGACAAAGCGGTTGTCATAAAGCTGCGCGGGATCGACCGTGGGATTTTCCGCCGTCCGCCGCCACCGCCCCTCTTCGCTGTCGTCGAAATGGGAGGCCAGCAGCGTCGCCACCGCCAGCTTCACCTCCTCCGGCGTGAAGGCGTAATCGCCGCGGGCGTAGGTTTTGAGGGTCGAGCGGATCAGGGCCGTCACCGCCGGCCGGCCCTCGGTCCCAAAATAGGCGTCGGGCAGGTGGGCGACGATTTCCTCAGCCGTGTGCGAATTCACGTAGCGCATGGTCCGGACCATGACGTTGACCAGCCGCTGGGCCTGGTCGGGATGCCGGGTGATGAAGGCGGGGGCGACGAGCAGGCACTGCGCCGGCCAGGGGGCGCCCAGAACCTGGGCGGTCGATTCCTTGGTCGTGAGATCGTAGAGCGGACTGACCAGGCCCGAGTCCAGCAGGGCCCCGGTGATCGGCTGCTGGAAGGTCATGACGTCGACCGTCCCCGCCCGCAGGCCCTTGAGCACAGCCTCCTGCCGCCCGGCATTCTCCACCATCACGGGAGTATAGGCGCCAGGGAGCACGCCGTATTTCCCGGCGAGATAGCCGGTCAGGACAGCCTTGGTCCCGTAGCCGGCGCCCTGGGCGACGCGGCGGCCCCGGAAATCGGCCGCCGACTTGATCTGATCCTTGACCCGGTTCGCCACCATCACGGTCATGCCGGGCGCGTCATTGAAGAGCATGATCGAGGTGATCGGAAGGTTGTGGCGGGCGCCGAAGACCGTGTGCTGGAACCAATGCACGCAGGCGTCCATCTGATCGTGGACCAGGGGTGCCTGCATCAGGTAGTCGTCCTTGGCGAAATCCTCGACCTTGACCGGCACCATCTCGATCCCGGCATCGGCAAAATAGCCGAGCTGCTGGGCCAGCGCCGGGATGAAGACGTCGTCGTCGGTGGCGATGCGAAGGCGCAGGGGCGCTTCCGCGGCGCGGGCCGTCGGGGGGAAGAAGGCCAGGGTGAAGGAGAAGAGGACCGCGGCGGCGGAGAGGGAGGACAGGCGCATGATGGGAGGAGGGGAATGGGGGGCGGTCAGGATTCGAGGACGTCGCGTTCCGGCGGGGGCACCGTCGAGTCGATGAGCTTGAGCTGCTCCCGGGCGGCGGCGGGCGTGAGGGGGAGGTAGGAGCCATCGCGGATCACGTCCTCCTGGCCTTCCTTGCTCAGGATGTAGCGGAGAAACTCCTTCACCCGGGGGTCGCCGCGGGTCGGGCTCATCTCGCTCTTGTCGTTGTCGATCGTGTAATAGATGTAGACCGGGCGGTGGAGCGGATAGGTCCGGTCGGTCACCGTCTGCCGGGTCAGCGGGACAAAGGGCCCCGCCGCGGTTTCGCCCAAGGCCAGGGCCTTGACCCCGGCCGTGGCGTACCCGATGGGGGCATAGGCGATGCCAGAGGGATCCCGGCTCAAGTCAGCGATCATCGCAGCGCGGTCAGAATACTCCCGCAGCCCCTCGTTCCACATCGCGCCGCCCCCGAAAACCCGAGCCTGGAAATACGTGACCGCGCCCACGCCGTAAATGGGCTGGCCGTAGACGTGGATGGGCTTGTCCGCCAGTTCCCCGGTCACGCCCAGCTGGCCCCAGGTGCGGAGGTTGCCCGCCTTGGTCCGAGCGACCCTCTCGTCCCAGGAGAGGGCGTTCCAGCCGCCGCCGCGCTCGGCGCCGAAGATGCCGTCAAGCTGCCGGAGGTCGATCCGGCTGAGGGGGTTGTCCTTCTGGACCAAAATGGCGTAGGCGGGCGACTTGTGCAGCGCCCGGTCGCTGCCGGTCGCGACCTCGATCGCGACCGGGTACATCCAGGAGTGCTCGTAGGTGCCGTAACGCTCGTAGGGGAAAATCGGCCGGCCCATGAGCGCCAGGTCGGCCACGCGCAGGTCGAGGCCGTACATGGCCGTGACCGTGCCCTTGAGCGAGTCCTGGAATTGGACCTGGGGATGGTGCTTCTTGAATCCGACCTCCCAGCGCTGGAGCAGCCCGGCCATCTGATCGTTGCCCCAGCTGTGCAGGACCCCGCTGACCTGGATTTGCGGTCGGTAGTCCGGCAGTTCGTCGGCCCAACCCGCGGTGGCAAGAAGGGCGGCGGCAACGGCGCCGAGGCGCCCGGAAAGAAAATTTTTGGAGAGGTTCATGGCGCGGGATCAGTTGAGTTTGGCCAGTTCGGCTTTCACCTCGTCGGCATCCAGGGGGATGAAGAGGCGGTTCTTGGCCACGATCTCCTGGCCCTGGCGGCTCAAGACAAAGCGGACGAATTCCTTTTCCCGCAAGGCGAGCGGCTGGCCGGGAACGCGGTTGAGATAGAGGTAGGCTCCGTTGTGCAGCGGATAGGTGCCGTGGAAGAAGGTTTGGGCGCTGGGCGTAACAAAGGGGCCGCCGTCCCGGGCCAGGGGCAGGACCCGCACGTCGCCGTGGTTGGCGTTGATCACCCGCTGGAAAATGAAGCCCACGGCGTAGGGGTCCTTCTCCACCGCCTCCAGGATCAGCTGGTCGCGCCACTTGCCCTGCGCCTTGGTCGAAATATCGGCCCGAGGCGCCTCGACGAGGGCCGGATTCCACTTCGTGCCTCCGTGAAAGACTTCGTGCTCAATCAGGTCCGCCCAGTTGCTGATCGTGACGTCGGAGCCGAGGGGATGGATGGGCTTATCCGCCCACTCCCCGGTGAGCCCGAGCTGGCCCCAGGTCCGGATGTTTTTTTCCGGACCGCGCGCGGCCGCCGTGGTCCAAGTCGCCCGCGCCCAGCCGCCCGTGCGCTCGGTCCCGAAGACGCCGTCGATCTGCCCGAGCGTGAGGCCGGCCAGGGGATTCCTTTTGTTCACGATGAACATCAGGCCCGGGGTCGTTCCGATCGGATCGTCGTAGGAGCCGGTGGCAAAGCGGATCTCCAGCGGGTCGTAGCCGAACTGGCGGCGGAACGCCGCGAAGCCATTGTGCCACTGGCGGTGACCCATCAGCCCGACGTCGGCCTTCCCCGTCACCAGGCCGGCGAAGGCCTGGGAGGTATTGACCAGGTAGGCATTGAGCCGAACCTGGCCGTGCATGTTACGGAACGCTTCCGCCCATAGGCCGACCAATTCCTCCAGCGGCGTGCCATAGATGCGGATGGCCCCAAGGACGCGATCGCTGGGAGCGTAGACCGGCAGGGCGCTCAAATCGAAATGCGCCGGCTGATAGACCGGCCGGGGCGGGGTATCCGCCAGGGCGGCGGCGGCGAGCGCCAGGCCGGCGCTGGCGAATTTCAGGAGGAGTTTCATGGAAAACGAGTGGGGCGATTGGATGCCGCTACTGCGCCGACCGCGGAGCGGCGGGACGATGGGGAGAGAAGCGGGTAGATGGCGGGGCGAAGAAATAGCCGGACGGGGCAAGGGCCGGTCCGGCGGGGCGGGGTAAGGGGTTTCGGAAAAGCGCCGCCATTAAACGGCGGCTTCCCTAAGCCGATCTGAAGCCAATCTGAATCCCATTTAACTTTCGCTTCAGGATCGGCTCAGGCGAAGGCGTAGGATGCCATTCTCGCCGAACCCATTCCTGAACCCCTCAGGCGGCCCTCAACCCCCATCCCGACCTCCGCTCCCATGAAACTCGTCCTCGCCCTCCTCGCCGCCTCTCTTCTGGTCACGGTCCGCGCCGCCGATTCCGCCGGCGCCTACCCTCCCCTCAAATACAAGCCGCTCTGCAGCCACGGCCAGGCGCTAGTCGACATGGAGATGGCGCGGCACCCCGAGCTCAAGCTCATCACCGTCCACATCACGCCCCTGGGCGTGCCGGCGGACGCGAACGCGGAGCGCCGCATTCTCTGCTCCAGTATCGGGCGCTTCGGCAAGCCGGACGCCGGGCCCGACGCCGAGGTTTTCAACACCAATGCCGAGCAGGTGGAAATCGACAAGAAACTGGCCCCGGGCGCCAATCCCTTCGGCCCGACCGCCGCCCCGAAATACGAAGTCATGGCGCCCCTCTATGACCAGGCGGGCGACAAGATCGGAATCATCGTGGTCGTCTTTCCCTGGAAGGCCGGGGACGACGTGGCGCAAAAGCACGCCACCGCCTTGAAGATCCGGGATGAATTCAAGGAGCGGACCGCGAGCAAGGACGACTTGCTCCGGCCGGCCGAGTGATTCGCCGTCACTTCGCAAGTGCCCTGGCCGCGGCCATCGTAGCGGCCGTGGCACTCTCCGCCTCGCCGGCCCCGGCCGACCGGGTTGACCCCGGCCTGCCGGCCTATCGACCGGAGCGGCCACTCGCAGGCGATCTGACGGTGGGCGGCGGAAAACTGGTGGAGGCCTGGGCGCGGGAATTCCGGCGCTTTCTGCCGGGAGTGAGGCTGGCGGTGCGGCCGCCGCCGACCGATTCCGACCAGACCCTGGACGATTTGATCGCCGGCCGGCTCGATCTCGCCGCCGGCGGCTTCCAGCGGGAGATCGCCACCCGCCAAGCTAACGGGCGACCCCTGGCCGCCCCCGCTCCCTTCGCCCTGGCCGTTTCCTCTGGCGGCACCGCCCGCCATCCGGAGTTTCCCGCCGCCAGCCCGGCCCTGGGCATCTTCGTCAATCGGCGCAACCCCCTGAGCCGCCTGACCCTGGCCGAACTCGATGCGGTCTTTTCCCGGACCCGCCGGCGGGGCTACCCGGAGCCGATCGTTCGCTGGGGCCAGCTCGGGCTGGGCGGCGAGTGGGCCCAGGCCCCCATCCGCTGCTACGGCATGGCGCTGCACAACCAGTTCGGCGCCCCCCACGGCTACGTTTACTTCCTGGCCGACCGGGTCATGGCCGGGGGCGAGTTCCGGCCGGATCTCACTGAGGTGCCGGACACTGCCCTCGGCAGCGGGAAAAACTACGCCTTCGCCGAAGTGCTGCGGGATGTGGCCCGGGATCCGTTCGGCATCGCCTACGCCCCGTTCGACTTTCGCACGCCCGAGGTCAAGTCCCTGGCCTTGGCGGAGAAGGCCGGCGGGGCGTACTTCGCCGGCACGAGGGAGGAAGTCGCCCAGCGCACCTACCCGCTGACCATGACCAACTACCTCTCCGCCCGCCGGGACGCGCAGGGGCGGCTCGATCCCCTCGTACGCGAATTCTTCCGCTATGTGCTCAGCCGGGAAGGCCAGGAGGTCGTGGCCGAGATCGGCGGCAACGCCCTCCCCCTGCCGGCCGCCTTCGCCGCCGCGGAGCGGGCGAAGCTGCGCTGAGCCCGGGCCGGCCGCGGCCCCGATCAATCCACTTCGACGACCGGCCGGCAAAACCCGCCGGAACACCCCGGCCAGTTCATCGGCAGGGCCCAGAACTTGAGGGGCGAAGGCAGGGAGAAAACCTCCGGGGGAAAACGCAATTCCTCCACGATCCAAATGCCCGCCCCGAGCACGATGGCATGGGTTTCGTCATTCTGCGGGCCGAGATTGGAAATAGAATAGTGATCGATGCCCACCCCGCGCACCTTGTGCTCAACCAGCCATTTCGCGCCGGAGGCCGTCAGGCAGGGCGATTGGTTCAGCCACTCGTCGGTCTTGGCCCGCTTGTCGCCCCAGCCGGTGGCGAGGAGGATGATCTTATCGGCACAGTCGGCCGGCAGGGACCGGCCAAGGAGGGCGGCGTCAATCGAGCCGCCCGGAGCGATGCCGCGCAGGTCCGCAATCAGCGCCGGACCGACCCAGGTCTCGAGCGGCAGGTCGCTCAAGCTCTTGCCGCCGGCCACGCGGTGGAGCGGCGCATCGACATGGCTGCCGGTGTGGGTGGCGAAAGCGATCGTCTCCACCCGCCAGCCTTTCTCCGGATGGTCCGCAATCCGGGTGAAGCGCACCGGCGGATGGGAGGGGCAATTGGGAGCTTGGTCGAAGAGGGGCTGCGAGAGATCGAGAAGGCGCATCGGGATGGGGGGTTGGGGGGATTTCCCCGTTTGCTGGGTTGCAGAGCGAGGAAAATCGGTGCCCAATGTACCTTCGTCACCATGGCCTCGCCCCTCGAAGCTTCCGCTCCCGCCCGCCTGCCGTCCCCGGCCGACAATGTCGCCATCGCGACCCGCCGGATCGACGTCGGCACCGTCCTGATCCTGGACGGCGTTCCGCGCACCCTGGCTCACACCGTCCTGGAGGGGCACCGTTTCGCCGTCCGACCGATTGCGAAAGGGACCCCGCTCCTGTCTTGGGGCATGCCCTTCGGCCTGGCCCTGCGCGACATCGCAGCGGGCGAATACGTTGCCAACGCGATGGCGCTCGAAGCGCTGGCCCACCGCGACACCGGCGGGGCCCAGCTTCCGGCCGCGGCCAATTTCGAAAACCGGATCGTGCCCTTCGCCTTCGACGCCGCGGCCTTTGTCCCCGCCGCCCAGGTGCCGGTCCGGCCCGACGACGCCGCCGAAACCTTTCTCGGCTATCCCCGCGAGCAAGGCCGGGGCGTCGGCACCCGCAACTACATCGTCATCCTCGGCACCACCTCGCGCACCGCCAGCTACGCCCGGGAATTGGCCGAGCGCCTCCAGCCGCTCGTGCGGGAAAACCCGGGATTCGACGGCATCGTCCCGATCGCCCACACCGAAGGGGATATCGCCTCGGCCAACAATCTGGAGGAGCTCGCGCGGACCCTAGCGGGATTCATGGTCAATCCCAATGTCGGCGCCGTGCTGGCGGTCGACGCCGGGACGGAGACCATGACCAACGCCCGGCTGCGCGCCTTCATGGTCAAGCAGGGCTATCCCCTGGCCGCCGTGCCCCATCATTTTTTCACGCTGGCGGGCGGCAATGCCGCCGCCCTGGCGGCCGGCGAAGCGATCGTGCGCGCCTGGGTGCCGCTCGTCGCCGCCCAGCGCCGCCAGCCCACACCGCTCTCGGGCCTGCGCATCGGCCTGCAATGCGGCGGCTCGGATGCCTTCTCCGGCATTTCGGCCAATCCCCTCCTCGGAGTCGTGGGCAAAGAAGTGATCCGCCATGGGGGCGCCATTAACCTGGCGGAAACCGATGAGCTGATCGGCGCGGAATCCTATATCCTCTCCCGGGTCAAGGATCTGGCCACGGCCCAGGCCTTTCTGGCCAAGATCGCCCGCTTTAAGGAGCGCCTGGGCTGGCACGGCTCGACGGTCGAGGGCAATCCCTCGGCCGGCAACCGCCTGCGCGGGCTGTACAACATCGTCCTCAAGTCGCTCGGGGCGGCGATGAAGAAGGATCCGGAGACCCGGCTCGACCACGTCATCGACTACGCCCAGCTGATGCGCGCCCCGGGCTTTTATTTCATGGACAGCCCGGGCAACGACCTGGAGAGCATCGCCGGGCAGATCGGCGCCGGGTGCAATATGCTGTTTTTCACGACCGGCAACGGCTCGATCACAAACTTTCCCTTCGTGCCCACCATCAAGGTCACGACCACGACCCGGAGGCACCAGCTGCTCATCAACGAGATGGACGTGAACGCCGGGACCTACCTGGAAGGCCAGGCCATGAGCGCCCTGGCCGCCGACATGTTCGGCCTCGTCCGGGCCATCGCCTCCGGCCAGCGGAGCAAGGGCGAACTGGCAGGACATTCCCAGGTCTCGATCTGGCGCAACTGGCGTCAGTCCGACGCGACCCAGATCGCCGCGATCCGGGCCAAGCCGGTGCCAACCGGCGAGCCGCTCCCGCTCCTCCCCTCGCCTGCCCCCCTGCCGGCCCAAACCTTCCCCGCCTTTGCCACCGCCGCCGGCGGCCGGGCGAGCGACCGTCTCGGACTCGTGCTGCCCACCAGCCTGTGCTCGAGCCAGATCGCGCGCCTGGCGGCGGATCGCCTGAACCAGAAGGGCATCGGGCGCAGCCGCGGCGTCGCGCGCTTTGTCGCCCTTCCCCACACCGAGGGCTGCGGCTTTTCTGGCGACAACGTCTACCAGCTGCTGCAGCGGACCTACTCCGGCTACGTCCGGCACCCTGCGGTCGCCACCGCCCTTTTCCTCGAGCATGGCTGCGAGAAGATTCCCAACGACATCGTCCGGCACTACCTGGCCGAACAGGGCGTGGACCCCGAACGCTTTGGCTGGGCCAGCGTCCAACTAGATGGCGGGATCGAGAAGGTGCTAGCCAAAGTCGAGGCCTGGTTCGCGGCCCGGGTGGCCAGTCTGCCGCCGGCCACGCGCACGCCGGCCGGGCTCGACGCGCTCTCCCTCGGGCTTCTGAGCGACGGGCCGGTCGGCGCGGCCGCCGCCGAAACCCTGGGCGGGCTCGCCCAGTTGATTGTCGGGACCGGCGGCAGCGTCCTATTACCCGCCAGCAGCGCCCTTTTGGCCGCCCCCGCTTTCCTCGCCCGCACGCTCGGGTCGGCGCCGGTCCGCTCCACCCTCGCCTACGGCCAAGCCCTGGTCCAACCCGGCTTTCACGTCGTCGAGACCGAGAGCGACCATTGGGTCGAGAATCTCACGGGGCTAGGCGGCTGCGGCGCCCAGACCATCCTGGCGGTCGTGCGCGGCTCGGCCCGCCAGGGGCATCCCTTCATCCCGGTCATCCAAGTGGCCGAAGCCGATGCCCGCGCCGGGCTGGCGGCCGAGGACATCGACGGTTTTCTCTCGGGCAATGCCGAGCAGGATCTGGCCACGGTGCTCGCCCTCGTACTCGCGGTCGCCGGCGGCGAGATGCGGCCGGCCGCCACGGCGCAGCACATGGTAGACT